>Ga0136617_10002836_pt1 | contig 15454 bp, 12 predicted proteins | sample AntDrymUQ3222106_2_FD_129672 | JGI IMG/M metagenome (GOLD analysis project Ga0136617, IMG submission 129672) | Polar desert sand microbial communities from Dry Valleys, Antarctica - metaG UQ322 (21.06) | ecosystem: Environmental > Terrestrial > Soil > Desert | place: Antarctica: Dry Valley...
GACCGTGGTAGCGCTCCAAGCCAGCCCGTGAGCCGGGCGGGCTGACCTCCGCGCTACAGCCCGAGCAGGGTGCGGACGTCCTCGCGAGCCTGGGCCATGCGCTCCGCGGCGCGGGCTCGTGCGGCGGGCAGCTCGGTGGGCTCCGGCACCGGTTCGACGATCTCGATATACGTCTTGAGCTTGGGCTCGGTGCCGGACGGCCGGATCACCACCCGGTCGTGCTCCTCGCGCAGCACGAGTACGTCGGGTGCCGGCAGCTCCGCACTGAGCTCGTCCTTGAGCCGCGCGACGAGGGCGTTGATTGACGCCCGGTCCAGGTCGAAGGAGATGCCCTCGGTGAGGTGCACGCCGTGCGCGATGGACAGCTCGTCCAGCACGTCCTGCAGGCTGCGGCCGGCGGCCTTGAGCGTCGCGGCCAGGTCGCAGGCCAGCACGGCGGCGGAGATCCCGTCCTTGTCGGCCACCGCCGCCGGGTCGACGCAGTAGCCGAGCGCCTCCTCGTAGCCGTAGATCAGACCCCGCCCGGCGCGGGCGATGTTCTTGAACCCGGTCAGCGTGACCGCACACCGCGCACCATGGACGCTGGCGATCCGGCGCAGCATCGACGACGACACGACCGTGGTGGCCACCAGCGGGTCCGGGTGCTCGGTGCGGTCCAGCGTCGAGAGCACATGCTCGGCGAGCAGCTCACCGGTCTCGTCGCCGTGCAGCATCCGCCAGCCCCCGCCTGCCGACTCGGGCAGCGGCACGCCCAGCGCACAGCGGTCCGCGTCTGGGTCCAGCGCGACGGCGAGGTCGGCCTCCACCTCCGCGGCCAGCGCCAGCAGCGCGTCGGTCGCTCCCGGCTCCTCGGGGTTCGGGAACGCGACGGAGGGGAAGTCCGGGTCGGGCTTGGCCTGGGACGCCACCATGTGGACGTCGGTGAACCCGGCCCGGCGCAGCGCCTCGGTCACCGACTCCCCGCCGACCCCGTGCATCGGCGTCACGGCCACCCGCAGCTCGCGAGCCGTACCCCTTGGCAGCGAAGCGACCCGGTCCAGGTAGGCCTCCAGCAGGCTGGTGTCGACTCCTGCCCAGCCTTCGGCCACCGGGATGCTCGTCGCCCCCGGCTGGGCGTCGATGGCCGCCTCCACCATGGCGTCCACCGGCGAGCGCAGCTGGGCGCCGTCGGCGAGGAAGACCTTGTAGCCGTTGTCCGCGGGCGGGTTGTGCGACGCGGTGATCTGCACGCCGGCGGCCGCCTTGAGCTGGCGGACCGCGAACGCCAGCACCGGCGTCGGCAGCGGCGACGGCAGGACGTGCACGTCGAAGCCGGCCGCGGTGAGCACGCCGGCCGCCTCGGTGCAGAAGGCCTCCGAGCCGTGCCGGGCGTCGCGCCCGACGACGACGCGCGCACCGGCGTACTTGCTGTCCATCAGCCAGGCGGCCAGCCCGGCCGTGGTCCGGCGCACGACGGCCCGGTTGACCCCGGACGGCCCCGCCCGGACCGGGCCACGCAGCCCCGCGGTGCCGAAGCGCAGCGGCCCGGTCAGCCGAGCGGCGAGCTGCCGGATGGCGTCGTCCTGCCTGGTGAGCGCCGCCGCGAGCACCTGCTGCATCTCCAGGCGTGTCGCCGGATCCGGGTCGACGGCGATCCAACGGAACGCCTCGTCCCGCAGGTGCGTCCAGGCCGCGGCGTCAATCGGCATGCGTCACCAGTTCCCGTACCAGAGAGCCCATCCGGCTCGCCGCGGCCGCGCCGGCGGCGAGCACCTCGGTGTGGTCCAGCGGGGCGCCGGTGAGGCCCGCCGCGAGGTTGGTGACCAGCGACAGCGCGAGCACCTCGACGCCCTCGGCGCGGGCCGCGATGGCCTCGAGCACCGTGGACATCCCGACCAGGTCCGCGCCGAGCGTGCGCAGCATGGCGATCTCGGCCGGCGTCTCGAAGTGCGGCCCCGGGATCCCGGCGTAGACGCCCTCGACCAGCGAAGCGTCGATAGTCCTGGCGAGCTTGCGCAGCCGCGGCGCGTAGAGGTCGGTGAGGTCGACGAAGTTGGCCCCGAGCAGTGGCGAGGTCGCGGTGAGGTTGAGGTGGTCGGAGATCAGCACCGGCTCGCCGACCCGCAACCCGTCGCGGATCCCGCCTGCCGCGTTGGTCAGCACGATCAGCCGGCAACCGGCCGCGGCCGCGGTGCGCACACCGTGCACGACGGCGGCGACGCCGTGGCCCTCGTAGAGGTGGGTCCGCCCCAGCATCGCCAGCACCTGGCGCCCGCCGATCGGGATCGAGCGCACCGTCCCGCCGTGCCCGGCCACCGTCGGCGCGACGAACCCGGGCAGCTGCGACATCGGCAGCTCGGCGCTCGGTGCACCCAGCTCGTCGGCGGCCGGCCGCCACCCGGAGCCCAGCACGACGGCGAGGTCGTGCCGCGGCACGCCAGTGGCCCTGGCCAACTCTGCGGCGGCGGCCGCAGCGGTCGCCACCGGGTCGGTGCTGGGGATCGTCGCGCTCACGCGGGCTTGAACCCAGCGGCGATGCGTTCGAACAGCGTCTCGACCGCGCCCGTCTCGGCGTCGGCGGGCACGCTGAGCCGCAGCACGAACAGGTCGTTGCCGCGCGGGACGAGCCGCACGAGCGTGACCCGGCTCGCCGTACCGTCGCTGGTGCGGTAGCGCAGCTCCTGCGGCGGGTTCGTGCCGGTGGCGCCGGGTACCGCCTTGGGTCGTTCGTCGATGGACACCTCGACGCCCAGCGCCGGAGTCAGCCCGTTGGTGAACGCCTCGGTGCCCGCCGGCTGCCCCGCCTGACCCGCGATCTTGTCCATCTGCAGCTGCTGGCGGCCGTCGGGGCTGACGAACCGGACCGAGACCGCGTCGTTGGCATCCTGCTGCCGGTACTCCACCCAGTCGGTCGGCACCTGCGCGACGAAGCCCAGGGCGTCGGTGTGTGCGACCAGCGCGACGTCGGCCGTCACCGAGCTGACCGATGTGCTCCACGGCGACTCCCCGGCGAGCGCCCTTGTCACGGCCCAGCCGCCGGCCGCGCCGACGAGAACGACGACGGCGCCGGCGATGACGAGCCCGGCGGAGGCCACGACGCTCGGGCGTCGCGCCTGCGGCGGCCGCGGCGCCTGCGGGGCGGGCGTCCCGGAGCGGGGCGGGGCGGGGGTCTGCATGCTCACGGCGCCGGCCGCGCTCGGCAGCGGGCCGGGATGCGCGGCGAGCGGCGCCGCGGACGGTGGGGTCGTGTGCTGACTGACCGATCCCGCCGGCGCGATCATGTTGCGCAGGCTCAGCCGCCGCGCCGGTGGGCTGGGTGCGTCGCCGGCGCGGAACAGCGGGTCGTCCGGGTCGGCCAGCAGCGGCCGCAGCCGGCGGCGGGCCTCGTCCAGCGGCATCCGGCCGGCCGGGTCCTTGACCATCAGGGCGGCGATCACGTCGCACACCGGGCCCTGCTGCGACGGGCGGGGGACCTCGCCGTCGACGACCGCGCTCACTGTCTTCACCGCGTCGCCCTCGACGTTGTAGGGCGGCTGCCCCTCCACGGCGGCGTAGAGCGTCGCGCCAAGCCCCCAGAGGTCTGCGGCGGGCGTCACCGGCCGGCCGGCGGCCACCTCGGGGGCGATGTAAGCGGGCGAGCCGAGCACGAGGCCGGTGGTCGTCATGGGCGCGTCCGCGGTGTTGCGGGCGATGCCGAAGTCGGTGAGCTTGATCCGCCCGTCGTCGGCCACCAGCACGTTGCCGGGCTTGACGTCGCGGTGCGTGATGCCGCTGCGATGCGCGGCCAGCAGCGCCGCCGCGGCCGAGACGCCGACCGCAGCAGCCTGTTCCTGGTTGAGCCGGCCGACCTCCGTGATCACCGCCGACAGGTTGCGCGAGGGCAGCAGTTCCAGCACGACGAACGGGTTGCCGTCGACGTCCACCACGTCGAACACCATGATCACGTTCGGGTGGGACAGCCCGCCGAGGGCGCGCGCCTCGCGCAGCATCCGCTCGCGCAGCGCGGCGGCCTCACCCTGCGGCACGCCACGCGGGACCTTCAGCTCCTTGACCGCGACCGCGCGCTGCAGCACCTCGTCGAAGCCCGCCCAGACGGTGCCCATCGCCCCGCTGCCAAGCGCCTCCGACAGCCGGTACCGGCCGGCTATCGAGCGCGGCTGCGCATTGGCGGGGCCTGGCATGCCGGTCATTGTCCACGCGTGCGGTCGCACCTGGCGCTGCGGCTGGTCTACTTGGTCGAGCCGGCCAGCACGCCCTGGACGAAGTAGCGCTGGAAGGAGAAGAACACGATCAACGGGATGATGATCGAGATGAACGAACCGCTGGCCAGGATGTCGATGTTGGACCCGAACTGGCGCAGCTGACCGCGCAACGCGATCGTGATCGGCTGAGAGTCCGGGTCGGCGAACACCAGCGCCACCAGCAGGTCGTTCCACACCCAGAGGAACTGGAATATCGACAGCGACGCGATCGCCGGCAGCCCGATCGGCAGCACGACGCGTCGGAAGATCGACCACTCCGTCCCACCGTCCATCCGGGCCGCTTCGAGCAGGTCGCGCGGGATGCCGGAGAAGTAGTTGCGCAGCAGGAACACCGCGAACGGGAGCCCGAAGGCGACGTGGAACAGCACGACGCCGGTGATGGTGCCGAACAGCCCGGTCGCGCCGTAGAACTTGGCGATCGGGATTAGCGCGATCTGGATCGGGACGACGAGCAGCCCGACGACCCCGATCATCACCCAGTCCCGGCCGGGGAAGTCGATCCAGGCCAGGGCGTAGGCCGCCAGCGCGCCGATCAGCACGACCAGCACGGTCGCCGGCACGGAGATGAGCACCGTGTTGATCAGCGACGAGGTGATCGTCGACTCGCCGAGCAGGTTGGCGTAGTTCTCCAGCGTGAGCTGGCTGGGCGCGGTGAGCGCCGTCCACCACCCGCTGGAGGAGTTCGCGGTGTCCGGGCGCAGCGAGGAGATCAGCAGCCCGAACACCGGGACCAGCCAGAACACGGCGATGACGATCAGGATGACCTGCACCGTGCCCTGGCCCAGCCGGCCGGCGATCCGGGTGGCGATCGAGCGGCTGGGAGTTCCCGACGTGTTGAGGTCCGGTGTCGGGTCGAGTGTCTCGGTGGCGGTTGCCATCACTGGTCTCCCCGGAAGCGCCGGATGTTGAAGATCATGGCCGGCAGCACGAGCAGGAACAGCAGGATGCCCAGCGCACTGCCCAACCCGGGGTCGTTGCCGCCGAAGGACACCTGCCACATCTGCAGGGCCAGCACGTTGGCCTCGGGCAGCACGGAGCCCGGCGCCATCACCAGCACGAGGTCGAAGATCTTCAACACCGTGATCACCAGCGTCACGAACACGACCAGCAGCACCGGCGACAGCAGCGGCACCGTCACCCGTCGGAACACCTGCCACTCGGTGGCGCCGTCCACCCGTGCCGCCTCCAGCGCGTCGCGAGGGATGGCGGCGAGACCGGCTGCGATGAACGTCATCGCGAACCCTGCCATGATCCAGATCCAGGCAGAGATGATCACCGGCGTGACCAGCGTGCCGGTGAACCAGTTGATGCCGCGGAACGGCGCGGTGAAGTTGTTCTCGGCCAACCTGATCTTGTAGTCCCCTGGGGGCAGGTCGGGCACGACGTAGCGGCCGTCGTTGCCGGTGGTCATCGTCGCGACCGTGGCGTTGTCGCGCAGCACCTGCAGCACGACGCCAGGCATCCCGCGTTCGCCAGAATCGATGACGCGCTCGGTGCCACCTCCGACGTCGAGCCAGACCAGCCCGCGCAGGCCGGGGCCGGGCTCGGGCTGGACCGCCTGGACCGCGCCCTCGGGCAGCTTGTCCGGGGCCAGCCCGGTGATCGCGAGCGGGGCGACGTCGTTCGCCCCGAACGTCCGCCCGGTCACCAGGGCGCCGCTGGGGTCGGGGGTCAACGTCGCGGGGTCGCGGGGCCGGGCGCCCGGATACAGCGACGGACTGCTGAAGGCGTCGTGCACCGACACCGTGATGGCGTTGGCCAGCCCCCGCTCGGGCTCCTGGTCGTACACCAGCCGGAAGATGATGCCGGAGGCGAACAGCGAGATCGCGATCGGCATGAAGACCACCAGCCGGAACGCGGTGGCCCACCGGATCCGTTCGGTCAGCACCGCGAACAACAGCCCGACCGTGGTCACCACCGCCGGCGCGACGATCACCCAGATCGCGGTGTTGCGCAGCGACAGCAGCGTCTGCGGGTCGGTGAACGCCTGGACGTAGTTGTCCAGCCCGACGAACCTGTCGCCCGCGGCGTCGTAGGTGCTGCGGATCGCCGAGGAGAAGATCGGGTAGATCAGGAACAGCAGCAGCAGGGCCAGCGCCGGCAGCAGGAACACCAGCGCGAGCCGAGGCGAGCCGCCCGACAGGACGCCGGTCCGCCGACCCTCGTCCGGGGTCGGCGAACCGGCGTCCGCACCGCGGGGAACGCCCACAGTGTCGGAGCTCACGGCCTGACGGTCACTTCTTGTAGGCCGCGGCCGCTGAGGTTTCCAGGCTCTGCTGGACCGCAGCGACGTTGGCCGGGTTGGCCAGGAAGTCCTGCATGGCCTTCCAGAACCCGGCCCCCTTCGTCCCACCGAAGGCCGACGGTGTGAGGTCCGACAGGTCGTATCGCACGTTGTCACCGGCGTCGACGAGCTCCTTCGCCAGCTGTCGGGTGGTGGCGTCGGGGTAGACGTCGTTGGCCACCTTCTTGTTCAGCGAGAGCAACCCACCGGCCTTGGCCCAGACGGACGCGGCGTCGGAGGACGCCAGGAACTCCATCAGCGCCGTCGTGGCGGCGTCGTCCTTGAACGCGACCGCGATGTCGCCACCGGTGACCACCGCGGACTTGCCGGCGAGCTGCGGGAAGGCGAAGTACTTCGCGGTGTCGCCGACCGTGAACGCCCCGGCCTTGGTGATCTCGGCGGAGACGAAGTCACCCTCGAAGGTCAGCGAGGCCTTTGGGCTGGTGCCGAAGACGTTGGTCACCGATGTCGGGAAGTCGGTCGCCACCGCGCCGGCGTTCCCACCGGGGAAGAACGACGACTGCCCGAAGACCTTGGCCAGCTCCTCGAACGCCTTGGTCACCGAGGGGTCGGTCCACGGGATCTCGTGCTTGGCGAGCTTGTCGTACATCTCCGGGCCCGCGGTCTGCAGGTAGATGTTCTCGAACCAGTCGGTCAGCGCCCAGCCGGGCTCGCCGGCCACCGACAGCGGAGTCTTGCCGGAGTCGGACTGCTTCTTGAGCTCGCTGATGAACTCGTCCCACGACTTCGGGGTGGTCGCCACGTCGGCGGCGTTGTACCAGACCGAGGACTTGTTTGCGGCCTTGAACAGCACGCCGTAGGTCTTGCCGTCCACCTGGCCGATCGACTTCGCGCCGGCCGAGAACTGGTCGGTGATGATGCTCTCGACGTTGGCCGCCAGCGGCTTGAGGTTGCCCGCGCGGGCGAACTCCGCGATCAGGCCGGGCTGGGCGATCATCGCCACGTTGGGCGCCTGACCACCGGCGACCCGCGTCTTGATCACCGTGGGCAGCTCGTCACCGAGGGACTCGTACTGGACGGTCGCCCCGGTGCGCTTCTCGAACTCGGTGAGCACCGCCTCGAAGTTCTGCTGCTCGGTCTTGGACCAGATGGCCGCGACCGTGAGGGTCTGCCCTTGCAGTGCCGCCGATCCTGGCGCCTTGGCCGGTTCGTTACTGCTACTGCTGCACGCAGCCGAGGACAGGGCGAGCGCGGCCACCGCCGCTGCCGTGACCATCTTGGGTAGCCTCATGGCCAGCCTCCTAGTTGACAAACGAATCAGTCCCAGACGGACTTGCCCGTCTGCAGGTCGAAGAAGTGCAGCCGGGCCGTATCGATGCGCACCTTGATGGGCTGCCCGACATACACCCGGGTGCGTGGGCTGAACCGGCCGACGAGCACGGTGCCGCTCGTACCGGCCACCGCCGCGCCGGTCTCGTCGACGAGCTGCTTCTGCTCCTCGGTCAGCACCGCTTCGGCCTGCACCGGGAAATGCACCATCACGTCGCTGCCCATGGCCTCGACGAGGTCGGCGACGGAGGTGAGCGTCGCGCCGGGCTCGTCGCCGACGATCTCGGCGTCCTCCATGTCCTCCGGGCGGATGCCCACCGCGACCTGCTTGCCGGCGTAGTTGCGCAGTGCGGGCCGCTGGTGCAGGACGCTCTCCGGGACCTCGAGCGTGGTGTCGCCGATGCCGAACGTGGTCTTGCCGCCGTCGACGGTGAGCGTCGTGGAGATGAGGTTCATGCCTGGCGAGCCGATGAAGCCCGCGACGAACAGGTTGGCCGGCTGCTCGTAGAGCGTCTGCGGCGGGCCGACCTGCTGCAGCAGGCCGCCGCGCATAACGGCGACCCGGTCGCCGAGGGTCATCGCCTCGGTCTGGTCGTGGGTGACATAGGTCGTGGTGACGCCGAGGTCGCGCTGGATGCGGGCGATCTGAGCGCGCATCTGGACCCGGAGCTTCGCGTCGAGGTTGGACAACGGCTCGTCCATGAGGAACGCCTGCGGCTCGCGCACGATCGCCCGGCCCATCGCGACGCGCTGGCGCTGGCCGCCGGAGAGCTGGCGGGGCTTGCGGTCGAGGTGGTCGGTCAGCTCGAGGATCTCGGCGACCTCGCGGACCCGCTTGTCGATGTCGGGCTTTTTCATCTTGCGCAGCGTCAGCCCGAAGCCGATGTTCTCGTGCACGGTCAGGTGCGGGTAGAGCGCGTAGGACTGGAACACCATGGCGACGTCACGGTCACGGGCCGGGACGTTGTTGACCTCTCGGTCGCCGATCCGGATGGTGCCCTCGCTGATCTCCTCGAGACCCGCGATCATGCGCAGGGCGGTGGTCTTGCCACAGCCGGACGGCCCGACCAGGACGAGGAACTCGCCGTCCATGATGTCGAGGTTCAGGTCGGTCACAGCTCGCGTGCCGTCGGCGTAGGTCTTGCCCAGATGCTCGATGGCTATGGCCGCCATGGCTCTCCCTCAACCAGCGGTTTGCCCCACCGCAGGTTTGCAGGATGTTACGAGCATCAACCAGAACGGCACCTTAAAGAAGTAGCACAATCGACTTAATCGACGCCGTGGGGCTACGGTCGAAGCGTGCCAGTCCTGCTTCTGGTCGAGGACGATCGCGCCGTTGCGGCGGCCATCGTCCGGGCTCTGCGTGACCGCGGGCACCAGGTCAGAGCGGTCGGGACGGCGTTGGACGCGCTGCGTGAGATCAGCTCCGAGGACGTCGAGCTGGTGATCTTGGACCTCGGCCTGCCCGACCTCGACGGGGTGGACACGCTGCGGCTGATCCGCGGTGTGAGCAAGGTGCCGGTGGTGGTGGCCACCGCCCGCAGCGACGAGGGCAACGTCGTCAAGCTGCTCGACGCCGGCGCCGACGACTACCTGATCAAGCCGTTCAGCAGCGAGCACCTCACCGCCCGGATCAACGCGCTGCTGCGCCGGTCGCGGTCGCAGTACCCGAGCTCGGTCGGCGACTCCATCACCGTTGGTGCGCTGCGCGTCGACCTCACCCAGCGCGAGGCGTTCCTCGGTGCGGACCGACTCGCGCTGACCCGCAGGGAGTTCGACCTGCTCGCCTATCTCGCCACCCACGTCGGGCGGGTGGTGCACCGCTCGGAGCTCAGCCAGGAGGTGTGGCACCAGCCGCCGGGCAGCTGCGAGCAGAGCATCGACGTCCACCTGTCCTGGCTGCGTCGCAAACTCGGTGAGAGCGGGTCGGACCCGCAGTTCGTGCACACCGTCCGCGGCGTCGGCGTCAAGTTGATGGAGCCGGTTTGCGACGGTTCGTCCGCTGGCTGATCGTCGGCGGCTGCGTACTGACCGCGGCTGTTGTGGTGACGGTCGCCGGTGTCGCGCTCGGGGTTGGTGAGCACCAGCGAGCGGTGCAGGCCGCGGAGAGCGATGCCGCCGCGGTGGCCAGCGTGCTGGAGGCCAGCACCGACCACGACACACTGCTGGCCGCCGTCGCCCGGACCGCCACCGGGCGTGACGGCCGCCTCGGCGTCCGCATCGACGGCCGCCCCACGGTGGGCACGACGCATCCGGCCAGCGAGCGGGGGATCGTGGTCCAGCGGCCGGTCAGCACCGCCGAGGGGCGCCCCGCCGTGATCGAGACGGTGGTGCCCGGGTGGACCCCGTCGGTGCCGTTCCTGCAGCTCCTGGCGTTGCTCGCCGCCGCCGGTGCCGTCGCGGTCGGGGTGGCGGTGCTGGTGGGCCACCGGTTGGTGCGGCCGGCCGAGGCGGAGTTGCGGCGGGTCGCCCGGGTGGGGTGGTCGATCTCCAAGGGCGGCGCATGGCACTCGACCCGGGCGGTGGTCCTGCCGGAAGCCGCCGAGCTGGACCGAGTGCTGCACGCCGTCACCGCGCACGCCGACGCGTTGCGGATCAGCGAGCGTGAGTTGATCAGCGACCTGTCGCACCGGCTGCGCACCCCGCTGACCTCGCTCGCGCTGGACGCCGAGGCGATCGGCGACGGCGAGGTGGCGCAGCGGATCCGCAAGGCGATCGACGCCCTGAACGCCGACGTCGACGCGATCATCCGGGCGGCGAGGCCGGACGAGGTGTTGCCCTCGCACTGCGACGCGGTGGCTGTGGTGCGCGGGCGGATGACGTTCTGGTCGGCGCTGGCCGAGCACGCCGGGCGGTGTTGCCAGGTTTCGGTGAGCGGCGGGCCCGCGGTGGTCCCGTTGACCTCCCGCGACCTGGCTGCGGTGCTCGACGCGTTGCTGGGCAACGTGTTCGGCCACACCGCAGACGGGTGCGCGGTGGGGGTGTCGGTGGTGCGCTACGCGGGCTGGGTGACGCTGGTCGTGGAGGACGCCGGGCCGGGGGTGGCCGACCCGGTGGCGGCGCTGCGGCGGGGTGCCAGCGGCGGCGGGTCGACGGGGCTCGGGTTGGCCATCGCCCGTTCGGCCGCCGAGGCCACCGGGGGCACCATCCACATCGAGCGCGGCAAGCTCGGCGGGGCCCGGATCCGGCTGCGGCTGCCGGAGGCGGGCGTGGACCACGTCGGCGCGGACGAGCCGAGGGCATGGCGGCTGTGGCGCGAACGCCGCGGCAGCCGCTCCGCCCCGCCCTAGCCCGTCCCGCCGGGGCCGCCGCGTCGGGGACCGCCCCCGGCCCCCGGCACTTGTCGCGCCTATTTCGAACGGCAGGTGGCACTCGTCGGGGCAACTTCGAACGACAAGTCGGCCGGCCGGCCGGCTGCCGGGGTGGCCGGTGACGGGATACCTTCGAGCGGTGTCCGGAGAGCCAACGGTGGGCGGTCGCAGGGCGGAGTCGGGGTTCGACGTCGAGGCCGTCTACGCACCCGAGGACGTCGCCGACGGGCTGCCCGACCGGCTGGGCGCGCCGGGGGAGTTCCCGTACACCCGCGGCGTCCACCCCGGCATGTACACCGAGCGGCCGTGGACGATGCGGCAGTACGCCGGGTTCGGCACGGCGGCTGAGTCCAACCGGCGCTACCGGCAGCTGATTGAGAACGGTGCCACTGGGCTGTCGGTCGCCTTCGACCTGCCGACCCAGATGGGGCTCGACTCCGACGAGCCGATCGCCGCCGGCGAGGTCGGCAAGGTCGGGGTTGCGATCGACTCCCTCGAGGACATGCGGACGCTGTTCGACGACATCCCGGTGGACGCCGTCTCCACCTCGATGACGATCAACGCGCCGGCCGCGGTGCTGCTGCTGCTCTACCAGCTGGCCGCCGCCGAGAGCGGAGTGAGCGGCGATCAGCTCACCGGCACCGTGCAGAACGACGTGCTCAAGGAGTACATCGCCCGCGGCACCTACATTTACCCACCCGCCGAGTCGCTGCGCCTGACCAGCGACATCTTCGCCTACTGCGCCGCCGAGCTACCGCGCTTCAACACGATCTCGATCTCCGGCTACCACATGGCCGAGGCCGGAGCGAACCCCGCGCAGGAGATCGCGTTCACCCTCGCCAACGGGCTGGAGTACGTGAGGGCCGCCCTGCGCGCGGGGCTGGCGGTGGACGACTTCGCGCCGCGGCTGTCCTTCTTCTTCGTCGCCCGCACCACGCTGCTGGAGGAGGTGGCGAAGTTCCGGGCGGCGCGGCGGATGTGGGCGCGGCTGATGCGCGACGAGTTCGGCGCGCGCAACCCGAAGTCGCAGATGCTGCGCTTCCACACCCAAACGGCTGGGGTTCAGTTGACCGCCCAGCAGCCCGAGGTGAACCTGATCCGCGTCACCGCCCAGGCGCTGGCGGCGATCTTCGGCGGTACCCAGTCGCTGCACACCAACTCCTACGACGAGGCGCTCGCGCTGCCCAGCGAGAAGGCGTCCCGGCTGGCGGTGCGTACCCAGCAGGTACTGGCCAACGAGACCGACCTGACCGCCACCGTCGACCCGTTCGCCGGCTCGTACGCCGTCGAAGCGATGACCGACGAGGTCGAGCGGGTGGCGCAGGAGCTGATCGACGCCGTCGAGGAGCGCGGCGGGGCGGTGGCTGCGATCGAGCAGGGTTTCCAGAAGACCGAGATCGAGCAGACGGCGTACCAGACCGCGCAGGAGATCGACTCCGGCGAGCGCGTGGTGGTGGGCGTCAACAAGTTCCGGCTCGACACCGAGGAGCCCTACGAGCCGTTGCGCACCGACCCCGAGCTGCAGCGGGCGCAGGCCGAACGGCTGGCCAAGCTGCGGGTGTCCCGGTCGGCGGGTGAGGTGTCCGACGCGCTTGACGCGGTGCGGCGAGCGGCGCAGCGCAGTGGCTCGGACGACAACGTGCTCTACCCCTTGCGCACTGCGCTGGCGGCGGGAGCGACCGTCGGCGAGGTCTGCCATGCGCTTCGCGACGTGTGGGGTTCGTACGTGCCGCGTGACACCCTCTGAGGCCTACGGGGCCGCTGCGGCGAACGGATCACGACGGCCGCTCGTCGTCGGATTTGCGTGCAGGGGCCGCCGGCGGGTAGCCGTCCGCAGCAGATCAACGACCCCTTGGCGCGGCGATCTCGCACTATCCCGAATCCGGTTGCAGGCCAGGCGGCCGGATAATGCAACATAGGGTGATGTTGAGTCACGTTCGCCGCGGTGGTCCTCGGTGACTCTGCTGGACACCCACACCGACCTCCTGCACGACCTCGGGAACGGCACGGGGCCGGAGTGGCTCGACGCCTGGCTCATCAAGCATCTCGACGACGTCGTCGGGTGGCGGCGCGAAGTCCACGCGGTCCCAGAGCTGTCCGGACACGAGGTCGCCACCACGGCACTGGTCGCCAGCAAGCTGCTCGAAGCCGGCCTGGAGCCGCGCACCCTGCCCAGCGGCACCGGCCTGGTCTGCGACATCGGCTACGGCGACCGCTGCATCGCCCTGCGCGCTGACCTCGACGCACTGCCACTGACCGAGCGCACCGGCCTGCCGTTCAGCTCGGGCGTCGACGGCGTCATGCACGCCTGCGGTCACGACGCCCACACGGCGATGCTCCTCGGCGCAGGGCTGGCGTTGGCCCAGGCGCCGATGCTGCCCGGCCGGGTCCGGCTGATCTTCCAGCCGGCCGAGGAGGTGCAGCCTGGCGGCGCGATCGAGGTGATCACCGACGGCGGGCTGGAGGGCGTCGAGCGGGTGTTCGCGCTGCACTGCGACCCGCGGCTGGAGGTCGGCAAGGTCGGCACCCGCGTCGGGCCGATCACCTCGGCGTGCGACATCCTCGAGCTGCGGCTGACCTCGCCCGGTGGGCACACCTCTCGGCCGCATTTGACCGCCGACCTGGTGCACGCACTCGGCATGGTGATCACCGAACTGCCGGCGCTGCTGTCGCGCCGCGTCGACCCTCGCTCCGGCACGATCATGGCCTGGGGCGTGGTGCACGCCGGTGACGCCCCGAACGCCATCCCGCAGCTCGGCGTGCTGCGGGGTACGGCGCGCACCGGCGACCACGCCACCTGGATGGAGTTCGAGCCGCTGATCCGCTCGCTGGTCACCGCGCTGCTCGCGCCGACCGGCGTCGGCTACGTCCTGGAGCACCGCCGCGGCGTGCCGCCGGTGGTCAACGACGAGCTCAGCGCCGCACTGATGCGGGACGCCGCGATCGCCGCGGTCGGCGTCGCGGGCGCCACGAGCACGGAGCAGTCCAGCGGCGGCGAGGACTTCGCGTGGTACCTCGAGGAGGTCCCCGGCGCGATGAGCCGGCTCGGCGTCTGGTCCGGCGAGGGTCCGATGCGCGACCTGCACCAGCCGACGTTCGACCTCGACGAGCGTGCGCTGCCCATCGGCATCCGCGTCCTGGTGCACGCCGCCCTCGGCGGCCTGGCCTAACCCACTCCGCGAGTTGCGCGCTCAGCACAAGCGAGTTGCGCGCTCTACCCCGGCGAGTTGCGCGCTTGGCACAAGCGAGTCGTGCGTTCCGCCTCGGCGCATGAGCCGTCCACAACGGCCTCCGTTGTCCACAGCTCCCGAAGAACATCGGCGTCAGGGCGATCTCACGGACGACATTGGTTCGCATGGCGCTGTCGTCGGCCGGTATCCACGGTGCATACCTGCGTAGCGAGCTTGTCGCGGAGGTAGGCCCGCAGGCCGTGCGATCAGCTCTCCGTAACGGCGGCATCCGGACCTGGTGGCCAGGCGTGCTGATCGATGCGAGCCGCGAACTCGACCGTCACACACGCGCGGCAGCGGCGTTGCTCACGCTCGGTCCGCACGCGGCGATCACCGGCTCGACTGCCGCCCATCTGCACGGATGCAGCGCGATCGACGGTCGCCTTGTCCATGCGCTGGTTCCGTATGGCCGCAATCCCCGCCCGCGCGACGGACTGGTCGTGCACCATGCGGACCCGTTTCACGACGATGTCTTCGAGCTTGATCAGCTCCGAGTGGTGGTGCTCGAACGGGTCATCTCCGACCTTCTGTGCACGGCGCGACCAGCCGACGCACTCGCTGTCACCGATCAGGCCCTCGCGTTGATTGCAGACGACCGGAGGGAGGCGTTCCGCGGTCGGGTTCAGGAGCGGCTCGCGCGCAGGCCAGATCCGCGCGGCACCGTGCGGGGCGCGCGCCTGCTTGGCCTCGCCACCGGTCGAGCCGAATCTCCGCCGGAGAGTTGGCTACTGCTTGCCATCGTCGAGCGGGGCTTCCCGCCGCCGGAGGCCAACTGGTGTGTCCGGTCGTCGGACGGCCGCGTCCTGTACCGGATTGACCTTGCATGGCCTGAGCTGCGGATCGCGGTGGAGTACGACGGCTACGCCGCGCACCTCGGCCGCGAAGACATGGACGCGGCCCGAGCTGATGATCTACAACGTCGGGGATGGATCGTCATCCGGGTGACCGCCCAGGACCTCCGATGTATCTCTCGCCTCGAGACGGAGCTGCGGTTGGCGTTCCAGCGCCGCGGCTGTTCGATCTGACGCGCATGCGTCCGCCCAGGCGCAACTGGAACGCGGGCCTCGCTTGTTTGCGGCGCGCAACTCGCGGGGTGGA
>Ga0136617_10002838_pt1 | contig 15452 bp, 18 predicted proteins | sample AntDrymUQ3222106_2_FD_129672 | JGI IMG/M metagenome (GOLD analysis project Ga0136617, IMG submission 129672) | Polar desert sand microbial communities from Dry Valleys, Antarctica - metaG UQ322 (21.06) | ecosystem: Environmental > Terrestrial > Soil > Desert | place: Antarctica: Dry Valley...
CAACATGAGCGAGCCCTGTTGTCTCTATTACCGGAGCAATTGTCCTCGGCAGCGCGCTAGGTGGCGGGCGCGGCGCTCCGCGTATTCGAGACGATCCGGGGACAATTGTTTCGCTTGCGGGACACCGGGGGACCGGTGGGTCGGCATGAGACCCGAGCACCCTCCCGGCGGGTACCTTCACACCCGAGCATGGCTGGGTTCCCGTCCGACCGGCGAGACAGCACCGCGTTCGACCGCGGCGCTCCGCTGACGCGGGCGGACGCGTTGGCCAGCCGCGAGCGGATCCTTGGCGCGGCGACCGCACTGGTCGGCGACCGGCGCGTGAGCATGGTCGAGATCGCCGCGGCCGCCGGCGTGGGGCGCTCGACGCTCTACCGGCATTTCCCGACTCGCCGGGCGCTGGAGCGTGCGCTCGAGGAGCGCACGGCCGAGGCCTCGGCGACCGAGGCGGCGCCGAACATAGGCCAGGTGGCAACCATGCCGTTCCGCTCGCCGGGGCAGCTCGGTCGCGACCGTCCGCTTACGCTCGAGGTCACTCGCATCCTGGATGAGGTTCCGCCCCACCTGGTGCCCGATCAGCTCGTCGCCGAGGCGCGTCGTGTGGCCGGCGTCGCCGTCGCGCTCTACGTCGTCGACATCGACGGCTCACATCTGCTGCGGCTCGCGGGGTCCGAGGAGTTCCCGAACCGGCTCGAGGACCCGCCCGCGCTCGGGCCGGAGATCGTCCCGGAAGGCCTGCCGGCGTTCTACGGGCGGCTGGAGCAGCGCCTTCCCGGCTGTGTCGTGGAGCCGCTCTGGCTCCGCGGGCGCGTGATGGGACTGCTCCTGTGCATCGGCGCGCCGATCGGCTCCCTGGAGGACATCGCCAAGCAAGGGGCCGCGGCGCTCGAACTCGCCAACGACTACACCGACTTCATCGAAGCGGCGCGGCGGCGAAAGCCCACCTCGCCGGCAGCCGAGATCCAGCAGAACCTCTTCCCACCGCGCATCGCCCGTATCGCCGGCGCCCAACTCGCCGGTGCGCTGCTTCCCAGTTACGAGGTCGGCGGAGACTGGTTCGACTTCGTCGAGAACCGCGACGGCGCATGGCTCGCCATCGCCGACGCCGCCGGCAAGGGCCCTAACGCCGCCGGGCTCGGTGCGGCCGCCTTGGGCGCCCTGCGTGCCGCTCGACGCAGCGGGCAGGACCTCGAAGAGGCACTCGCCGTCATGCATGAGACCGTCCGTGGCCTCGGCAATCCCGACTTTCACGTCACCGCGCTCGTCGCACGCTGGCGTGCCGCCACTGCGACGTTCACCTGGGTCAACTGCGGGCATCCCCCGGCCTACCTGATCGACCTCGACGACAACCTCATCGAGCTCCACGGCCCACGGCATCCGGCGCTCGGCACTGGAGACGACAACCCCACCTTCCAGCTCACCGAACGCCAGCTACAGCCGGGCGTACGCCTCATCCTCCTCACCGACGGCATCATCGAACGCCACACCGAGGATGGCGGGCGATTCGGCGTCGACGGGCTGCGACGCGCTCTCGAGCGCGCTGAGGATCCCACCGCCGCCGCGACCGCCATGGCCATTCAGCGCGCAGTCACCGACTGCTGGTCCGAACCCCTCGAAGACGACGCCACCGTCGTGGTCCTCGCCGTCACATAGGGCCCGCCGTCTAACCGGTGCATATGTACCGGTTCGCGGACGAATCGCCCCGGTTCGGGGTTGAAAAGCGGGACGGCGAGGGTACATTCGTCCCGGAGGGGGCATGTCGCCGACGCCCGGTGTGTCAGATGCACGGGCAGCGCCGTCTGACCTCGCGCTTCGCTGACGATTCTCGCGATCAGCGTCTGACTCTGCTGCGTCCGATTGGTCGGCGCAGCACCACCGGCGCGCGAGCGCCTGGAAAGGATGCGAAAGCATGCCCCAGCAAGCTGAAGTACTCGAGTGGCGTGGCCGTACCGCGGTCGACTCCGACGGCGAGAAGCTCGGGACGATCGAGGAGATCTACCTCGACGCCGAGACGCAGCGGCCGGAGTGGGCGCTGCTGAAGCTGGGCACGTTCGGCGGCAAGTCGACGTTCATGCCGCTGGAGGGCGCGACCAGCGACGGCGATCAGGTCAGGGCGCCGTTCAGCAAGCAGCAGGTCAAGGACGCGCCGGGCATGGAAGTCGACGGCGAGCTCTCCCGGGACGACGAGGCGGCCCTGTACTCGCACTACGGGATCGACTACGACGAGTCGCGCTCGGACAGCGGGCTGCCCGACGGCGGCGCGCCCACCGGCAATGGCGACCGACGCGAGCGCTCCGGCGAGCCTGGGGTGGTCGGCCACGACACGAGCGGCCCCACGACCGACGACGCGATGACGCGCTCAGAGGAGGAGCTGAAGGTCGGCACCACCAAGCGCGAGGCCGGGCGTGCGCGGCTGGTCAAGCACGTCGTCACGGAGAACGTGACCACGACGGTGCCCGTGCAGCGTGAGGAGGTTCGCGTCGAGCGCGAGCCGATCACCGACGCCAACCGCGGCGATGCCATCTCCGGCGGCGAGATCACCGAGGAGGAGCACGAGGTCGTGCTCCACGAGGAGGAGGTCGTCGTCGACAAGCAGGCCGTGCCCAAGGAGCGGGTGCGGATGGACAAGGACGTCGTCACCGACGAGCAGCAGGTCTCCGAGCAGGTCCGCAAGGAGCAGATCGAGACCGAAGGCGCCTCCCCCCGGCGCTAGTCCATCGACGGGAGTGGCCGGCCACGGACGGCCGGCCACCTCCGCCCCACCAACCATCCATTGCAAAGGAGTCTTCCCGTGTCACTCACATTCGGCGCCGTCGACATCGCGGCGTCCCTCCAGCAGGGCCTGGACGCGTTCTTCGAGTTCCTGCCGAGGCTGCTCGGCTTCTTGATCATCCTGCTGATCGGCTACATCGTGGCCCGCGTGGTCAAGGGCATCCTCGCCAGGCTGCTCGAGAAGGTCGGCCTGGACAACGCGATGCATTCCGGTTCAGTCGGCGAGCAGGTCAACAAGGCGGCGCCCGACGTGAGCCCGTCGCGGATCATCGGATCGATCGCCTTCTGGTTCATCTTCCTCGGCGCGATCTCGATCGCCGTCTCCCAGCTGGGCATCGCCGCCCTGCAGACATTCGTGGCCGCGATCGCCGCGTACCTGCCCAATGTCGTCGCCGCGGTGATCATCTTCGTGGTGGCCGGTGCGATCGCCGCCGCCGTCGGCGGCCTGGTGGCCAAGACGATGGGCGACACGCCGACCGGCAAGGTCGTCGGCTCGGTCGTCCCGGTCCTGATCATGGCGATCGCCACCTTCATGATCCTCAACCAGCTCAAGATCGCGCCCGAGATCGTGACGATCACCTACACCGCCCTGATCGGCGGTGTGTTCCTCGCGATGGCGCTCGCCTTCGGGCTCGGCGGCCGGGAGGTCGCGGGCAAGATGCTCGGCGACGCGTACTCCAAGGGCCAGGAGCAGCGTGGCCAGGTCAAGCAGGACATGCAGACCGGCAAGGAGCGCGGCCAGGCGCAGGCGCAGCAGGCCAAGGACAAGGCCGACGACAAGACCAACGGCGCCCCCGAGCGGGAGCCGGGCCAGTCCCCGGCGGCCTACCGCCCGTAGCGCAACCGCTTCGTCCGGCCGCCGCGTGCAGGCGGCCGGGCGAAGCCTCCCTGCACAACCTTTTACCCTCTCTCGAACGGACCCACATATGACCGTCAGCGACACTCTCGCGAACACCTCGCGCGCCGCCCACGACGTCGGCCTCGCGGCCTGGCTGGGTGGCGCGATGTTCGGCAAGTTCGCCCACAACCCGTCGCTGGAGAAGATCTCCAGCCACAGCGAGCGCGGCAGCGTCACCAACGCCGCGTGGAACGGCTACAACCCCGTCAACGCGCTCGGGCTCGGCGCGGCCGCCCTCGGGTGGGGCGCCGCCCGGCTGACCGAGGCGAAGCCCGCGAAGCTGTCCGGCCGGGAGAAGGCCCTCTCCCGCGCCAAGGACGCGCTGATGGCCGCGGCCGTCCTCACGGGTGTGGGCAGCGGCGTGCAGGGCGCCCGGCTCGCGCGGCAGGCGCCCGACGGCGCGGTGCCGGTCACGACGGGCACCAAGCCGGCCGCCGAGACGCCGGCGAAGGCGGCGAAGATCCAGCGCAGCCTCGGCGTCCTCGGGACCCTGAACATCGCCTCCGGCGTGGCGCTCGTCGCGGTCAACGGCGTCCTCGCCCAGACCAACCACAGCCACCCGGCCACGCGGCGCGCGCTCACCCGCTCGCGCTCGACCGACATCAGCCCGCTGTGGCTCGGCTCCGCCGTCGCCACGGCGACCGCGGCGCTCGACCAGGTCCGCCGCAAGCGCGCCTGAGGCGCGGACCCACCCCTGGAAAGGAGACATCGAATGGCGAAGGACAAGGACAGGGAGAGCAACGGCGTTTCGCTCGCAAAGGGCCCGGTGCTGATCGTCGGGCTCGCGCTGCTCGCCTTCGGCATCCTCGCGATGTTGCTCGGCGGCGCCACGAGCTTCACCGCCGACCCGCCCAGCGGCATGGTGAGCGGGCAGACGTTCCTCGGCCTGGAGGTCAACGGCTGGAGCAGCCTGCTGTGCATCGGCGCCGGCGCCCTGCTGGTGTTCGGCTCACCGCTGCACTGGGGCGCGAAGAGCATGTCGATCCTGGTCGCCCTGGTGCTCGGGGCGGCCGCGGTGCTCGCCTATCTCAACGACGGCGGCGCGCTCGGCATCTTCGCCTCCAACGGCCTGACCCAGCTGGCGTGGATCGTCGCGGCCGTGGTGCTGCTGCTCCTTGCGTTCCTGCCGCGCGTCGGCGGCGGCAAGAAGGACGGCGACGAGGATCGCGGGACTCGGGAAGAGCGCGGGTTCTCCGCCCAGCGGGTGGTCGAACGCGAGAGCGCCGACCCGGACCTCGCGGCACGCCGCAGGGCCACGCGGACACAGCGCGACTCGAACGGCCAAGCCGACCGCGACCAAGTGGTGGCGCCGGCCGACGGCACGCCGGCAATGGAAAGGACCCTATGACCGACACAGCCCAAGCATCCGACGACCGGAAGCGCTCCGGACGTCAACCTGAGGGGCCCTCGCACGAGCGCAAGGGCTCGGCGATGCAGACGCTCAAGCGTACGTTCGCGGAGTTCTCCGAGGACAACCTGACCGACTCGGCGGCCGCGCTGACGTACTACGCGGTGCTGTCGATCTTCCCGGCGCTGATCGCGATGATCTCGATCGTCGGCCTCGTCGGCGATCCGCAGACGGTCACCACGTCGCTCCTGGACATCATCGGCTCGATCGGGCCGGCGTCCGCGGCCGACACGTTCAGGGGGCCGATCGAGAACCTCGCCAACAGCGGCGGGACCGCCGGCATCCTGCTGATCGTCGGCATCGTCGGGGCGCTGTGGACCGCCTCGGGCTACGTCGGCGCGTTCATGCGCGCCTCCAACGTCATCTACGAGGTCGAGGAGGGCCGCTCGTTCATCCTGCTGCGCCCGCTGCAGATGCTCGTGACGCTGGTGCTCGTCGTGCTGCTGGCGCTCGTGCTGGTGGCGCTGGTGCTGACCGGGCCCATCGCCGGCGCCGTCGGCTCGGCGGTCGGCCTCAGCGGCACCGCCGTGACCGTCTGGAGCATCGCCAAGTGGCCGGTGCTGTTCCTCGTCGTGGTCTTCATGATCACGCTGCTCTACTATGCCTCGCCCAACGCCAAGCTCGGCGGGCTGAAGTCGATCGTGCCGGGCGCGGCGCTGGCGATCGTGGTCTGGCTGCTGGCTTCGGCCGCCTTCGCCTTCTACGTCGCGAACTTCGGCTCCTACGACAAGACCTACGGCGCCCTGGGCGGAATCATCGTCTTCCTCGTCTGGCTGTGGATCACGAACGTCGCGATCCTGCTCGGCGCCGAGGTGAACGCCGAGCGGGAGCGGACCCGCCAGCTGAAGGACGGAACCCCGGAGGCCGAGCGCGAGCTGCAGCTCGCGGAGCGCTCGCAGCCGAAGGCCAAGAAGCGGTCGCGGACCGCGTAAACCGACGAGACCCCAACGGAAAGGACCGTCATGGAGATCCCCAAGGACAAGATCCTCGGCCTGATGCGAGAGCAGGGCAAGACCGATCAGGTCGGCCAGGCCGAGCAGGAGCTGCCCGAGCAGGTCGACCCCGAGCGCGACGCCGGGCTGCTCGAGAAGTTCGGCCTCGAGCCGAAGGACGTGCTGTCCAAGCTCGGCGGCGGCCTCCCGGGCTTCTAATTCGCCGTGAGCGCTCTTCCTGTCATCGCTCACCGGACGCCGGAGCGCGAGGCACGCTGGCGTGAGGATCGCCGGCTGTTCGATCGCTACCGGCGCACCGGCGATCCGGCCGTGCACGAGGCCATCGTCAGGCGCTTCCTGCCGCTGGTGCTGCGGTTCGCGGGCCGGTATCGGCACACCAGCGAGCCGCTCGACGACCTCGTGCAGGTCGGCTCGCTGGGGCTGCTGAAGGCGATCGAGCGCTTCGATCCCGACCGCGAGATCGCGTTCGCGTCGTTCGCCGTCCCGACCATCGTCGGCGAGATCAAGCGGCATTTCAGGGATCGGACGTGGTCGGTGAAGGTGCCACGCGGCGCGCAGGAGGCGGTCCAGCGCATGGGACGGGCCGAGCGCGAGCTGGAGATCGCGCTGGGTCGCTCGCCGACCACGACCGAGATCGCCGATGCGCTCGGGGCAAGCGTCGAGGACGTGCTCGACGCCAGCCAGGCGGCGCTGGCTCGCAGCACCGAGTCGCTCGACCGCCCGTATGGGGACGACATCACCGATGGCCAGCGCGAGCTCGACGTCTATCAGGTGGAGGAGGCCGGGTTCGCCGCGGCCGAGGACAGCGCCACGCTGGCCCGTCTGCTCCCGTACCTCGACGCACGCAAGCGCGAGGTGCTCCGGCTGCGCTTCGAGGAGGACCTCATGCAGGTCGAGATCGGCGAGCGCATCGGCTGCTCGCAGATGCACGTCTCGCGGCTGATCCGCGGAGCGATCGCGCGGCTCGCGGTCCTCCACGACGCGCAGGCCGGCTCCTGGACCGACGCCTCCGCCGCTGCATGAGGTCCATCGCGATGCCGAGCGCCCTGAGGCCATGAGGTCGGCTGCGCTCCAAGCCATCCTCGGGGAGCGGCGCCGCTTCCTGCGCTCGTTCCTCGCCGGCCCGGGGCGTGTCGGCGCGGTGCTGCCGACCTCACGGCGGACGGTGCGCGACACGCTCGACATGGCGCCGATCGCCGGGGCGAGCTGCGTCGTGGAACTCGGCGCAGGGACGGGGCCGTACACCAGGGAGATCCTGGCGCGCCTCGGCGCGAACGGACGGCTGCTCGCCTTCGAGGTCGACCCGGCGCTGGCCGGAGCCCTCGCCAGAGATCTGGCCGATCCCCGCCTTCAGGTGATCGCGGACTCTGCAGCCACCCTCGAGGCCCGCCTGGACGGTCAGCGGCCGGAGGTGATCGTGTCGGCGCTGCCGTTCACGTCCCTGCCCGCGGGTCTGCGCACGGAGATCCTCGCCGCGGCCCGGAGGGTTCTCGCCGACGACGGGGTGCTGCTCGTACTGCAGTACTCGTGGTTCGTTCAGCGCGATCTCGAGCGGACCTTCGGTTCGGTGCAGCGCCGCTACTCACCCCTGAACGTGCCGCCCGCCGTGCTGTTCGCGTGTAGGCCCGGCCGGGAGGGTTCGTGAGCCGCCGGAGCCTGCGCGAGGCGAGGCGTTACGTGCTCGCGGCCGCCGCGGCGGAGGCCGCGCTGGCGCCGCTGCACGCGCTCAAGGGCCGGCTGCTGCTGGGCGTGAGCCTGGCGTGCCTGGTGTTCTTCCGCGATCCGGCGCGGACGCTCGCGCCGGAGCCCGACACGGTCTACGCGCCCGCTGACGGGACCGTGGTGGCGGTTGACACGGTGGCCGACGACTGGCTGCCCGGCGGCGAGGCGCTGCGCGTCAGCACGTTCCTGGCGATCTACGACATCCATGTCAACCGCAGCCCGGCAGCGGGCCGGATCGCGGCGGCGGACGAGACGCCTGGGGGTTTCGCTCCGGCCTTCCTCGCTCGCGCGCGCACCAACCATCGCAAGCGGCTGGCGATCGAGGACGGCTCCCGGCGCGTGGTCCTCGTGCAGTTCGCCGGGATGCTCGCCCGCCGCATCTCGTCGTGGGCGTGGCTGGGCGATCGCGTCGAGGCCGGCCAGCGGATCGCGCTGATCCACCTCGGCTCGCGCGCCGACGTGCTCGTGCCCGCGGTGGCGGCTCGCCCGCTCGTCGCCGCCGGGCAGCGGGTGCGCGCCGGAATCACTCCGATCGCCCGTTACGTCGACGCAGAGGTCGGTCCATGAGGCAGTACGTCAACGCCGCCAACCTGATCACCAGCGGCAGCCTCGCGGCCGGCGTCCTGGCGGTGATACTGGCCGGCGACGGCCGGCCGGGCTCGGCCCTGGCCGCCGTCGGCGTCGCGGCGGTGCTCGACTCGGTGGACGGCTACGTCGCCCGCCGGACGTCGGTGTCCGGGCCCTTCGGCAGTCATCTGGACTCGCTGGCCGACCTCACCGCGTTCGGGCTGGCGCCGGCACTGATCCTCTATCACGGCGTGCTGCACACCGTGCCCGTGCTCGGCGCCGGCGCGTGCGTCGCCTTCGTCGTGGCCGGGGGGTGGCGGCTGGCGCGCTTCCCGCTGGTCGAGGACCGCGAGCACTTCATCGGCCTGCCGATCCCGCCGGCCGGCCTGATCGCCGCCGCCGCCGGCGTCCTATCGCTGTCCGACGGTGTGGCGACCGTCGTCTGCCTGGCGTTGGCCCTGCTCATGGTCAGCGCCTTCGCCGTTCCGACGCTCGCCGAGGTCGGCCGCCTCGTCATCCGCTTCCGCACCGTCTCCATCGCCGCCCTCCGTGGCGATCACGCGCTCGACGGTGCGCGCGCCCGCCAGGGCGCGCGTTCCGGCCGCCACGACGGCGAGCGACACCACGAGGACCGCGATGACCAGCCCGTCCGGGCTCCAGCTCTCACCGGCGAGTAGCGGCGCCAGCAGCACTGCGACGACGATCTGCACGACGAGCACGACCGGGAAGACCTGGATCGGGGAGCGGCTCTGCAGCGCCGTCATCTCGCGCAGCAGCCCGACGATCGCGGCGGCCGCCGTGGCGCTCAGCCACACGACGGCGAACAGGTACGCGCCTGACGACAGCTCGTCGGCGAGGAACTTCGTGGCGAAGCCCGTCCACGCGTAGGCCAGCCGGCGCTGACGACGACGAGCCCGCCGAAATGGCGATGGCCGCGCCACGCGAACGGTGAGATCGCGACCAGCGCCAGCACCGTCATGCCAGCCGTGAGCGGGAGCGGCGCGGCATGGTCCTCGCTCTGCCCGGGTGACACCAGGACCAGCCCGCTCACGCCCACGAGGATGGTCACGGCCGCCGCCACCTCCCTCGCACTCACCGTCTCGCCGAAGCGGACGCCGACTAGCAGCAGCACGATCACGCTGACCGCCAGCGAGGGCTGCACGATGGTGATCGGGGCGAGCGTCAGCGCCACGGCCTGCATCGTCCAGCCACCTGCCACCGACGCCGTACCGGCCAGCCATCGCCGCCGCGTGACCAGGTACTTCAGCAGCGACGGCTTGAGCGAGTCCTCGGGCGGCGCCTGCCGCGCCTCGATCGACTGCAGGGTCACCCCGACCGCGTACAAGACCGCGGCGGCGAGCGCGGCGACGACTCCGAGCGCGAGCGATGCCTCCACCGATTGGACCTACCCCACCGCCGTGCGGACAATCATCGGGCAAGCGCGTGAACACCGGTCGGCCGCGGGTATTCCGCCACGTGTGGAACGCGCGCTCCGGTCGCAGCACGAGGCGTGCACGGAGCGCCTGCGCCGGCAGTACGCCGCGGCTCCGCCCGGTGCTCCCGTGCGACTGGCCAAATCGAGCTCCAACCTGTTCCGCACGCGGCGGCGCACCGGGGCGACGCGGCTGGACGTCAGCGGCCTCGACGGCGTGCTGGCGGTCGACCCCGTCGCGCGGACGGCGGAGGTGCAGGGCATGACGACCTACGAGCGGCTCGTGGACGCGACGCTGACGCACGGCCTGATGCCGCTCGTGGTGCCACAGCTGAAGACGATCACGCTCGGCGGCGCGGTCACCGGCCTGGGCATCGAGTCGTCGTCGTTTCGCAACGGGCTGCCGCACGAGTCGGTGCTCGAGCTGGAGGTGCTCACCGGTGACGGGCGGATCGTCGTGGCGCGGCGAGACAACGAGCACCGCGACCTGTTCGGTGGCTTTCCCAACTCCTACGGCACGCTCGGCTACGCCCTGCGGCTCACGATCGAGCTGGAGCCGGTGCGGCCGTTCGTGCGGCTGCGCCACGTCCACTTCAGCGATCGAGGGGCCTGCTTCGAGGCGATGGCGGAGGTGTGCGAGGCGCGGTCCTACGAAGGCGAGGCGGTCGACTTCGTCGACGGCACCGTCTTCGAGGCCGGCGAGCTGTGCCTCACGCTCGGCACGTTCGTCGACGAGGCGCCGGCGGCGAGCGACTACACGGGGATGGGGATCTACTATCGCTCGCTGCAGCGCCGGCGCATCGACCATCTGACGGTGCGCGACTACCTGTGGCGCTGGGACACGGACTGGTTCTGGTGCTCACGCGCGTTCGGCGTGCAGGACCCGCGCGTGCGCCGGCTGGTGCCCAAGCGGTGGCTGCGGTCCGACCGCTACTCGAGGCTGGTCGCGATCGAGCGGCGCTACGGGCCGTTGCGCCGGCTCGAGCGGCTGCGCGGCCGGCCGGCGTGGGAGCACGTCGTGCAGGACGTCGAGATTCCGATCGAGCGTGCGAGCGAGTTCTTCGACTTCCTCGTCCGCGAGGTTCCGATCCTGCCGTTCTGGCTGTGCCCCCTCCGGCTGCGCGACCCGGGCGCGCGGTGGGACCTGTATCCGCTGGACGCTGACACGATCTACGTCAACTTCGGCTTCTGGTCCACCGTGCCGCTGCCCGACGGGCAGCCCGACGGCGTGCACAACCGCAGGATCGAGCAGGTCGTCGAAGCGCTCGGTGGGCGCAAGTCGCTGTACTCCACCGCCTACTACGAGCGCGACGAGTTCTGGCGGCTCTACAACGGCCGGGGATATGCGGCGCTGAAGGATCGCTACGACGGCGAGCACCGGCTGCTCGATCTCTACGAGAAGTGCGTCGAGCGTGGCTAGAAGCGGGAGGAGAGCGCCGCTGGCCGAAGTCTTCGACCGCGTGACCGGCTCACGGACGGGCATCGAGTTCCGCGCCTACGACGGCAGTCGCTCCGGCCCGCGCGACGCTTCGGTGCGGGTGGACATCCGCTCTCCGCGGGCGGTCAGCCACCTCGTCGGCGCGCGCAACGACCTCGGCCTGGCGCGCGCGTACGTCTCCGGCGGGCTGGAGGTGCACGGGGACCTGCACGACGCGCTGCGCCGCCTGTGGCGCGTGAACGAGGGCAACGTGCCCTGGCGCGAGCGAGGGAGGGTGCTGCGCGCCGTCGGGCTGCGGGCGCTGCGCCCGGTCGAGCCACCGCCCGAGGAGGCGCGCCTGCGCGGACGCCGGCACTCCAGGCGCCGCTCCGCCGTCGCCGCATCGCACCACTACGACGTCTCGAACCGGTTCTACGAGTGGATCCTGGGTCCGTCGATGGCCTACACGTGCGCCGTCTACCCCGATCCCGACGCGACGCTGGAGCAGGCGCAGTCGGCCAAGCACGACCTGGTGTGCCGCAAGCTCGGGCTGGCCGAGGGCATGCGGCTGCTCGACGTCGGCTGCGGCTGGGGCGGCATGGTGCTGCACGCCGCGCGGCACTACGGCGTCCGGGCGCTCGGCGTGACGCTCTCCCAACGGCAGGTGGAGTGGGGGCGGCGGGCGATCGCCGAGGCAGGGCTGTCCGATCGCGCCGAGCTCCGGCTGCTGGACTACCGCGACGTGGCCGAGACCGGGTTCGACGCCATCTCGTCGATCGGCCTCACCGAGCACGTCGGCAAGCGCCGACTTCCCGCGTACTTCGAGTTCCTCCACGCCAAGTTGCGCCCGCAGGGGCGCCTGCTCAACCACTGCATCACCCGCCCCGACGACCAGCACCCACTCCTGCTGCGCGCTGGCTTCATCGATCGCTACGTCTTCCCCGACGGCGAGCTGCTCGGCCCCGGCCACATCATCTCGACGATGCACGACGCCGGCTTGGAGCTGCGCCACGAGGAGAACCTGCGCGAGCACTATGCCCGCACACTCGCGGGGTGGGAGGAGAACCTCGCGGCGCGCTGGCCTGCGGCGGTCGCCGAGGTCGGCGAGGGCAGGGCGCGCGTCTGGCGCCTCTACCTCGCCGGCGCGCGCGTCAGCTTCGAGGACGACTGGCTCGAGTTGCACCAGGTGCTCGGCGTGAAGCACACCGGCGGAGCGGCCGCGATGCCGCTGCGACCCGACTGGGAGCCGGCGGGCCTTACGCCGCGGGCGCGAGCATGAACAGCTCGACCTCGAGGTCGGGGCCGACGTGGCTGTTGGAGATGAAGGCCGTCACGCGGCGTCCGGACAGGCGCTCGATCTCCTTGATGAACCGCTCCTGCATGGCGGTCTGGAACGCGCTGCGCGTCTCCTGCACGACGGTATGGCGCTGGAGCTCGATCATCGTCTTCTCGACCTCGGTGTAGACGCCGCCCATCACGCAGGCGAGCAGCTCGTCGCTCATCAGCCGGGTCTTGGCGGTCACGGGCTCGCGATGGTGGTAGCGCTCGTGGAACGCGACCATCGAGTCGGTCACGGCGGTGAGCAGGGCATCGCCGCTCAGCGGGGGTTCGGGGGCCGGCATGGCGGCCCTCCTCACTGGCCCGTCGAGATGCTGCACGCATGAAGGGGTGGGCGGCAAGGAGTTCTACGGCGTCGGCCCCACGCAGGCCAAGACCTACTACTACGACGACCTCGTCGTCTGCGTGCTGCGCGGCGGGTTCACGCGCGTCGAGCAGACGCTGCTCGAAGGCGGCCGGACCTCAGCGGTCATCCAGCAGCGGATGGAGTTCCAGGAGGTCATGCGGGACCGCTTCGCGGCGGTCATCGAGCGGGCCACCGGGGTGGTCAGCGGCGGCGAACGTCGATACGCTGTTCCCACCGGAGGGCATGCTGGGTGACGTTCGGATCCTGATCGGGATTCCGGGCAGCACCATCTGACTTCCTTGTCTCGCCGTACGAGCGCGATACGAGGAGGTCGGCTTTGCTCAACGTCTCAGATCCGGCGCCGAACGGTTCGTCTGCGGCGCTCCCCCCGCTCGAGTTCTCGTGTCTGACGGTCGAGTTCGGGAACACCACGCGCGTCAGCGTAGCCGGAGAGCTCGATGTCGCGACCGCGCCACAGCTGGCCGATGCGCTGCACCGCGCCGAGTTCGACGCGAGGCCGATCGTCCTCGACCTGCGGCGGCTGGCGTTCGTGGACTGCAGCGGCCTGCGCGTGATCCTCGCGGCCGCGCGCCGCGCCCATCGGCCCGGAGGGCGGCTCGTCGTCGTACGCGGTCCGGCCGCGGTCGCGCGGCTGTTCGCCCTCACCGAGGTCGAGGGCGAGATCGAGCTCGTCGACCGACCGCCGCACTGGGGTGCGGCGCTGCGAGCCCCCCTGCCGGCCTGACGTTCTCCCCAGTGATCGAGTGATCCCGGGCGGCCCGCCGCTTCCTGCCTCCCCCGCGGCGGGCCGCCCACCCCTCAGCCGGAGCGATCAGCCCGCGGAGTGCGCCGGGCGCGTGAGCGCCTTCACGAAGTCCTCGAGCTGGCGCGTCGTCCAGCACTCGTACGCCTCGCAGTAGCGCTCGTAGGCGGCGATCACGGAGTCGCCGTAGTTCCAGTACAGGCGCGGCTCGGGGTTGAGCCAGAACGTGCGGCCCGCGCGTTCGGCCACGCGCGCGAAGACGTGGGCCGCGGGGTCGCGGCCGTTGGTGCGCGCGTCGCCGAGGACGATCACGGTTGCCCGCGGGTGCAGGTCGTCCTCCACCTGCTCGAGGAACTCGCGCCAGACGCGGCCGTAGTCCGTGTAGCCGGAGACGTCGGCCACGCCCGCGTCCTTGGAGATCGCGTCGGAGACCGCCTTGAAGGAGCGTTCGCGCTCGAAGACGTTCGTGACCTCCGAGATCCGCTCGACGAACACGAACGAGCGCATCTTGCGGAACGAGTCGTGCAGTGCGTGCAGCACGCTCAGGAAGAACACCGACGCCGAGGTGACGCTGGTGGAGACGTCGCACAGCACGTACAGCTCGGGCCGCCGCGGCCGGCGCGGGCGGTACTTCAGCTCGACCGGGACGCCGCCGGTCTGCAGCGAGGCGCGCATCGTGCGCCGCACGTCGACGTGCGCGTGGCGCCTGTGCCCGCGCGTCTCGTGGCCCCGTGTGGCGAGCCGGCGCTTGAGCTGCATCACCACGCGGTGCACGGCGGCGAGGTCCTGCAGCGGGCCGCTGGGCAGCGCGCGGTCCAGCTCGTTGAGCGGCCGTGACGGCGGCAGCGCCCGAGTGCGCTCGATCTGCGCGCGCTCCAGCTCACGCCGCAGGTGCAGCTCGAAGCGGCGGACCTGCTCGCGCGTCAGCGGCTCCGGCGGCGGCCCCGCCCGGTCCTCACGCACCGGCCCGCCGGGCTCCGAGCGCAGGCCGAGCGAGCGGCGGATGCGCTGGACGTCCACGCCGAGCACGCCCGAGCCCTGGCCGCGGCGGCCGAAGGCGGCGATCGCCAGCCGGGCGAGGTCGCGCATCGCGGCCTCGTCGGCCTCGCGGATCGCGCGCAGCACCTGCTCGCGCAGGTTGTCGAAGTCGATCCGCTCGCCGCCGGTGATGCCGTCCGCCTTCTCGCTATCGCATTCGCCCTCGCCGCTCGCCTCACGCACGCCCTGGCGCAGCGCCTCGCCCTCGGCGGCGCGGAAGAAGAAGCGCTCGAACACGAGGTCGAACACGCGCCGGTCCTCGGGCGACTTGGCGAGCGTGGCCGCCAGCGCCTCCCGGAACGCGACCGGCGCCGTCCAGGGCACCTCCCCGAGCGCGGCGAAGGCGTCGTTGAGCTCCGAGGTCCCGATCGCCACGCCCTCGGCCCGCAGCCCTTCGGCGAAGCGCAGGACCTGGGCGGGGAAGCTCACGCCGCGGCGCCGAGCCGGACGCCGACCCGCTCGGCCACGGTGTCGAGGTCCGTGCGGTGCTTGACGATGATCGACAGCGTCGAGCGGAACACCTCGGCGGTGATCTCCTCGGCGCCCATCAGCACCAGCGCGCGCGCCCAGTCGATCGACTCGGCGATCGAGGGCGGCTTCTTGAGGTCCAGCTCGCGCACCATCGCGATCACCTCCACGAGCCGGCGCGCCACCGTGTCGGGCAGCTCGGGCGCGTGCAGGCGGACGATCTCCAGCTCGTGCTCGATCGCCGGGTAGTCCAGCCATAGGTACAGGCAGCGCCGCTTGAGCGCCTCGGTCAGCTCGCGCGAGTTGTTGGAGGTCAGCAGCACCACGGGG
>Ga0136617_10002839_pt1 | contig 15452 bp, 16 predicted proteins | sample AntDrymUQ3222106_2_FD_129672 | JGI IMG/M metagenome (GOLD analysis project Ga0136617, IMG submission 129672) | Polar desert sand microbial communities from Dry Valleys, Antarctica - metaG UQ322 (21.06) | ecosystem: Environmental > Terrestrial > Soil > Desert | place: Antarctica: Dry Valley...
CCGAGTCGACCGCGCCGTTCGCCAGATCGGCCGTCTGCACATCGCCGTCCTTGAGCTTGCTCGAGTCGACCGCGCCGCCCGCGAGGTCGGCCGTCTGCACATCGCCGTCCTTGAGCTTGCTCGAGTCGACCGCGCCGCCCGCGAGGTCGGCGGTCTGTACGTCACCGTCCTTGAGCTTGGCCGAGTCGACCGAGCCGTCAGCCAGATCGGCGGTCTGCACGTCGCCGTCGCTCAGCTTGCCCGACGTTACCCCGCCGTCGGCGAGATCGGCGGTCTGCACGTCGCCGTCCTTGAGCTTGGAGGAGTCGACCGCGCCGAGCGCCAGCTGGCCGGCGGTGACGGCGCCGGCGGCGAGCTTCTCCGTGGTGACCGCGCCATCGGCCAGGGCCGCGATCCCGACGGCGCCCGCGGCGAGCTTGCCGGCGGTCACGGCGCCGTCCTGGAGGTGTCCGGTGGCCACGGCGCCCGCAACGAGCTTGTCGGCGGTGACGGCCGCGTCAGCCAGGTCGACGGTGGCGACGGTCCCGTCGCGCAGCTGGGCGGAGGTGACGCTGTCCGGGGCAAGATCGGCCGTGACCACGCTGCCGTCCACGATCTGCTTGGAGTTCACCTTGACGGGCTTCTTGGACCGCGCGGCCTTGTCGGCGCGCTCGGCCACACGCAGCGCTCGCAGGGCGGTCTTGAGCACGTCGACCTTGCCGATCGCCGGCGGGACGGCGACGAGCCCGATGACGGCAGCAAGAACCAGGACGGTGCGGAGACGGATCATCTCGACCGGGTGTATCGACCGTCGGCGTCGGGCCTTGAGGCGGACGCATGACCGATCCCGGGCTGTCAGCGCCCGTCCCACCGGCTCGCGTCGGCCTGAGCCTGGAGCCGCCGCCGATCCGGGTAAAGCGCTCGCCGTCGCCGGCTTCGGCCGGATAGGGAGACGGATCTGTCACATGCGTGCCCACGTCGGTGTGCGCCAGCACCGTGATGAGCTAGGAACAACCCGATGCGGGAGGAGAGAGCGTGCGCGTTCACGCGCACCCGGCAAGGTCCCTACGCCGTCGTCGGCGCCGAGGGCGAGCTCGACATCGCCACGGTGCCGGCTGCGCGCGTGCGTCCTGCGGGCCCGCTGCCGCGCGTCGCGCGTGGTCCTCGACCTCCGGCCCGTCACCTTCATGGACACGTTCGCGCTGCGCGCGCTGATCGCGCTCGGGCGCGAGGCGGGCGCGAGCGGCGACTGGTCACTGCACGCCGTGCCGAGCGACGCGGTCCAGCGCGTGCTCGACCTCGCACGCGCCCGCGCCCACCTGCGCTGGATCTCCCCCGAGCAGCTAGCGGGCTGACCACGCGCCGCCGCGGCGGAAGCGCATCGTGAGCGCGACGCCCTGCGCGGTGTCGGCCAGCTCGACGTGGTGCGCCAGCCGCCGGATGATCTCGATGCCGAAGCCGGCGCCCTCGGTGCCGGCGCCACCGGCGAGGCCGCGGCCGCGGTCGCTGACGACGACCGTGAGCTCGAACGGGGATGTCGCCACTGAGAGCTCGACGGTGCCTTCCACCTCGTGCGCGTATGCGTGGGCGACCACGTTGGCGACCGCCTCGGAGACGGCGAGGACGATGCCGTCGAGGTCGACCTCGAGGCCGGCGGCGACGCGGCGCACCGCGCGGCGAGCCGCCGCGACGCTGTCCACGGTGGCGGGCAGCTGCTCCTGCAGTGAGACCGGCGACTCGGCCGGCTGGAAATGGCCCACTGCCGACCGTTGTGCCCGATCGAGTTCAGGCCGAACCCGCGCAGGGTGTCGCAGTGGTCAGCCGCGCGACAGGCCGGACGGCCGGCATCACGTGCGGCGTCGCCGGCCTCACGATCGCCTCGACCAGCCCGGCCGCCTCCTCGTCCTCGCGCGCCCAGCGGGCGACCCGCGCGCGCAGCGCGGCGAGCGCGGCGAGGCCGATCGGCGCCGGCAACCAGATCGCCACGGCGCGGTAGGCGAGCACGGACGAGAGCGCGAGGTCCGGCGCAACGCCGAACGCCAGCAGCGTGCCGACCATGCCGCCGCTGACGGCGCCCGGAAGCGGGAGCGTGTTGCCGACCTGGCCGGCGAAGTACGCGAACGCAAGCACGGCGATCGGCGGCGGCGTGCCGAGGGCGTTGAACGTCGCCCACAAGACGGCGGCGTCGAAGGCCCACCACACGGGCGCGCCGAGCAGCCGCGCATCGCCGCCGCGCAAGAAGCCGGCGGCGTCGCGAACGGCGCCGCCGATCAGCGCGGTGGCGCGGCCGATGCGGCCGGCGTGCTCGCTTGCGTCGCCACGACGGACGCCGAGCACGGCGCCGACCGCGAGTGCGAGGGCGGCGGCCGTAGCAGCGCCCCCGCCGAGCACGGCGTCGCCCGTCGTGTCGCCCAAGCCGAGCGCGATCACCGCGCCGGACACGGCGATGCCGGCGAGGAAGACGCCGTAGAGCAGCGCGAGGAACGTGAGCAGCAGCCGGCCGGCGCGCTTGGAGCCCATGCCCGTCTTGGTGATCGACCACAGCGTCAGCGCGGCGCCGCCGACACCCGCGGTGGGCAGCAGCCGGGTGGCGGCGGCGCCGGCGAGCGTGATCTCCGCGCCGGCCCGCAGGTCGAGCCGGGGAGTGGCGCGGCGGCCGACGAGCCAGAACAGCGCGATGTAGCCGGTGAACGACAGCAGCTCGGCGACGGCCGCCAGCGCGATCCAGCGCGGGTCGGCCGACAGGGCGCGCGAGAGCGCGTCGACGAGGACGTGCAGCGGGCCGCCGGCGAGCAGCACCACGGCGAGCGCCGCCGCGGCGAGCGCGAGGGGGAGCGCGGCGCGCCGGCCGACCAGCCGCAGGTCGAGGGCGGGAAGCGAGAACTCCGCGGTCGTGTCGTGGGAGGAGGCCACACGTGAAGTATCCGCGCGTGACCGGGCGCTGTACATCGGGGATGTCCCTAGTCCCTGCCCTACGGCTAGCCGCACTGCAGGGCACCGGACCGTCAGGGTTCGAGCGGGCGCACGACCGTCGTGAGGAACGCCGCGGGCGTCGCACGGAGCACCTTCAGCCTCGGATCGGGGACGTCGAGCACCCGCTCCGCGGCGAGCGGGCGCAGCGCCGCGAGCCGGGCGTCCTCGAGCACGGCGGCGAGCGCCCCGCGGTCGCCGCCCAGCACCACGGCATCGAGCGCGCCGGCCTCGGCCGGCACGCCCAACACGCGCGCGGCCACGTCCGCCGCGGCCTGCAGCGCGACGCGCGCCTGACCCTCGCGCCGACGGGCGAAGCGCCCGGAGCTCGAGCCGCCCTTGCGGTTGCGACCGTGTACCGGCCGACTGCCGACCTTGGAGTCGATCAGCCGGGTGCCGGCGAACACGCCCGCCGCGTGACCGCCGAGGCGCACGAGCAGGACGCCGACGGTTCGCTCGCGCCCGACGTGGGCGAGCAGGTCGCCCTCCACCGGTCCGAACGGCGGCTCGCACTCCAGCACGGCTCCGTCGCGTGCGGTGAAGCGCACGACCGCGCCGTCGCCGCCCGTCTCCGCCATGCCGCCGTGCGCCTCCGCCCAGCGCTCGAGCCAGCGGCGGAGCCGCTCGGGCGCAAGCTCGTAGCGGTCGGCGGTCATGACCGCCGGATCCTTCTAGTGCCCCGTCTCGCAACAATCGACCCGAAATGACGCACGTCGATCACCGACACGCTGCTCACTGTCTCGGCCTGCGGCCTCGCCACCGGCTCCGCCTCGCGACCACTTGAAATGCCAGAGGCATTCCTGCGGGTCTGCGTCCTTGCCTGTCGGCGCCGCCGCACGTCCTTTCGGGCCGATCGTCACGAGACGGACCACTAGGCCGCGCGGTCCGCGTGCCCGGCGGGCAGCGGCGTTCCGCAACTGGTGCAGCGGTCGTCCAGCACGGGCTCGGCCTCCGATGCTCCGGCGGGCCAGTGGACCCGGTGACGATCGGCGCCGCTCACGCGGTACTCCGCACCGCAGCGGCAACGAAACGTGTCGGTCACCGCGATGCCCGACCCCCGACCGCGCCCTCCGAGACGGGCGCCGGCGACGCCGAGCGCGGCCGCGAGCGCGACGGCCACGGCGATGAGGCCGAGCCGGCGGGTCGGATCAGTGGGGCGCCGCGACATCTCCCGCGCCTACCCGAAGAACGTCTGCTCCAGCAGGAACATGTTGAGCGCGATGATCATCGACGCGACGATCCACGCGACGATCGTCGTGCCGCGCCGGTTGACGAACGCGCCCATGACGTCGGAGCGGCGCGTGAGCAGGATCATCGGCACGAGCGCGAACGGGATGCCGAACGACAGCACGACCTGCGAGACGACCAGCGTGTCGGTGGCGTCGGCGCCCGCCGCGAGCACCACCAGCGCAGGCGCCATCGTCACGAGCCGGCGCAGGAAGAGGGGGATGCGGCGGGCGATGAAGCCCTGCATCACGACCTGGCCGGCGTAGGTGCCGACGCTCGAGCTCGACAGCCCGGAGGCCAGCAGCGCGACCGCGAAGGCCAGCGCGGCGCCGCCGCCGAGCAGCCGCTCGAAGCCCGCGTGCGCCCCCTCGATCGAGTCGACGCCGACGTTGCCGGACTCGTGGAACAGCGACGCGGCGACGACCAGCATCGTGAGGTTGATGGCGCCCGCGAGGCCCATCGCGACGGCCACGTCGACGCGCTGGAAGCGCAGCAGCGAGCGCCGCTCGGCGTCGTCGCGCGCCCGCACGCGGTCCTGGACGAGCGCGCCGTGCAGGTAGACGACGTGCGGCATGACGGTCGCACCGAGGATCCCGACCGCCAGCATCACGCTGTCGGTTCCCTCGAAGCCGGGCACGAAGCCGGCCGCCAGCGCACCGGTGTCCACCGACACCTGGGAGAGGTCGTAGAGGAAGCCGAGGCAGACGATCCCGAGGAAACCCGCGATCGCGAGCTCGAAGCGCCGGTACCCGCGCTGCTGCATCGCCAGGATCGCGAACGCGATGACGGCGGTGATCAGGCCGGCGGCAAACGCCGGGACGCCGAACAGCAGGTTCAGCGCGATCGCCGCGCCGACGAACTCGGCCAGGTCGGTCGCGATCGCGATGATCTCCGCCTGCACCCACAACCCCCACGTCGCCGGCCGCGGCAAGTGCGCGCGGCACAGCTCCGGCAGGTTCAGGCCGGTCGCGATGCCGACCTTCGCCGACAGGTACTGCACGAGCATCGCCATCAGGTTCGCCGCGACGATCACCCAGACCAGCAGGAAGCCGTACTTCGCGCCGCCGGCGATGTTCGTGGCGAAGTTGCCCGGGTCGATGTACGCGACGGCCGCGACGAACGCCGGACCGAGCAGCGCGAGCCGGCCGCGCACCGGCCCGCGATCGCGAATGCTCTCCAGCGCCGACGGCGTGATCGGGACGTCTTCTCCCAGCAGAGTCATCTTCGGCTGCCATGGTAGTAGGTTTTGGGCGCCCAAACATTGCGCTGGAGATTAGTCTGAGAGAGATGCACTCGCCCGCCTCCAGCGCCGTCGAGGACTACCTCAAGGCCGTCTACGCGCTCGAGACCCGGCTGGAGGGCCCGGTGTCGACCAACTCGCTGGCCGCCCGGCTCGGCGTCACGCCCGGGTCGGTGTCCGGGATGCTGCGCCGGCTCGACGAGCTCGGGCTGCTGGAGCACGAGCGCTACCGCGGCGTGCGGCTCACGGCCGAGGGCCGGCGGATCGCCCTGCGCACGCTGCGCAACCACCGTCTGCTCGAGCTGCTGCTGGTCGAGATGCTCGACGTTCCCTGGGACCTGGTACACGAGGAGGCCGAGCTGCTCGAGCACGTGCTGTCCGACGAGCTGGCGGAGCGGATCGCGGCCAAGCTCGGCAACCCGGAGTTCGACCCGCACGGCGACCCGATCCCGAGCCGCGACCTCGACGTGCCGGCGCTCGAGACGCGCTCGCTCGAGGAGGTCGACATCGGCGAGACGGTCTCGTTCGTGCGCGTGTCGGACGCCGACCCGGCGATGCTGCGCTACCTGTTCGAGCGCGGGATCGTCCCCGGCGTCACCCTCACCGTCGCCGACCGCCAGCCGTTCGGCGGCCCCCTCACGGTCCGCCACTCCGGCGGCGACCATCCGCTGGGCGGTCAGCTGGCGGGTGCGATGCGCGTCGCGGCGACCTGAAGCCCCGCGATCCAGCCCTCGCTCGTCGACATAAGCACACATATTGTGCTTATGTCGACGAGCGCGCTGGGTTCGTCGATCACGTCAGTGTTGCGCGAAGCCGTCGAGCTCGGCGCCCACGAGCGAGAGCACGTCGAGGTCGTGGCGGACGCCGTGCAGCACGTACGCGCTGCGCAGCGTGCCCTCGTAGCGGAAGCCCAGCCGCTCGGCGAGCGCGCGTGAGCGCGAGTTGGCGGTGGTGCAGTGCCACGCGATGCGCTCCACCGCCAGCCCGGCGCTCGCGCAGGCGATCAGGACCTCGCTGGCGGCGCGGGCGACGCCGAGGCCCTGTACCGCCGCGGTCGCCCAGCAGCCGAGCTCGACCGCGGCCGCGGGCGGGTCGTGGTGAAGCAGCAGCGCGCCGGCGACGATCGTGGTCCCGTCGAACGCCCCGGCGACGACCACCCGTCCGTCGCGGCCCGTCGCGTACGCCTCCAGCCAGTCGCGGGCGCCCTACGGCTCCGCGGCGAGATCCGCCCACGGCAGGTGCTCGCGTAGGTGCTCGCGATCCGCCGCCACGTGGCGCGCGAACGCGTCGGCGTCCTCGGGCGTGAGCTGCCGGAGCCGGAGCGGCGCCGGTGCGCGCGTGACGAGCAGCCGGTCGATCAATCCGCCCCGGACGTCCAACGGATCGGCCCGAGCCATCCGCTGCGGCACCACGCTCGCGCGCTCACGGGGTTGCAGCGGGCGACGGCGCCCCCGGGAAGCTCGGCCACGTAGTCGGTGTCGTAGCGGGCGCTCATGCCCGTCACCGGGAAGTCGGTGGAGACCACGTGCGCGCCGCTGGCCAACGCGGCCTCGAGCAGCGACGTGTCCGCGGACTTCACCGTCTCGAGCGGCAGGTCCGCGCGCGTGCGCACGAGGTATCCCTTGCGCACGAGGCCCTGGATCTGGGCCGTGTTCGCGCCGAGGGGATCGTTGCGCTTGATGAACGCGGCGTCCGAGAAGCCGGGACGCGAGTTCGTGAACAGCACGCGGCCCTCCAGGTTCGGCCGCCCTGCCGTGTAGGCGTCGCGGATCGGGCCCGGCTCGTTGTCGAGCAGGAACGCCACCTTGCCACGGCTCGCGGCGAGACGCGGCCAGCCGTGGCGCAGAACGGACTCCTCGAGGGTCCGGCCGCGCCGGATGATGTCGTCTGGCGTGAGCAGGTGGCGCTCGGAGAAGACCGAGCGAATCTCGGCGTCGAGCGCGTCGAGCGCGTCGGCGTTCCACGCGGGCGCGGTCACGCCGCCGGCCGCCACGGCGCGGGAATCGCTCTGCTTGAGCTCGAGCAGGATCAGCAGCGGCACATGATCGCGGTGGGTGGCCGACCAGTCGCGCACCTGGTCCAGGCACGTCACGAAGCGGATGCAGGTGGAGTTGTAGTCGAGGTCGGCGATGTGCAGCACCTTGATCCCCGGCTGCTGCCAGGCCGGATCGGTCAGCGGGCCCAGACCGGCGGCCTGGCGCACGAGCGGACTGGCGTACAGCCCGCCCGCCGGATCTCCGAACAGGTCGAGCTCGAGGCCGCGAACGCCTTGGCGCTCGAACTGCCGGGGCAGCGCCGCGTGGCTGTAGGCGAGAAACCGGTCGTAGTCGCCCGGCGTGTCGATCGCCGCCTCGTAGACGGCCTGCTCGGCCTCGGAGATCTCGCGCTTGTAGGAGTTGTGCGTCCCGATGACCTGGAGCTCGTTGACGCGGACGGGACCGCCTCTGGTCGCGGCGGCGGGCGCCGCCGCGACGAGCACCGCGGCGATCGTCAGGGCGAACAGGGCGAGGCGGAACGGCATGGCGGCGGACCTCCCGAATCGACGACGGCCGCAGTCAACCCCGGCGCGCCCGCCCCCGTGTGGTGTTCCCGTGAACGGCCTCATGGCGCCAGGGTCCATTCATGGTCGGGGTCGTTGGCGACGGCCCACGCGCGCGTCGGGCCGGCCATCACGTTGAGATAGTAGACGGCGTAGCCGGGCGGGGCCGAGACCGTATGGAAGCCGCGCGGCACCAGCACAGTGTCGCGATCGCGCACGGCGAGCGTCTCGTCGAGGCTGCGGTCGGCGGTGTAGACGCGCTGCAGGCCGAAGCCCTGAGACGGGTCGACGCGGAAGTAGTAGGTCTCCTCGAGGCTGGACTCCTCGGGCATCGCGTCGCGGTCGTGCTTGTGGGGCGGGTAGCTCGACCAGTGCCCGGGCGGCGTCTGGACCTCGCAGACGAGCAGCGCGTCGGCGGCCTCGCCACCCATGAGGATCGCGTTGACCGTCCGCTCCTGCGCGCCGTGGCCGCGGGTCTCGGCGACGACGCCGGTCGCCGGGAGCACGCGCGGCTCCGCCCCGCGATCGCCGGGCGCGAAGCAGAGGCCGACCTCTGCCTCGCCGGCGGCGCCCTCGACGGTGAAGCGGGTGCCCGGCGGGAGGTAGGCGGCGTCGGGCGCCCCCGCGAACGGCGTGCCGCGCTCGCCGAGGTCGCGCCAGTCGCCGTGCTCGGAGCGCACGTGCACGTGGCCGGCGACGACGACGACGCAGCACTCGCGCGCGCCGGTGTCGCGCTCGGCGGACTGGCCGCGGACGAGCACGAGCGCCTCGAAGCCGACGTGCGACCAGCCGGCCGACGCCGGCGTGACGGTCGCGACCACGCCGTCGGCGGCAGGCGGCTCAGCGGGGACGATCAGGTCGCTCACGGCGTGGCCTCCCGGCCGTAGGGGTCGTTGATGCGGCGCGCACCGGCGCCGTCGAAGCCGCGCGTTCCTACGCCGGCGAGGCGGCGGGTCATGGCGCGCCCAGGTACGTGCGCTGCTTGGCGCGCGCCTGCTCGTACGCGGCCCGCGCGGCGCGCACCGCGTCGTCGCCGCCGACGGCGGCCACCGGCACGTCCCACCAGCTCTCATAGCTCGGCACGCCCGCGTAGCGGTCGACCTCGACGTGCACGACCACCGGGCCGCCGTCCGCCGCCTTGGCCTCCTCGAGCGCGGCGCGGAGCTCGGCGATCGTGCGCGGCCGCAGCACCCGCGCGCCGAGGCTCTCGGCGTTCGCGGCCAGGTCGACCGGCACCGGGTCGTACTCGCGCGCGGGCGCGTCGCCGGCCGGCGTGTCGACCGGCAGGCCGTTCCGGCTCACGCGGTGGTGCGTCCCGTAGCCGGCGCCGCCGACCGAGCGCGAGAGCGCGCCGATCGACGCGTAGCCGTGATTCTGCACGAGCACGATCACCAGCTTGATGCCCTCCGCTACCGCGGTCGGGAGCTCGCCGGGCAGCATCAGGTAGGAGCCGTCGCCGACCATCACGAACACCTCGCGATCGGGCGCCGCGAGCTTGACGCCCATGCCGCCGGGGACCTCGTAGCCCATGCACGAGTAGCCGTACTCGACGTGATAGCCCTTGCCGTCCGGATCGGTCGCGCGCCACAGCTTGTGCAGGTCGCCGGGCATCGAGCCGGCCGCGCAGACGACGACGTCGCGCTCGCCCGCCGCCGCGTTGACGGCGCCGATCACCTCGGCCTGGCTGGGGAGCGGGCCGTGTCCGGCGGCGTAGAGCCGCTCGACCTCCTCTCCCCACGCGGCGGCCTCGCCCGCGGCGCGCTCCTCCCAGGCGCGGTCCACGCGATGGCCGGCGAGCGCGGCGCGCAGCGCGTCGAGCGCGAGCAGCGCGTCGGCCTCCAGCGCGAGGCCGCTCTGCTTGGCCGCGTCGAGGCCGGCGACGTTGACACCGACGAAGCGCACGTCCGGGTCCTGGAACGCCGTCTGCGACGCGGTCGTGAAGTCGCTCCAGCGCGTGCCGACGCCGATCACGAGGTCGGCGTCGCGCGCCAGCCGGTTGGCCGCCGGCGTCCCGGTCGCCCCGACCGCGCCGAGCGCCGACGGGTGCGCGGACGGCAGCGCGCCACGGCCGGCCTGCGTCTCGGCCACCGGGATGCCGGTCGCCTCGGCGAACGCGCGCAGCGCGCCCGTCGCCTCGGCGTACACGACGCCGCCGCCCGCCACGACCAGCGGCCGCCGCGCCGCGCGGATCAGCTCGACGGCACGCGCCAGCGCGTCGGGCGCCGGCGGCCGCCGGTAGACCGTCCAAGTCCGCTCTGCGAGGAAGGCCTCCGGCACCTCGACGACCTCGGTCTGCACGTCCTCGGGCAGCGCGAGGCACACGGCGCCGGTCTCGGCCGGGTCGGTCAGCACCCGCATCGCGGCGAGCGCGGCGTCGACGAGCTGCTCGGGCCGGGTGATGCGGTCGAAGAAGCGGCAGACCGGGCGGAAGCAGTCGTTCACCGAGATCGTCGCGTCGTGCGCGGCCTCGAGCTGCTGGAGCACCGGGTGCGGCGCGCGCGTCGCGAACGTGTCGCCCGGCAGCAGCAGCACCGGCAGGCGGTTGATCGTCGCGAGCGCCGCGCCGGTGACCATGTTCGTCGCTCCCGGTCCCACCGACGACGTGCAGGCGAACGCGCCCAGCCGGTTGCGCTGGCGTGCGTAGCCGGAGGCGAGATGCACCATCGCCTGCTCGTTGCGCGCCGGGTGGTAGGGCAGCAGGTCGTGATGCTGCTGGAGCGCCTGGCCGAGCCCGGCGACGTTGCCGTGACCGAAGATCCCCAGGCAGCCGGCGAAGAACCGCTGGCGCCGCCCGTCGCGCTCGACGTGCTGGGCGGCCAGGAAGCGCACCAGCGCCTGGGCGACGGTGACCCTCATACCACGACCCCTTCCAGGTCTTGCAGCGTCGGCATCGCGTCCGCGCATGCGAGCTGTCCCGCGACGTGCGCGCCGGCCGCATTGGCCAGCCGGATCGTCCGCTCCAGCGGCCAGCCCTCGAGCAGCCCGTGGACCAGCGCGCCGCCGAACGCGTCGCCGGCGCCGAGGCCGCAGACGACCTCGACCGGGACCGGCGGGACCTCGACGCGCTCCTCGCGCGTGCGGGCGAGCACGCCCTCGGGCCCGCGCTTGACGATCGCGAGCCGCACGCCGAGCTCGAGCAGCGCGTCGGCGGCCGCGTCGGGATCGCGCGTGCCGACGGCGACGGCGACCTCGTCGCGGTTGCCGACCGCGACGGTCGCGTGCGCGAGCGCCGCCCGCGCCCAGTGCCCCGCCTGATCCTCGTCCGCCCAGAACATCGGGCGATGGTCGAGGTCGTGCACCGTGACCCCGCGGGAGCGCTCCTCGAGCGCCGCCATCGTCGCCGCGCGGCTCGGCTCGGCCGACAGCCCGGTCCCGGTCGTCCAGAACACCCGCGCCGTGCGGATGGCGTCGAGGTCGAGCTCCGCGGGCGCGACGATCATGTCGGGCGCCTGCGGCTCCCGGTAGAACAGCAGCGGGAAGTCGTCGGGCGGGAAGATCTCGCAGAACACGACCGGCGTGCGCAGCGTGGGGTGCGTGCCGACGAACGCGTCGTCGACGCCGAAGCCGCGCAGGGCGGAGCGGACGTACGGGCCGAACGGGTCGTCGCCGACCTTGGTGATCACGGCGGCACGCGCGCCCAGCCGCGCGGCGGCGACGGCGACGTTGGTCGGGCTCCCCCCGAGCGACTTGGCGAACGTGCGCACCTCGGCGAGCGGTACGCCGATCTGCTCGGGGTACAGGTCGACGCCCACCCGGCCCATGGTGATCAGGTCGTACATCAGGCTCCCTCCACTTCCGAGACGGTGACGGGGCGGCCCTCGCGCAGCGACGTCCACGCGGCCAGCCCGATCACGAGCGGCGCCCGCGCGTCGGCCGTCGTGACCGGCGGCGGCGCGCCCGAGCGCACGGCGGCGACGAACGCCGCCCACTCGCGCAGGTAGCTCGGGATGTAGCGCTCGAGGAAGAAGAACGGCAGCGCCGCGCTCCGACTCCCCTCGGCCGTCCGGACGACGCCGGTGTGCGCCTGTGGGTTCTCCGACGCCGCCATGCCGGTCGCGCCGAAGACCTCGACGCGCTGGTCGTAGCCGTAAGCGGCGCGGCGCGAGTTGTCGATCGCCGTCAGGCAGCCGTCCTCGTGCACGAGCGTGACCAGCGCGGTGTCGACGTCACCGGCCTCGGCGAACGACGGGTCGATGCGCAGCGAGCCGCGCGCGAACACCTCCACGACTTCCGAGCCCGTCACGTAGCGGGCCATGTCGAAGTCGTGGATCGTCATGTCCAGGAAGATCCCACCGGAGACCCGCACGTACTCCAGCGGCGGCGGCGCGGGGTCGCGGCTGGAGATCCGCACGAGGTGCGGCGCGCCGATCGCGCCCGCGAAGACGGCGTCGTGCACGGACTGGTGCGCCGGGTCGAAGCGCCGGTTGAAGCCGATCTGGAACGGGATCCCGGCCGCGTCCACCGCCGCGAGCGCGCGGTCGACCTCGGCGAGCTCGAGCGACACGGGCTTCTCGCAGAACACCGCCTTGCCCGCCGCCGCGGCGGCGACGAGCAGGTCGGCGTGCGTGTCGGTGGTCGAGCAGATCGCCACCGCGTCGACGTCGCCGGCGGCGAGCAGCTCGGCCACGCTGTCGGCGGCGGCGACGCCGAGCTCGCCGGCCACCTCGCGCGCCGACTCGCCGTGCGCGTCGTAGACGGCGGAGACCGCCGCGCCCGGGACCTGGCGCGCGAGCAGCTCGGCGTGCATGCGCCCGATCCGCCCGACGCCGATGACGCCGACGCGCAGCGGAGCGATCGCGGTGGCGGTCGCCTCCATCACTCCTCTCGCAGCGACACGACGTCCTCCCAGCGGCCCGACCGCGCCGAGCGCAGCAGGGCGGCCTGGACCGAGACCCAGGCGAGCGCCTCGTCGAAGCCGGGGCTGAACGGACGGCCCTCGGCCACGGCTTCGCAGAACGCCGCGTCCTCGATCGTGACGAGGTCCTCGTAGCCGATCCCGTTCGCGCTGCCCGGCACGAACGCGCCGTGCGGCGGGAAGCGGTCGCCGCCCAGCACGGTGGTGTAGCCCGAGCCGCGGTCGGCGGTGGCGCGGTACAGGCGAAGCTCGTTGAGCGCCTCGAGGTCCCAGCCGACCGCGCCGGCGGTGCCGTGGGCGTCGAACGCCATCTGGCTCTCGGGGCCGACGATCGCCCGGCTGGCCTCGAACGAGCCGCGCGCGCCGCTCGCGAACTCGCACAGCATCCCCGCGTAGTCCTCGTTGGTGACGGCGCCATGCGGGTCCTCCGTACGGCCGCGCCCGTAGTGCGAGCCGATGCCGATCGGGCGCTCCTCGATGAACGTCGCCGTCGTCCCGACCACGCGCATGATCGGGCCCGCCAGGTAGTGCGCGAGGTCGACCGCGTGCGACAGCAGATCGGAGGTGGCGCCGTGGCCGCCCTCATCCAGCCGAAAGCGCCAGGAGAGCACGCCGAGCGGATCGGCGCCGTACATCGAGAAGAAGCGCCCGCGATAGTTGGTCAGCGTGCCGAGCTCCCCCTCGGTGATCAGCTCGGCCGCGTAGCGCACGAGCGGCGCCCAGCGGTAGTTGAAGCCGACGCCGCCGATCACGCCGGCATGGCGCACGGCGCGCTCGGCGCGGGCGGTCTGCTCGGGCGTACCGCCGACGGGCTTCTCGCAGAACACGTGCTTGCCCGCCTGCGCCGCGGCCTCGACCAGCTCGACGTGCAGCATGTTCGGCGCCGCGATGACCACGACGTCGACCGCGGGGTCGTCGACGACGCGGCGCCAGTCGTCGGTCGCGCGCGCGAACCCGAACGCCGAGACCGCATCCTCGGCCACGCCCGGCGCCGGGTCGGCGCAGACGACCAGCTCGGGATCGTACGCGCGATCTCCGAACAGCATCGGCAGCCGGGCGTAGGAGCGCGCGTGCGCGCGCCCCAGCCATCCGAAGCCGACCACCCCGACGCCGATGCGACGGGTCGCCTGAGAGCCCATCACGCGCGGTCGAACGCGGGGATGCGAGCCCACGCTCACGTGGGCTCCAGCTTGCGCTCGAGCTCGTGCGTGAGCTGGTCGAGCTCGGCGCCGCCCGACATCTTCTTGACCAGCTCGTCGCGGTCGATCTCCCCGCGCCGCCAGTCGCCCACCAGCTTGCCGCGGTTGAGGATCACGAAGCGGTCGCCCACCGGGTAGGCGTGGTGTGAGTTGTGCGTGATGAAGATCACGCCGAGCCCGCGCTCGCGAGCTTGCACCACGTACCGCAGTACGACGCCCGACTGCTTGACCCCGAGCGCGGAGGTCGGCTCGTCGAGGATCAGCACCTTGGCGCCGAAGTAGACCGCGCGCGCGATCGAGACGGCTTGGCGCTCGCCGCCCGAGAGCGTCCCGACCGGCTGGTCGGGATCGCGCACGTCGATGCCCATCTTGCGCATCTCCTCGCGCATCGTGTCCTGCGCGAACTTGACGTCGATCCGGCGCAGCGGCCCCTTCCCCACGGTCGGCTCGGAGCCGAGGAAGAAGTTGCGCCACACCGACATCAGCGGCACCGTCGCCAGGTCCTGGAACACGGTCGCGATGCCGCGCTCGCGTGCGTCGCGCGGCGAGGAGAAGCGGCACTCCTCGCCCTCGACCAGCAGCTCGCCGTCGTCGTGCTGGTGCACGCCGGAGAGGATCTTGATGAAGCTCGACTTGCCGGCGCCGTTGTCGCCCAGCACGCAGGTGACCTCGCCCGCGTCGACCGACAGGGAGATGTCCTTCAGCGCGATCACGTTGCCGAAGTACTTCGACACGCCGCGCACCTCCACCAGCGCGGTCATCGCCGGGCTCCCTCCGCGCGGTGGCGGACCAGGTTGTTGACGAGCACGGCGAGCAGCAGGATCACGCCGAGGAACAGGAAGCGCCAGTCGGTGTTCCAGCCCGAGAACTGGATCCCGATGAACGCCATGCCGACGATCAGCGCCCCGAACGAGGCGCCGATGGCCGAGCCGTAGCCGCCCGTCAGCAGGCAGCCGCCGACCACCGCGGCGATGATGTAGGTGAACTCCTCGCCGACGCCCTGGCCGGCCTGCACGGAGCTGAGCCGCAGCGCGATCATGATCCCCACGAGCGCGGCCGCGATCGCGGTCGTCATGAACAGGGCGATCTTCACGCGGGCGACGGGCACGCCGACGTTGCGCGCCGCTTCGGCGTCCCCGCCGACCGCGAAGATCCAGTTGCCCGCCCGCGTCCGCGCGAGCACCCAGGTCGCCAGCGCCGCGATCGCGATCCACCAGATCACGCTCAGGCGGAAGTTGTGCGGCGCCCAGAACGTCGCGCCGAACAGCTTGAAGGCGCTGTCGTAGCCGGGGACGTCGCCGAGGCCGGCGACGCGGACCGTGCCCGTGATCGCCTTGGTGACGCCGAGGTTGACGCCCTGCAGCACGAAGAAGGTGGCCAGCGTGACGATGAAGCTCGGCAGCTTGGTCTTGACGACCATGTAGCCGTTGACGAAGCCGACGC
>Ga0136617_10002840_pt1 | contig 15452 bp, 14 predicted proteins | sample AntDrymUQ3222106_2_FD_129672 | JGI IMG/M metagenome (GOLD analysis project Ga0136617, IMG submission 129672) | Polar desert sand microbial communities from Dry Valleys, Antarctica - metaG UQ322 (21.06) | ecosystem: Environmental > Terrestrial > Soil > Desert | place: Antarctica: Dry Valley...
CACCGTGGCGGGCACTGACAGGCCGGCCAGTGCCGGCAGCGCATACACACGCGCCTGCTTGTTTTCCGGATCAGCGACGAAATGAAAGCTGACCGCCTTGTAGTTCAGCAGCAGCGCATCGGGTCCCGCGTTGTACGGACGCAAAGCCTCACCGTCGAAGGCGCGAGGATCGTGCGGCGTGGGCTCGAACGCGCTGCGATCGAGCATCAGGTTGCCGCGAATTTCGCGCACACCGGCGCCGCGCACTCGCTGCACCAGCAGCCAGAGGTCTTCGATGACCAGTTGCGGATCGCCGCTGCCGCGCAGCCAGAGGTCGCCTTCAAGTACCCCACTGCGTAACGGCGCAGCCGACAGCAGATCGGTGCGCCATTGATACTGCGGCCCGAGCAGTTCTAGCCCGGCGAGCGTCGTCACAAGTTTCATCGTCGACGCCGGATTCATCGGCTGGTTCTCGTTTGCCGCCAGCGTCAAGCCGGCGCCGGATAACGGCACAACCATGACACCCAGCGCAGACGGCGGAACATTGGCCTGCTTCAAAGCGGTCGCGACCGACTCGGGCAAACCCAACACACTTTGCACAGGCTGAGCGTTGACCGACACCCACGCCGCAGACGACAACAGCACAGCCGCGGCTGCCTTTCGCGCGATGCACAAGTTTGTTTCCTCCGGCGCAGTAGTTCGCATTCGTAAGCTTAATTGCGCCCTGTCGGTGCGAAAAGAAAAACGGCGCCGCGGCGCCGTTTTCGTGTGCAACTTTACGAACTAGTTGGACAGCTGTAGCAACCCCAGGCCGACCCTGCGATACGAGCCAATGCCCCGCAACAATGACCGCTTCATCAACTCGGCATCCGAAATTTGCAGCACGCCCTCGATCGATGCATATGGCAACTTGATCAGGCGATTGCCATACGGAAACTGCATTTCCTTTATGGCCACGTTGAAGAAGTCAGGCTTGAAACCTAACTTCGGGCCAACGGCCTTGATCCACGCCTCGACTTCCTCAGGAGTGCGAAACGGCTCGACTTCCTTTTCGCCGGCGACCAGCTTCTCGCGACCCACGCACGCCATGAGTTCAAACCGGTACGGCAGCCCTTCGCACAATTGCAGGACGATTCTCTTCGGAGCCAGCGCGCTCACCGCCTCGGCCGGCGGCTCGAGCCACGGATCACCCGAATACACCCAGTAGCGGCCCTCGGACGCGGTGTCCGCACGGAACACGAAGCTGACACCTGCCTTCTTGCCAAATGTGCGCGACAGGCACTGATGCGCAGACAATGGATCAGCGTGCTTCGGCTCGAACGTCACCGCAGTTTCGAACAATTCGACCGTCGGTACATCCATCTTGGTGTAGCTCATCACGCTGTTGACGAAGGCGAGCAGGGTCTTTGGACCCTTGCCTTTCGGTGCAGATGAACCCAGCCAGTGCTGCGGAAGCCGAAGTGGAAGATCGATCGCCACGCATTACCCCATTACGGTTAACCGCCTATCTTCGGCGCATCGAGGTGCCGCCGTATAGCGCGTTTACGGAGCCGCCACGGTAGATCAGGGCCGCAAACTTGAGGCGCACAGTCTCACACCGTAATGTTAGTGGTCACTTCGACGCGACCAGCGTGCCCGCCTGATCCCTGAACGGCCGGTTCACACGCAACCCGCTTGAACGGCGGCATTTGAGCCCCACTTAGCACTCTCAGGCGAAGAGTGCTAATAAGTGGCATCATCCGCGCCTTCCCGATTTTTCGTTTTCTCGATTCTTCGAGAATTTAGTCAACCTGGAGACCTTATGAAAATTCGTCCTTTGCACGATCGCGTGATCGTCAAACGCCTGGACAACGAGCGCAAAACCGCCTCGGGCATCGTCATTCCCGATAACGCAGCCGAGAAGCCCGATCAGGGCGAAATCGTCGCTGTCGGTCCCGGCAAGCGCGACGACAACGGCAAGGTCATTACGCTCGACGTCAAAGTGGGCGACCGCGTGCTGTTCGGCAAATACTCGGGCCAGACCGTCAAGGTCGAGGGCGAGGAACTGCTGGTCATGCGTGAGGAAGATTTAATGGGCGTCGTCGCCTAACGGTGACACTTGGAACGCCGGTTCGCTTCGCGCCCGGCCACACAATTTTTTTGGAGTTCTAGCTAATGGCAAGCAAGCAAGTATTTTTCGGCGATGACGCACGTCATCGCATGGTGCGTGGCGTGAATATCCTCGCCAACGCAGTCAAAGTTACGTTGGGCCCGAAAGGCCGCAACGTCGTTCTCGAGCGCAGCTTCGGCGCGCCGACCGTCACCAAGGATGGTGTTTCGGTCGCCAAGGAAATCGAGCTGAAAGACAAGTTCGAAAACATGGGCGCGCAGATGGTCAAGGAAGTCGCGTCCAAGACGTCGGACAACGCCGGTGACGGCACCACCACCGCCACCGTGCTGGCGCAATCGATCGTCGCCGAAGGCATGAAGTACGTTGCCGCCGGCATGAACCCGATGGACCTGAAGCGCGGCATCGACAAAGCAGTCATTGCGGCCGTCGAAGAGCTGAAGAAGCTTTCACGCCCGACCACGACCAGCAAGGAAATCGCGCAAGTCGGCTCGATCTCGGCCAACAGCGACGAAGAAATCGGCAAGATCATCGCCGATGCGATGGACAAGGTCGGCAAGGAAGGCGTGATTACCGTCGAAGACGGCAAGTCGCTGAACAACGAACTTGAAGTCGTCGAAGGAATGCAGTTCGACCGCGGCTATCTGTCGCCGTACTTCATCAACCAGCCCGACAAGCAAAACGCGGTTCTCGACAATCCGTACGTGCTGTTGCACGACAAGAAAATCGGCAACATTCGTGAGCTGCTGCCGATCCTCGAGCAAGTTGCCAAAGCCGGACGTCCGCTGCTGATCGTCGCCGAAGAAGTCGAAGGCGAAGCGCTGGCCACACTGGTCGTCAACAGCATCCGCGGCATCCTGAAAACGGTCGCCGTCAAAGCGCCGGGCTTCGGTGACCGTCGCAAAGCGATGCTTGAAGACATCGCGATTCTGACCGGCGGCACCGTGATCGCCGAGGAAGTCGGCCTGACGCTCGAAAAAGCGACGCTGAACGACCTGGGCCAGGCCAAGCGCGTCGAAGTTACGAAAGAGAACACCACGCTGATCGACGGCGCCGGCGAAAGCAAAACCATCGAAGGCCGCGTCAAGGCGATTCGTGCGCAGATCGAAGAAGCCACCAGCGACTACGACAAAGAAAAGCTGCAAGAGCGCGTTGCGAAACTTGCCGGCGGTGTGGCGTTGATCAAAGTGGGCGCCGCCACCGAAGTCGAGATGAAGGAAAAGAAAGCACGCGTTGAAGACGCATTGCACGCTACTCGCGCCGCGGTTGAAGAGGGCGTGGTCGCGGGCGGTGGAGTTGCATTTCTCCGTGCCAAGCAGGCGGTTGCCAAGGTCAAGGGCGACAACCCGGACCAGGATGCCGGCATCAAGATCGTGCTGCGCGCGATGGAAGAGCCGCTGCGTCAGATCGTCGAGAACTCGGGCGAAGAGCCGAGTGTGGTCGTGAATAAGGTGGCCGACGGCAAGGGCAACTTTGGTTTCAACGCGGCGACGCACGAGTACGGCGACCTGGTTGCGATGGGCGTGCTCGACCCGACCAAGGTCACGCGGATGGCGCTGCAAAACGCCGCATCGATTGCCGGCCTGATGTTGACCACCGACGCGATGGTGGCCGAGCTGGTTGAAGAAAAACAAGGCGGTGGCATGGGCGGCGGCATGGGCGGCGGCATGGGTGGAATGGGAGGCATGGGCGGTATGGACATGTAATCGAGCTTGCTCGATAGCCAGGAAAAGCCCGCTTCGGCGGGCTTTTTTTCGCCCACCGATTGCCCTCGTGTGCACAGTCGGCTACAAACGCTGCAACAACAATGAGAGAGGTCCAGTGCATGCACGATGTGCCCGCCGCGCCACGGCCGACATTGACCGCCGAGGCAGCATCTACCGAGTATCCGGTGCGATTTTCAGGGACGGGAAGCGAATATTTCCGCATCTGGATCGTCAATCTGTTGCTGACGATCGTCACCGTCGGCATCTACTCAGCCTGGGCCAAGGTGCGGCGTTTGAAGTACATGTATCGCAACACGCAAATTGACAACACGTCGTTCGACTATCACGGCTCACCGATCGCGATCCTGAAGGGCAGGCTGATCGCACTGGTTCTGCTGCTCGCCTACAACTTCAGCTTTCAGTTCTCGCTCGTGGCCGGTGTGATCACGCTGGTGATACTGGCGGCGATCTTTCCATGGCTGATGCGCCAATCGCTGCGCTTCCGCGCGCGCTATTCAAGCTATCGCGGCATCCACTTCCAGTTTCTCGGCGGGCTCGCCGAGATCTATGCCATCGCCGCACCGGTGATCCTGGTGGTGGTGCCGATTGCGCTTCTTGGCTACTACGCAGACCCTGAAGAAGAGCCGCCGGTCTTGCTGCTGGCGTTTTTCGGGATCGCGATGCTGGCCTGTCTAATCTTGCTGCCGTATCTGCATTACCGGTTCAAGCGGTACCAGCACGGCCACACCTTGCTCGGATCGACCGCCGCGCGCTTCTACGCAACCGCCGGCCATTTTTATGCCATCTATGGAATTCTGCTGGCGGTACTGATCGGACTGGGCGTCGTGTTCGGACTGCTCCTCTTTGGCGCCAGTGCGGGGCTGCTGGCAGGAGGCCTCGGTATCAGCGCAATCGGCATCATTTTGTTTGTCATCGCCGTCTACGGCGCCTACCTGCTGTTGTTCGCGGCGTTCGTGGTGTTGATACAGAATCGCGTGTGGAACCATACGACGCTCGGCGAAGTCGGTTTCAGAGGCAACGCGCGCATCGGGCCGATGGCACGCATCTATCTCGTCAATATTCTGCTGCTGATCGTCACGCTCGGTTTGTACACGCCGTTCGCGGTGATTCGCAGTGTCAAATATCGCCTTGAATCGGTCACCGCCTTCACTGCGACCGGCATGGATAAGTTCCTGCGCAGCGCATCGGAGGGCGAAGTTGCGGCCACCGGCGAAGGCGCGGCCGATCTCTTCGATTTCGATATCGGTTTGTGAACCCCGTCGAGGCGCGCTACTTCGACGGACGCAGCTCGCGTCCGTACACAGTGAGCCTGTCGGTCGGCGACGGCCAGCTCGAGATAATCGGCAGTGAGGTTGACTTCCAGGTGGCGCGGCGCGTGCCAGTGGCCGAGTTGCTCGTCTCCGAGCCGCTGGCGCACGCGCCCAGGATCGTGACTTTGGCCGACGGCGCGTTCTGCGAGATCGCCAACAACGCGGCGTTCTCGCAGATCTTGGCCGAGGCCGGCCACCGCGACTCGTTCGTCGTTGCGTGGCAGAGCCGATGGCGCGGCGCATTGGGCGCCGTACTTGGCCTGGTCGTGTTTCTGTTCGTCGCGTATCGCTGGGTTCTGCCGGTCGTCGCCGAATACGCGGCCCTGCGCGTACCGCTCGCCTGGGAGGAGGGGCTGGGGCGCGAAGCCACTGCGTTCCTGGAGAAGCGCATCTTCGAGCCGACGCAGTTGTCGAGCGAGCGGCGCCAAGCGTTGACGGATCGCTTCGAGGCCATCGCACCGGACGATCAACGCAGCTATGAAATCCGCTTTCGCGCGTCCAAGATCGGCCCGAACGCCCTTGCGCTGCCGGGCGGTGTGATCTACGTCACCGACTCGCTGGTCGAGCTCGCGCCCGACAACGAAGCGGTTCTAGGTGTGCTCGCGCACGAGCTCGGGCATATCGACCGCCGCCACCTGATGCGCCGGCTCTTCGCCAGCGCCGCCGTCGGTGCCGCCGCGGCCGTCATGTTCGGAGATGTCAGCACGGTGTTGGCCGCACTGCCGGCAATCCTGATCGAGCTCGACTACTCGCGCTCGATGGAGCGCGAAGCCGATCTGTACGCAGTCGAGCTGCTGCGCGCCAACGGCATATCGCCCGGCTCGGTGGCGACGCTGTTCGAGCGCATGCAAAAAGCTCACGAAAAGCGGGGATCAAGCAGCGACTGGCCGGCGTACCTGTCGACTCACCCACCTACACCCGAGCGTGTTGAGCTGTTTCGCAAATCCTTGAATTGAGCGCACGACCGTCTTCATTAACTTTTTTGCAGGAATCACTGCGCGGCGACCTTCGGCGGGAGAAAAACAGTCGCCAGTGCAATGACGTCGCGATCAAGATGCTGCCGTCGGGCCGCTCCGCGATTCGGCGAGCAACCGCTCTGGCAGGACTATGCAGCGTTGGGCTTGATCGATCGCGAGCAGGTGCCACACGATCACGTTGGGTATCGCGAGTTTTAAAACCAGCGGCCACGCGCCAGCCGGCACACTCATTGGCACTCGCATTACGCGCGCCGACAGCCATATCACGACGAGCCCGCCCGCGATGCAAATCGTACGGAAGTACCGCGGCGGGAGGTCGGCCACGCCGAGCTTCATCACCGGCCAGTTAAAGCCCCAGAAAACAGTAAGCAGGGCCAGCAGCGTCAAGTCGCGCGCTGAAAGTTTCGTTGCGGTCACCGCGCCGAGGCTAGCGCCGACCTGTAAAATCCCGCACCGGAGGCCCCATGAAGTTCGTCGAGATGCTAAGGGCGCGCTGGCGCGCAGCCGATACGCTGCTTTGCGTGGGCCTCGATCCCGATCCGGCGCGCTTTCCCGCGCATCTGCGCGTCAGCGACGATTCGATCTTCGAGTTTTGTAAGGCAATCGTCGACGCGACCGCCGATCTGGCGTGTGCCTTCAAGCCGCAGATCGCCTACTTCGCATCCGCGGGTGCGGAAGACGCGCTGCAGCGCCTGATCGCCTACGTTCGCGCGGCGTACCCCGCGGTTCCGGTGATTCTCGACGCCAAGCGCGGCGACATGGCGTCGACCGCGCAGCAATACGCACGAGAAGTCTTTGAGCGCTACAACGCGCACGCTGTCACGCTGTCGCCTTATCTTGGTTTCGATTCGATCGAGCCGTATATCGCCTACGCCGATCGCGGAGCGTTTCTCTTATGTCGCACCAGCAACCCGGGCGGCGACGATCTGCAGATGCTCGAAACCGGCGGCGAGTACCTTTATGAGCGCGTTGCGCAGTTGGCAGCGACGTGGAATCGCAGCGGTCAACTCGGCCTGGTCGTGGGCGCCACGTATCCGAGCGAATTGGCGCGGGTCCGCGAACTGGTCGGTTACATGCCGCTGCTGGTGCCCGGCATCGGCGCGCAGGGCGGAGACGTCGAAGCGAGTGTGAAGGCCGGGCAGACGGCGGATGGCACGGGGATCGTCGTGAATTCCTCGCGCGCCATCATCTATGCGTCGCAGGGCGAGGATTTCGCGTTCGCTGCCAAGCGTGCAGCGCAGAGCGCGCGTGACCAGATCAATCGCTATCGGTTTGCGAGGGTTTAGCCGCCGCGTCGCCACGGTCTTCGTCATCGCGCGGCGCTTTATCAGGCAGTCGCGCTGCAAGCACCTTGTCAATGCGGTGCTTGTCCATGTCGACGATCTCGAATCGCCATCCCTGCCATTCGGCCACGTCGCCGGTGTGCGGCACGCGGCCCAGCAGCAGCATCACCATGCCGCTCAACGTGTTGTAGCGGCCGAGATCTTCTTCCGGCGCCGCGGCAAACGCCAGCCGATCCTTCAGTTCAGGCAGCGGAATCAATCCGTCCAGCAGCCACGAGCCATCCTGCCGCAGCACCGCCCACGCATCGTCCACGCTCGGCGTCTTGAACTCGCCGGTGATCGCTTCGAGCAGGTCCTGCAGCGTGACCAGCCCCTGGATCTCGCCGTACTCGTCGACCACCAGCGCCATGTGCGAAGTCGATGAGCGAAACGTCTCGAGCAGCTCCATCCCGGTCAGCGACTCGGGCACGTAGGCTGCAGCGGCGAGCCCCTTGGAAAAATCCGGCGCCTGCCCGCGCAGCGTCTGCTGCAAGAGGCTGCTGGCGCTGATGATGCCCACCACATCGCGCAGCCCGCCCCGGCAGACCGGAAAGCGCGAGCGCTGCGACTCGATGACCTTGTTCAAATTGTCGGGCGCGGAATCCTCCAGATCGATGAACACGATGTCGGAGCGCGGCGTCATCAACGAGGCGATCTGCCGATCGTCGAGGCGGAACACGTTGCGCACCATCGCGCGCTCCTGCTCGTCGATCACGCCGTGATCCGAGCCTTCCTGGATCAGCGCGTGAATCTCTTCCTCGGTCACCGACGTTGAGCGCCTGCCGCGCGTACCAAACAGTCGCAATAACAGATCGGTGGACGACGACAGCAGCCGCACGAACGGCCGCGCCGCTATTGCCAGCCAGTTGATTGGACGCGCCACGGTGCGCGCAATCACCTCCGGCCATATTTGACCCAGGCGCTTGGGTACCAGCTCGCCGATGACGATCGCGAAGTAGGTGATGACGACGACGACCAGTACCGTTGCACCCAGACTTGCGTTGGCCGGTTTGACGCCAAGCTCGATCAACCACTGGCTCATCGGCTGCGCGAACGCGGCCTCACCGACGATGCCGCTGGTAATCCCGATCGAGGTGATGCCGACTTGAATTGTCGACAAAACCCGGGTTGGCTCGGTGTTCAACTTCATGGCCGCGGCGGCGCCCCGATCGCCCTCTTCGACCAACACCTGCAGCCGCGCGCGGCGCGCGGTGACCAACGCGATTTCGGACATGGCGAAGACGCCGTTTAATGCGATCAGGCCGAGCAAAACCAGAGCTTCGATGGGCATGGAGGTCACTCAGGACAATGTGAAATTTGCGCAGGCGTCTGCGCGGAAGGGCGGGCAGGAACACGCCATGATCGCAGCTTGCGCTCGGCCGCCGCCAGGCCGGCCAGCGCAACGCAGCTTTGCGGATAGCGCTGCAGGTCAGCGCGATACACCGCACGCGCCTCGGCGGCACGGCCGGCGCGCAGCAGCGCGGCGCCGAGCGCATGGCGCGCCGGCACCACCCACACCGGTGGATCGTCGGTCACCAACCGGTCTTCTGCCGCGACCGCCACGCGCGCGTAGCGCACGGAATCGCTTTGCAGGTCGCTCGCGGTCGCAATCGCGGATTGCAGCAGCGGCTGCGCGACCGCGAGCACCGCCGATGCTCGATTGATACTTTTCACCGTCAACGCTGCTTTTTCGGTCAGCAGCGACGATTGATGCAGCGACGCGAGCTCGGACCGCGCACCGGCGATATCACCGCGCGCTGCGCGCGCCATGCCATTGGCGAATTGCAGCAAGCCGCGCTGATACAGGTCTGTGTTCGAGGCAGCCGCCGAGCCGGCTTGCACCGCGAGCGTATCCCACTGCGCCAGGCGCACTTTCGTCAGCGCGGGAGTCGCTAGAAAGTGCTGGCGCGTGCCATCGTGTACGTCTGTAGGCGGCGCTGCCTGCGCTGCGGCGGCCAAATGATCGGCGGCTTGCGTCGCGGTACCGCTATCGCCGCTCCACAGCGCCGATGCCCATAGGAAATGCAGGCTATGAATCGCGTAATCCGAGTGGGCCCCGGTAGCGGTCGAGTAATCGCGATCGGCCTGGACCGCTGCGGCATTGGCAGCCACTGCATCGCGATAACGCCCCAGGCGGAAAAAAATGTGCGACGGCATATGGACCAGATGACCGACGATCGGCGCCAGCGCGCCGAGCGTTTCGGCCGACTCCCGTGCGCGCTCAGGCTGCCGCGAATCCTCGAACAGATGGATTCGATAGTGGTGCGCTCCGGGATGCCCGGGCGCAAGGCGCAACGCGCGCTCGAGACCCGCGATGATGTGCGGAGTCCACGGTTGCGCGCGACCGTCGGCGCGCCAGTAGTCGTATGGATGCGCGTTCATCAACGCTTCGGCGGCGAGCACGGCGATGTCGGCATCCGCCGGATAACGATCGGCCAGCGTTCGCATTGCGCTCGCATACGCTCGCGCGAGGCGGCCCGGATCGGCTCCGGGACGAGCCGAATAGCGCTCTGCCAGCGCATCGACCAGCGCGCGCTCGCGCGAGCCGGCGCGCGCGCCGTTGCGCGCCTGCACGATGGCATCGCGCGCGACGGGCACCTCGGCCGGGTCCATGTCGTGATTGATGCTGGGTCCGAGCGCCCATGCGATGCCCCATCGGCACAACACGCACTCGAGGTCGATTTGAGCGGCAGCGCGAAACGAGCGCACCGCCTCGGCGAAGTTGAAGCCCCAGCCGAACACCATAGCCTGGTCGAAGAAGCGCTGTGCCTCCTGGTGGCGCGATGCGAGCGGGCCGCGATAGCTGCCGAATGGGAGCAGGCGCGCCTGCGCGACTGGAAGCGCGGCCGCGCTCGAGACGCACACGGCCTGCCGGCGGTCCGCGTCCCGGGTCGCCTCTACTGCGGGCGCAGATTCAACAGCAACCACCGAGAAAACAAGGAAACAGAACCCGCGAAGCGAACAACGCATCGACTCAGTTTACAAAATCAGTCGGCGAAGAACGCCTGCATCTGCGCGGCCAACAAATCAGGCGCTTCTTCCGGCATATAGTGGCCGGTCGGCATGGTGCGGCCGGTAACAGGGCGTTGCGCACGATCCTGCCAGTCGGCGATGGGGGTAAACAGCCTGTTGACGACTCCACGCTCACCCCACAGAACGCTGAGCGCACATTCAACGTGCTTTTGCGCTTGCACGTCGGCTCGATCGTGCTCGAGGTCGATCGACGCTGCGGCGCGATAGTCTTCGCACATCGCGTGGATCGCGGCTGGCGTAAAGCAGCGCTCGTATTCAGCCAGCGCGCGCGGATCGAACAACGACGTGCCGGCCGAACCCCAGCCACCGAGCTTGGTGCGCAGGTAAAAAATCGGGTTGGATGCGATCAGCGTTTCGGGCAGCGGCTCGGGCTGGATCAGAAAAAACCAGTGGTAGTACAGCGCTGCGAAATCCATCGTCGTGCCCTCGTACATCGCCAGCGTCGGCGAAATGTCGAGCACCATCAAACGCGCGACCGCTTGCGAATGATCGAGCGCGAGCCGATGCGCAACGCGGCCGCCACGGTCGTGGCCGCAGACAGAAAAGCGCTTGAACCCGAGCGAACGCATCAATTCGACCATGTCGAGCGCCATTACGCGCTTCGAATACGGCGCGTGATCGGCGCTGCTGGCGGGCTTGTCCGAGTCGCCGTAACCGCGCAGATCGGGCATCACCAGCGAGAAGTGCGTGGCGAGTAGCGGCGCCACCTTGTGCCAGATCGCGTGCGTTTGCGGGAAGCCGTGCAGCAGCAGCAGCGGCGGGCCGTCGCCGCCTACACGAAAGTTGATATCGACCCCGTTTCCGCGGCGCTTTGCGGCAGCGAACGCGGTGAACAGCTCTTTGCTCAAATATCCTCGCGCTGCTGCAGCAAGCCGACCAGCTTGTTTAGCGCAACGATGATGCTTTGCGTGCGCACGGCAGCGCGGTCGCCACTGATGTGCAGCGTCTGCGTCTTGACCCACGGCGCGTGCGACAGCTCGCGGCGAATCGCCCACGCGAAACACACCGTGCCGACCGGCTTGTCGCCCGATCCGCCGTCGGGCCCGGCCACGCCGGTCACCGCCAACGACACCTGGGCGCCGTGCGAGAGCGCACCGAGCGCCATCGCGCGTGCGACCGGTTCGCTCACCGCACCGAAGTCGCGCAAATACGCGGCGGGCACGCCCAGCATTTGCATCTTCGCTTCGTTAGAGTAAGTGATGAAGCCGCGGTCATACCAGGCGCTCGAACCGGGCACAAGGGTGACTGCGTAGCCGACGCCGCCGGCCGTACACGACTCGGCGGTGGCCATCGTCAAATGCTGCGCGCGCAACGCCGATCCCAGCCGTCGCGCGAGCTGCTCGATTTGCGCGGCCTCGTTCATCGGCGACTCAGCGGAGCAAAGACGCCAAGTTCATCGTCGGAAGTGATCGAACGCATGCGCGGCAGTGTCCACCGTCATCCCGCGCTCGTCTACCACCGAGAGATCGGCGGTCGCCGTCACGCTCCCGATGCGCGTCACGGCACACTGGTCGGCCGCCGCAGCGATGACGTCGGCGCGCCGCTGGGCGGCGGCGGTAAACACAAGCTCGTAATCGTCACCCCCGGCCAGCGCGCAGCGCTGCTGCACGGGCACCGGCTGGGATCGCAGCACGGGCGAGCGCGGCACGTTGGCCCATTCGATTCTCACGCCGACCCCTGAAGCTCGCGCAACATGACGCAAGTCACCCAGCAAGCCATCGGAAATATCGATCGCGCTGCTGGCGATCCCGCGCAACCGCTCTCCCAGCCGCACGCGCGGCACCGGCCGCTCCAGCCGCGCGATGACGTGCTTCGCGCCAGAAGTCGGCAACTCGATCTCACCGCGCCGAAACACCAGACCGAGCGCGGCGTCCCCGAGTTCGCCGGAAACCCAGACATCGTCACCCGCGCGCGCGCCAGAGCGAAGCAGCGCGCGACCGACGGGCACAGTGCCCATGGCGGTGATGGTGACAATGACACCGTCCGGCGCGCGCGTGGTATCACCGCCCGCCAGCGCACACTGATGCGCGTCAGCCAGCGCATACAGCCCGCCGCTGAATTGTTCGAGCCACGGCACATCGATCCGCGGCAGCGCCAACGCCAGGAAAAAGCAGCGCGGGGTGGCGCCGCACGCAGCAAGATCCGACAGACTGACCGCAAGTGCCCTGTGACCGAGCGCCGCGGGGTCAACGTCTGAAAAGAAATGAACGCCTTGGATCAAGGTGTCAGTCGTTACCGCCCACTGCTCACCGGGACCGGCCGATAGCAACGCGCAATCGTCACCTACGCCGAGCGTTACCGCGGAGTTGGCGGATGTCGAACGCCTGAAGAAGCGGTCGATTAACTCGAACTCGCCGATCGGACCGCTTCCGTCGGGCGCAATTGCGCCGCCACTTTGTCGAGCACGCCGTTGACGTATCGGAAGCCGTCGGTGCCGCCGAAGCTTTTTGCAACCTCGACCGCTTCGTTGATCACGACCCGGTAAGGAATTTCAAGCCGATACGTGAGCTCGTAAGTTCCTATCAGCAGAACTGCGTGTTCCACCGGAGACAGCGCCTCGACTGCCCGATCAAGGTGGGGTGCAAATTGAGCGCGCAGTGGTGCGGCGTTTTCGATCGCGCCATTCAACAGCTCACGATAGTGTGCAATATCGGCCCCGGAACGCGCCTCGCCGTCGTCGTCAAGCGGTTCCGCCTCTATCGAAGCGGCATTTCGGCCACCGATCAGCCATTGATACAGGCCTTGCAGCGCGAGCTCGCGCGCGCGTCGGCGCGCGCTGCGGCTGCCGCTCTTGGGCGCTCGAACCGGCGCGACTGAATCTTGGGGCACGTCAGCCCTGCTCTTCGCCGACAACCTTGGCCCCGTCTTCATCGAGCGCCCACAGCAGATTGGCCATTTCGACCGCGACCCGCGCGCCATCGCGGCCTTTTTCCGCGACGCGCGCGCGCGCCTGCTCTTCTGTATCGGTAGTCAAAATGGCATTGGCAATCGGCACGCCGTATTCGAGCGAAACTTTCGCCACGCCGCGCGCCGATTCATTGGCGACCACTTCGAAGTGGTACGTGTCACCGCGGATAACGCAGCCGACCGCAATCAACGCGTCAAAGTCATCGGTCGCCGCCAGCTTGGCCAGCGCCAATGGGATTTCGAGCGAGCCCGGCACGGTGATGTGCGTCACGTCGCCCTCGTCCACGCCGAGCGTAATCAGCTCGTTCATGCACGCCTCTGAGAGCGCGCGCCCGGCCCACTCGTTAAAGCGCGACTGCACGATGCCAATGCGCAGATCGTCACCGTCAAAATCGGGCGCAATGAAATCCTTCATCCGGCGTCAATCCTCCAGATAGCCGGTGATTTGCAATCCGAAGCCTGCCATCGACGGCATCTTGCGCGGCCGGGCGAGAAGCTTCATTCGTTGCACGTTGAGGTCGCGCAGGATTTGCGCACCGACCCCGTAGGTGCGCAAATCCATCTTGGTCGAGCGAGCGTCTTCGGTGCCGGGGCTTTGCATCGCATCGAAGTGCGCGAACAACTGCTCGGCGCTTTCGCCGCAGTTCAGCATGACGAGCACGCCGGCGTCGCCCCGTGCGATCGTTTGCAGCGCTTTGAGCAGCGGCCATGCGTGTGTGGACGCTTCGACATCGAGCACGTCCAAGACAGACAACGGTTCGTGAACGCGCACGAGTGCCTCGCGGTCGGGCGCCAGGGTTCCGTGCACCAGCGCCAGATGAGCGCCGCCCCCCGGCTGGTCGCGATACGCGATCAGTTCAAACTCGCCGGCTGGCGTCACTATCTGCCGCGTAGCGATCCGCTCGATCAACGATTCGTTGGCGGCGCGATACCGGATCAAGTCGGCGATGGTGCCGATGCGCAAGCTATGCGCGGCGGCGAACGGCAGCAGATCGGGCAAACGCGCCATCGTGCCGTCGTCATTCATCACTTCGCACAGCACCGCTGCCGGGTTCAGGCCGGCCAGGCGCGCCAGATCGCAGCAAGCCTCGGTGTGACCGGCGCGCATCAACACGCCACCGGGCGCGGCGACCAGCGGGAATACGTGGCCGGGCTGAACGAGGTCCGAGGGCTTGGCCTGCGGGCGTGTCGCAACGCGAACCGTATGCGCACGATCGGCCGCCGAAATACCCGTGCTGATGCCATCGGCGGCCTCGATCGCAACGGTGAAGTTGGTGCCGTGCACCGCGCGGTTGTTGGCGGTCATCGGCGCCAGTTGCAACTGAGCCGCATGCTGCGCGGTAATCGGCATGCAGATCAGGCCGCGCCCGTTTTTTGCGAGGAAGTTGATTTTCTCCGGCGTAACGAAGTCCGCCGCAAAAATCAGATCACCTTCATTCTCGCGATCTTCATCGTCCACCAGCACCACGATATGACCACGGCGGATCTCTTCGATCAACTCCGGGGTCGTCGCCAGGCGCGCCGGCGGTTTGGATTGATTCGGGACGGCTGACAGCATCCTGGCTTCTGCTTGAATGAATCGGCTGCGGAGTTTAAGCGGTTCGGTCCCGGAACGACAGCATCCGATCCACGTAGCGCGCGATCAAATCAACTTCAATGTTGACCCGGCCGCCGGCGCGCAGCAAGCGCAGCGTCGTCATCCGATACGTGTGCGGAATGACGTTGACCGCGAATTCGCAGCCGCGCGGCGCGTCGGCCACGCGATTGACGGTCAGGCTTACGCCGTCGATGGCGACCGAACCTTTGTAGGCAAAATACTTCGACAGCTCAACGGGAACTCGCACGATCAGCTCCCACGACTCGTGCACCTGCGTCATGCTGACGACCTCGCCGACGCCATCGACATGGCCGGCAACCCAATGCCCACCGAGCGCGTCGCCCAGCCGCAGCGACGGTTCGATGTTGACTTCGCCCGGCGCGTCGAGCCCGGCGGTTCGCGCCAGACTCTCGCCGGAGGTGTCGACGGCGAATGTCGAGCCTTCGACCCGCACGGCCGTCATGCAAGCGCCGGCGATCGAGACGCTCGCTCC
>Ga0136617_10002841_pt1 | contig 15449 bp, 16 predicted proteins | sample AntDrymUQ3222106_2_FD_129672 | JGI IMG/M metagenome (GOLD analysis project Ga0136617, IMG submission 129672) | Polar desert sand microbial communities from Dry Valleys, Antarctica - metaG UQ322 (21.06) | ecosystem: Environmental > Terrestrial > Soil > Desert | place: Antarctica: Dry Valley...
CGCGGCGCGCGAGGCGATCGCCTCCGTGGCTCCCGATCGCCTCTTCCACCTGGCCGCCGACGCGTCGGTCGCGGCCTCGTGGGCGGCTCCCTTCGCCACGATCGAGAACAACCTCACCTCCGCGCTCGGACTTCTCGAGGCCGTGCGGTGCGAGGTCCCGGGCGCGCCCGTGCTCGTCGCGTGCTCCGGTGAAGAATACGGGCCGGCGGCGGGGGAGGTCGCTGCGGTCACTGAGGACCATCCTCTGCGTCCTCCGAGCCCCTACGCCGTGAGCAAGGCATCGGTCGACCTCCTCGCCGGCTTCTATGCTGACGCGCACGGGCTGAGGATCGTCAGGACTCGCGCGTTCAACCACGCCGGTCCGGGACAGGGACCGGGCTACGTGGTCGCGGATCTGGCCCGCCAGATCGTCCGGGCCGAGGCAAACGGAGAACAGGGGACCGTGCACCTCAGCGTCGGGAACACGAGCGTCCGGCGCGACTTCACCGACGTCCGTGACGTGGTCCGCGCCTACGATCTCCTGCTGGACCGCGGCGCAGAGGGAGCGTTCAACGTGTGCCGCGGTGAGTCCGTCGCGGTCGCAGACATCGTCGCCGGTCTCGCCCGACACAGCCCTCTGGACGTCGAGGCCCTCACAGACCCTGCGCTTATGCGCGAGCACGAGGTGATGGACGTCCGCGGATCGCACGATCGACTGACCGGGCTGACCGGCTGGCGGCCCGAGATCCCGCTCGACGAGACCCTCGGCGCGGCGCTGGACTGGTGGCGCGAGCGCATCGGCGACGGAGCAACGCCGTGAGCGCGCCCCGCCGGGCGCTGATCACGGGGATCACCGGCCAGGACGGGAGCTACCTCGCGGAGCTCCTTCTCGAGCGGGACTACGAGGTCCACGGGATGGTCCGTCGATCCTCGACCGAGACCTTCGCGCGTCTGACGCACTTCCGCGACGACCTCGTCCTGCACACCGGCGATCTGCTCGACCAGCGCTCGCTCGGCGATGTGCTGCGCGGGTCTGTACCCGACGAGATCTACAACCTCGCGGCCATGTCGTTCGTGGCAGCCTCGTGGAGCCAACCCGTGCTAACCGCGGAGTTCAGCGGCCTCGGAGTCACGCGGATGCTCGAGGCCACGCGCGAGGTCCTCCCCGGCGCGCGCTTCTACCAGGCCTCCTCCTCCGAGATGTTCGGAAAGGTGCGCGAGACGCCCCAGACCGAGCACACGCCCTTCTATCCGCGCAGCCCGTACGGAGTCGCCAAGGCCTACGGACATCACATCGCCGTGAACTACCGCGAGAGCTACGGCCTCTACTGCTGCTCGGGGATTCTCTTCAACCACGAGTCCCCGCGCCGGGGCCTGGAGTTCGTCACCCGCAAGGTCACCCACGGGGCGGCCGCGATCAAGCTCGGTCTGCGGGCCGAGCTACGCCTCGGCAACCTCGACGCACGGAGGGACTGGGGATACGCGCGCGACTACGTCGAGGCCATATGGCTGATGCTCCAGGAGTCCCAGCCCGACGACTACGTCGTGGCGACCGGGGTGTCCAAGAGCGTCCGCGACCTGGTCGACGTCGCGTTCGCGCACGTCGGGCTTGACCCCGCCGATCACGTGCGCACCGACCCAGCGCTCCTGCGACCGGCGGAGGTCGATCACCTCGTCGGCGACTGGTCGAAGGCCCGAGACCGGCTCGGATGGCGGCCCCGGACGACCTTCGAGGAGCTGGTGCGCCTCATGGTCGACGCCGACCTCGAGCTGCTGACCCAGCGTGTGCCGGCCGATCGGACGCGGTAACCGTCATCGTGCCATCATGCTCGCCATGGAAGGCACGCCGGAGCCCGCCGAGTCAGCGGTAGAGGAGGAACCCACGTCTCGGGAGACTATGTTGGAGGCCATCGCAGAGCGCGAGCGCGAGCTGCGCCAGTCCCTGATCGAAGCGAGAGATGCCCTGCTGCGGCGGGATGAGGAGATCGATCGCCTCCAGAGTGAGTTGGGGGCTCGAGGGCATGGCTCCGAAGTCTCGAGCGGAGGGCTCGGGGCCGCGAGCGAGGTCACTGGCTTCGAAGACAAGCCCACGCTCGAGAAGAAGGTCAAGCGGCTGGCCTCAGAGCTCGACGCCAGGGACCAGAAGCTGCTCGAGCAGCGCATGCGAATTGTCCGCATGCAACGAAGCGTGCCCATGCGGGTCCGCGCGCGCGTGGCGGCCCTGCCGGGCGGACGCTGGATCGCCGCGCGCCGGGAGATGACGTTCAAGCGTGCCGTGGAGGCGGCCCACGGCCACAGGACGCGCAAGTGACGCCGCTCGCGTTCCCAGTGATCGACGACGAGCCGGCCACGGGGCCGCGCATCCTCTTCAGGGGTGAGCCCCTCCCCCTCTCGACTCCTTCGGGTGACCGCCTAGCCTCGATCGTGATCCCGGTGAAGAACGCGGGTCCGGGTCTCCGCGACCTCCTCTCCGGCATCCGCCGGCAGAGGTGGCTCGGCCGCGTCGAGCTGATAGCGATCGACTCGAGCTCCGAGGACGAGACGGTCGACATCCTTCGCGAGTTCGGCGCGACCGTACTCTCGATCGAACCCCGCTCCTACAACCACGGGCTCACGCGGAACCTGGGGGCAAGCGAAGCCGCCGGTGAGGTGCTGGTCTTCGTCACCCAGACCGGGCGGCCCGCGAACGACCGGTGGCTCGCCAACCTCGTCGACGCCTTCGAGCGAGAGCCGCGCCTCGCGGGGGTCTCGAGCCGCCTGCTGCCTCACAAGCACGAGGACCCCCTATTGCGTCGGGACGCCGCGCTGGAATTGAGCGCCTCACCGGCGCGCCAGCTGCGAGCGATCGACGACTGGGAGCGCTACGCGGCGCTCGAGCCGCATGAGCTGTGGAGGTTCCTCAATTTCCACACCATCGCCTGCGCGATCCGCTCCGAGGCCCATCGGCAGGTTCCGTTTCGCCGGACGACCACGATCGGCGAGGACCTCGCCTGGGCCAGGGACGCCCTCGAGGCCGGGTTCAAGCTCCTCCACGAGCCTGCGTCGACGGCATGCCACTCGCACGCCTACGGCTTCCTGGAGCTCTTCGCGCGCAACTTCGACGACGGCGTGGCAACCCGTGAGGTCGTGGGCCGCCGATGGCCCGACGACGCTGTCCTCGGGGAAATCGCGTTCGTCACCGAGCTCGACGCGCGCTACCTGCGGGAGGAGTGCGGCCTCGAGGGCGCCGACCTCGAGCGGTGGGAGCGCGCATCGGTCTCCCGCCGGTCTGCGCAGCTACTGGGTCAGTGGCTTGGGACGAACCACGACCGGCTGCCCCCGCAGACCGTCTCGGCGCTGTCCCTGACCGGTCGAGTGGTCGATCCGGAGGCGCTTCCGTAGCAATGGACTCCGGGTTGCTGCCCAACAGCGAGCCAGCCGCGCCCGCCGAGCCGGAGATCGACGCGCTCCGTGCCGAGGTCGACGTGCTGCGGAGCGAGGTCGACCGCCTCAGCCGAGAGGACTTACGCCGGCGTCGCGAGCTTCCGCTGCCGCCGCCGGAGATGCGAGCGCTCGTCGGACCGCTGGATCCCGAGCTCGTACCCTGGGATGACCCGGTCGGTGCGCCGACTCAGTACCCCCAGGAGGCGATCCAGGGGCGGGTGTTCGACTTCGGGTGCGGCTGTGGCCGCCTGGCGCGCTTTCTGATCCAGTCGGATACGCCGCCGTCCGCATATCTCGGGATCGACCTCCACCGCGGGATGATCGAGTGGTGCCAGCAGAACCTCACCCCCCGTGCTCCGACTTTCGAGTTCCGCCATCACGACGTGTTCGACTCCCTGTTCAACCCGGACGAGAGCAAGCCCGCCGTGGCTCCGTTCCCCGCGCGGGACGACTCCTTTTCGTTCGTCGTCGCGGGGTCGGTGTTCACGCACCTCGTCGAGGAGCACGCGCGCCACTACTTCCACGAGGCGGCCCGCGTACTGAGCCCGACGGGAGTCTTCTTCTCGTCGTGGTTCCTGTTCGACAAGGCCGACTTCCCGGTACTCGGAGACGACCGGAACGCGCTGTACGTGAGCCATTCCTACCCGCCGACCGCCGTCGCGTTCGACCGGTCCTGGGTCGTTGCACGTGCGGCGGAGGCCAGCCTATCGATCTTCCAAGTCGAGAAGCCGATCGCACGTGGGGCTCAGTGGGCGCTGCTGATGACCCCGGCGCGCGAGGGCGTCGAGAGCTCGGAGCTCCCGCCCGACGATGCCCCTTACGCCGACGAGCGGATCGGCGCTGGCCATCGGGTATGACTTGAGGCGCCTTCGCCTCCGGCGCTGGAGCTCGAGTCGCTCGCCTCGGCCCGTCCCGGGCGGACACGCCAGTCGCTGACGTGCGGGTCCTCCTCGTCGCTCCTTCGTTCCCGCCGGAAAGCATGAGCGCCACGGCCCGGGTGGCCGACGCGTTCGCCGCCGAGCTGGTCGAGGCGGGCGAGAACGTCGCCGTAGCCAGCCTTCGTCCCGGCCCGGCGCCCGCGCCGCCTCGCGTCTACACCGAGAGGAGGAGCGGCGTATCGATCCACTGGGTCGCGGGCGGAGGTTCGCGGTCCGCTCGGTCGTCCCGCCAGGACGATGGGGTTCGACGGCTCTTCGAGGAGGCCCTGGACGCCTTCGGCCCCGACGTGGTGCACGTGCTCGATGTCGAGGAGGACTTCCGGGACGCGATCCCAGCCGCGCGGCGGCGGGGAGTACGCACCGTCGCGGACGTCGAGGGCCTCGCGCGAACGCCCTCGGAGCTCGAGCACGCGATCTATCCTTCCGCCGAGATCGCTGCGCACGGGGCTCGCTCGGCGGCCGACGGCGTGCGGGCGCACGTCATCCCCGGATGCGCCCTCGTCGACCCGGTAGTGGCCTCCGCCGGTCCACGGGTGAACCCGGAGGAGCGTGGCTCGCTCCTGCTCGCGGCAATCTGCGAGCTCGAGGCGTCCGCCGGGCTCGAGGCCGTGCTCGACTCGCTGCGCCTCGCAGGTCTCGGACCCGTCGAGCTCACCGTGCTCGGCCGCGTGGTCGACCACCGGATCGCGCCCACCCTGCGCGCCGCCGCCGAGGCGGTGCCTGGACTGGTTCTAAGGCTGTTCGGGATGTTCGAGCCGCGCGAGCTCCCCGGATTGCTCGCGGACGTTGACTGCGTGCTCATCCCTTTGGAGCCCTCGAAAGCTACCGCGGTCGACACGCGCCACGCCCTGGCCTGCGGCGCTCCCGTGGTGTCCGCCAGGGCCGATGGGTCCCCCGACCCGGGGATGAGCCCGTCCGCCGTTTTGAGCTTCGACCGGCGCAGCCCAGCGGAGCTCGGCGAGGTATTGCGGCGGATCGGGGGGGACCCGGCCTTCCTCTCGAGGCTACGTGGAGTTGCTCGCAGGACTCCGGTGCTCGGACCCAAGGAGTACGCCCGCGCGGTGCGGGAGGTGTACGTCGATGTGCTCGCCGCCGATCGCTGACCCGGCGAGCGTCGCGTCTCAGGGCTTTCCGTGGGCGAGCTCTGGGCGGGGGCTTGCGAGGACCCACGCGTGGGGGATCCCCAGCCGGTCGCCGATGTTGCGCGCAACCCTCTGCGGGAGGCGGCGTAGGGGCTTGAGGGCAATCGGCGTGCGGGTCGTGTGCGAGGCGTGCCTTCGGCCCGGTCCGTAACGGAGGAAGTAGGGCCTTCCGGTCTCGTTCACCGAAAAGCCCGCCGCCTCCACCAGCCGCTCGAGCCCGGCGAGGTTCGGGATCCACCAAGTGGGGTCGGTTACGCCGATGAGACGTGCCGCCGGCCACCGCGCGCGCAGGAGGGTGAGTGGGATCGAGACGGCGTCGTTCAGGAGCAGCTTGTCGTTGACCACGGTCCGTATCGAAGACAGCGCGCCAACCGGGTCACGGAGGTGCAGGAGGATGCTCCCCACGAACACGAAGTCGAACGTGCCGAGACGCTCCGGGGAGATCTCGTAGACCGACGATTCGACCCACTGGACATTCGATCCGAGCGCCTCGCGCACAAGGCGGAACTTCGGTCCCGGCTGGGGCCCCGGCTCGCCCGTGGGTGGAGCCGGTCCCTGGCCAGCGGGCCAGTCGTAGAGGTGCTCGCCGCCCAAGTCGAGGCCGACGACCTCGGACGCGCCGCGCTGCTCCATGGCGAACGCCCAGAATCCGTCCCCGGTCCCCACGTCGAGGCAGCGCTTGCCCTCGAGCGATCTTGGCATCGGTACGCGCTTGAGCGCCCGCGGGTGGTCGAAGACGCCGGGCGTGACCACACCCTCGGGCAGCTCGATCGTGTGGTACCAGGACGTGCCGATCTCCGCGACCCGTGAGGAAATCTCGCGCATAGAAGGTACGCTAGCAACGGTCCCCGACCGCATCGAAGTGCGGAGCTCGGAGGGCGGAGGGGTCTCCTGCGGGAATGGCTGTCGACATGTCCGACTCGGCCGGTGGGATACCCGGATCGGTCGACGGCACGATAGTATACCGTTCGGCGAGGCTCCTTCGGGCATCCTCGTGAAGCCCAGCCCAGAAGCGGCGAGGGACATAGTAGTCCAGTACGTTCGCGGGAGCGGACAGGTGGTGTAGTCCCGCTTCGTCGCTCGTGCTGACGTAAAGCAGCTCACTCCGTCGAACAGCGCCCTACGGTAGCCGGGGTCTATCGGTTCCCATTCATGGAAGTGGGGTAGCTGTCCCAGCTCCATCGCCTCGATGACCACGACTCGCGGCTGCCAGGTGGCCCACTCAGTCGAAGACAGCACCTCGCGCTCACCGCCGTTAACGTCTATCGTCACGAAGTCGATCGTGTTGACTGAGTGCGCAGCGAGGATTTCGTCAAGTCGCCGCACCTCTGCAGTCGCCGTACGGACGGTCCACCCTTCTGCAGCCGTTGATGTCGCGCGGTCGGAGGCGCTGAAGTCGCTCGAACGCCGAGGGTGCGGCTCGATTTTCGCGCCCCGCCACCCAATCTGCGAGAAGAGATTCGTTACCGAGTCTACGACTGAATGCGGCCGCGCCGACGTCTACGTAAAAGCCTTGCCGTACTCACCCGAACAGCCGGTGCAGCACGACGTCCTCGTCGTTCTGGGCGTAGGAGATCAGCATGCGCTCTCGTCGATCCCGCCCGTCTGAGGTCATCACTCTGTGCCCCAAGCATGCTCCCGCATCTTGATCAAGCCTCGCCCATCAGCCTACCGGGGCGCTCAGCAGGCTGACGCTCGGAGCACCACCCGCTCGGAACAGCCGCGGCCAAGCCGCCTGGACACGTTCCTGCTTGGATAAGCTCTCTCCGTGCTCGCCAGGGCTCGATCGTCGCTTCGCGAGCGGCTCCGACAGGCAGCAGGCCCTGCGGCGGGGACCGTCCAGCACGCCGGTAACGCCACGGTCCAGCATACCGGCGCGATACCTGACCTCGAGGGAGCGACCACGGTGGAGACCCCCTTCGGTCCGCTGTACATGGAGGGTGGTGATCGCTTCATGCCGCGGTACATCGAGCAGTTCGGCGTTTGGGAGCCCGGTGAGACTACCTTCGTTCAGGAGTTCGTCAAGCCGGGGATGGTGGTTGTCGACGCTGGAGCCCACGTCGGCTACTTCTCCGTGCTGTGTGGACATCTGGTTGGCCCTGACGGTCTCGTGTTCTCGTTCGAGCCCGACCCGAGGAACTATGAGCTCCTCCTCGCCAACGTCTGGACGCACGAGCTGACCAACGTCGTCTGCCTTCCCTGGGCGGTGGGCGACGAGTGTCGGTTCACCCAGCTTTATCTCGCTCCCGAGAACACCGGCGACCACCGTCTGTACGCCTCCGAGGAGGACCGTCGGACGGTGACGGTCCGCTCCGTCGCCCTCGACCGCGTGCCGCTGCTTCGCCCGCCGGTGGACTTTGTGAAGATCGACGTCCAAGGCGCGGAGGAAGCGGCTATTCGAGGAATGCAAGGGTTGCTCGGAGACTCGCCAGAGGTGATCGTCTCGGCCGAGTTCTGGCCCCACGGGATGCGGCGGTTCGGTTCCGACGAGCGTGGACTACTCGATTACTACCGCTCCCTCGGCTACAGGATGCGGGTTCTGGACCCGGAGGTGCGCGGTATCAGCGAGCTGACCGACGAGGAGCTTCTCGAGCTGTGCGCTCAGGAGGATGGTAACAAGCACGTGAATCTGATCCTCGACCGTTCGCCGGGCGCGGTATCGCGAGTGAGGCGACAGGGGAGGAGCGGCCCCCCGGTCGATAAGGCACGTGCGGTCGCCAGTCCCAGGCCCGCGCGCCATCGCCTACCACGGTCGGTGGTCGCCGCCTTCCGCCGCGCCGACGGAGCTACCAAGGCGGCCCGGAAGACGGCTTCGCCCGCCGACGCCGTCAAAGGTCACCCGGGAGTCGGCAACCCGCTCGAGAGAGCCAACGCGCTCGTCGGCGCAGCACCACGCGGCTTCCTCGCCTTTGGGGCGCGGCTCGCCCCGCTGCGGCGCGTCGGTACGCGACGGCTCAACCAGTCGCTGTTGCCTTACGTCAGTCGCCAGCACGAGATCGCCTCCGCGATCGTCGAGTCGACCAACCAACTCGCCGAAGCCGTCGCTCGCCTGGAGGCCACGGCCGCTCAAGGTACTTGGGCCTTCGATCGACTTCAGCCGCTACCGGTTGCGCCGGAGCTGGTGGTCAGCGCCCGCACCGGGCAGAAAATGATCGGATACGACACCCCGTCGAGCCCGGACGGAGGTCATGCGGCGTACAGGGGCTTCGAGGACGTTTTCCGCGGAAGCGAGGAACTGATTCGAGAACATCAGGAGGTGTACCTCGACCTTCTCGGTCCTAGAGAGCCCGTTGTGGACATCGGGTGCGGGCGCGGGGAGTTCCTCGATCTTCTACGGACGCGAGGCATCGTCGCTCGAGGAGTCGATCCCGATGCCGGCATGGTGGCCCACTCCCGTCGCAAGGGTCATGAGGTGGTGCAATCTGACGCGGTCGAATACCTGGATCGCGAGCCCAGCGACTCCCTGGGAGCTGTCTTCGCCGCCCATGTGGTCGAGCACCTTCCCTATGACCACCTCATGGAGCTGCTGAAGGTCGTCTACGACAAGCTCGTCCGCAATGGTCTGTTCGTCATGGAGACGGTCAATCCCCATTCGCTGGTAGCGCTGAGGGCTTTCTGGTTGGACCTGACCCACCGCGTGCCGATCTATCCGCAGGTTGCCGTCACCCTTTGCCGCCTCCAGGGATTTGAAAGGGCGTTTGTAAGCTTCCCTCGTGAGACTGCGACGGGCCGGCTCGAGCAGGATCTCCGCGAGGAGGACAGCTATGCGGTCATAGCTACCAAGGTGCCCGTACCTAGCCCGGAGCGTTCATCAACGGCCGCCCGGTGCCGTCGGCTGAGCAAGGAAAGGTCCTCCTGAGCAGGGGGAAATGCGTGGTGTGAGCCAGGTCATCCGCAAGCTTCGAGAGGCCGAGCGGATGCTCGCCGAAGGCTCAGAGGGCCCGAGGTGGCAAAGGCGCTCGAGGTCTCAGAGCAGACCTTCCACCGCTGGCGAAACCAATACGGCGGCATGAAGGCCGACGACGCAAAGCGCCTGCGAGAGCTTGAGCGCGAGAACGCCTCTGGCCCGACCCCCTGAGATCGGTTGCCCCCTGCACGTCGTCGACGAGCACACACGCGCGAGGCGCTCGCGTCGAGTGCGCCCGACGCATCGCTGCCGAAGCCATCGTCGCGGTGCTCGAGCGCCTGGCGGCCCTCCGCGGGGGAGCGCCCGAGCACATCCGCTGCGACAACGGCCCCGAGCTGACCGCCAACGCCATGCGCGACTGGCGTCACTTCCCGAGGGCTGGGACGAGCTACATCGATCCGGGCTCGCCTTGGCACTACGTCGAGTCATTTGGGTCGCGCGTGCACGACGAGCTGCTCAGCGGGGAGCTCTTCGAGACGCTCGCCGACGCGCAAGTGCTCGTCGAGGATTGTCGACTACAACGACACGCCCCCACTCGGCGCTTGGCATGATGGCGTCGGTCACAGATCAACCGACTCTCATTGGCGGTGGACCGATGAGGGTCCGGTCACCGCGGGTGGCCAGTCGAGTGGGCTGTTAGGGTCCCGCGGAAATAGAATCCGGACCCTCTCATCTTACTCGCTCGGGGTAGAACTCGTCGAGGACTGGCGCAGTGACCTCCTCCACTACATTGATCTGACGTGGAGTCAAATCGTCCTCGTAACATCCGGGCTCAGCCTTGCGATTCGGTTTGTCTGCGCCTTTTAGCTCGGCCGGTATATTCTCCCAATCGTGTCTCTCGACCGCACGGCGCAACTGGTCCTCGTCGACGGGCACTCCGATCCCGGAATAGATCCTCGTGAGCTCTTCGACCGCGTTGTGGCGCAGGTCCTCGTACCTGACTACCGTCTTGCGGCCCTCGTGGTTTTCGTAGGCCTCTTTGGCCTTTAGCATGCTTCCCATGTACGCATGGGCGTATTGCCTGACGAACTCGTCCGGGTCCGCATCGGCCAGCGGATCTCCGCTGCCCGTGCGGGCGATCCAGCTCCCGTCGCTGTGGGCGGCCAGTAGAGAAGCTACTACGTCTCTCGGGTCCCTCACGAGTAATATTAGCCGGCTCTGCGGGAGCGCCTGCGCGAGAAGGGGCGCTCCTGTAGAGCCGTTGGGCTCCTGGATCACCAGGTATCCGCTACCGGCAACCTCAGGGTATCTAGCGTTGGCTCCGTCGAGGATGAGGGTGCAGATTGACTTCAACCATACGTCTTTGTACTCGTTGCCCAACACGAACTCTTTGCGTTCCCGCAGCCAGTCCCGGGCACGGAGGTAGGCAGACCCGAAGAGGTCGCCAACGAGAGGCTCGCGCCACTCGGCGTGGTCGTCGAAATCACCCATCATGGCGCTGAGCCACGTGCTTCCGGTTCTCCCGGCACCAAAAATCCAGATCACGTTCTCGGGTGGGATGCCGCCGAGCGGGACAACGTTTCCGTTGGCCGCCCCGCGCGCGCGTAACTCGGCAAGTCTCTCTTCTGTCACCGCCAGCTTGTGCCGGACGCGGTTCAGTTCCCGTCCCCGCGCGTCGAGCGTCCTCCGAAGTTCGGCGGCGTCGTCTCTCAGCCCTGCACTAGGGGCCAAGGCTCCGGGGGCGGCGGCCTGATCCGTCGCGACCTGCGGAGACGCGGCCGATTTCTGCGGGGCGGTCCCGGTGACCGGGGGCTTCTTGAGTCGGGCGAGCGCCGTTCGCAAGCGCGTTAGGCCAACTTCGGCGCGGAGAAACAGACAGAGGCCCCGAAATTGAGAAGCGGCCTTGGTCTTTAGGGTTGGCATCGTCCTTCCAGTCATTACAACTTCGCAGTCAAGGGTCGCACGTCGAGGCGCTGACGCGGCTCGTGTGGGCGGGCGGGGGAGGCGCGACCTAGGACGTTCTCGCTAGCGGCCCAAAGATTGTATCGCTCAGCATGCAGGGCGGAACTCTGCGCTCTCGAGGAATACGGTCGCGTCAAGCGCGCCCCTGCGGGTGGGCGGCCGTCGTCCGCAGCAGACCCTTTCTCCGGACTATCGCCCTCCCGGAGGCGGTTTCGGTCTTGCGGGGAGTGCGGAAGGGGGTGCGAATCCTGGCTTGTTGTGCCGGTCGCGAGATCTCCGCTCAAGCACGCCTGACCGGACCCCCCTCATCGGTCCACCGCCAATGAGTGTCGCTTGATCTGTCGGTCGGTTCGCCGCCAGCTGGCGGCGAAGCGAGCCGGCGCCATCATGCCAAGCGCCGAGTGAGGGCGCTCGGTGTTGTAGTCGACCCGCCAGTCCTCGACGAGGACCCGGGCCACGGCGAGCCTGGCTCGATGTAACTCGCGCCGGCCCGCGAGAAGCGACCCAGCCGCGCAGGGCGTTCGCCGTCAGCTCAGGGCCGTTGTCGCAGCGGACGTGCTCGGGCGCTCGACCGCGAGCGGCCACCAGGCGATCGAGGACCGCGACCGTGGCGTCGGCATCGATCCGTCGCCGGCACTCGATCGCGAGCGCCTCACGGGTGTGCTCGTCGACGACGTGCAAGAGCTTCAAGATCCGCCCGTCGGCGGTCTGGTCGAACTGGAAGTCGAGCGCCCAGACCTCGTTGGGGCGCTCTGCTCGGAAGCCGATCGGCCGGGACGGTCGAGTCTCCGAGGCGTTGACGCTTTCGCCGGCGCTTGGGGACCCTGAGGCCCTCCTCGCGCCAGATCCGCTGCACTTGCTTGCGGTTGAGCTCCCACCCCTCCTCGAGCAGGCGGGCATGAGCTCTTCGATAGCCCCAGCGTGGTCGCTCCCGCGATAGCTCGCCAAGGCGCGAGCGCAGGGCGGCGTCGTCATGCGCCCGTGCGGGCGCATGACGCTGGGTCGAGCGATGCTGGCCGGCGATCTGACACGCCCGCCGCTCCGACAGTCCGAGGCGTTCCTGAAGAGCCAGGACCCCTCGACGCCGGCGCGACGGGCTCAGAAGTTTCCCTTCGCGAGCTCCCGCAGGGCGTCGGCCTCGAGCTCCTTGTCGGCGACGATCCGCTTGAGGCGGGCGTTCTCGCGCTCGAGCTCGCGCAGCCTCTTTGCGTCGTCGGCCTTCATGCCGCCGTACTGGGCTCGCCAGCGGTGGAAGGTCTGCTCGGAGACCTCGAGTGCCTTGGCCACCTCGGGCGCCTCCGAGCCCTCGGCGAGCATGCGCTCGGCCTCTCGCAGCTTGCGGATTATCTGCTCTGGCGTGTGCCTGCGCCTCTTCACCTGGTCGGTCCTCCTCTCGCCCATTGTCGCGGGCGGGTAGGACTCTCATACGGGGCGGACCGATCTCAGGGGTCGGGCCACGCCGACAGACCACATGTCCTGGAAATCGCGCACGACAGCGATCGATCTCAGAGAACTCCGGCCATGTTCGGCGGATGTAGGGCGCAGTCGGGCCAGCCGACCTATCGCTGAGCGAGTGGTGCTTGAGCCGGTTCTACCGCGGTCAACCGGCGAAGGCCCGATCTGAGCCCCTTGAAGAGCGCGGTGTGACTGCCGTCGACGACCGCTGAGACCAGTCGATCGCCCCCGGCCGCGTTCAGCGGCTCAAGCAGCGCCCGTGCAGACCCAAACGCCGGCCGCGCAGTCGCGCAGCCGCCGCCACGCCGTCACGCCGTCACGCCCGAGCAGCCGAGCTCGGGGGGCACGTGACGCCAGGCGGTCCCCGTTACGAGCACGAAGACGATCGCGTCGAAGGCCGCCCGGTCGGCCACCCGTGGGCGTCCCGTGGGCCTTGGCCTCGACCGCGGGCACAGCGGCTCGACCTCCTCCCAGACCTCGTCTGGGACCTCGAAGACGCTCGCCACTGGCCACCTCCAGGCGGGGGTTATGTCACCTCGCCCTGAGGTTCGCCGCACGAGCGGTCAGTCCTCTTCTGAAACAGGTTCTAGGTGAGCGCGATTGAAAGCTACCCACTCTTGCGGACCGCTGTTGATGTTAGACGGCCTGCCGATCGTTGTGGTATCGCCATCTCGGGCGCGGGGCTCGAGGCAAGGCGCCGCTCGATGCGCCGGACGTCCGCCAACCTGGCCGCCCAGTCCCTCATGCGCCTGCGGCGGAGCGCCTCGTCCACCGAAAGGCCAGGGGCAGCCGGCTCCGCGTCGAGGAAGCTGCGGGTCCTAAGCGCCCCGGCGCCGGCGATGCGCGGCCCGAGCTCCACCAGGCGACCCTCGAGGGTCCTCCCCGCCGCGTCGGCCGAGTGAGTTAGCCGAATGTCTCGGGCGGCGCGGCGACCCCGCGCACGGGCCTCCTCGGGGTGGTCGAACACCTGCCGCATCAGCCGGGCGGCGTGGTCCACGTCGGGCTCCGCCCACTCGCCCTCGGGCGGGTAGGGATCGTTGCCTGGCCCGATCGAGCGCAGCCGGTAGTCGACCAGGTAGCCGTTGTCGTCTGTCATGAAGTCGAGGTTGCCCGAGTAGCCGGTGGCGATGACCGGACGCTCGAAGTACATGGCCTCGGCGAGGGTGAGCCCCAGTCCCTCCGAGCGGTGAAGCGACACGTAGCAGTCGCATGACGCGATGAGCGCGTTCTTCTCCTCCGGCGAGACGAACGACTCGAGCAGGCGGACGTCGGGGTGGGGCGCCGCCGCGTGGCGCAGCTGGCGGCTCGCGTCCGGCTGCTTATCTGCGTTGATCGCCTTGAGCATGAGCGAGGCGCCCGATCCGGCCGGGAAGGCACGAGTGAACGCACGAACGAGTCCGAGCGGGTTCTTGCGGTCGAGGACGCTGTTGTAGTCGAACACGAACAGGAAGCAGAAACCCTCGTCCAGCCCGAGGGCGGCGCGGCCGGCGGACGCCACCCCCACCGGCTCGACCGGCAGCCGGACCGTCGAGACGGGGATCGGCGAGCGCGTCCTGACCGCCGCGGCTATGTGCTCGCTCGCCGCCCACACCTCGTCCAGGTGCCCGAACGCGGCGTCCCAGCAAGCCGGGAAGGTGCTCACCTCCCAGAACCAGAGCCCGATCGAGTACCTCCCCTCGAAGAAACGCGCCCCGAACGACTCGGCGAACGCGGGGATCCCGATCGCGTTGTCGCAGATCACGTTCACGGTGAAGGGCCCGTCGCTCGGGGCTGGTCGGTGAGCGAACCGGTGCTTGTCGCGGGTCATCGTCGCCCGCATGCCGATCGGGGCAACCGGGACCTCACGCGCGTCGAGCGCCGTTATCAGCTGCCGCGCAGCTTCTCCGATCCCCAGCTCGGCCTCGAGATAGCCGGCAACGTTCACCCCCCAGAGGTGTGATTCTCGAGCTCGCCTCCGCTCCAAGTGGGTGGAGCCGTCCCGAGACGGGGACGTGCCGGTGCGGCTCACCGGTGCCGGGGCCGGGACACACGCTCGAGGCGGCGATCCTTGGGGTGGAGCACGTCGCCGCCGAAGGCCCCGGGCGGGACGTCGAGCCCCACCGCGCGGAAGGCGCCAGCCTCGGCCAGGATGTGGGTTTCGTAGCCGACGCGGCGGCCGACACCCAGCACCTCCCGACCCCCCACCGCGCCAGCTACCCGGCGGTGGCGATGCTCGTACTCGGCTCGGATGATCGCACTGGTGGTCTCGGGGTCGAACGGCTCCCCCGCGGCGCTGGGGGTATCGCCGGGACCGGCGGTCGTCGTGTGTGTCGAGGCTTCCACGAGCTCGCGCCCCGTTGCGATCTCCCGAGATGGGCGGGGCGACACCGGGCTGGGCCTCAAGTCTATCCGCTTCGAGGCGGTCGGCGAGACTAAGCTCCCGGGATGCCGCCGGGGAAGGAAGCGGAGACCCGATCCAGCAGCTGATGCTCGCGCAACTGGGAGAGCTCGCGGTCGCCGAGGGCGATTGGCGCTGGGACCACCTCGCATCGCGCCCGGGCCGAGTCCTGAGGCAGAGTGGACGAGTGCCCGCTCGACTGCTTGACTCCCGCCGCGCGGTCGTGGGCGAGGAAGGAACTCGAGGCCGCCATTCGGGCTCGCGCCATGAGGCCGTGCAGGTTCTTCGACGGCTCCCGCCCCAGCAAGTCGACACCGCCTCATCAG
>Ga0136617_10002843_pt1 | contig 15446 bp, 18 predicted proteins | sample AntDrymUQ3222106_2_FD_129672 | JGI IMG/M metagenome (GOLD analysis project Ga0136617, IMG submission 129672) | Polar desert sand microbial communities from Dry Valleys, Antarctica - metaG UQ322 (21.06) | ecosystem: Environmental > Terrestrial > Soil > Desert | place: Antarctica: Dry Valley...
CGACGACGAACGAGCCACCGTCTGCCTACACCGACCCGTCGGACGCTTCCACACCGGGGAGATCCGCTGCCCGCCGCTCACCCTCGACAAGCTCGCCACAGCGAGCTGAACAGTTACCCGCGGGCTGAAGGGCTTGGTGAGAAAGAAGTCGGCGCCCGCCTCGATCGCGCGACGGCGGGAGGAGTCCTCGACCGACGCCGTGAGCATGACGATCTTCGCGCACGCCATCGCCGGGACCGCGCGCATCTGCCGGCACGCCTCGATGCCGTCGAGCACCGGCATGTCGATGTCGAGGAAGACGAGCCGTGGCGCCTCCCTGGTCGCCGCCTGCACCGCCTGCTCGCCGTCCGCGGCCTCGTGGAGGTCGTACGCCGAGACGCCCTCGAGCGTCGTCACGATGAGCTTGCGGATGAACGGGTCGTCGTCGACGATGAGCACGGCGCGCTGGGGGCTCATCGCGAGGGCCCACCTTTCGGCTCGACGCTGAGCACGGTCGAGCAATGGCGCGCAGTCATCGCGAGGGCCCACCTTTCGGCTCGACGCTGAGCACGGTCGAGCAATGGCGCGCAGTCATCGCGAGGGCCGACCTTCCATGTCACCCGATCTCCTGGCGGATGCGCTCGAGGACCAGGTCCGGCAGCGACTCGAACGCGTCGATGACCTCCGGGTCGAAGTGTGTGCCGCTGTCTCGCACGATCATGACCCGCGCGTCGGCGAACGACGACGCGCGCCGGTACGGGCGGTCCGTCGTCAGCGCGTCGAGCGTGTCGGCGACGGCGAACACGCGCGCCGACAGCGGGATGTCCGTGCCGGCCAGCCCGTCGGGATAGCCCGCGCCGTCCCAGCGCTCGTGGTGGGAGCGGATGACGTCGCGGGCCGCGCCGAGGAAGTCGATGTCGCGGACGATCTCGGAGCCCGTCACCGGATGCTGCTCGACGATGGCCCGCTCGGCGGGCGTCAGGGGACCTGACTTGAAGAGGATCGCATCGGGCACCGCCACCTTGCCGGCGTCGTGCAGGAGGAAGCCGAACTCGATCTGCGGTTCGTCGCCGAGGCACATGCCGGCGGCAGCGGCGATCTTCAGGCCGTAGGCGGCCACGCGTTCGGCGTGGCGGCCGGTGTAGGCGTCGCGCGCCTCGACCGCGCTGGCGAGCGCGCGCACGGTCAGCATGTAGGAGCGGCGCAGCTCCTGGCCGCGGGCTCGCTCCTCCTTGAACGTCTCGCGCAGGTCGGCGGCGTAGCGCTGGAGCTGCTCGTCCTGCTCGGCTGCGTCCCGGGTGCGCTGCGCCAGCTGGATCTCGAGCTCCGCGATCCGTGCGTGCAACTGCTCCTGTGTGGTCACCGCCATCATCTTCCCTGAGCCACGCCGGTCTCGCCAAGCGCCGATCGCAGCGCGCTCACGGCCTGCGCCAGTGGGAAGACGGGCACCCCGATCGTGTCACCGCGCGCCTGCCGGTCGCCGTCGGTCGAGAAGAGGATGACCGAGCGCCCCCGCCGGCGCCCGCGCAGGACCGTCCCTTGGAGGATCGCGGACGCGTTGCTGAGGCTCGCGTGGACGAGCGCGATCTCGAAGAGCTCCTGCGCCCCCACGCGCGCTGCCTCCTCGGCGCTCGTGACCCAGCGATGGTCGATGCCGAGGGCCGACAGCGACGGCGCGAGATCCCCGCGCATGTGCTCGGGCGCGAGCACGAGCACGCGTGAGCGCTTGGCGTGGACCGCGGCCTCGAGCACATCGGTCAGGCGGCGGCGATCGATCGGCTTGTCCACCGCCCACTCGCCCTCGAGCTCGTGCAACGTCGAGGAGGCCGACACGAAGACGACCGGTACGGTGCGCAGCCGCGGGTCGGCTCGGACGGCGCGCAGGACGTCGAAGCCGTTCATCCCCGGCATGAGGATGTCGAGCGTGATCGCGTCGAAATGCTCGGCGCGCAGCCGCTCGAGCGCCTCGGCGCCGGAGTGCGCCTGAACGGTCTGCACCCCGAGCGGCTGCAGCTGCTGGGCGATGAGCGCGGCGAGCGCGGGCTCGTTGTCGACGACGAGCACCCGCCGGGTCGCGAGCGAGGGCGCCGACGGCGCGCCGTCGCCGAACGCGGGCGCGGCCGGCAGCGTGACGGTGAACGTCGTGCCCCGGCCCGGCTCGCTGGTGACGTCGATCGAGCCGCCGTGCAGGTCGACGAGCGACTTGACGATCGCGAGGCCGAGGCCCGTGCCCGGACCCTTGTGCTCGTTGGACGTGCCGCGGTAGAAGCGATCGAAGACGCGCTGTAGATCCTCGGCGGAGATTCCGCGGCCGCTGTCGCCCACCGTGATGCGCGTCGCCTGCCTGTCGCCCTCCAGGCGCACCGTGATCCTGCCCTCCTCGCCGGTGTAGAGGTGCGCGTTCGTCACGAGGTTCGTCACGATCTGGCGCACGCGCGCGGGGTCGGCGAGCGCCGCCGGCCGCGGCTCGGCGATCTCGAGGTCGAGGTGCTGGCGCTTCTCGAGCAGGCGCGGCTGCATGAGCGCCGCGACCTCCTCGATGGTCGGCCGCAGATCGACGCTGCGGGCATGGATCTCGAACTGGCCGGACTCGATGCGGGCGATGTCGAGCAGGTCGTTGACGAGGTCCACGAGCCGGTCGGTCGACTGCAGCACGATCCGGATGAACTCGTGCTGGCGCTCGGTGAGGTTGTCGCTGTTCGTCGACTCCAGCAGCTCGATGAAGCCCTTGATCGACGTCAGCGGGCTGCGCAGCTCGTGCGACGCGGTGGCGACGAAGTCGCTCTTGGCCTGCTCGAGGCGCGCACGCTCGGTGATGTCGCGCAGCGTCCAGACGAGCCCGCCCTCCGGCCCGGCGAGCCGCGCGGCGGTGATCGCCAGCGCGCCGCCGTCGTGGCGCGCGGTGACCTCGCCGGCGAGCGCGTCCTGCAGGCCGGGGAGCGGGCTGTGCGGTCCGTGCGCCGAGGAGCCGGGTTGCAGGCCGCGGACGAGCTCGCGTGCGCGCGGGTTCATCGTCGTGACGCGATCGCCGGGATCGACGATGACGAGACCGTCGCCGAGGCTCTCCAACGTCGTCGCCAGCCGCTGGCGCTGGGTCTCGACGCGTCCGCCGGCCTCCGCGAGGTCCCGGCCCATGGTGTTGAAGGCCTGGCCCAGCGCTTCGAGCTCCGACGGCCCGGTCGCCTGCACGCGGACGCTGAGATCGCCGGCCGCCATCCGGCGCGTCGCCGTGACGAGGTCGTCGAGCGGGCGATGCATCGTGCGAATGAGCAGCGTGAGGAACGCGAGCACACCGACGAGCGCCAGGCCCGCGCCGACACCGATCGCCACGATCGCCGTGTGGGAGTGGTTCGTAGCCGTGTGGCGGGCGGCCTCGCGGCGCACGTGCTGGCGCTCGGCCAGCAGGGCGACGGCGCGGCGCACCGCAGGCAGGGCGCGCCGGACGCGGGCGCGGGTCGCGTCGATCGTCGGGTGCAGCGCGAGCGCTCGTGCATTGCGCGGGGACGGGATCGCCGCCGCGAGAGCGCGGCTGGGGCCGTCGTCGGCGGCGAGACGGTGGACCTGCTCGGCACTGCGCTCGAAGCCTTGCGCGGCGCGAGCCACGAAGCGGGCCGTGGTCCGTGAGCGCGGCCGCGTGAGGTTGGCCTCCAGCGCGACCGTCGCTGCCAGGAGGTTCGCGCTGGAGACCTCGAGCTCCGACGCGGCGATGAGCTGGTCCTCGTACTGCTGGCGGGCGCCGTAGAGCGCCGCGATCCCGACCGCGCCGATGATCGCCAGCACGAGGGTGAGCCCGAGCAGCGCGGCCCGCAGCGTGCGCACGATCGAACGTCCTTGCGCTGTGGAGTCGGTGCCTATCATCGGAGGATGGACCTCGTCGGCGCATGGCTGCGCCAGCTTCTGCGGGCAGGGACGGCCGCGGCGATCGTGCCCGTCGCCATCGTGGCGGCACTCGTCGTCGTGCTCGTCGGCGCGGGCGGCTTGGGCGGTCTGAGCGCGCTGCGCCAGATCGTCGTCGGCCCCGAGATCTCGCCGGCGCAGGCGGATGGCGCCGGCGCGGGGACGCCCGAGGTCGCGCCGATCGCGCCGCCGGCCGGGCGCCCCGCGCCGCGCCGCGCGGCGCCGCCGGTCGCGGCTACGCCCGAGGTCGCGCCGCCGCTGCCGCTCCCCGCGGCGCCGCCGGCCCCACGACCAGCGCCGCCCGCGCCTCCGCCGCCGCCACCTGCGCCCCCGCAGGTCGCGACGGCGCCTCCGCCTCCGCCTCCGCCACCGCCGCCTCCGGCGCCGGCGGCCCCGAAGGAGCGTCCGGCGCTCGAGCAGACGACGCAGCGGCTCGTCGACGGGATCGACCAGACGCTGGACACGGTGGGGGAGCTCTTGGTGACGATCATCGATCGGCTCGGGCGGCTCCTGCCGCCGCCGCGTCACTGACGGCGACGGCGCAGTCAGCGACGCTACTGATCGCGCCGGCGGGCGGGACGTCTCGACGCGGCCCCGCGCGTTAACGGACCCGGCCCCGCGCGTTAACGTTGTCGCGTGGAATACCGCGAGCATCCGCCGACGTCCGCGCTCACCGCATGGGTCGCGTGCATCTGGGAGCGCTGCGACTGCGGTGGCCTGCCGGTGCGTGTCATACCCGACGGTTGCATCGACATCATCTGGACGCGGGGCGCGGGCACCTCGGTCGTCGGCGCCAACACGACGGCGTTCCTCGTGGCGCTGCCGGCACGCACCCACGTCGTCGGGGTGCGCCTGCGGCCGGGCGCGGCGCCGCCGCTGATCGGCGTGGACGGCGCGGTGCTGCGCGACGCGCGCGTCCCGCTGCACGAGCTGTGGGGCGACAAGGGTCACCTGCTGGCCCAGCGCCTGGACGAGACCGCCGATCCGGGCGGGACGCTCTTGGCGGCACTCGCGCCGCGCGCAGCCGCGGCCCGCGCTCCGGACCCGCTGGTGCAGGCTGTCGTGGCCCGCCTGCAGGACAGCGCGCGACCGGTGGGCGAGCTCGCCCACGAGCTGCACGTCAGCGAGCGCCAGCTGCGCCGCCGCGTCGGCGCGGCGGTCGGCTACGGCCCCAAGCGGCTGGCGCGTGTGCTGCGGCTCGGCCGTGCGCTGGCGGCCGCGCACGCCGGCGACGAGCTCGCGCGTGTCGCTGCCGACGCGGGATACGCCGACCAGGCGCACTTCGCGGGCGACTGCCGCGAGCTCGCCGGCGTGCCGCCGTCGGCGCTGCTGGCGTAGATGGCCGTTTTCTCCAAGACGCGCCGCGGGCGATCGGGGAGCATGCCCTCGATGACGACGGAGCTCACCGCGATCCCGAACGTCGGCCCGGCCGTGGCGCGCAAGCTCGAGCGCCTCGACGTCACCGGGCTCGACGACCTGCGCGGCCGCGATCCGCAGGAGCTCTACGACCGCCTGTGCGTGCTCGACGGGCACCGCCACGATCCGTGCCTGCTCGACACGTTCGTCGCCGCCGTCGCCTACGCCGACGGCGGCCCGGCGCGGCCCTGGTGGGAGTTCAGCCGCGAGCGCAAGGCGCGCGAACGTGGCTGACGTGGAGCTGCGCCTCGGTTGGGTCATCGTCTATGTCGACGACCCCGCGGCGACGGCCGAGTTCTACGAGCGGACGTTCGGCCTGCGCGGCGAGTTCGTCGCCCCGAGCGGGACGTACGCGCAGCTCGACACGGGTCCGACGCGACTCGCCTTCGCCGCCTACACGCTCGGCGAGGGAAACTTCCCCGGCGGCGTGCGGCGCGCGGCGCAGGACGGCGAGCCGGCGAACGTCGAGATCGCGCTCGTGGCCGACGACGTCGACGGCGCCTACGAGCGCGCCCTGGAGGCCGGCTGCACGTCGCTGGCAGCGCCAGCCGACGCGTCGCACGGCCAGCGCGTCGCCTGGGTCCGCGACCCGTTCGGCACGCTCGTCGAGCTCGCGACGCCGGTCTGAGCCCGGGCTGAGCGCGCTCGTTCTCCCGGATCCCGGGTAGTCGTCCCGCTGGCGCTGCCCGAGCCATGACGCGCCAGGACGTTCGCCGCGGCAGGTTTGGGTCACGGAGGCCGCGGGTATCGCGTGGAGCGCTTGGCCCATCAGGGGCTCGCGTGGTGGGGAGCATCTGCGGACTCCTGGGCGACCGTCCAGACATGGGGGAGGAAACGACAGTGGCCCGCGAGCGACAGCAAGACCCGTACGTCCTACCGCCGACCCACGCCCACCGCACGGCTGAGATCGCCAAGCCCGCGGCCGGAGTCGGGCTGACGCCAGCCGAGACGCACGCGCTGCGGCGCAGTGCACCGCTGACACCTGCGCAGTTCACCAGGCTGAGGAGCCTGGCCGACAGGGGTATCAGCCCGCTCCGGCTCCTCTGACGGGCCCGCCGCGCCCTCGGGGTGCCGTGCCGCGCTCGAGCACTGACGCGATGTCGCCAACGTCGACGAGCTCGCTGGAGGCGACGCTCATGACGAGGCGATACGCCTCGTCGTTGGTGAGGGTGAGTCGAAGGCCGTTCATGCCGTAGAACGAGAGGATGCCCGCGAGGGCGAGCCGTTTGTTGCCGTCGATCAATGCGTGGTTGCACGCGAGCGATTGCAGCAACGCCGCCGCCTTTTCGTGGATGCCGGTGTATGCGTCGTCGCCGAAGGCCGTGGCCTGCGGGCGCGCAAGCGCAGACTCGAGCAGACCGTAGTCCCGGACCGAAGGCACGGTTCCGAGCGTTCGCTCCGCGACATAGAGGAGCGCCTCGAGGTCAAGGAAGATCACTCGCCCAGGCGGTCGAGCGCTTCGGCGTACCGAGGCAGATCCTCGTCGAGCACCTGGTCAAGCAGCTCGCGCCGGCTCGTGCGATCGATGTACTCGCGCACAGCCTCGCGCGCCACGTCCTGCATCGAGCGACCCTCTCGCCGAGCGCGTCGGCGCAGCGCCTCGGTCTCGTCCTCGGTCAGCCGCAACGTCATCGCCATACGGCAGCATGGTATCAGCAGTGATACCTAGCCTATGCGGGGCAACGCGACACGCTCGGCTTGTCGTGGTGGTGTGGGGGCGCTTGCGCATGACATCCATGGGCGCGGCGCCCGCCCGCGCCGATTCGGCCGCGAGCACTCGGACCGTTTTCGCAAGGGCTCCCGGGACGGCATCGATGAGGTACGCGCCGGAACGCGCTGGTCTGGCTCGCCGCCGCACCGGTGGCGACTTCTTGGCTGCCAGCCCGAGGAAGTCGCCAATCGATGCTGGCGCTCAGCTGCCGCCACGCGCGATCCGCAGCGCGAGGCGCCCGTGCAGCGCGGCGGTGTCGGCGGCGCTGCGCGGCCCGCCGGGTCCGAACCACTCGCCCACGAGGACGACCATGTTGAGGATCGCCATGCTCGCCGCCTGGACGGCGTCCTCGCTGCCGAGCTCGGCGAAGGAGAAGCGCCCGCGCCGCTCGCCCTCGCGCAGCACGTCGGCGAAGAGCGCGCGGACGCGGCGGCGGCGGCGCACGACGCTGTCGCGCTCGCCCGCCGGCAGGTAGATGTAGTCGCGGTTGGCGACCCGCGTCTCGCGCGGGCGGGCGATGTGGAAGGCGGTGAAGGCGGCCGCGAGCGCTTCGAGCTGCGCGACCGGGTCGGCGCCGCTGGCGCGCAGCGTCTCGCTGAGCACGGCGTCGGCCTCGTCGTGGACGCGGTCGACGATCGCGAACAGCAGCGCCTCCTTGGAGGCGTAGTGGTTGTAGATCGCGCCCGGCGTCAGGCCGCAGGCGTCCGCGAGCTCGCGCACGGTCGTGCCGGTGTAGCCGCGCTCGTTGAAGAGCTCGAGGCCGGCCTCGTGGATGCGCTCGCTCGTGTCGCTCGATGAGCGGACGTTCACTGCCATGCAGGAGATCGTACGCCAGCCTGCAAGGCTCAGTTGAACCGCTATGAACGAGCGTTCATACTTCTAAAGCGCCGATGAACCTCGATCTCTCCGACGACCACGAGCTGCTGCGCCGCACGGTACGCGATTTCGCCGAGGGCGAGGTCGCGCCGGTGGCCGAGGAGCTCGATCGCACGAAGCAGATCCCCTACGAGATCATCGCCAAGCTCGGCGCACTGAACCTCATGGGGATCCCGTTCCCCGAGCGCTACGGCGGCGCCGGCGGGGACACGCTCGCGTACGCGCTGACCGTCGAGGAGCTCACCCGCGTGGACTCCTCGGTCGCGATCACGCTGTGCGCGCACACGTCGCTTGGCACGCAGCCGGTGTACCTCTTCGGCAGCGAGGACCAGAAGCAGGAGTGGATGCCGAGGCTGTGCAGCGGCGAGATCCTCGGCGCCTTCGGCCTCACCGAGGCCGAGGCAGGATCGGACGCCGCCAACACGAAGACCCGGGCGCGCCTCGACGGTGGCGAGTGGGTCGTCGACGGCGCCAAGCAGTTCATCACGAACGCCGGCACCGACATCTCCGGCCTCGTGACGATCACGGCGCTCACCGCCTCGAACGAGATCTCGAACCTCCTCGTCGCCAACGGCACGCCCGGCTACGAGCAGGGCGAGCCCTATCGCAAGATGGGCTGGCACGCCTCGGACACGCGGCCGCTGACGTTCACCGGCTGCCGGGTGCCGCGCGAGAACCTGCTCGGCCAGCGCGGCGCGGGCTTCAAGCAGTTCCTTCACGTCCTGGCGATCGGGCGCATCGGCGTTGCCGCAATGGGCCTCGGGCTCGCCCAGGGCGCGCTCGACCAGGCGCTCGCCTACGCGAAGCAGCGCCGCGCGTTCGGCAAGCCGATCTCGAAGTTCCAGGCGATCCAGGTCAAGCTCGCGGACATGGCGACCGAGATCGAGGCCGCGCGGCTGCTCGTCTACCGCGCCGCGCTGCTGAAGGACGCCGGTCGCGACTTCAACCTCGCGGCCGCGCAGGCGAAGCTCAAGACCGGCCGGCTGGCGGTGCGCTGCGCCGAGGAGGCCGTCCAGATTCACGGCGGCTACGGCTACATCGAGGAGTACCCGGTGTGTCGCATGTACCGCGACGCGAAGATCCTCACGATCGGCGAGGGCACCGACGAGGTCCAGCAGATGGTCATAGCGCGGGCGCTCGGGGCATGACGGCCCTCCCGGCCTCCGTCGAGATCCGCGAGGTCGGTCCGCGCGACGGCTTCCAGAACGAGCCGGAGACCATCGCGACCGCCGACAAGGTCGCGCTCATCGACCGTCTCGCCCGCACGGGCGTCAAGCGCATGGAGATCACAAGCTTCGTGCGCCCCGACGTCGTCCCCCAGCTCGCCGACGCCGAGGAGGTGCTCGCCGCGATCGACGTGCCCGACGACGTCGCGCTGAGCGTGCTCATCCCCAACGATCGCGGCCTGGACCGCGCGCTGCGCCAGCGCGACCGATTCGACGAGATCGCCGTCTTCCTCTCGGCGAGCGAGACGCACAACCAGCGCAACGTCAACCGCTCGGTCGAGGAGTCGCTCGCCACGCTCGACCGCGTCATCGCCCGCGCTCATGGCGCCCGGCTGCGCGTCGAGGCCATCATCGCGACGAGCTTCGGCTGCCCCTACGAGGGCCGCGTCGACCGCGAGCGCGTGCTGGCGCTCGCATTCCACCTCATGCACGCCGGCGCGCACGAGATCGGCTTCGGCGACACGACCGGCATGGCGAACCCCGTCCAGGTGGGCGAGCACTTCGCGGCCGCCCGCGCAGTGCTCGGCGACGGCGTGCAGCTCACCGCCCACTTCCACAACACGCGCGGCCAGGGCATGGCGAACGTGCTCGCCGCGCTGCAGGCCGGCTGCACGTCGTTCGAGTCGAGCTTCGGTGAGCTCGGCGGCTGCCCCGTGCCCCCCGGCGCGACCGGCAACATCGCCAGCGAGGACCTCGTCTCGATGCTCCACGAGATGGGGATCGAGACGGGGATCGACCTCGACGCGATGCTCGAGGCCGCAGGCGAGGTGTGGCGCGTGCTCGGCCGGCCGCTGCACTCGCACACGCTCGTCGCCGGCCCGGTCGACTGGCACCCGCCCGCGGAAGGCTGAGCGGCCGGTGTTCTCCAGCGTCCTCGTCGCCAACCGCGGGGAGATCGCGGTGCGGGTCATCGCGACGCTCCGGCGCCTGGGCATCCGCGCGATCGCCGTCTGCTCGGAGGCCGACGCGGACGCGCCGCACGTTCGCCTGGCCGATGCGGCGATCACGATCGGGCCCGCGCCCGCGCCGCAGTCCTACCTGCGGGTGGACGCGATCGTGCAGGCGGCGCTGCGCAGCGGCGCGCAGGCGGTGCATCCCGGCTACGGCTTCCTCGCCGAGCGCGCGGAGTTCGCGCGGGCATGCGCCGACGCCGGCCTGACGTTCGTCGGTCCCTCGCCCGAGGCGATCGAGCTGCTCGGCGACAAGATCGCGGCCAAGCGCCTCGCGGCCGCGGCCGGGGTTCCCGTCGTTCCCGGGATCCAGCGGCCTGGCCTGCGCGACGAGGAGATCCTCGCGTGGGCGGCCGAGGATCCGGAGCGGCTGCCGCTGATGGTCAAGGCGGCCGGCGGCGGCGGCGGACGCGGGATGCGGATCGTGGGCGCGCTCGACGAGCTGCCGAGCGCGCTGGTGGCCGCGCGCCGCGAGGCGCTTGCGGGCTTCGGCGACGACGCGCTGCTCGTCGAGCGCTACGTCGAGCGTGCGCGTCACGTCGAGGTCCAGCTCCTCGCCGACGCCCACGGCGGGGCGATCGCGCTCGGGGAGCGCGAGTGCAGCCTCCAGCGCCGTCACCAGAAGCTCGTCGAGGAGTGCCCGTCGCCGGTCGTCGACGAGGGCCTGCGCACGGGCATGGGGGAGGCCGCCGTCGCGCTCGCCCGCGCTGCGGGCTACGCCGGCGCGGGCACCTGCGAGTTCCTCGTCCCGGCCGGCGATCCCGGTGCCTTCTGGTTTCTCGAGTGCAACGCGCGCCTGCAGGTCGAGCACCCCGTGACCGAGTTGGTCTACGGCCTGGACCTCGTCGAGGCGCAGCTGCGCATCGCGGCCGGCGAGCCGCTGTGGCTCGCGCAGGACGACGTCGTCGGGCGCGGTCACGCCGTCGAGGCGCGCGTCTGCGCCGAGGAGGCCGAGCGCGGATTCCTCCCGCGCGGCGGGCGGATCGTCGTCTACCGCGAGCCCTCCGGACCTGGCATCCGGGTCGACAGCGGGGTGCGGGCCGGCAGCGAGGTCGGCACGCACTACGACTCGCTGCTGGCGAAGGTCGTCGCGCACGCGCCGACGCGCCGGCAGGCGCTCGAGCGCCTCGACGGCGCGCTCACGCACCTCGCGATCCTCGGGCCGCCGACGAACACCGCGTTCCTGCGCCGCCTCCTCGCCGACCCCGAGGTGCGCGCCGGCGCGCTGGACACCGGGCTCGTCGAGCGGCTGCCGGCGGCGCCGGCGGACCCGGCGGCCGACGACGACGCGGTCGCCGCCGCCGCGCTCGCACGCACGCTCGAGCTCGGGGCGGGCGACGATCCGTGGGACCGGCTCGTCGGCTGGCGCCTGGACGGTCGCGCGCCGCTGCGCTGGCGCCTGGCGCCCGAGGGGCGCGGGGCGGCGGTCGAGGTGATCGTGGCCGACGGTCACGTGCGCGTGGGCGACGGGCCGCCGCGCGCCGCGCACGCGTGCCTCGACGGCGACGAGCTCGCAGTGACGCTCGACGGCGAGCGGCGCGCCTGGGCCCACGCCGGCGACGGGGCGATCACGCGGCTCGGCATCGACGGGCGGGCGTGGAGCTTTCGCGAGGAGGTCCTCGAGCTGCGCCGCGACCTGCACGGCGGGGGCGCGGCGCTCGAGGCGCCGATGCCGGGCAGCGTCCTGGCCGTGCGCGTGCGCGACGGCGACAGCGTCCGCGCCGGCGACGTGCTCGTCGTGCTCGAGTCGATGAAGATGGAGCTCGAGGTCGTCGCGCCGGCGGCGGGCACGGTCGAGGGGCTCGCCGTCGCGCCCGGGGACCGCGTGAGCGGCGGTCAGGCGCTCGTCGCGGTCGGGAGTGAACCGTGAGCGTCGTGCTGACGACGAGCGCGCGCCGCCGCGCCGCGGCCTTCGCGGCCAACGAGGCCGCCCACCGGGCGCTCGTCGAGGACCTGCGCGAGCAGCTCGCAGTGGCGCGGGCCGGCGGGGGGCGGCGGGCCGCCGAGCGCCACGTCGCCCGCGGCAAGCTCCTGCCGCGCGAGCGCGTCGAGCGCCTCCTGGACCGCGGCTCGCCGTTCCTCGAGCTCTCGCCGCTCGCCGCTCACGGCCTCTACGACGGCGCGGCGCCGGGAGCCGGGATCGTGACGGGCATCGGGCGGGTGTCCGGGCGGGAGGTCGTCGTCGTCGCCAACGACGCGACGGTCAAGGGCGGCACGTACCTCCCGATGACGGTCAAGAAGCACCTGCGGGCGCAGGAGATCGCGTTGCGCAACCGGCTGCCGTGCATCTACCTCGTCGACTCGGGCGGGGCGTACCTGCCGCTCCAGCACGAGATCTTCCCCGACCGCGAGCACTTCGGCCGGATCTTCTTCAACCAGGCGCAGATGTCGGCCGCGGGGATCGCGCAGGTCGCGGCCGTCATGGGATCGTGCACGGCCGGCGGCGCCTACGTCCCCGCGATGAGCGACGAGACGGTCATCGTCCGCGAGCAGGGGACGATCTTCCTCGGTGGCCCGCCGCTCGTGAAGGCGGCCACGGGGGAGGAGGTCACGGCCGAGGAGCTCGGCGGCGGTGACCTGCACAGCCGCCGCTCGGGCGTCACCGACCACCTCGCGGGCGACGACCTCGAGGCGCTGCAGATCGTGCGCTCGATCATCGCGACGCTCGGCCCGCCGGCGCCCGCGCCGTGGAAGCGCCTGCCGGTCGTCGATCCCGCCGTCGATCCCGCCGGCCTCTACGGCGCGGTGCCGGTCGACCCTCGCTCGGCCTACGACCCGCGCGAGATCATCGCCCGGATCGTCGACGGCTCGCTGCTGCACGAGTTCAAGGCGCTCTACGCGACGACGATCGTCTGCGGCTTCGCCCACGTCCACGGGCACCCGATCGGGATCCTCGCCAACAACGGCGTCCTGTTCTCCGAGAGCGCGCTGAAGGCCACGCACTTCATCGAGCTCTGCGACCAGCGCGGCATCCCGCTGCTGTTCCTGCAGAACATCACGGGCTTCATGGTCGGCCGCGAGGCGGAGGCCGGCGGCATCGCACGCGACGGCGCCAAGATGGTCGCGGCAGTCTCGTGTGCACGCGTGCCGAAGCTCACGGTCATCGTCGGCGGCTCCTACGGCGCCGGCAACTACGGCATGTGCGGCCGCGCGTACGACCCGCGCCTGCTCTGGACGTGGCCGAACGCCCGCATCTCGGTCATGGGCGGCGAGCAGGCCGCGACGGTCCTCAGCGCGGTGGCCTCCGGCCGTGAGCCGGCGGAGATCGAGGCCCTGCGCGAGCGCACCCGCGCGCAGTACGAGACCCAGGGCCATCCGTACTACGCGACCGCTCGCCTGTGGGACGACGGCGTCATCGACCCGCTCGCCACCCGCGACACCGTCGGCCTCGCGCTCTCGGCCTGCGCCAACGCGCCGCTCGGCCCGCCGGCGCGGCCGGTGTTCAGGATGTAGGCGCGGCATGGGGGCGACTCGGGTGCGGGCCGGCTGGCACGCCGGAGGTGGACAGCCGCACGTCTGGAGCGCGCGTGACGTGCATCATTCGTGACGCTTGGACAACGTTCTGTGCTCGATGTGTCACATCTGAGGCGGGGTCCCGCGGCGGCGTGCGATCCTCAGCGTTTACGGGCGTTCGCACGGCTCTGGCCCGCTGCGAACCGGCTGGGTTGGCTGCCGAACTGGCGCAATTGGCGCGCACGAGGCGAAGCAGCTCAGCGTGCCCGTCAGCCAGTCGGACAAACCAGCACGACCTGCAACCGCGCTACAGCACGTGATGCCGGGGCGCGCTTCTACTGCGCGAGATGGCATGCGCGACTGTCCAGGCAGCCAATGCCATGCTGGTATGGTCGCTTTGAGATCGCGGGCCGCCGCTCAAGCGCGAATGGGCGGCAGGCGATGAGGTTCTCGCTATGGCTTCCGATCCCCCACAGTCCATCGATCTTCCCCTCGCCTGGATCGGCTACGACGACGTGCCGATACTGTTCGCGAATCAGCTTCTAGTCCAACACCAGCAGGACGGAAGCTTCGTCATCGGTCTCGGGCAGGCGACCGCCCCAGCTCTGATTGGCAGGCCGGAGGAGTTGGCGGAGCAGGCTGCACAGATCGAGTTCGTCCCGGTCCGGACACTCGCACGGGTAGTGGTAACGGAGGCGAAGTTGCGAGAGTTCATCTTGGCGCTTGAGGTCAACCTGGACAGGTTCGAGCAAACGCGAGAGCGCCTTGATCCACGAGGGGGCGAGTCATGACGTACAGAGCAGAGATCCTTCCGAGCGAGGGACGCATTGCCATCCATCCACGTGCGGTCGAGTCCACGACCGCGCCAACCGCGGGGCGACGGCACGTCCCTCTGACGCTTCCGAGTGCTCAGGAGTACTACTGGCACTTCACATGGCAGGAAGGTGAGCGCGAATCACTCGCCGAACTCGAAGCTGGGATCCGCATTCGTTTCGATAGCGACGATCCAGAGGACATCATTCGCTGGCTGCACGCACCGGATGACACTGATCCCGGTTGAGGTGGCGCCGAGGTTCCGGCGGGCCTACAAAAAGAAGCCGATCGAGATGCGGGCCGCCGTCGACCGGACGGTGCTGCAACTACGAACGGACCCACGTTATCCGGAGCTGCATACCCACAAGGTCCTGGGCAGTCCGGGCGTATGGGAGGCGTATATGGACCAGGCAAACCGGCTCACCTTCTGCTGGCGGGAGGACACGATCGTGCTGCTTAATCACTGCAATCACGACATCCTCAAGCGGGCGTGATCCAGACTGGGACGCGACCACTGGTCCTTTCAGCGAGTTGAGGCCCGCGTTAAGGTCTGGAGGGCGGCGTGGATGGCGTTCAGGTGGCCGTCGACGCTGGGATCCTGCTTGAACGGAGCGAGGCGCCGCGCGACTCCGCGAAGTCCGTGCGTGACGCGGCCGGAGTCCAGGCCGGCCGCTGCTGTGGCGGCATGAAATGCGACGGCGGCGCTCTCGTCGCTCTTGCGCCGCTGCGTGAGGACGTCGCCGAGCTGGATCAGATCGAGCGCGCGGGCGTCAACACGAAAGCGCTCAGCACCTACATGGGGCACGCGAGCACTCGATCACGCTCGACCGCTACGGGCACCTGATGCCCGGCAATGAGGCCGAGGCGGCGGGGATGCTGGACTCGTATCTCGACGCTGCAGCGTCCGGGTAGCGACCTATGATGTTGCGGTGCCATTTGTGGAGACAGCGGCCGCAACGGTTCTCGGCGGGGTGCTGTCGATCGGCAGTGCGACCTACCTTGAGCGTAACTGTTCAGCTCGCTGTGGCGAGCTTGTCGAGGGTGAGCGGCGGGCAGCGGATCTCCCCGGTGTGGAAGCGTCCGACGGGTCGGTGTAGGCAGACGGTGGCTCGTTCGTCGTCGTCG
>Ga0136617_10002844_pt1 | contig 15443 bp, 14 predicted proteins | sample AntDrymUQ3222106_2_FD_129672 | JGI IMG/M metagenome (GOLD analysis project Ga0136617, IMG submission 129672) | Polar desert sand microbial communities from Dry Valleys, Antarctica - metaG UQ322 (21.06) | ecosystem: Environmental > Terrestrial > Soil > Desert | place: Antarctica: Dry Valley...
GAAGTGGGAACGCCCCAGACCTTCTCGGTGTAGGACTTGAAGAAGAGGTTGAACAGCCGCTTGCCGAAGCGGTTCGAGACCCACTCCTCGAAGGTCTGCTCGTTGCCCTTGTTGCGCTTGAGGGCAGCGCGGAAATAGGAGAGCATCGCCCGCGTCAGCTCGATCGGACCGAGCTTCTTGATCACGTCGGTGCCGCGCAGCGGGTAGTGCAGGAACTTGCGGTTCCAGTAGATGCGCGACATGCGGGGGCGCTTCAGGAACTCCTCGCGCATGATCTCGTGCCAGAGGGCGTCGACCTCCTTGGCCTTGGTGAAGAAGCGGTGCCCGCCGAGGTCGAAGCGGTACCCGTCGCGCTCGACCGTCTTGGCGATCCCGCCCAGCTGATCCTCGGCCTCAAACACGATCACCGGCTTCCCGCGCTTGGCCAACAGGTAGCCGGCGGTAAGGCCGGCCGGACCTCCACCGATGACGATGGTCGGGAGCTCGGCGTCGGCGTTGGCGTCGCCGTCTGGCAGGGCGTCGAACTCGCCGGTATGCGGGATCATTGTGTCGGTCATAGGCGCGGGGTCGAGAGTAATGCGCCCGAAGGGGCGCAGCGGATCAGTCGTGGACCTTGGTGTAGAGCGTGGCGCGAACGCCATTGGTGGCGGCGTACGGACCGGCGGGCGCGACGGCCCTGCGAACGAAGCGTGGATCCTCGCGCAGCAGCCTCGCGTACTGCGAGGAGCGCTTGCGGACGAGAGCCGTCCACTCTGCCTTCCAACTGGAGCTGTTCTCGGTCACAGGTCGCACGAGCAGGATGTCCTTGCCCCTGTCCAAGTTATCAAGGGCCGGACCGAGCGTTTTCGAGGCGCGGGCCTCGCGCAGGCGGGGCAGGACGTCGCGCCAATCCATGTAGCGGGCGTCCGAGACCGGGCCGAGGCTGGTGACGTAGGTGAGCCCGCGGGGCAGGTAGTAGTCGAGCACGGTGAGCCGCTCCGGGTGGGTCGAGATCACGACGTCGCCCCTGCCCAGATAGCTCTCGACCGAGGAGACCACGCTCTTCTCGGTCGTGCTCGCGTCCGGAGGCACGCCCTTGGGCAGCCACAGCAGGGCGACGAGCGCGAGGGCCGCCACACCCAGGCGCCCCGCGCGGGCGAGGCCGACGCCGGCCAGGAGCACGAGCGGGCCGACGATGACGGCCATGTAGCGCACCGCCCACGCCGGCGAGATCTGCGAGGCCCCCCAGGCAATCAGCAGCGTTCCCAGCCCGAGGCCGGCGAGCGTGAGCAACTCCAGGCGCTCGGTGTCGCGGCGACGGCGGATGATGTGCGAGAGGCCGGTGCCGGCCACGAGCAGCAGCCCGATCGCCGGGCCGAGTCCCCCGAGGACCGAGCTGAGCGCGGCGCTCAGGTCGGACACGCCCGGGGTGTTCGACCAGGGGGCCGCGGTGTTACGAGCCTGGAAGGCCAGCGTCGGCACCCACGGCAACCAGACGAGCAGCGCCCCTCCGAAGGACAGCAGCCCGTCGAGCAGCACGGCTCGGCGCCGCTCACTGCGCCGGCGGGCGATGACCAGCCAGGCGATCCCCGCCGCCGCCAGGAAGAAGACCGTCCAGTTGTGTGTGTAGAGCATCAGCGCCAGGCTCACGCCGAACAGCACCGCGTAGCGGCGGTGGCCGAGCACGAAGGCGTGCACGAACGCCGTCCCGGCCACGAGCGCGAGCAGCACCATCAGCGAGTACATGCGCGTCTCGTGCGAGTACGCCGTCAGGAACGGATTGAGCGCGAACAACGCGGCTACGAACCAGCCGGCGCGCGGGCCGAAGAGGCTCCAGCCCGCCCACAGCCCGACGGGGACGGCCGCCAGCGCGAAGATGAGGGAGAGGATCTGCGTGGCCGCCTCCGACATTCCGAAGACGGCCATCCAGACGTGCAGCATGAGGTAGTAGAGCGGGGGCGAGCCGTCGAGACGCAGGGTCCCCGGGATGTCGGCGAACGGGAAGGACGAGATGCCGACCGAGAGCCCCTCGTCGATCCAGAACGCGCTGCCGATGCCTCGCGCGCGCAACGCGAGCGAGACGAGGATCAGGGCGGCCACGAGCGCCGCGCTCGCGATCGGAGTCACGGGCAGGCGAGCGTCGGCCACCCGCGAGCGGGCGAGGGCAAGGGGGGCCATGCGCGGCCGAACGATAGACACTGTCGCGCTCAGCGCCCGTCAGTGCTTGACGGGCAACGCGCCGCGACGGTCCATCCACCGACCTTCGCGATCGGTCGCAGGCCCCCTGCCGTCGGCGCCGGAGCAGGCGCGTCGGGGGGCTGGAGCGCTGGCGGGCCGCGGAAGAGAACGCCCGGGCCCCGAGGTTCGATCCCGACCTGCCCGGTGGGCAGTCCGAGCTGCCACGCCACCGCCGGCACCTGGAGCGCCGTGGCGTGAGGCTGGCCGCAGGCGAGCACGCGCGCGCGACCGCCGGCGAGGGCGATCGCCTCTGGCAGCGCGGCATCGAGCCTCGCCTCGGCGACCACCTCCCGCGAGTCGCCGGCGAGGTCACGCACGGCCGGGATCGAGAGCGCGCCGAGGCCGGCGGCGAGCCCGAGGGCGAGGGCGATCCGCGCCGGCCCCGGCGCGCGCTCGAGCGCGCCGAAGAGGCTGCGAGCGATCCAGCCCAGCCCGGCCCCGCCGACCACGCAGGTGAGGGCGATCGGCACGGCCAGGTAGCGCGAGTTGCCCGCGTAGCCGAGCTCGGTCATCACCGCGACGAGCGCGAACCACGCCGCGGCCACGACGGCGAGGGCGAGGGTCACGCGCACCGCCGCGGGTCCGCTGGAAGCCCTCGCAGCCCAGGCGCGTGCGCTTCCCGGGCCGGCATCGCGACCGCTCGCGTAGCCGAGCGCGCCCACCACCCCCGCTGCGAGCACGCCGAGCTTGACCGGCCACGGCACGAACCGCTGCGCCCGGTCGAGGACCGCGAGCGCGGGGCGGTCGGCAAACGCCGCGCTGAACTGCGTGGGCTCCTGGGCTCGGCTGGCGGCCCGAAGGGCATCGCCGGCGCCCCACAGCTCGGGCCCGAGCCACATCACCGGCAACAGGCCCATGAGCGCGGCGGCGAGCAGCCGGGCGCGCGGCTCGCGGACGAACACGTACAGCGCGTAGAGCCCGAGGAACGGCCACGTCTCCGGCCGCAGGAGCCCGGCGGCGAATCCGAGCACCAGCGCCTGTCGGCGGCGGCCCTCCAGATGGCGCTCGACGGCCAGCAGGACGAGCGCGACGAGCAGCCCCTCCGAGAAGCCGATGGCCCCGCCCCGCAGGTAGCCGCCGGAGAGTGCGAGGCCGATCGCCGCGAGCAGGCCGGCCGTCGCCCCCCCGAGGAGCCGTGCGAGCCGGAATGCGGTGACGAGCCCGAGCAGAGCGCCGGCTCGCGCGACCACGAGCCAGAGGTCCGGCGCCGCGTCGCCGAACAGCGAGAAGGGCGTTGTGAACAGCACCGGCAGCGGCTTCCACGAGGGCCCGAAGCGAGTGTCGAGCTCGAGCGCGGCGACCTCGCGGCCCCAGACGATCCATGCCCACGGGTCGTAGCTCGGCGTCGAGGGCAGCAGCAGCGACAGGGCGGCCAGAGCGAGGCAGGCCAGTACGGCCTGGCCGAGCCACGACCTGCCGAGGCGGGCAAGACCGTGGGCCGGCGGGCGGGCGGTGGTGGGTGCGCTGCGCTCCATCTACGGCGCAAGTGTGGCGGCTGTGAGGCCGCTCAACGGGCGCGAGGGCGCGCACGACCGCGCTACGCTGCCCGCCGGGGACGATGTCCAAGGGCGACTCCATACCGCTGTCCATGCCGAGCGACGTCGAGCACGCCGCGCTCATTCCGACGCCACCGGGCGAGGATCGGCAGGCCGAGCGCCGATGGTGGGGGCGCCACCTGCACGAGGTCCGCTGGCAGGCCGAGGTGACGCGCCTGCTGATCGACCCGGTCTACCGCGGCGTCGGAGTCCCGCCCGGCGACGGGTCGCCAGCCCTGCTCATTCCCGGCTTCATGGCCGGGGACGAATCGCTGCGCCTGCTGGCCGGCTGGCTCGACCGCATCGGCTACGACGCGCGCCGGTCGGGCATCCGCCTCAACGTCGACTGCTCGAACCGCGCCCTCAACCGCCTCGAGGCCAGGCTCGAGCAGACCGCCGAGGACACCGGCCGACCCACGGCGCTGATCGGCCACAGCCGCGGCGGCCACTTCGCCAAGGCGCTGGCCCACCGCCGGCCGGAGCTCGTTTCACAGGTGATCTCGCTCGGCGCCGGACTCGACACGCCGTTCGACATCAGCGTGCCCACGAAGGCCGCGGTCGCCGCGGTCGGGGCGGTGCACCGGCGCACGACCGACCGTGCGACCCGCAACGGCTGCCTGACCGACACCTGCGGCTGTCGCTTCGTGCTCGACTACTCGGCCCCGTTCCCGGACAGCGTGCCACTGACCTCGATCTACTCACGCGGCGACGGCGTCGTCTGGTGGGAGGCGTGCCTCGTCCCCTACGCACGCTGCGTCGAGGTCACCGGCAGCCACGTCGGGCTGGCCTTCAACCGCAAGGCCTACCGCGTGATCGCCGAGACGCTCGCAGGCGCGGGCGCTGCGATCGATGAGGACGAGGAGCCGACCGCGCCCGAGCGGCGCGTGGCAGCGGCTAGGTAGCCGCTACCTCCTCGGGCTGACCGGCGATCAGCGGGCCGTAGCCCGACGGGTCGACGATGCCCTCCTCGAGCCACTCGTAGCGACCCTTGAGGACGCCCATCGCGACCTCGTAGTTGTCCTCATCGTCGTTGAACCAGAGCGCCGTGAACAGCTCGTCGACGCGCCGCCGGGCCTGCTTGCAGAACACGTCTGCGAGCTCCTTGGCCTGCTCGGCGCGCTCGGGGTGCTCGTTGGCGATCGTGTTGGCGTAGACCACGGCCGATGAGATGGCGAACAGCTCCGCCCCGATGTCCACGATCCGCCCGAGGCGGACCTGCTTCTTCTCGAGTGCGGCCTGCCAGCGCGTCATGCAGTAGAAGATCGAGCGCGCCAGCTTGCGGGAGTTGCGCTCGGCGAAGCGCAGGTGCTTGGCCAGCTCGCCGAACTCGCTGTAGGAACCGGGCGACTGGCCCTTGCCGGCCACGAGACCCGGGAACCACTTCCCGTAGAAGGCTCCGGCCGCGAGCGCCGCCTTGCCCTTGTCCTTGAGCTCGACCTCGGGCTCGAGGATGTCGCCCGCGACCTGGAGGTGCTGATCGACGGCCTCGCGGGCGATCATCAGGTGCATGATCTCGCTCGAGCCCTCGAAGATGCGGTTGATCCGCATGTCGCGCAGCGCCTGCTCGACGGGGATCGGCTTCTCGCCGCGGGCCTTGAGCGACTCGGCGGTCTCGTAGCCGCGACCGCCGCGAATCTGCATCAGGTCGTCGACGATCTTCCAGCCCAGCTCGGAGGCGTAGAGCTTGGCGATCGAGGCCTCGATGCGGATGTCGTTCTGCTTATCGTCAGCGAGGCGGCTGGCCACGTCGAGCATGGCCTCGAGCCCGAAGGCCGAGCCGGCGATGAACGAGATCTTCTGGGCCACCGCCTCGTGCTTGCCCACAGCCTGACCCCACTGCACGCGCTCCGAGGCATACTCGCGAGCGATCTTGGTCGCCCACTTGCCGGCGCCCACGCAGATGGCCGGCAGAGCGAGCCGGCCGGTGTTGAGCGTCGACAGGGCGATCTTGAGGCCCTGGCCCTCCTTGCCGATCAGGTTCTCCGCGGGGACGAAAACATCGTCGAGGAGCGTGACCGAGTTCTCGATGCCGCGCAGGCCCATGAACTGGTTGCGGTGCTCGACCACCACGCCGTCGGTGTCGTAGGGGAGGATGAAGCAGGAGATGCCGCCCTTGTGGCCCTCGCTCTTCGGCACCTTGGCCATGACGACGACCACGTCGGCGATCACGCCGTTGGTCGCCCACAGCTTGCGGCCGTTGAGCACATAGCCCGAGCCGTCGCTCGTCGGCTCGGCGGTGGCGGCGAGTCGCGCCGGGTCCGAGCCCACGTCGGGCTCGGTGAGCAGGAAGGCGGAGACGTGGTCGCTCGCGACCTTGGGCAGCCACTCGCGCTTCTGGGCCTCCGAGCCGGCGAGGCGCAGCGGCTCGGCGACGCCGATCGACTGATGGGCGGAGAGGAAGGTGGAGAGCGACTGGTGGTAGGCGCCCACGAGCGCGAGGGCCTGGTTGTAGGTGACCTGCGAGAGCCCGAGCCCGCCGTACTCGTCCGGCACCTTCATGCCCATCGCGCCCAGCTGCTTGAGCCCGTCGAGGACGTGATCGGGGATCTTGGCGTCGCGCTCCAGCTGCATCGGGTCGACCTCGTTCTGGAGGAACGTGGTCAGCTTCTCGAGGAAGCGCTCGCCCTTCTCGATGTCGCCACGCTCGAGCTTCGGCTGCGGGTGGATCAGGTCGAGGCGGAAGGTGCCCATGAAGAGCTCCTTGCAGAAGCTCGGCAGCTTCCACTCGCTCTCGCGCGCCTGCTCGGCTACGTCCCTTGCCTCTTTCTCGGATACCTGCGTAGCCACGGCGTGCCTCCTGATCTCGTTGCCCGATCCGCGCCTAACGGCCGCGACCTTCCGACTCCCCGCCGCGGGTCGCTCGCCCTGGATGCGCGTGAGGCGGGATGATGGCAGGCCGTGCCCTTCGCCACCCATGGTCCCCGGCTCTACTACGAGCGCCAAGGCGCGGGCGAGCCGCTGCTGCTCATCACCGGCTTCACCATCTCGGCCGCGGTGTTCGAGCCGATCGTGGAGATGTACGCGGAGCACTTCGACGTCATCACCTACGACAACCGCTGGTCGGGCCGCTCGCCGAAGCCGCTGCGGCTGACCTCGGTCCCCGAGCTCGCCGACGACGCGGCCCGGCTGCTCGACTCGCTCGGCGTGGAGAGCGCCCACGTGTACGGGCTCTCGATGGGAGCGATGATCGCCCAGGAGCTCGCCCTGCGCCACCCCGAGAAGGTGCTCGGGCTGATCCTCGGCGGCGGGACCCCGGGTGGTCCGCGAGCGGTGCTGCCCTACCTCGACGAGCTCGGGGGCATCCTCGCCCACGCTGCGACAAACATGCCGCGCGAGCGCTTTCCCTGGATCGGAGCGTTCCTGTTCTCGGACAGGTTCCGCCGCGAGAACCCCGACCGCGTCCGCGAGCTCGTGCCCCTCTTCGTGCGTCACTTCTCGCCGCCGTGGGGGATCAACGCGCACTGGTGGGCGACGGTCTTCCACGACACGGTGTCCCGGCTCGGTGAGATCCAGGCGCCGACGCTCGTCATGCACGGCGGCGAAGACGGGATGGCTCCGATCGGGGTCGGCGAGCTCCTGGCCGACCGGATCCCCGACGCGGAGCTCGCGCTCGTCCCCGGCGCGGGCCACGCCTACCCGCTGGAGCAGCCCGAGGAGTCGCTTCGGATCTTCCTCGAGTGGTACGACGCTCACTCGCCGATCACCGCCGGCCAACCGCGGCGCGGGCTCTCCGCGCGAGCCGAGCCGCTCACCCGCGTGCTCGCCCTGCACATCGGCGCGTGGCGGACGGGCCAGAGCCTGGCCAGGATGAGCGCCGACCTCCTGCGCGGATCGAACGGGCGTCGCCAGCTCGGCACCTGCGACCGCCGTCGACTCGACGGGGACCGCCCCGCCGGGCGCCCCGCTACTCGGCGCTGACCTCGGCTTCGCCGGTGACCACGTCGCCGCCGGCCTGGACCAGCTTCGCCTCGACCTGGGCGACTTTGGCCTTGACCTCGCGCACCTGACCCTCGACGCTCAGCTCCTGTTCGGGGAAACCGGGCGCCTTGAATTGGACGGCCAGTCGCTTCAGCCGCCGCGGATCGCCGTCGCCGACGTCGCCGACCGCGCGCGCCAGGACGGACATCATGTAGAGCCCGTGGAGGATGTTGCTCGGCTGCCCGAGCGCCTTGGCGCTCTCGGGGTCAACGTGGATCGGGTTGAAGTCGCCCGAGGCTCCCGCGTAGCGATGAGGAAGGAAGCGGCCGGGCAGGACCCGCAGCTCGGGGACGGGGTCGCCTGACTTCATCTCAGCCTCCCATGACCATCATCGTCCAGGTGGCGTGAACCGTCTCGTCGCCGCGGTCGTTGCGGGCGTGGGACTCGAAGGTGTAGGTCGAGCCCTTCTTGCCCTTCTGCACGTCGGCCAGGCTCGTCTCAGTGGTGATGACGTCACCCGCGCAGACGGGCTCCGACCAGCGGAAGTCCTGTCCGACGTGGAGCATCTTCGAGAGGTCGATGCCGACCTCGGGATCCTCGATCGCCGGCCACAGCGAGCGGTGGGTGTAGACCACCGCGAACATCGGCGGGGCGACGAGGTCGCGAAAGCCCGCACCGCGCGAGGCCTTGCGATCGTGGTAGATGACGTGGCGCTCGGCGGTCGCCTCCACGAACTCCCGGATCTTCTCGCGGCCGACCTCGTAGTCGACCGCCGGCCAGCTCTTCTCCAACGCCTCTCCCACGGTCGCGCGGCTTGCTGTGAGGAGTCTACGTGCCGCGCGCCAGGACGCTCAGCGCGGCTCGCTCGGGCGATTAGACTCGAGGCTCGTAGGGGAGCCTCAGGAACGAGGAGCGAGCGACCGCTCGCATCGGGACGGATAGAAGGAGGGAGCACCTGTGGCCACGCGCCAGAGCACGCGCAACGGGGCGGCGAGGAACGGCCGCCGGAGGAACGGATCCAACTCCGGCACCCGCCGGTCGAGCGCGAGCAACGGCTCCTCGGCCAAGCCACGCAGCGGAGAGCGCAAGGTGCGCGAGGCCGTCGTCGAGGACGTGGCCCTCGGAGGGTCGGGCCCACGGACCGCTCCAGGGCTGGCCACCGTCAAGCTCGGCGCCAAGCTCGCGCTGCGCCCTCAGCGGATCGCGCGCCGCGGCCTCGGGCTGACCGCGGAGCTCGCCAAGGTCGCCGCCGGCAGCTCGCAGATGAAGCCCGAGAAGGGCGACCGCCGCTTCAAGGACAAGGGCTGGAAGCTCAACCCGGCGTTGCGCCGGCTGCTCCAGGCCTACCTGGCGACGGGGCAGGCCGTCGACGGGCTGATCTCCGACGCCGATCTCGACCAGCGCTCGGAGCAGCGCGTGCGGTTCGTCGCATCGAACCTGCTTGACGCGCTCGCGCCCTCCAACAGCCCGCTGCTCAACCCGACCGTCCTCAAGGCCGTGATCGACTCGGGCGGGCTCAACTTCGTGCAGGGCGCGCGGAACCTCGCCGGCGACCTGGGCGGGCGCCCGTTCCTGCCGGCCTCGGTCGACAAGAGTAAGTTCAAGGTCGGCGAGGACCTCGCGGTCACGCCCGGCGCGGTCGTGTACCGCTCGGAGACCTTCGAGCTGCTCCAGTACGACCCCCAGACCGACAAGGTCCGCGAGGCGCCGCTGCTGGTCGTCCCGCCGATGATCAACAAGTACTACATCGCCGACCTGGCCCCGGGCCAAAGCATGATGGAGTGGGCGGTCAAGCAGGGTCAGCGGGCCTTCATGATCTCGTGGCGTAATCCCGACTCGAGCCACGCCGAGTGGAACTACGACACCTACTGCGCCGCGGTGCTCGAGGCGCTCGGCGCGGCCGAGGGCATCACGGGCTCGGACCGCACGCACCTCATGGGGATGTGCGCGGGCGGAACGATCGCCACCATGGTCACCGCCCACCTGGCGGCCAAGGGCGAGCAGGAGAGGGTGGCCGGCCTCATCCTTGCCGTCAACGTCCTCGACACCTCGCAGGGCGACAGCGCGGAGTCCTTCCTCGACGAGATCACGGGCAGCCTCGCCATGGTCGAGTCGGCGCGCAAGGGCTATCTGAGCGGAAAGAGCCTGGCCGAGATATTCGCCTGGATGCGCCCCAACGACATGGTGTGGGGCTACTGGGTCAACAACTACCTCCTCGGCCAGCCGCCGCCCGCCTGGGACATCCTCTATTGGAACTCCGACCAGACGAACATGCCGGCGGGCCTGCACCGCGACTTCGTGCAGCTCGGGCTCGAGAACGGCCTGACGAAGCCCGGCGCGATCGAGGTCCTCGACACGCCCGTCGACGTCTCGAAGATCGACGTCGACACCTACCTGATCGCCGGGATCGCCGACCACATCTCGCCGTGGGAGTCGGCCTACCGGACGACGCAGCTGTTCGGCTCGGACCCGCGGTTCGTGCTCTCCACCAGCGGGCACATCGTGGCCATGGTCAACCCGCCCGGCAAGGACAAGGCCAACTACAAGGTCAACGAGTCGAACCCCGAGGACGCCGGGGCGTGGCTCAAGAGCGCGACCACGCACGAGGGAAGCTGGTGGCCGGACTGGACCGAGTGGCTCGGCGAGCGCTCCGGCAAGGAACAGACCGCGCCGCGCGAGCCGGGTAGCGACGACTACCCGGTGCTGGGCGAGGCTCCGGGCACGTACGTGCGGCAGTAGGCCGGCGGACTCGAGCGTGAGCGAGTTCGAGGGCCGGACGGTATTCATGTCCGGTGGCAGCCGCGGCATCGGCCTCGCGATCGCGACGCGGCTCGCGCAGGAGGGCGCGCGGGTGGCGCTCATGGCCAAGACCGACGAGCCGCACCCCACGCTCCCCGGCACGATCCATACGGCCGCTGAGGAGATAAGAGCCGCGGGCGGCGAGGCTCTCCCCCTCGTCGGGGACGTCCGCGACGCGGATCAGGTCGAGAAGGCGGTCGGGGAGACGGTCGAGCGCTTCGGCGGTATCGACATCGTCGTCAACAACGCCAGCGCGATCAACCTCGCCCCGATCGGCGACCTGCCGGTCAAGCGCTTCGACCTGATGCAGTCGGTCAACGCGCGCGGCACGTTCGTCGTCACCAAGGCGTGCCTCGCGCACCTGCGCGAGTCCGAGCGCGCCCACGTGCTGAGCCTCAGCCCCCCGCTCTCGACTGACCCGAGGTGGCTGGCGGGGCACGCGGCCTACACCCTGTCGAAGTTCGGCATGACGATGCTGACGCTCGGGCTCGCGGCGGACGAAGCCGAGACCGGCGTCGGCGCGAACTGTCTCTGGCCCCGCACGATGATCGCCACCGCGGCGGTCCAGAACCTGCTCGGCGGCGATGAGGCGATGAGCCGCTCGCGGACCCCCGAGATCGTCGCCGACGCGGCGCGCGAGATCCTCGCCCGCGATCCCCGCGAGTGCACGGGCAACACTTTCCTCGACGACGAGGTGCTCGCCGAGGGGGGGACCACCGACCTCTCGGGCTACGCGGGCAGCGAGGACGCCGAGCTCCAGCTCGACCTGTTCGTGGAGGACTGGGGAGCAGCGGCTACGGCTTAGAGGCGCTTCCAAGCCGGCGAACGATCAGTTGCGCTGGAGCAACCCGATCACGTGACCTTCGGGGTCGCTGAACAGACCGATCCGAGAGTCGGGTACGTCGATAGGACCCGCGATCTTGGTGCCGCCGAGCTCCTCGGCCCGCGAGAGGGACCCCTCCAGGTCGTCGACCTCGACGTAGAACGTGACGTGGCCCGCCCCGCCACCCGGGTCGGGTCCGATCCCGCCCCGCAGGCCGTTCTCGCCCTCCGGATCGGCGACGGTGTAGGGCATCTCCGCCATCGGCTCGAGCTTCCAGTCGAACAGCCCGCCGTAGAACTTCCCAAGCGCCTCGGTGTCCTTCCCGACGACCTCGAACCACGTGACCGGGTTTCCCATCTCTGGCCTTCCTTCCTCGCGCCGATCGGCTCGGCGCACTCGTTGTCGTCCTATTGGTTGGCGTCTGTGCCGGCCGGGGTCGCCCAGGGGTCGGGCCCGGCGTCGCCACCCGAGGCCGCCTGTGTGAGGCGCTCGGCGTAGTGCTCCCAGCCGTGGCGGTGGGAGGCCCGCGACTCGTCGGTGGGCAGGTCGCTGTGACGGAGGCGGACGACCGTGGAGTCGCCATCCTCCTCCAGGCTCACCTCGACGGTGCTCGTCCCGGGCGGAGTGGACGCCGTCTCCGACTCCCAGCCCCAGGTGAACACGACCCGCCGCGGCGGGTCGACCTCGACGTAGGAGCCGCTCGCGACGTCGCGCCCGTTGATGTCGCAGCGGAAGACGCCACCCGGCCGCGCCTCGAGGTCGTGGCTGCGGCCCATCCACTGCACCATCTTGTCCGGGTCGGTGAAGAACTCGAACACCGTCTCAGGCGCGGCGTCGATCCTTACCTCGACCTCGACCGCCGTCTGTGTCTCTGCGCTTGGCACGCTTGTTCCTCCTCTGTTGTTCCAGCTCGGCGGCGTGCTTCAGCCGCTCGAGACGATCGCTCCAGAAACGGTCGAGGAAGCCCCTGAGCTCGGCAAGCCCGTCCGGGCGAGCCCGGTAGAGACGCCGGGCTCCGTCGCGCCGCTCGGTGAGCAGGCCAGCGTCCTTCAGCACGGTCAGGTGCTGTGAGACAGCCGGCCGCGTCACCTCGAAGCTGGCGGAGATCTCCCCCGCGCTCAGCTCGCGTTCCCTCACGAGCTCGAGGATGTCGCGGCGGCGGGGCTCGGCGATGGCTCGGGCTACCTCGTCCACGTGCCATATGTAAGCAGAGGCTTACGTTAGTGTCAAGTTACGACAGCGCGGCCTTGCCGCGAGCGAAGCCGTATCTGAGGGCTGAAGCCGTGCGGAGTGCTCATCGCCGCCCGACGGGCCTCCGGTGAGTCGTGTGCACCGTCGGCGAAAAGAGGTGGGCGACGACTCGCATGGTGTAGGTTGCTCGACTTCAGTCGAGCGGTGCGGGAGCGCGCGGATTCGGCCACCGACAGCCATGTACAACCGCGTCCGCAGGGGGCCGTGACCTTGATGTCGCCAGGCCGTTCGTCGATCAGTCTCAGCGCCCTCCAAAGCTCGCGGGAGCAACGCCTTGCCGTTCGGTCGGGCCTCCTCAGCCTCGTCCTCGGCCTCGCACTCGCCTGCCTCCTTGCGGCCGCGGGATTCGCGGAAGCCGCGCCGACGACGATCAAGTACGAGGTGTCGCGCGCCGGCACGACGAAGTCCAACTTCGACGAGTTCCACTACACCGTGGACGCGGTGCTGGGCGATCCGCGCGGGTGGTCGCTCAACGGAGCGGTCCGGTTCAAGCACGTCTCGCGCGGGGGCCAGTTCACCGTGCGACTCACCGATCCTCGCGTGGTCGGCTCCTACGGGGGCTGCAGTTCGTACTACAGCTGCCGCGTCGGGCGCGACGTGATGATCAACGACAACCGCTGGCGCTACGGGACCCGGTCCTACGGCGACGAGCCGCTCCACCTCTACCGCCAGATGGTCGTGAACCACGAGGTCGGCCACGCGCTCGGGTTCGGGCACGCGTCGTGCGGGCGGACCGGCTCGCGCGCACCTGTCATGGCGCAGCAGTCGAAGGGTCTTGGAGGCTGCCAGGCCAATCCGTGGCCGCTGTCGAGCGAGCGCAGCGCTCTGGCGCGGCGGCTCGGCGTGCGCGTCGGACCCACCCCTCCCGGGATCGCGCTCGGCGAACGAATCGGGCCGATCGAGTTGGGTCACTCCCGGCAGGAGGTGCTGGGCCGGCTCGGAGCCCCGACGAGCGAACGCCGCAGCGGGGAGTACTCACTGCTCGAGTGGAAGGACGAGGGGATCCGCGTCCTGCTGGCCGACGAAGGCGTCACGGCCGTCTCTACGAGCTCCGAGGCCTACCGAACGCCCAACCAGCTCAGAGTCGGCTCGACGAAGGACCAGGTTCGTTACCGCCTGGCCGACGAGAGCTGCGACGCGACATCCTGCGTCGTCGCGGGAAGCGGAGCTCTGACGACCTTCTTCTTCGAGGCGGGAGAGGTGGTGAAGATCCGGGTCGAGGTGCAGGACACGGGCTAGGAGTCGTGGCGTCCTCGCTGCGCCTTAGGGGCCCAGGCGCCGCGCTCAGGTGAACGCCCCGACCCCCGTGATGTCGCGCCCGACGATCAGTGCCTGGATCGTCTCCGTCCCCTCGAAGGTGTGGATCGCCTCGATGTCGGCCATGTGGCGCATGACGTGGAAGTCGAGCAGGATGCCGTTGCCGCCGAGCATGTCGCGGGCCTCGGCGATGACCTCGCGGGCCTTGCGCGTGTTGTTCATCTTGGCCAGGCCGGCGATCGTGTCGATCGCGTGGCCGGCCTCCGCCAGCCGGGCGATGCGGAAGCAGTAGAGCTGCATCGAGGTGACCTCAGCCAGCATCCGCGCGAGCCGGTTCTGGATGATCTGGAAGCCGGCCAGCGGTTGGCCGAACTGCTCGCGCTGCTTGACGTAGGAGAGCGCGGCGTCGAAGGCCGCGACCGCGTGCCCGAGCGCTCCGTAGGCACACGTGTTGCGCGTGGAGGCCAGCACCTTGCCCGTATCCTTGAAGTTGTTCGCGCCCGGCAGGCGGTTGTCGGCCGGGACGCGAACGCCGTCGAGGATGATGTCGGCCTGCCAGACCGCGCGGACCGAGATCTTGCCCTTGATCTCCGTCGCCTCGAAGCCGGGGGTGTCCGGCTCCACGAGAAAGCCCTTGACCTCGTTGTCCTCGGTGTCGCGCGCCCACACCACGATGACGTCGGCCACGGTGCCGTTGCCGATCCAGCGCTTGCGCCCGTCGATGACGTACTCGTCGCCGTCACGACGGGCCGTGGTCTCGAGCCCCACCGAGTCCGACCCGTGCTCGGGCTCGGTCAGCGCGAACGCCCCGATCTTCTCGACGCTGGCAAGGCCGGGCAGCCAGCGCTCCTTCTGCTCGTCGGAGCCGTGCATGTCGATCGCCCGCATGGCCAGGCCGGCCTGCACCCCAAGGAAGGTCCCGAGGCTGCCGTCGCCGCGGTTGAGCTCCATGTGGACGAGGCCGGAGGCCAGCGGACTCATGCCCGGGCACCCGTGCCCGTCGATCTCGTCGCCCACGAGACCCAGCTCGCCGAGGCGGCGAACGAGGTCCCACGGGAACTCGGCCTTCTCCCAGAAGTCGCCGATCACCGGGATGACCTCGTCGTCGACGAACTTCCGCGTGCGGTCGAGGAGATCCACCTCCGCCTCCGTCAGCTCGTCGCGGATGTGGAAGTAGTCGGTGCCGAGCGCCTCGCCGAGGTTGCCGAAGTCTGCGGCCTCGGCGACGGCGCCGTCCTGGGAGCCCATGGCCGCCTCCCCTAGCTCTTCACCGCCTCCGGGACCTCGATGTCCTTCTTGAGGATCTTGCCGGTCGGGCCCTTGGGCAGCTCGTCCTCGAACCAGATCTTGCGCGGGTACTTGTAGCCGGCGACCTGCTCCTTGACGAACGAGCGCAGGTCGTCCTCGCTGACGTCCTGGCCGCTCTTGAGCACGACCGCGGCCCCGACCTCCTCACCCATGTTGTCGTCGGGCACCGCGAGCACGGCGCACTCGGCCACGGCCTCGTGCTCGTACAGGATCTCCTCGATCTCGCGCGGGTAGACGTTGTAGCCGCCGCGGATGATCATGTCCTTCTTGCGGTCGACGATGAAGTAGTAGCCCTCGTCGTCGGCGTAGGCCATGTCGCCGGTGTAGAACCAGCC
>Ga0136617_10002845_pt1 | contig 15441 bp, 12 predicted proteins | sample AntDrymUQ3222106_2_FD_129672 | JGI IMG/M metagenome (GOLD analysis project Ga0136617, IMG submission 129672) | Polar desert sand microbial communities from Dry Valleys, Antarctica - metaG UQ322 (21.06) | ecosystem: Environmental > Terrestrial > Soil > Desert | place: Antarctica: Dry Valley...
GCGATCAAGACACGCTCGGGGCTGACCGATTTCGAAGAGAAGACGGCCAAGCGCACCACGACGTCCGGGTGCGGTCAGGGCACAATGTTCGGCGACCTGATGGAGGAAATCGATAACGTCAAGCTAGTGGTCGACACAACACTCACCCAGGCGACCCTCTACGACCTGCTCGACCGCGTGCGGCTGCACGAAACGATCTACAAGCAATCAGGCGCCGTCCACGGCTGCGCGCTCGCCACCAATGAGAACGGCACGTCGGAAATCCTGATGTTTGTCGAGGATGTCGGACGGCACAACGCCGTCGATGCGATCGCCGGACGAATGTGGCTGGACCGGCTGGATGGCGGTGACAAGATTTTCTATACGACGGGCCGCCTCACGTCGGAGATGGTGATCAAGGCCGCGCAAATGGGTATTCCCGTGCTGGTCTCGCGCTCGGGTCTTACGCAAATGGGCTTTGAGATCGCGCAGAAGGTGGGGATCACGATGATTGGCCGCGCGACGAACAAGCACTATCTGCTGTTCACCGGTGCGGAGCGGTTCGTCGCGTGACCGCCGCCGCCGCGAGGGAAGCTCACGGGCGCTGCCACTGCGGCCGGGTACGCTTCGTTGCGACGTTTCCGTCGCGCTTTTGCTCGCATTGTCATTGTGAGAGTTGCCGGCGCGCGCACGGCGCACCGTTTGTCACTTGGATCGGCTTTCCGGCGTCGCGGGTGCACATCACGCAGGGGGCAGACGACCTTGTTGGGCACGAGTCGTCGCCGCAAAGCTGGCGCAAATTCTGCCGCGCGTGCGGAACCAAGCTTTTCTTCGAATCGCTTCGCTGGGCAGGCGAGACGCACATCGTACTGCCCGCGTTCGACGAACCCGTCGATCGCATGCCCGAGGGCCATGCCTTCTACGACGAGCACGTGGCGTGGATCCCGTGGCCGCGCGAACAGGAAGAACTTGAGCGCGCGCAGTGACGTAACCGGCATCGTGCTCGCCGGAGGCATGGGACGCCGGATGGGCGGCGTCGATAAAGGGCTGGTCGAGCTCTCCGGCGAGCCGATGGTCGCGCATGTGCTGCGCCGCCTGCTGCCTCAGGTCGCATCGGTTCTCATCAATGCCAACCAGAATCGCGACCGTTATGCGGCATTCGGCCATCCGGTCGTCCCGGACGCCGTGGGTGGCTTCGCCGGCCCGCTCGCCGGACTCCATGCAGGCATGACGCAAGCAACAACGCCCTGCGTGGTGACGGTGCCGTGCGATTCGCCATTCTTGCCGGAGGATTTGGTCGCGCGCCTGGCCACGGCACGGGAAGACGCGGCAGTGCAGCTCGCGGTAGCCAAGACGTTCGCGCAACCGCATCCGGTGTTCGCGCTGGTCTCGCGCGACGTTTTGCCGCATCTCGGCGCGTTTCTCGCCAGCGGCGGACGCAAGATCGATGGCTGGTATGCGCAGCTTCGCGTCGTCGAAGTGCCGTTCGATGACGAAGCGGACGCGTTTCGCAACATCAATACCGTGGACGAATTAGCCGCCGCGACCTCCGGCAACCCTTGATTGGGTCGGCTACGGGTCCCAGACGTTGCCCCTATCGGTCGAACCGGGCATTATTTCCGACGTGCCGTGCGTCGCCCGGTACGGCAGCATTGGAGAAATTGTGGACTCGTCGAGCGTCAAGCGCCGGCTGACTTGCATCCTCGCGGCTGATGCCTTTGGGTACAGCAAGCAGATGGCGCAGGACGAAGAGGGCACGATCCGCGTGCTCTCCGCCCACCGCGCCGTCATCGACGGAATCATCACGTTCCATCAAGGTCGCATCGTGAGCACGGCAGGCGATTCGGTGCTTGCCGAGTTCTCGAGCGCCGTGGAAGCGGTGCGTTGCGCGGTCGAGATCCAGGAGGCCTTGAAGACCCGCAACGATTCGCTTCCGGAGCATCGGCAGATGCATTTTCGGGTCGGGGTCAATCTCGGGGACGTCGTAGTCAGGAACGACGACTTGCTGGGCGATGGCGTCAACGTAGCCGCCCGCCTCGAGACGATTGCCGAGCCCGGCGGCATTTGCATCTCGTCATCCGTCTACGATCAGATCACCGGGAAGCTCGACCTGGGCTTTCAGGATATCGGCGAACAGACGCTGAAGAACATCTCGCGGCCGATCCGCGTCTATCGCGTGTCCGGGGCCGCGGCGCCCGTGCGCCCACCGCCTTCCGCGCCGCCGACCCGTCCCGCGCGAAGTGCCCACAACCCAGTTCCATGGATGATCGGCGCCGTCGTCGCGGCGGTGGTCGGCGCGGCGGTTGCGTGGCAGGGGGGATGGTTGCGATCCGGTTCGACCGACGGCGCGAACACGACGGCGGCGGCGCCTGCTCTGGCGCCACTGTCTGCAGCCGCAGCCCCAAAAAGTGATCCATCGGCGCCTGTCGTCGAGGCCAACGCAGCCCGCACGCAGGCCAACTCCGAAGCACAACGCCTGCGCTCCGATGCCGAAGCACTAAAGCGCCAAGCCGAGGCCGAGCTCGCGCGCGCACGCTCCGACGCCGAGGCCGGCCGGGCGGCGCGGACGAAGGCGGAAGCCGACGCGATGGCAGCACGGTTGCGCGCGCAAGCCAATGCCGATGCAGCCCGGATTCGCATCGAGGCCGAAGCCGCCGCCGCGCGCGCGAAGAGCGAAGCCGAGGCAGCGATGCGTGCGGCGCAGATGCAGATCGCCAAGGCGAAAGATGTTGTGCCGCGGCAGGAGGAAGCCAAGGTCCGCGACTCCGCCGCCGTCGCACCAGCGGCCCTGACCTTGGACAGTTCCCCGCGCGCGTCGCCGGGGAGCCCCGGCCGCTTTGACGGTACCTGGAAAGTCACCCTCGAGTGTCAACAACACCCAGACGGCGCGTTAGGTTACACCTTCGAGTTCCTGGCGCAGGTGAAGGATGGAGTTCTACGGGGCGAAAATCGTACCGAAGGCGTCGCGGGCTGGCTGCGGTTGCAGGGTGACATCCAGCCCGACGGCAGCGCGAAGCTCGACGCGAAAGGCCTCACCGACAACCCCAAGTTCGCCATGAAGGGGGTGCAGAGCAGCACCCCGTACGCTTACACGGTTGCGGCCCGATTCGACGGCGCGCGTGGAACCGGCCGTCGACTGCAAGCCAGGGCTTGCGATCTGACGTTCGCCAAGCAATAACACCTCGCTGCCGATCGGCAGGGGATTGGGCCCGCGGTCGCCGACGCGCACACTACCGCCAAGTCCGGCTCGCTTTGGCTTTCGAACCATGATTTGTCGTGCTGCCCTTCGCTACCGTGCCAGCGACAATCCAAACGGATCGGCTTCTCCTTAACCTACTTGACACATGAATAGCTCCCTCACGCTGCGCGAAATTTCCTGCGCCGACGACTACGACCCGGACTCGATGCCGGTCGAACGCGCGCGCGCGTTGATCCGGCAATTTCTGACGCCGGTCACCGCGACCGAACGAGTCCACGTACGCTTCGCGCTCAACCGTGTGTTGGCGGAAGACGTGGTGTCGCCGATTGCCGTGCCGGGCCATGACAACTCGGCGATGGACGGGTGGGCCGTGCGCTTCGCCGATTTACGACAGGACGCTGACACGCAATTGAAACGCATCGGCGAGTCCTTCGCCGGCAAGCCGTATACAGGCACGCTCGGCGCGGGGGAAGCCGTGCGCATCTTCACAGGCGGTGTCATGCCCACAGGCGGCGACACCGTCGTCATGCAGGAACGCGCGACCGAAATCCCCGGCGGCGTCGTAGCGTCCGCCGGGGCGGTCACCAAAGCGGGACAGAATCGACGCTTCGCCGGCGAAGATTTGCAGCGCGGCCAACTGGTGTTCGGCGCGGGACAGCCGGTGCGCCCGGCGGAACTCGGCATGATCGCCTCGCTTGGCATCAACGAAGTGACCGTCTATCGCAAGCTGCGCGTCGCGTTCTTTTCCACCGGCGACGAGCTCAAGTCGATCGGCGCCCCGCTGGCGCAGGGTGACGTCTATGACAGTAATCGCTATACGCTCTATGGCATGCTCGCGCGGCTCGACTGCGACATGGTCGACATGGGCGTGGTGCCGGATATCCCGGCCGAACTGGAACGTGCGTTTGCGACCGCCGCGGCGAATGCCGACGTCGTCATCACGTCGGGCGGCGTCTCGGTTGGCGAAGCGGATTACGTCAAGGAGTTGCTGGACAAGCTCGGCGAAGTTCTGTTCTGGAAGATCGCGATGAAACCCGGCCGTCCCCTTGCGTACGGCAAGATCGGCGGCGCGCATTTCTTTGGCCTGCCCGGCAATCCGGTATCGGTGATGGTGACGTTCTACCAGTTCGTGCGCGATGCGTTGCTGGTGCTGCAGGGTCGCGCCGACGCTGGTCCGATGCCGATGTTCAAGGCAACACTCGCGGTGCCCATTCGCAAAGTACCCGGGCGCACCGAATTTCAGCGCGGCGTCCTCGCACACGACGGCTCCGCTTGGAGTGTGCGCACCACCGGCGATCAAGGTTCGGGAATCCTGTCGTCGATGTCGCGCGCCAACTGCTTTATTGTCCTCGCGGCGGAGACCGGCAACGTCGCGGCCGGCGACCTGGTCGACGTGCAACTACTCGAGGGTTTGATTTGACGCGGTCGCGCATCCAGCGGTAATATTTATGCAGGGGCCTTCGCGCAGACGCCCCGCCGCATCGATGGCCATCCGGCGCCATCCAAGCTCTGCTTCGTTGCTGCCCGAGCAGCAGGAGGCATCTTATGCATCCGAATGCGGTCGTCACTTCCCAGAAATTGCAAGACAACCTCGCGGTCTTCCCGCCGCCCACACTTGTCGACGTCCGGCGTCAGCCGGCATTCGAGCAGGATCCGCACATCATTTCCGGCGCGGTGAAGCGGCCCCCCGAAAGGATCGAAGATTGGGCCGATGCACTCGAGCCGTGGCGACCGGTCGTTGTCTACTGCGTTCGCGGCCATGAGGTAAGCCAGGACGCGGCGGCGGCGTTGCGCGGACGCGGGTTCGACGCGCATTATGTCGAGGGTGGCCTCGAGAGTTGGCGGGCGCATGGGGGTGCAGTGGTTCCGTTTGTGGCGCCGACGCGCTGGGTGACGCGGGCACGGCCGAAGATCGACCGGATCGCCTGCCCTTGGCTCATTCGCCGCTTCCTCGATCCCGCAGCGGAATTCTTCTACGTTCCGAACGCGGAGGTGCGCCCCTTCGCCGCGGCCAACGCTGCGACCGCTTACGACATTCCCGATGTCCCCTATTCGCACGTCGGAGAAGCGTGCAGCTTCGACGCCTTTATCCGGATTCATGGCATCAACGACCCGGCGCTCGAACTGCTCGCGACGATCGTGCGGGGGGCGGACACGGACGTCCTGACGTTGGCGCCGCAAGCGCCGGGTTTGCTCGCGGTCTCGCTCGGGTTGTCGAAGATGATCGCGGACGATCTCACGATGCTGCGCTGGGGCATGCTGGTCTACGATGCCCTCTATGCGTGGTGTCGCGACGCGCGCGGCGAGGCGCACGGTTGGAACCCTGCCGCGTTGCGGGTGTGAAGGCGAAAGCACCGCGTACACCGACCCGGGCCGAAGCGTTCCGCTACTGGCTCCGCCTGGGCTTTATCAGCTTCGGCGGGCCGGCGGGCCAAATCGCGTTGATGCATCGCGAGCTCGTCGACGAAAAACGCTGGATCTCCGAGAAGCGCTTCCTGCACGCGCTCAACTATTGCATGCTGCTGCCCGGCCCGGAGGCGCAGCAGCTCGCGACATACATCGGCTGGCTTATGCATCGCACGTGGGGCGGCATCATCGCCGGCGGACTCTTCGTATTGCCGTCGCTCTTGGTGCTGATTGTGCTGTCGTGGCTGTACATGGTCTTCGGCGACGTGCCGTTGGTCGCGGGAATCCTCTACGGAATAAAACCCGCCGTCGTCGCGATCGTGCTGCACGCAGCGTGGCGCATCGGTTCGCGCACGCTTAAACACCCCGCTTTGTGGGCAATCTCCGCGGGTGCCTTTCTCGCGATCTCGTTATTTTCAGTTCCATTCCCGGCAATCATTTTGGTCGCAGCAGTGATCGGCGCGATCGGCGGCCGCGTTCTGGCGCACGCGTTCGCGATCGGTCCCGCCCACGGAACGCAGACGGCAGCGCACGTTGCGTCGGTGATCGACGACGACACGCCAACACCTGCGCACGCGCGCTTTGCAGCAACACGCGTCGCACTCATCGTCGTCGCGTTCGTCGCGACATGGGGATTGGCAATCGGCGCGCTACATACGTTGCAGACACAGTGCTGCACGCTGACCGATATGGGTTGGTTTTTCAGCAAGGCAGCGCTGCTCACTTTCGGCGGCGCCTATGCGGTGCTGCCGTATGTCTATCAGGGGGCGGTCACCGACGCCGGCTGGTTGACCGGCGCGCAGATGATCGATGGTCTTGCGCTGGGGGAGACCACGCCCGGACCGCTGATCATGGTCGTCGCCTTCGTGGGCTTCGTCGGCGGCCATCGCGCCGGACTTTTCGGTCCGGACCACCTGGCGCTTGCCGGAATCATCGCGGCGTGTGTCGCCACGTTTTTCACCTTTTTGCCGTCGTTCCTGTTCATTCTCGCCGGAGGGCCACTGGTCGAATCGACGCACGGGCAGCTTAGGTTCACAGCACCGCTGACCGGGGTCACCGCCGCCGTCGTCGGCGTCATCGTCAATCTGGCGCTCTTTTTCGCGTGGCACGCGTTCTGGCCGCGCGGGTGGCAGGCCGGTACGCTGCACGGATTCGATCCCACGGCATTCGCTATCGGCGCCGCTGCCACGCTCGCGCTGTTCCGATTCAAGGCAGGGGTGATCCCGGTCATTCTTGCGTGCGGGGCGGCAGGATTCGCCGTCATGCTCGCATTCAGTCGAGCGGTAGGCTTAAGCGTGATAGAACCGTGAAATAATTCGCCGGACCTGAAGATGATGGCACCATCGGTCACGCCGTGATTTCGCTGCGCTCCGTTAGCAAAGCGTTCCGCGTTCCCGTTCCGCGCACCGTTTTGCACGAGAGTTCACTCGAGGTGGCGCGCGGCGAATACGTCGCCGTGATGGGCGAATCGGGGACCGGCAAATCGACGCTGCTCAATCTGATCGCGGGACTCGAACGGCCCGACACCGGCATGATCGTCGTTGCCGACATCGACTTCGCTGGATTGCACGACGATGCACTTACGGCATTGCGCCGGGAGCGAATGGGCTTCGTGTTCCAGGCGTTTCACGTGTTGCCCTATCTGTCTGTCCGGGAGAACGTGGGGTTGCCCCTTGCGTTGCTCGGCCTGCGTGGGCCGGCGGCGGCAGATCGGGTCGCACGCATGTTGGCGGAGGTCGCATTGGGGGACCGCGGTGACAGCATGCCGCGTGAATTGTCCGGTGGCGAATTGCAGCGGGTGGCAATCGCCCGGGCGCTTGTCCATCGCCCCGCAATCGTCCTGGCTGACGAGCCGACAGGAAATCTCGATCCCAACACTGCGGCGCAGGTGGTGAAACTCCTGCGGGACACAATCAAGGCGCAGGGGGCGACTGGCGTATTGGTCACGCATTCGCGAGCCGCGGCGGCGTCGGCCGATCGGATTCTCGCGCTGCGGGCCGACGGCCTGCACGAACGCGCGCAGGATGCGCCGGAGTCGTGATCGCGACTTCGCGGTCAGCGCGGGCGCGTCCTGGTGGCGATTGCCTGACGCAAGGGGAACGGACGCCGGCGGCATGAGCCCACTACAAGTCTGCCTCCAATTACAACGCGCTTTAGTAATTTTTACCAAGTCCGCCGAGTCAATCGGCGGCGCGATGGCCAAGCGCCCTCGTGACGCTCTCACAAACTGCGTGGCATGCTGATTGCTCATCCAATGAGTCCGAGATCCGGCCTTCAATCTGATGGCCGCCTCCTCTCGGTGAAAAAGGTTTTCAATAGGAGATACAAAATGACAGCACCGCACAACCATCGTCTGACCGTGATCGCCGTGACCGCCCTTGTGTTGGCGTTGGGCGCCGGGTGCGAAAAGAAGACGACGACGACCGGAACGGCGCCGAGCACCACACCGCCGGCGACCACCAGTTCGACCACCACAGTGACGCCAGCGCCGAGTGTCGACAAAGCGATGACCAAAGCCGGCGATACGGTGGCGGATTCTGCGATCACCGCCAAGGTCAAGACGGCGATGCTGGCGGACTCCGACGTCAAGGGATTGCAAATCAACGTCGATACGGTTAATGGTGTGGTAACGCTGACCGGTACCGTCGACAACAAGAGTCATATCGATAAAGCGATGTCGCTGACCAAGGGCATCGATGGCGTGAAGTCCGTCGAAAATAAACTGACGGCAAAAGCAGGCTGATCGCAGGGCAACCTGAGGGTGCTGTTCTAGCACCCGGCAGTTTGTTGCGAGCGTCTTTCGTGGACGCCGGGTGAGGCTTGATGTGCGGATCCGGCCGTCGGTCGTGGTGGGTGCCAAGCGCGGCTGGCAGCCGGCATGATGGCCACTTTTACCCAGGCGGCACGCGTCTCGGTTGCGCGCGCAACGCTTGGCGGCGCGCTTGGCGGCAATCTGATGCGCGTCGCCCTCGCCGTGGTCGCGATCGCGTTGGGGGTGGCGCTCGGTTTTGCCGTGCAGTTGATCAACCAGACGGCGATCGCCGAGTTCTCTGCGGGGCTCGCGTCGCTGGCCGGGGACACCGATCTCGAGGTACGCGGTTCGCGTGCCGGCTTCGACGAAACGCTATATCCGACGTTCGCGCGCGACCAGGATATTGCCGCGGCTAGCCCCGTTCTCGAGATCGAGGCGAAGGTAGCCGGACGCAGCGAATCGTTACGTATTCTCGGAGTCGATGCGTTCCGCGCCGGCACTGTTACGCCCGCGCTGTTAGGCGCCAGCGAGGATTCGCTCGACGCATTGCGGCCCAACGTCCTCTTCGTCAGCCCCGCGGCGGCGGCGTGGCTCAACGCCGACATTGGCGACACGATCGGGATTCAGGCAGGGCTCGCGGAGATTCGTTTGCGCATTGCCGGATTCGTGCGTGCGGAGACGGCGCAGCGTTACGCGGTCATGGACATCGCCGCCGCGCAGGACGCCTTCGCGCGCGTCGGCCGGCTATCGCGGATCGATTTGCGTCTGCGTCCGGGCGCCGATGTCGCGACCGTGCGTGCCCGCTTCCAGGAGCTGCTGCCCGCTGGCGTAATCGTCGAGCGACCTCAAGCCGCCGCGACTGCCACGACAAGAATGTCACGGGCTTATCGCGTCAATCTGAATGTGCTCGCGTTGGTCGCGTTGTTCACCGGCGGACTCCTGGTCTTTTCCACGCAGGCGCTGTCGGTGCTGCGCCGCCGTTCCCAGTTCGCGCTGCTGCGAACATTGGGTTTGCCGCGCAGGCGCCTGCTCGCATTGCTGCTGGGGGAAGGTGCCGCCGTGGGTTTGCTTGGAGCGACAATGGGGCTCGCCGGCGGATACGCGCTGGCCGTTGGCGCGCTGCATTGGTTCGGTACCGATTTAGGGGCAGGTTTCTTCCGCGGTCTCGAACCACGTGTGCGCATCGAGCCGCTGGCCGCCCTCATCTTCGGCGCACTTGGTGTTGCAGCCGCAGTGCTCGGAACGCTGGCGCCTGCGATCGAGGCGGCCCGTGCCGCGCCGGCCGCGGCACTGAAAGCGGGCGACGAACAGCGCGTGTTCACGCAACTGCGCGCAGCAGGGCCGGGACTCGCGTGCCTTGGTGTGGGCGCAATCGCCACGTGGTTGCCGCCGATCGCCGGCTTGCCGCTCTTCGGATATCTGGCGATTGCATTGTTGCTCACGGGAACATTGCTGCTAATGCCGCGGTTCGCAGCACTCTTGCTGCGCGTGATGCCTACGCCACGTGCTCCTGCGCGAGCCCTGGCACTTCAACAACTGCGCAACACCCCGGGGCAAGCTGGTGTGAGTCTTGCGACCATCGTCGCGAGCGTGTCGCTGATGGTGTCGATGGCGATCATGGTTGCATCCTTCCGCCAGTCGCTCGAGGACTGGCTGGAACGCGTGCTGCCCGCCGACGTTTACCTGCGCGCAGCTGTGACCGGCGACAGCGCCTTCTTCACCCGGGAAGATCAGCACGCGATTGCCGCACTGCCCGGCGTGCGTCGCGTCGACTTCCTGCGCGTGCAAAGTCTGCTGCTCGACGCCGGCCGGCCACGCATTGCGCTGCTCGCGCGAGACCTGGATCCCGACGATCCCGCACGGCATCTGCCGCTCGTCGACGACGCAACGCGCAAAGGGACGCCCGAAGCGCCTCCAGTCTGGGTGAGCGAAGCAATGGTCGATCTGTACGGTTACACCGTGGGGCGCGAGATTACGCTGCCACTTGGTGGACGGCCCTATTCCTTTACGGTGTCAGGTATCTGGCGCGACTATGCCAGGCAACAAGGCGCCGTCGTGCTCGATCGTGGGTTGTACACGCGCCTGACCGGCGATGCGACGGCGAATGACGCGGCGTTGTGGCTCGCCGCCGGCGCGGATGTCACGACGCTAAGGCGAGACCTCGCAGCGCGCGTCGCCGGTGGCGACAAGATCACGCTGACAACGCCCGGGGAGATTCGCGCGCTGTCGCTCGGGGTGTTCGATCGCACGTTTGCCGTCACGTACGCGCTCGAGGCCGCGGCCGTCATCATTGGCCTCACTGGCCTGTCGTCGTCTTTCGGCGCGCTGGTGCTCGCCCGGCGGCGCGAATTCGGCGTATTGCGCCATCTCGGTATGACGCGCCGGCAAATCGGCGAGATGCTCGCGACCGAAGGCCTGGCCGTCAGCAGTGTCGGATTGACCGTCGGGCTCACGCTCGGCGGCATCATCAGCCTGATTCTCATCTACGTCGTGAACCGGCAATCGTTTCATTGGAGCATGAGCCTGCACGTGCCGTGGCTCGCGCTCTCCGTGCTAGCCGCCGCGTTGCTGGCGCTGGCAATGCTGACGACCCTGGGCAGCGCGCGACACGCGATGGGAATTGACGTTGTCCGTGCCGTCAAGGACGACTGGTGAACGTATTTGCGCTTCGCGCGCAGTGCCCATGCGACGGGAATCGGATCATCGGCAACCCGGCTCTGCTAAACTAGACTTAGTTCAACCTGATTGGAGCACCAATGGAACAAGTAAACATCCACGAGGCAAAAACCAATCTTTCGAGATTGGTGGATCGAGTTGCCGCGGGCGCCGAAATCGTGATCGCCAAAGCCGGTAAACCACTTGCAAAGTTAGTGCCGTATGCATCCGGCAAGCCCGAGCGAAAATTCGGACTAATGAAAGGGAAAATCAGGATCTCGAAGGATTTCGACGCACCCCTTCCCGACGACCTGCTCGACGCTTTCGAAGGCAGGAAGTGAGACTTTTACTCGATACGCAAGTTTATCTCTGGATTTTGGCGGCTTCGCCAAAGTTACCCCGGAGGGCACAGGAACAAATCAGAGAAGCGGCCGCGGTTTATGTAAGCGCGGCGTCAATCTGGGAAGCGGCGATCAAGATTGGAGTCGGAAAACTCAGCGTGGCGATTGATGATGTCCTGGATAACATCCAACGCAGCGGCTTTCTTTCCTTGCCCGTTCAACCGCAGCACGCCGCTTTGGTGGCAACCCTGCCGCTTCACCATCGCGATCCTTTCGACCGGATTCTGGTCGCACAAGCGATTTCCGAAACGTTACGATTGCTCACCGCCGACGCGGCTCTCAGTCCTTATTCCGAATTGGTTATCCAAGTTCGCCCATGACACTTCCAGCTGGGTCAACTCGTGCGCAGACAACTCCGCTCTTCTTCTCCGTTGCTGCATCGGTCTTAAGCAGCGCCGCATTCCACCTTGCCACAACGCAGCTGCCCTGGGTTTCTTCGGTGCGATTTGCGGCATCGGGCCGATTACTTCGCTAACTAACTAACGGGTCGCCCGCCTCGTGAACCGGCGCACGCTTCTGCTACTGGCGTTGGCATCGCCATCGTTGCGGGTGCAGGCGCAATTCCAGTATCCGGCCGTGGTCGAGGGCACCGCGCTGCGCTTTCCCCGCGATCACGGCGCTCATCCGGCGTTTCGCACCGAATGGTGGTATCTCACGGGTACGCTGCGCGACGCGGCGCAGCACGAGCTGGGCGTGCAGATCACGTTCTTCCGCAGCCGGCCGGGCGTTGCGGAAGGCGGGACGAGCGCCTTTGCGCCACGGCAATTGTTATTCGCGCATGCGGCGATCGCCGATCCACGCGTGGGCCGCTTACACCACGACCAGCGGGCGCTGCGCGCCGGATTCGGGCTCGCCGAAGCCTCGGAGACGACGACCGATGTCCGGCTCGACGATTGGACGCTCCAACTCGACGCGGCTACGTATGCGGCGAGCGTCATCGCTCGCGATTTCGCGCTGCGCTTGACGTACCGCGCGACGCAGCCGATCGTACCGCAAGGCGCGGAGGGCGTCAGCCGCAAGGGACCCTCGCCGATGCAGGCAAGCTACTACTACAGCCGGCCGCATCTCGTAGTGTCCGGCTCGGTACAGCAGAATGGCCGGGAGGTCGCAGTCAGCGGCGACGCCTGGCTTGACCATGAATGGTCGAGCGAGTACCTGGCACCCGAAGCCAGAGGATGGGACTGGGTTGGGCTCAATCTCGACGACGGCGGCGCACTGATGGCGTTTCGCATTCGCGGCCATCACGGAGGCGTGTTCTGGGCGGGCGGCAGCTATCGCGATGCCCGTGGACATATTCGATCGTTTGCACCGAGCGACGTCGCCTTCACGCCAATCTCTCTCTGGAAATCACCGCGCACCGGCATCGAGTATCCGGTCGCTTTTCGCATCACCGCTGGCGACATCGACGTAACGCTGGAACCGCTGATGCCCGACCAGGAACTCGATTCGCGCGCAAGTGTTGGGACCGTTTACTGGGAGGGTGCGGTACGCGCGCTCGCTCAAGGCCGCGCGGTCGGGCGTGGTTACCTCGAACTTACCGGTTACGGCGCGCCGTTGCGGATTTGACGCAGTGCCACCTCGGAGTGATTCGCGGGATTACTGTTTACAGCCGGCGACAGTCGTCGCGAGACGCGGGAAAAGTGCCGCACGCTGGACCGACTAGCGGCGGCTGACCTCCACCACCCCCGGCACGTCGCGCAAGAACGCGAGCGCGCGCTTGAGTGCATGCAGGCTCTGCACTTCGACAGTGAATGCGAGGCGACTTTGCATGTTGCGCGTCAGCGTATTCGCCGCCGTGACGTTGATTTTTTCGCGCGACAGAATCTCGGAGATGTCGCGGAGCAACCCTTGGCGGTCCATCGCCTCGACGACGAAATCGACTGGAAACACCTCATCGCGCGGCGCTCCCCAATCGGCCGCGATCAGGCGCTCCGCTTGCGTCGCGCGCATTCGCTTCACGTTGGCGCAACTTGCCCGATGGATCGTGACACCTTTGCCGCGAGTGACGAAACCGACGATCGCATCGGGCGGAGCCGGCTTGCAGCAGCGGGCAAGACCCGTGAGCAAACGATCGATCCCGACGACGAGAATGCCGCTGCCCGACCCTTTCGCCTTGCTCCGGCGCATAGGAACACTGACTTCTTCGACTGACGGCGCTGGCACCGCTGCCGGCAACGCAACAGCGTGAATCGCCGTCTGCACCTGCTTGGAGTTGATTTCGTCGCGCGCGTACGCCGCGAAGAAGTCTTCGGCCTTGGCGAACCCGGCCTTCGCGGCTACGGCTTCGAGTTTCAACGCGGTCTGGCCTTGGCGCGCAAGCTCGCGCTCCACCAGTGCGCGGCCTTCCGCGATGGTCGCGTCCAATTGTTGCGCACGAAACCATTGCCGGACCTTGGTGCGCGCGCGCGTGCCGTGCACGTAGCCCAGATCGGGATTGAGCCAATCCCGTGAGGGGCCGCCTTGTTTCGCGGCGAGAATCTCGACCCGCTGCCCGTTGCGCAACGGGTGGTTGAGCGGCACCATCTGGCCGTCTACTTTCGCGCCGCGGCAACGATGGCCGAGGCTCGTGTGCACGGCGTAGGCAAAATCGACCGGCGTCGCGCCGCGCGGCAGGTCGACGACGCGGCCTTGCGGCGTGAGCACATAGATCGAATCGGTGAACAGCGTTTCCTTGAACGCCGACAGCCATTCGCTCGAATCGGCCACGGCATCCTTCCAGTCGAGTACCTGCCGCAGCCAGCCGATCTTCTGGTCGAACGTGGGATCCCGGCGCGCCCGCGGCTCGCTGCCTTCCTTATAGCGCCAATGGGCGGCAACACCGAACTCGGAATGCTGGTGCATGTCCTGGGTGCGGATCTGCACTTCGAGCGGCTTCGCGTCGGGACCGATCACCGCGGTGTGCAGCGAGCGGTAGTTGTTGGGCTTGGGCTTGGCGATGTAGTCGTCGAACTCGTGCGCGAGTGGAGTCCACAGATGATGGACGACGCCAAGCGCCGTATAGCAATCCTTGATCGACGGAACCAGAATGCGCACCGCGCGGATATCGTGGAGTGCTTCGATGCCCACCCCTTTGCGACGCATCTTGTGCCAGATGCTGTAGATGTGCTTGGGCCGACCCGTCACCTCAGGCTTGAGCCCGGCAGCGGCAAGCTCCCGGTGCAAAGTCGCGATGACCTCGGCGATGTACGCCTCGCGATCTAGGCGCCGCCCATCGAGGAGTTTCGCGATCGCCTTGTAGGTCTCGGGCTCGACGCCACGCAGGCTCAAGTCTTCCAATTCCCACTTCAATTGCCATACACCGAGACGATTGGCGAGCGGCGCAAACAGCAGCAGCACTTCGCGTGCCGCCTGGCTGCGTCGAACTGGATCGCCCGACATAAGCGTGCGCAACGCCTGCGTCCGCTCGGCGAGCTTGATCACGACGACGCGGATATCCTCCACCATCGCCAGCAGCATCTTGCGTAGATTTTCGGCCTGCGCCGCGCGCTCTTCCTGATTGCCGCTCTCGGGCACGGTGCGTATCCCGCTCATGCGCGCCACACCGGCAACCAGTGTCGCGACGTCGGCATTGAAGGCGGCAGCCACTTCGGCCTGGTCGAACGCTGCGGCCGCCGGCAGCCCAAGCAGCAAGGCGGCACGAATGGAATCCCCATCGAGCTTCAAACCCGCGAGGATGGTCGCGGTGCCCAGAGCGCGGTCGAGAGCTGAATCGCCCTCAGGCATCATCGCGTCGCCACAATGCTCGCGCGCGAAGCCGAGCGCCGTTGCAAACGCAGCGCGTTCTTCGGCAGAGTATTGCGCCTCGAGGGAAGCAAGCCACGCCGCGACGGCTTGCGGCTCTCTAGTCTGCGGTGCGGCGTGCAGTACTGCGACCATGTTCGATTAATGCGGGGCGAAGAAAACGCCGATTAGTGTGGAAAAGGACCCGCGGATTCACAAAGTAAGTGCAACACCCTTTGAACGAAGGTGGGGAGCGGTGACACTAGCTGCCTCCTCATCCGACCAGGGAAGGGGTTGCACCCATGACGTATCACCAGCTCACCCAAGAA
>Ga0136617_10002846_pt1 | contig 15439 bp, 16 predicted proteins | sample AntDrymUQ3222106_2_FD_129672 | JGI IMG/M metagenome (GOLD analysis project Ga0136617, IMG submission 129672) | Polar desert sand microbial communities from Dry Valleys, Antarctica - metaG UQ322 (21.06) | ecosystem: Environmental > Terrestrial > Soil > Desert | place: Antarctica: Dry Valley...
AGCCCCGACGGGCTGCCGAAGCGAGCGCCCGACGGGGCGACCCGCTCCGACGCCGACGCCCGCGCAGCACTCGATCTCGCGCGCCGGATCGTCGCGCTGGCCGAGGACAAGAAAGCTGCCGATATCGTGCTCCTCGATCTGTCCGGGGTGACGACGCTCGCCGACTACTTCGTGATCTGCTCGGGCGGGTCGGAGCGGCAGCTCGACGCGATCGCCGACGGCATCGTCGAGACGCTGCGCGACGAGAAGCTCCGTCCGATCGGCCGCGAGGGCGTCTCCGCCTCGCATTGGGTCCTCCTCGACTACGGCGACGTGGTGGTCCACGTGTTCACCCCGCCGGAGCGCGACTTCTACCAGCTCGAGCGGCACTGGTCCGAGGCGAAGACGATCCTGCGCGTGCAGTAAGGCGCGCGATTCGGTACCGGAAGGCGCGCGATTCGGTACCGGCACTCCCCGGTACCCTCGGGTCATGACCGCAACGCGGGCGCGTTCCTAGCATCGCGGCAGTGGATGGCGTTTTCGCCCTCCCGCCCCGAGGACCGCAGGTCGTATGTCGCGTCTCCGTGAGCGCTGCCCCGCGTGTACCCGTCGCCTGATCACGACCCGGTTCGACACGACGTTCCGGCTCGCGGATCGAAGCGAGCGCCTGTGCTTCGGCATCCCGGGCGGGCTCTGCGAAGACTGCCACCAGCTGTACATCGACCCGGACCTGATCGATCTGCTCGACCTGGGCGACGCGCGCTGCGTGTTCGCGATCGAGAGCGACCTCGTCGTCCAGGAGCAAGCCTGGTCCTCGGCAGACTGACCCGCGACTAGCGGCCAACCGGTTCGCTCGCCCGCCCCACCCGATCGTTCACCCACAGCGTCCACGCCAACCGGCGGTTCGCGTCGCCCTGCGGCCGGCCCGGCGCCCCGCGGACGGTGGCATCGAGCTCGACGAGGCCCTCGAGCGCCCCTTCCAGCTCGTCCAGCGTCCACGCCCGGGCCTGCTCGACGAGCTTGTCGGCGCGGAACGGCTTCAGGCCGAGGGTCCGCACCAGCGAGCCGGGCGTCGCGCCATCGGCGAGATGGTCACCCACCTCGATGAGCTGGCGGATCCGCGGGTAGACCTGGGCGAGGATGACGAGGTCCGGCGTCGTGTCGAGGATGCGATCGAGCAGCTCGAGGGCGCGCGTCACGCGCCGGGCGGCGATCGCGTCGAGCAGGGCCCACGTGGATCCCGGGACCGCTTCGGCCACGAGCTCCCTGACGTCCTCGACGCTCACCGGTGTGCCCGGATGGCGCAGCGACAGCTTGTCGAGCTCGGCGACGGTCAGCTCGCCCTGGCGCCGCCGATCGACGTCGCCTTCGCGGACGAAGCCACCGACGCGCGTCGCGAGCTCCTTCGCCGCGCCCGGGGCGAGCGGGATGCCTCGTTCCCGCGCGCGCTGCTCGATCCAGTTCGCGAGCTGGCCCTCCTTTGGCGCCGGCAGCTCGCGCACCTCTCCGCCGGCGTCGCGAACTGCCTTCGCGACCGCGACCAGCGCGGCTGCCCGGCGGTTCGAGCCGTCATTGGGCTCCAGGAAGACAAGGCCGTTGCCCGGTGCGACGAGGCCGATGACCGCGATCAGGCCGTCCCGTTCCTCGCGGCTCCGGACCAGCGGCGCCGGATCGACGACCATGGCCAGCGACCCGCCGCCGAACAGCGACGCCGTTCCAACCCGCTCGGCGAGCCGCGACGCGTTCGTCGCGTCGCCCGAGACGCGCCAGCGCTCGACCTCGCTGCCCTGCGCACGGAGCCGCTCGAGCAGCGCATCCGCGGCTCGCTCCAGCCCGTACCCGTCGTCGCCGAAGTAGTAGCCGAGGTTCGTCGCCGTCATGCGGGCTGTCTCGCGCGGCGCAGCGCCGGACCGGTCCACCGGAGCCGGCCTACCTCGTCCGGTCGGACGCCGGCGGCGCGGCAGACGTCGGCCTCGAGCCGGTCGGCCCGGCGGCGCACGTCAGCGCGGGTGGCGGCGGTCCAGCCGTCCCGATCATCCGGGAAGCGGCGATCCCACGAGGCGAAGCGGTCCGCCATCGGTTCCAGCCTCTGACCGGCGCGCTTGTCCGCGTACGCCACGATCCGCTCCTCGCGGCTGGCGAACGCCGCCCAGCGTCGGAAGCGCTCGCCGTCGGCGAGCCGGGTCACGGGGTGCCCCGCGACGGCGTGGGCGAGCTCCGCGTGGCCCTGCCGAGTCAGCCAGTCGGCCGAGCCGTCACCGTGCGGCCTTCGGCTCGCGGGGTCGGAATCGCGCAGCAGCTTGTCGACGTCGTGCAGCAGCGCCGCCGCCTCGACCAGCGGGCGGTCGATCGGAACGCCGCGGCCAACGATCCGGGCGGCGAGCCATCCCGCCACCTCGGCGACCGCCCGCGAGTGGCGCAGAAACCATCGCGGCGGATCGAGGCTCAGCAGAAGGCCGGCGGCGGCGACGCGCCCGGGGACGGTCATCCCGGGATCGTACCGGGGAGGGGCGGCGGAGGCCGTCCCCCCGGTTCCGCGGAAAAGGGTCTTGACTCGCGAACCGCGGGGAGTACGGTCAATGCGACATCCACTGAGGGACGCCAAGGGAGGTCGATCATGGCCTGGAGGGATTGGGAGAGCCTGGGGGGTGTCATCACCTCCGGGCCCGCTGCCAGCTCGTGGGCAAACGGGCGTCTCGACGTCTTTGCCCGGGGCACGGACTCCGCGCTGTGGCACAAGTGGTTCGACGGCGGCTGGAGCGACTGGGAGAGCCTGGGCGGCGTCCTGACCTCGTCGCCCGGGGCCGTGAGCTGGGGTCCCGGTCGCATCGACGTCTTCGCCCGGGGCACGGACTCCGCGCTGTGGCACAAGTGGTTCGACGGCGGCTGGAGCGACTGGGAGAGCCTGGGCGGCGTCCTGACCTCGGAGCCTGCCGTTTGCTCCTGGGCGAGCGGCCGTCTCGACGTCTTCGCCCGGGGGACGGACTCCGCGCTCTGGCACAAGTGGTTCGACGGCGGCTGGAGCGACTGGGAGAGCCTGGGCGGCGTTCTGACCTCCGGCCCAGGCGCCGTCTCATGGGGTTCGGGGCGGATCGACGTCTTCGCCGCGGGTACGGACAGCGCCCTGTGGCACCGCTGGTTCGATGGCTCCTGGTTCGACTGGGAGAGCCTGGGCGGCGTCATCACGAGCTCGCCCGGTGCCGCCTCATGGGGTTCGGGTCGGATCGACGTCTTCGCCGCGGGAACGGACAGCGCCCTGTGGCACCGCTGGTTCGATGGCTCCTGGTTCGACTGGGAGAGCCTGGGCGGCGTCATCACGACTGCGCCCGCTGCCGTCTCGTGGGGTCCCGATCGGATCGATACTGTCGCGGCCGGCACGGACAGCGCGCTGTGGCACCGCTGGTTCGACGGCGCCGGGCAGCAGCGGTTCGTCCGCCGCGAGGCGTGGGCGCTCGAAACGCCGACCACGTTCGACCCGATCACGCTGGCCTTTGCGAAGGCGATCCAGGTCATGCAGGCCCGCCCGGCCAGCGATCCAACGAGCTGGAGCTACCAGGCCGGCATCCATGCGTCGTGGAACGCGCCGCCACCGGGCGCGCCGTTCAACGCGTGCCAGCATCAGAGCTGGTTCTTCCTGTCCTGGCATCGGATGTACCTGTACTTCTTCGAGCGGATCGTGCGGAAGGCCGTCATCGACGCGGGCGGGCCGGCCGATTTCGCGGTGCCCTACTGGAACTACAGCCGCCCGTTCCCGGGCAACACGCTGCCGCCCGCGTTCCGGGCGTCCACGCTGCCCGATGGCACGGCCAACCCGCTGTTCATCGCCGCGCCGCGACGCGCGGCGGCGCTGATGGCCGGGGGCCAGGTGCCGGCCAGCGCAACGGCGATCGCGGCCGCGATGGCGGAGACGGTCTTCGCCCCACCGTCCACGGTGGCAGGGTTCGGCGGCGGCAGGGTGGGGCCGGCACACTTCGGCGGCTTCGGCAACCTGGGGGCGCTGGAGTCCACGCCCCACAACGTCATGCACCCCACGCTCGGCGGTGCGCCGTCGGGACAGTGTGGCGGCGGTCTCATGACCGATCCCCGCTGCGCCGCGCTCGACCCGATCTTCTGGCTGCATCACGCCAACATCGATCGGCTCTGGAACAACTGGCTCGCGCTGGGTGGCGGTCGGGCAAACCCCACCGAGTCGGGCTGGCTCAACGCGAGCTTCGAGTTCAGGGACGAGAACGGCGCTACGATCACGATGACCGGCGCGGAGGTCGTTGACAGCGCCGCGCAGTTGGGCTACGTCTACGACGACGCACCCGCGAGCGCACCACCCATGCCACCCGAGTTCGAGCCGACCCCGGAGCCGCTTCGCCCACCCGAGCTGGCGGCTGCCAGCGAGCAGGGAGTCGTGCTCACGGGCCAGCCGATGGAGGTGCCGCTGATCGTCCCGGACACCTCCCGGGACATGCTCGACGCGACGGCGGGAGACGGCCCCGGACGCGTGTACGTCAATGTCGACGACATCGAGGCGGAGCAGGACCCGGGCCTGGCCTACGCCGTCTACTTGGCGGGCGCGACCGGCGAGCGGCGGCACGTCGGGAACATCTCGCTCTTCGGCATCTCCGAGATGAACGATCCGGACCGCCCACACGCTGGTGCACCGGGGTTCCGCCACATCTTCAACGCGACGGACGCGGTCGCGCAGCTGCGGGACGAGGGGGCGTGGGACCCGAGTGCGTTCACCGTGACCTTCGAACCGATCCGCATCGAGCCGCCCCCCGGTGAGTCGTGGCCCGCGGACATGGAACCGGAGGAGGTCGCCCCGATCATCATCGGGCGGGTCAGCCTCTTCGTCGCGTGACGCCCGCGGCGCCGGGGACGCGCGTCGCCGGCTTCCGCCTCCGCGAGACGCTGGCGTGGCGACCCGAATGGCCGATCGCGCTGCTCGTCGCGCTCGCGTGGGTCTTGATGCTCGCCGGGATCGGGGCGACCGACGGGCATGGCGATGCCGTGCTGACCGTGGATCATGCGCACCACGGTCAGGGACACGGCCAGCCGTCGACCGCCGGCCCCACGCCGCTCGACGGGCTGCCCGGCTGGGCGCTCATGTCGATCGCGATGATGGTGCCGGTGACGCTGCCGGCGGTCCGTCACGTGGGGGTCAACAGCCTGCGTATCCGGCGGCTGCGCGGGATGGCGACCTACACCGCCGGCTACGTCGCGGTCTGGGTGGCGTTCGGGGCTGTCGTGCTCGGCGCGCTGGCACTTCTTCGGAGCAATCTCGTCGTCAACGAGCGGCTGCTGCTCGTCGGCGCATTGGTCGTCGCGGCGGCGTGGCAGCTCACGCCCCACAAGCGGCGCGCACTCTTCGCCTGCCGCAGAACCGTTCCCTTGCCACCCATCGGCCGGCGAGCGGATGTCGCCTGCGCTCGCTACGCCGTGCAGCAGGGCATGCGGTGCGTGATCTCGTGCTGGCCGCTCATGACGGTCATGGCGGTCGTGGGTCACGCGAACCTGATCTGGATGGTTGTCCTGACCGCGCTGATCGTGGCGGAGGAGCTCCCGCTCGTCGGCTGGCGGCTATCGACACCGGCGGCCGTCGGGCTGGCCCTCGCGGCAGGGCTCGTCGCCATCGTCCCCTGAGCGAGGTGCCGGGCCCGCAGGCCGGAGGAGCCAGGGCCGCCGATCGAGCCTCGGGGGCGCGCCGGCCGCGGCTGTGCGCCCGGGGACGGTCGTCCCAAGGTTCGTACCGGGCGACGGGCGGGGCAGGTGGTCGCGCCTCAGGCCGCTTGAGCGCGGCGATGGGGATGGCACAGGAGAACAGCCTCGGCCGACCCGTGCCGGCCGAGGCCGTCCGGGCCGGTGCCGCCGAGGCGCGGGCGCCGGCCGTCCGGACGCGAACCGGACCCGCATCGAGGGCGATCTCGACCGTGCCGTCGGTGTCCGTCCTCAGGACCCTGGCACCACGCTCGGCAAGGCGATCGAGGGTCCCGCGATTCGGGTGCCCGTAGCGATTGTCGGCGCCGGCCGAGACGACCGCGATCGAAGGGTCAACGGCGTCGAGGAACCTCGCGGTCGACGCCGTCCCGCTGCCGTGGTGCGCGACCTTGAGGACGTCGACCGGCGGCGGGCCGCGGGCGACGAGCGTGGGATCGATCTCCTCCTCGATGTCGCCGGTCAACAGGAACCGCCGGCCGGCGGCCTCGCCGAACAGGACGACGGAGACGTTGTTGATCCCCGTGCCACTGTCCGGTGGCTCGCCCGCGACGCTCCCGGGATCCGGCCACAGCACGGTAAGGCGGGCGTCGTCCACGGCAAGCCGGCTGCCCGTCGCCAACCGGCCGACCGGCATGCCGGTCGCCGCGATGCCCGCAAGCCACGCCGCGTAGCCCGGTCCGGGTCCGCGCATGCCGGGTTCGAACACCCGGCCGATGCGATAGCGCTCGAGGAGCAGGGCCAATCCCGCGACGTGGTCCTCGTGCGGATGGCTGAGCACGAGCGCGTCGATCCGACGGTCCCACGGCGGGAGGCGCTCGTCGAGCGCCACGAGGAGACGGTCGGGATCCGGTCCGCCGTCGACCAGCAGCCGGCCGCCGCGCGACCCTTCCACGAGGATCGCGTCCCCCTGGCCGACGTCGAGCACCACCAGCGTGGTCGCCCCGTCCGGGCGGTGGATGATGACGAGACCCGCGCCACCGACGGCCATCGCCAGCGTTGTGGCGGCTGCCCTCGCAACCCGGCTGCGACCGCCCGTGGCCCGTCCGCCTTTGCCCGGTTGCACGGTCGGCGGATGCCGAGCGATACGTCGCCGATCCGCCAGTCGGGCCAGTGCCGACCGACCTCGTTGCGTCCCCACCACCGCCACGACAACCGCCACGAGGACCGCGGTCGCCCCGTCCGCCGGCGGTTCCAGGGTCACGCTCGCGAACGGCAAACCCGCGAAGAACCGGACGATCCCGACGATCACGGCCAGCAACCCCCACGCCGGCAGACCCAGGATCGTCGCAACGCCGTCGGGCGCACCGGGCACGACGGCAGCGCCGCCTGCGAGCAGGGCGACACCGCCCGCCGCCATGGCCGGCGTCACCAGCGGGACGACCGCGAGGTTCACGACCGGGGCGACGACTGACAGGCGACCGAACGAAGCCAGGACGATGGGCAGGGTGGCAGCCTGCGCGGCGAGCGACACGCCAAGCCCTTCGACCAGCCAGCCCGGCAGCCGGCCCCCGGCAAGACGCCCGATCCGATCCGACAGCGGCGTCGCCCAGGCGATCAAGCCGCCCGTGGCGACCGTGGACAGCTGAAACCCGGCATCACGGATGAGCGCCGGATCCGCCAGCAGCAGGATCGCCGCCGCCCAGCCGAGGGCGGCCGCGGCTCGCCCGGACCGTCCGGACTCGCGAGCCAGGAGCACGACCCCGGCCATGGCGGCCGCCCGCAACACCGAGGGCGACGCGCCCACGAACACCACGTAGACGCCGATCGCGACCGCCGTGAGGAGCGCCCGGCGGCGCCTCGCCAGTCGCCCACCGAGTGCGCCGATCGACGCCGCCACGATCGCGATGTTCCAGCCCGAGATGGCAACGATGTGGCTCGCCCCCGCGGTCGTGAAGTCCCCTGCGAGGTCACGGTCGACGCGATCGCGCAGCCCCACGAGGATCCCCGCCGCGAGACCCGCCTCCGGCTCCGGGATCGCACGAGCGAGCGACGCGGCCGCCTCGCGCCGGAGCCGCTCGAGCATCGCGGGCGAGCCGACGCTGCCCTCGACCGCCATCGTCCGGGCACGCATAATCCCGGCGACCCCGATCCGACGCAGATAGTCGCCATACGGGCCCTCCGGGGGCGGCTCGAGACGGCCGGTCAGCTCGAGGGGCTGGCCGGGCTCGACGGCGGGGAATCGTGGCAGCGTCGCCGCGATCCGGAGATCGTGAACGGCCAGTCGAACCGTCGCCGGCTGGAGACCTTCGCGCGGCGACGAGATGCTCTCGATCGTGGCGTGCCATGGACCGTCGGACCCCGGCAGGGCCACGGGCTCCGTCGTAGGGCCCGGCGCAACGAGCAGCCGCAGCGCGATCGCGAGGGCCGAGATCGCGGCGACGATCGGGCCATCCGTTCGACGCACGGCCAGCCACGCGATCCCCGCGAGCGCCGAGGCCGCGACGGCCAGCCAGACAGCCACGCCCGGCGGTCCCGGCCCGATGATCCATGCGGCGGTCGCTGCCCCGATGGCCGCAGCGAGTGCCCGCCTCATCGCACCTCGACCATCGCTCGGATCTTCTCGAACGTCGCGGGTCCCACCACTTTGCGCGACTCGAGCTCCTCGACGGTCGCGAACGGCTGCTCTTCCCGGGCGGCGATGATCTTGGCAGCCGTCACCGGGCCGATCCCCGGCAGCTCCTCGAGCTCCGCGGACGTCGCCTGATTGAGGTCGACGAGGCCGCCGCCATCGGTCGATCCGGCCGTGCCACCGCTCGGCGCCGAGGCGATGGGCGGCGCCGACGGGTCATCCCGCGACGGCACCCGGATCTGGAGGCCGTCGGTCAATGATTGCGCCAGGTTGAGCTCGCGGCTGGCCCGATCGGCATCCACCCGCGGGCTGTAGCCGCCTGCGGCTCCGACCGCGTCGCCCACGCGGGCGCCGGGCGCGAGCCGATACACGCCCGGTCGCTCCACCGCGCCCTCGACCTCCACCACGAGCACCGCCGCCGCCGAGGGTCGGCCGCTCCGGGCCGGGACGACGCCGAGATCGGACGGTGCTGGCGCAAGTCCGTCAGCGGTCACGCCACCGGTGCTCGACGTGACAGCCACCACGAACGCGCCCGTGGCGAGCACAGCCGCCAGAGCGAACGCGGCCAGCGCGAGCAGGCGGTGATCCGAGCGGGTCGCTTCGGCCGGGGCGGTTTGCGCAGCGGACGGCGACTCGAGCGCACGCCACGGGGAAGCAGAATCGTCCATCGCCAGCCTCCCGGCGGGCTGCGCGAGCGACGGACAGCAACGGACGTCCCGCTCGCTCCGGGGGCACTACCGACGCGGGCGGGACGTCGCAGGCGAACCCTACTCGGCGCCGCTTAGCTGCGACTTATCAGCGTCAGCCGAGCTGTTCCCAGGGTACCCACTGCACCCTGTCCCACCAGCGGTGCCATGTCCGGCCGTCCCGGCCCGGGTCAAAGAGGTCGATCCGATCCGAGCAGCCACTCAACAGGAGCCATCCGCGAGTAGCGGTTCCGCGCCCCGACCGGATCGTGAGGCGCGGCTGCAACGGCAGGCGGGATGAAGCGTCCCATCGGCACACCCGAGCACAGAGTCGCGCAACGCCACGTTCACAGCGGCAAGCGCCGGGAGTGAGTGCAATGGGCCGTCCGACGCGGTTGACGATCGCTACCACGACCGGCTTCGACGCGTTGCCACCAAGCGTGTGGCTGTGGGGCCCGGCCCCCGCTGGCCTGCCCGACCAGGCGGTGGGTCCCGGGCGTCGACGGTCAGTGCTCGCCCGTCGAATTGCCACCGCCACCCGCTGTGTCGCCGCCCGCTGCACCCACGCTGCCGGCCACCGACACCATGAACTGAAGGTCGGCCCAACGCGGCCCCCAGCCGTTCCCCGCGTCGGCTGCGTCCGAATGGCTAGATGGCAGGCGACCGGCGGGTCCGTGGCTCGAGCACTTCGAGGTGGAGGCGCTCCATCTTCGTGACGGCACGTTGCGCGTCCGTCTCGTCGACGTCGAGCGCGAGCTCGTCGAGCCCGGTCGCTTCCCACTCGTCGACGACGCGGCTGATCTCCTCGGGCGTCCCGTGGAGCGCAGCCGGCGTTGCACCCAGCGGCGGCGGCCCGAAGTACACCTGCGCCCGGGCCGAGGTCGGGGGCATGGGCCGGCCCGCCTGGGCCGCGGCCTCGCGGAGAATCGGCAGCCGCGCCGCGAGCCCCGCGGGTCCGTTCTGGCTCAACTGGTAGCCGTCCCCGAGCCGCCCGGCTCGTCGAACACCGTGGTAGCTCCTCCCGCCCACGACGATGGGCAGGTCGGCGCCCTGTGCGGGCCGAGGCGACAGGACCGCGCTCGGAATCTGGTGGAAGCGCCCGTCGAACGGCTGCTCGGTGCCGGACCAGAGGTGGCGCCAGAGCGCAATGGTCTCGTCAAGGTAGGCGCCGCGGACGCGGAAGCGCTCCGCGACCCCGAGGTTCCGGTACTCCCCCTCGTTCCAGCCCAGCCCGACGCCCGCCACCACCCGGCCGCCCACGAGGGCGTCCACGGTCGCGAGCTCCTTGGCGGTCACGACGGCGTTACGCTGCGGGACCACGATGACGCTCGTCCCGAGCCGGATGCGCGCCGTCTGCCCGCCCACCACGCGAGCGTCGTGATCACCTCGTAGATGTGGCGGTACGGGCCGCTGTCCTCGCGGTTGACGAGGATGTGGTCGTCGGCCCACAGGGTTCGCCACCCCAGCCGTTCTGCCGTCTGGGCCGTGGCGAGGATCGCCTCGGCATTTGCGCCTGGGCGCTTGGTCGGGAGGATGAGGCCGTAGTGCACGGGAAGAATGTACCGGCGGGCGACCGAGCCGACCGTGAGTGCACCGTTAAGCGGGTTGGAGCGCGACGCCACAAGGACGAACGCGAGTACCGACGTGAATCACTTGACGCATCCCCAAGCATCTGTGGGATGTGGCGACCTTGACGAGCGAGCTGAGTGACGGCCTGGCCGGTGCGGTGGCACTGGCCGCCGCCGGCGACGAGGCCGCATTCGCCCGGATCGTTCAGGCGCACCACGACGACATGACCCGCGTCTCCTTCGTGATCTGTGGTGACCTCGACATGGCCGACGAGGTGGTCCAGGTCGCCTGGCCAATCATCTGGCGCAAGTTCGGCACCCTGCGCGACCCCAGCCGGCTGAGGCCCTGGCTCGTGTCGGTTGCGGCCAACGAGGCCCGCCAGCTCGTCCGCCGGCGACGGCGCAGGACCGTCGTCGAGCTCGCGGTGTTCGATGGCAGCCGGCTGGCGGTCGTGGCGGAACACGCAGCGGAGTCCTCTGGCTCAGATCGAGCTGAGCTCGAGGAGCTGGTCGCGTCCATCCGGATCGATCCGCCACGAGCCACGCAGTACTCGTCGCCCTGATTGGCTCCGACCGGGACGTTGCGGCAGCGGGGCTAGGCGGCGCCTCAGCGCCGGCGATCTCAGGCGAACTGCGCAGCAAGCGCGACCACGAACGCCATGGTCGCGCCGAGGATCAGGCGTCCAGCCACGGACAGGATCCGCTCGGCGGGTCCATCGTGGCCGCGCGCACGTAGCTCGCCCACCCGACTGTAGGTTGACGCCGATCGATAGACATGCATCTCAGAAGCTCCCCGTGTGGTCCGCTGGCACCAGACCCTAGTGCCGGCACACGGCCACTCACAGTCGATCGAAAGTACGGTGCGGGGTGGTTCGCTGCAGCTGGTCCCGGCTCAGTCGAGCTGCTCCCAGTCGACCCAGCCGGCGCCGTCCCACCAGCGGTGCCACGTCCGGCCGTCGCGGCCGGGGGCAAACACGTCGATGCGCTCGGCCGACCAGGATGACGCCGCCGGCTGACCGGCGGGGTCAAGCGAGCCGCCCAGCGACTCCCATGTGTGCCACGACTGCCCGTCCCAGTAGCGGTTCCATAGCTCGCCATCGGCGAACACGGCAAAGACCTGGAGCTGGTCGACGGCCCAGGCGGTGGCGGCCACGCCGCCGGACACGCTGCCACCCAGCACCGCCCGCGCTGACCAGCGGTCGTCGGCCCAGGCGTGATGCACGAGAGCCCGGGTGTCGTCGACCGTGAAACTGTCGATTCTTCCCGGGCCCCATGAGACGGCGGCGACGGTCACGGCGTGCACCTGCTGGTCGGAGGTCACACGCCCCGGGACGTGTGGCGAGCGTCCGCCAAGGCTACGCGGTCATCCAGCCGCTGCGCAACAGCAGCCGCGGCTCGACTCACGGAAGCCGCGAGCCGGGCGAGCGACCGTCGAGCGGTACCCGGCGCGTGGGGCGCGCCATCGGTGAAGAGGCGAGCGAGTCGCTCGCCCTCGATCTGTCGCTCGCGCGCAGTGTCGAGTGCCACGAGGGCAAGGTGATAGGGATGCATCATTGGGGTCCTCCGATCGAGGAAGTTGTCAGCGCTGGTGGTCGTCGAGCATCGGCTCGCGTGAATCGGCGCCGGCTGTGCCGGCAGCGAAGTCCAGGGCGAGGAGGCTGGCGAGAACAAGAATGAGGGCGATCATGCCGTCCATCTGGGCACCTCCAGCCGTAACCGTTGAATACTGTTTGTCTAGTTACGAACGATACCTGCTTGCGCGTAACCTGTCAAGGGTCATATAGTGGTTACCGCAATGAAAGCAACGACGCACGCTCACGCCCACGGCGCCGATCTCGAGGCCTTTCTCGACCTCATCAACACGGTCGAGCTCGAGGACGGTCGGCCCGTCGAGCGGCTGCCAGACATCATCGACGCTGCCGAATTCTTCGCCGGCCGCGACCTGGCCCACCGGGAGGCGCTTCACGAGGTCGCGAGCGACGCGCGCACCGCCGAACGCCGCCTCGCCCGGCTGCGCTCCGTCCGGTCTGCTGCCCGCGAGGTCTGGGATGCCGTGGTCGAGCATCGCGATGCCGACTCGGCCGCCATCGACCGGCTCAACGACGCCCTGCGTCATCGACCGCTCGTGGAGCTGACGCCCGGCGGCGAGGGTTGCGGCGTTGGCCACCGCCACGTCGGCGATCCCTGGGACGAGGCGCTGGCCCGGACGCTCGAGCCGTTCGTGTCGGCGGTCGCCCAGGGTGACGTCGAACGGTTCCGGATCTGCGCCAACGACGGTTGCCGCTGGGTCTTCAACGACGAATCGCGCGCCGGGCGCCGGCGCTGGTGCGACATGTCCACTTGCGGCAACCGCGCGAAGGCGGCCCGCCATCGGGCGCGCGCGAAGGCAGCCGAGCCGGAGACGCCGAGCCCCGCGGGCTGAAGGGAGCCGCGCTCAACCCTGCAGCTGCGGCCGGACCTCCGTGGCCAGGCGGGTCATCGACTCCTCGTCGTGGGGCGCCGGAAAGCCGGCGATGAGGTGCCGGTACCCCAGCTCGACGAAGGGCGCGCAGAATTCGGCGACATCCTCGGGTGTGCCCACGGGCTGGTTCGTCCACAGCCGGGCGCGCCCGTGGTGCTCGAAGATCGCGCGCTGGACCCGCTCCGCCTCCGCCCGCGAGTCGCGGATGATGACCACGCCGAGCCCGGTCGTCCGCTCGATCTCGGCCGGGTCGCGGCCCACCGCGTCGCAGTGCTCGAGGAGGATCGCCTCCTTGCGCTTCACGGTCTCGATGCCGCCGCCCAGGTTGGCGCCATCGGCGTACCGGGCGACGAGCTTGAGGGTCACCTTCTCGCCGCCGCCGCCCACCACGATGGGCAGCCGGCGCTGGACCGGCGGCGGGTCGTTGCGGACCTCCTTCGTCCGGTAGCGCGGGCCCTCCGCGCTTGGTCTCGTCCCGCCGAGCATGCCGCGCATGATCGGCAGCGCCTCGGCCAGCCAGCGCAGCCGCTCCGGGAAGCCCGACCCGAACTCGAGCCCGTACGCCTGGTGCTCCTCCTCGAACCAGGCCGCGCCGATGCCGAGGACCGCCCGTCCTCCGGAGATGTGATCGAGCGTCGTGGCCATCTTGGCCACGAGCGCAGGCGCACGGAACGTGTTCGCGCCCACCATCAGCCCCACGGTCACGTTCTCGGTCGCCTGGGCCCATGCCGCGAGTGTCAGCCAGCCTTCGAGGATGGGCCCGTCGGAGCTGCCGATGATGGGGTAGAGGTGATCCCACGTCCACAGCGAGTCGTAGCCGAGGCCATCCGCTCGCCGGCCGGCCAGGAGCAGGTCCGGCCAATCCGTGTACTGGTTCCAGCACAGCGCGCCGAGACGTACCTCGCTCATGGTCTCTCCTTACGTGCCCCGAGTATGGCGTTCTGGATGGCCGGCCCGATTCGCCTCCACGCGATGCGCGACCGCGGTCGTCCCGCACGCCAGCAGCACCCCTGCGAGGATGCCGATCGTGTTCATCAGCCAATCGTTGGTATCGCAGGCGCGACCGAGAGCGGGCACGAGGGCCTGGGCCGCCTCGGTGGCGGCCGACACGGCCGCTCCCGTCGCCAGCGTCAGCACAGGGCGCTGGGTCGCCAACGTCGCAAAGTAGGCCAGCGGGAAGAAGAGGGCCACATTCGCCACGAGCGGCGTGGTCCGGCAGATGGCCGGGTGCGCGTGCGCACCACGGCTCCGCCATTGGTCCGGACCCATGGTCCGGGTTGACGTCGCCCCAGATTCGGCCACAGTCGGGGTAGGTGGTGAGCCGCTCTGACGAGTGGCCACGCCGGGCGATCGAATCTCGCGTTGTCGCGCAGCGACAGCCGCCCGATTAGCTCGCTTCCTCTTCATCGCTCGTTGGCCTTGCAGCGGGCTCAAGCCGTTACGACGCCCGCAGTTCCGGTGCGGGTCAATCACAGGAGTACCCATGACCGCACGCAACACACGCGCCGCCAGGCGTCACCCGCTCAGTTTTCTCGTGCCGGGTCTTGCAGTGATGCTGGTTGCGGCCGGAGCACTGCTCACCATCTCGCCCGCCCGGGCGGCTCCCGCGACCGTCGGCCTGGGAACGGTCGGCAGCTTCGCCGTGCTGGCCGGCTCGACCGTCACCAATACCGGCCCGTCCGTCGTCAGCGGGGATCTGGGCGTGAGTCCTGGCGCCGCCGTCGTCGGTTTCCCGCCCGGACTCGTGATCAACGGGACGATCCACGCGGCCGACGCGGTCGCGACGCAGGCGCAGGCAGACCTCGTCATCGCGTACAACGATGCCGCCGGCCGACCGTGTGATGCGAACCTCAGCGGTCAGGACCTGGGCGGCATGACCCTCGTCGCCGGCATCCGCTGCTTCGACTCGTCCGCGCAGCTGACCGGGACGCTGACGCTCGATGCCCAGAACGATCCCGACTCCGTCTTCATCTTCCAGATCGGGAGCACGCTCACCACGGCGTCGAACAGCACCGTGAACCTGATCAATGGCGCCCAGCCCTGCAACGTCTTCTGGCAGGTCGGCAGCTCCGCGACCCTGGGCACGAACACGACCTTCGTGGGCAACATCCTGGCTCTGACGGCGATCACGCTGGTCACCGGCACAACGATCGACGGGCGAGCGCTGGCACGCAACGCTGGGGTCACGATGGACACCAACGTCATCACCCGATCAACCTGCGCCGCCCCGGAGCCGACCGCGACGCCACCGGCGCCCACGGCCACGCCTCCGGAGCCGACAGCCACCGCTCCGGCGCCCACGGCGACGGCACCGGCCCCGACAGCCACCGCTCCGGCGCCCACGGCGACGGCACCCGCTCCGACAGCCACCGCTCCGGCGCCCACCGCGACGGCACCCGCTCCGACAGCCACCGCTCCGGCGCCCACCGCGACGGCACCCGCTCCGACAGCCACCGCTCCGGCGCCC
>Ga0136617_10002848_pt1 | contig 15438 bp, 11 predicted proteins | sample AntDrymUQ3222106_2_FD_129672 | JGI IMG/M metagenome (GOLD analysis project Ga0136617, IMG submission 129672) | Polar desert sand microbial communities from Dry Valleys, Antarctica - metaG UQ322 (21.06) | ecosystem: Environmental > Terrestrial > Soil > Desert | place: Antarctica: Dry Valley...
GCTCCTCTCACAACCTCGTCATAAAACTCGGTTCGGTCGTCACAAATCCGTTTTTCAAATCGGAGGCAAACGCTTGAAATCCCAAAGTGCGTCGCGCGGCTTTCGGGCATCACTGTCGCCGACCTCGTTGCGCGACCGCGCATTGATAAGCCACTCCCGACGGAACTGACCGAGAAGTGACTGATGAGAAGTCGTCAATCGTGAATGGGTGTCAGTCTTTTCTATTCACGATTGACGATTCACGTTTCTGCATTGCAATTGTTCAGGAGGTAAGCTGATTGGGCGTCGGCTGCAACAGCAGCGTTCGGCAGCGCTTTCAAAAACATCGAGCTACTTTTGTGAGACAAGAACCAACCCCAAAACGCAAAGCGCGATCCCAAGAACATTCCATACAGATAAGTTCTCTTTGAAAATGACGACGCCAATCGGAATCAACAGCACAGTTACGGCGATACTCATGGTGATTGCCGCAACGCTGATGTTCCAACCAACTCTATATGCCAACAGAAATCCCACTTCAATTGCAGCCGCACCAATGCCGACACCAACAACCGCCCAGTTCGATTCTTTAACCGTACTCAGGAAGGATTTATCAGCCGAATAAAAGACGGCGCAAATCAAGCACGCAGTGATGCTAACGACATAGGCAAGCATCAGCGCGAAAAGCGGGTTGACTGTTTTTGGAATGGACTTCTGTGAGAAATGATAAAGAAGACCACCGCCTACCGTTAAGGCGATTGGAAGATAAAATGACTTCATGAATTTATAGTTCCCGCTCCATGAGGATGTCGGTCTGCCGGTCAGCACCTAACTGAAACACATGCTCGCCGACCTCGCGAAAATCCCATTTGCGGTAGAACGCTTGCGCGCCCGTTGCGTTCCCACACACCGAGCCAAAGGGTTTGATGTCCCGCCCGTCGAGCCTCATCAATGCACGCGCGCATCAACGCTTCTCCGACACCGCGACCAAGCCATTCCTTAGACACATACAATCGTACCAGCTCGATAGGCTTTTCACCTTCGACCCCTTCCAACGCATCGCCCGCATGAAGCCTGGCGTAACCTGCTGCGACTCCACCAATCTCAGCAATCAGGAAAGTAGATAGAGCGTCGGCTAACTCTGCCGCTTGGTGTGCAGGACTGAACGAAGAAGCGAGGTAAGCAGCCATATCTTCAGGCGTGTTATCGGCAGCGAAGGTTTCGAAGAACGTGCGTGCGCCTAATTCAGCCAGCAAGTCGGCATCATCAGAATTGGCACGGCGAATAGTAGGCTTAGACTTGAGGTTCATAATTTTTCAAATGAGCATGACCGGCAAACTGGTGCTCGGTGAATCACTCGCCGATTTGGGTGGATTGACCGTCGCCTATGACGCCTTCCAGAAATCTTTGGAAGGTAAGCCACGTCCCGCCGACATCGACGGCTTCACGCCGGAGCAGTGTTTCTTCCTAGGATGGGCGGCAGGTCTGAGCTACGACCTACACGCCGCAGGCCGCGCGCTTGCAGGCGCTGAATGGCCCACACCCGATCTCGCGCTTCCGCGCCAACGGCCCCGCTCTCCAACATGCCCTCCTTCGCCGCTGCGTTCGGCTGCAAACAGGGCGACCCGATGATGCGCCCCGCGAGCGACCGCTACCAGGTTTGGTAGCGCCGCAACGTCGCGCTGTAGATAATCGAAAGCCCTGTCAGCAGAAGGATGTCTTCCGCTTCTGACAGGGCTTTTGATCAGATGCTGCGCTTAGCCAAGAATACTATCGGCCTTGATCGTCAGCGCGAAGCCTGAAATGGTCTTGGCTGCTAATGTCTCGCCGCGTTTAACCAGACGGATTTCACGGTATGCTTCCCCAAGAGGCTGTGTATAAATCTCAACAGTGTCTTTCGGTAAATTGATGAGCCACACTTCGGGAATTCCTGCCTGCGCATACAGAGGCATTTTTATTTCACGATCATACTCAACCGAAGAATCAGCCACTTCAATAATCAACAACACGTCTGCCGGCTGCGGATTAGGTTGAGCATAGAAATCATCACGGCGCTTCAGCAAAGCGACATCGGGCAACGGCTCGGAATAGTCATTGATCTGTACAGGATTCTGCACCCAAACAATTGCCTGATCGCTGACTAGCCGACCCAGAAGTTCAGTCAATCTCCCGACACACGCCGCATGACGGCTACCAATCGGATTCATCTCGACAATCTCGCCTTCGATTAGCTCAACACGGTCGTTTTCCGACAGCACGCCAGCCGCAGCCATCCGGTAGTATTCGGTAATATTGAAATGTCGTCTTGCAAATTGAACTGACATCGTTTCTCACATCCTTCAGCCAAGTCGCATGCTAGCACATCATGAGAACATTGCACTCCTCTCGCGCCATTGGTTATGAACGCGGCAACCAGTGACAGTAATGAGTGACTCCTTTTCATCAACGTTCTTCCATTACACTTTCTGCTAAGAGTAATAACAAAGTCGCACTGAGAAACCGGCTGGAAAGTCAGTTCCGAATCTCGCCTACTTAACGCTGAACGGCGGCTTGGTGCGATCCATGTCGGCTTCCCACGAGCGGAGGCGGTCGCGCATCTGTCTTAACACTTCCTGATTTTGATAGCCGATGTCGTAGCGTTCGCTCGCATCTTTCTCCAGATCGAAGAGCAGTTCGATGCCGCCGTCGCGGAGCATCTTCCATTTGCCTTGGCGCACGGCTTTCTGTTTGCGCTCGTCGCGCGCGATGCGCCAGAAGAAGGTGCGCTCGATGTATGGCGCGCGGCCTTGCAGCACGGGCAGGATGTTCACGCCGTCGAGTCGTCTCCCGGCGGGCAGCGCGGTTTCGGTCGCGGCGAGGATGGTGGCTGTCCAGTCCATCGTAATCATCGGCTGGTTGGAGACCTTACCCGCCGGAAGCTCAGCCGGCCAGCGCGCGAGGCAGGGCACGCGGATGCCGCCCTCCCACAGCGTCGCTTTGCGGTGCGCGAGCGGCGCGTTGATCGAGAAGCGTTCGCCGCCGTTGTCATTCGTGAAGACGACGAGCGTGTTACGCGCGAGGTGGTGGCGGTCGAGCGCGGCGAGGATTTGCCCGACTCCCGAATCTACTCGTTCAATCATCTTGAGGTAATCGGCGCGCGTGCCCCTCGACCAATTCTCGCGCGTGCGGATGTCGTCGGGTTTGTCTGGCGGTTGGAACGGCCAGTGCGGGGCGTTGTATGCGACGTACATGAAGAAAGGTTCGCGGGCGTGGCGCTCGACGTACCGGGCGGCGCGCTCGGTGATAAGGTCGGTGAGATAGCCCGGCTTGTCCGTCGGCGTCGTCCCCTCGTAAAGCTCAAGCTCGCCGTTGTCACCCTTGTGCGAATACATGTCGGCGTTGCCGCCGAGGATGCCGAAGAATTCGTCGAAGCCGTGCGCGTTGGGGCCGTGCTCCGGCTTGTAGCCTAAGTGCCATTTGCCGAAAAGCGCCGTTCGATAGCCACTGCCTTTGAGCAAGCGGGCGATGGATGTTTCCGAAGCCAGCAAGCCGGGTTCTGTGTCGCCGGTGCGAATCGCCCACTCAAGGCCGACACGCTGCTGGTAACGACCCGTGATGAAGCCCGCGCGCGTCGGTGTGCAGACAGGGCCGTTCGAGTAGCAGTCGGTGAGCCGCACGCCTTCGCGGGCGAGGCGGTCGAGACGCGGCGTGCGAATGTCGCGCGCGCCGTAGCTGCCGATGTCGGCGTAGCCCAAGTCGTCAACGAGGATGAAGATGACGTTGGGCTTTTGGCGGCTGCCGGAAGAAATTTGCCGTCCCGTCGTTTTGACAACTCCGGTCGCAGCGACAGGGAGCCACGCGGTCAACAACGTGAGGAGCACGGCGAGTAATTTCATTTTTTATGTGTCCTTAACGGAAAGCGGGCACGACGAAGCTACTGCCATCAGATAGGCATTCTGGAAAAGCGGCAGAATTGGTAAAAGAAGTTGATTAGTGGCCGACGACGGCGCCGGCGGCGCAGGCGCGCGCGGGGTGTCGTTCGTGTTTGGCGCAGGCGTGGGCGAGTGCCTGATCAATGCGCGGCTCGATTTTGCATTCGGGCTTGCGGCAGACGGCGCAGAGTTCGGAGACGACGAGGTAACGAGCGCGCTCAAGCATCCGTTGCTCGCGGAACGAGAGCGGTTTGATGTGGCTGAGGTACGTGAGATTTTTTAGAACGTCGGCGGCCTCGAAGATGTCACCGGAGCGCATTCGTTCGGAGAAGTCTTTGAAGCGGTCCTTCCAATCGTTCGGTGGCGCCGCGAAATCGTCAGCGAGATTCTTCAAAAGCATCTCGCATTCCGCCGACGAGATCGGAGAGCGGAGGCCGACTTCACTGGCGTTGGCGACGGGGACGAGGACGACTGAGTTGGTGGCGGCAAGACGGAGGGTATAGAAGGGAAGCGTTGTTGCGCCGATCTGTTTTTGCTCAATCTGCTCGATAACGCCAATCCCGTGGTTCGGGTAAATCACTTTCTGACCGACTTTGAAACCCATCGCTCACCTCCGGTAGTTACAAAAAAAAACAAGGCCGCATCGCACATGGGTGATTAAACTCCCCTGGGGGATCGGCGACGCGACCGGCGTCTTGTGTTACTGAATTCTCACGAAAGTGTAACAAGCGCCCTTACGAAGCGTCAAGCATCATCTTTCCGCGACCGCGTGACCGTGGCGGGTCTTACTCGATGCGGCGTTGCCTTTGAGAGAAAGCGGTTTCTTCATCTTTGTCCAATGTAGACGCGACAGACAGATGCGTACTACTACCTAAATCGGTAAGTTCAAAGTTGACGATCAGCCGCCTGATTTCAGCGAAGTGTTTCATCTTGCGTTCGGTCATCATCTCGATAATGCTCCGAAAATCTTTGTCATCCGGCATCTGTAAATTTGCAAGCAAGGTATTGACCATCTCTTGCCGCTTCTCTTCCGGAAGGATGGCGGCATTCCAAGCCAGAACCGCAATCACCAGCAGCTTCCGGTGCTCATCCACCGTGTTCACCCGTTTCATGTAAGGCTTGATGAACTCCGTCAGCACCTCAGACATCTTCACTTCGCCATCTGGATTGAAGATGACTTTCTGACCTTCTATCAAACCATCTTTCTGCATCGTCTGCTTGAAAGCAAGCAATGGATTGGACGGTTTCTTGCGGCCCTTCTTTCTGAAAGAATTTAGTGTACTCATGAGAACCCTCCGTTGTGACCACGAGCTTGTGTCTCTAAACTAAATGATAAATCACTTGAGGAACAATCGGCGAACGTCGATGATGTAGAGTAAATGCCGTCTGCGGTTAAGCAGTCACCGCGGCGCGATTCGGCGTCGGTTATGCGCCTGGCAATTTAGGCGCTCGACTCGTCTTTTGTCCCGGTGAGCAGGCCCCGGCGTTCGAGCGCGGCCTGCAACGCCGGCTCGATCTGCGAGCGAATATGCGCGTTGGCATAGCCGACCCACGCGACCTCGGCATGCACGTCGAGCGGCGCTTGCAGGGCTTCTCCGTGCGCGCCGGTGACGATCACGCCCGCTTCGCGCGCAATCATCTCGGTACACAGGTCGTAAGGGTGGCAGCAAATGCCAAGCGCCTGCCCGCGCTCCGCCAGCCAGCCTTCGAACAGCGGGCGCACGTCGGCCACGAAGCGGTCGTGCCCGGCCATCAACTCGTACAACTGGCCGCCCGTCGAAAGATACTGATCTTCGAAGCACTGCGCCTTGCCACGCACCACCGGGCCGAGCGCGGCGCGCGCCACTTCGTCATCAATCGCCGCCAACTCGGCACGCGCGCCGGGGAAAAAGCGCGCGAGCATCGCGAACCCGTGGGCGATTGACCTCGCGCTCGAAGGCCGGAGCATGAACGGCGTCTGTGCGCCAGTCAGTCGGTTAAAGCGCGCGGCGTGCGCGCCCCCGCCGCGCTCCGCCCACAGCACGTCAGAGAGGTGTTGTTTGATAAGGGGAATTTCGGTCTGCACAGCCAGCACGATGTCCCGCAGATCGGTCGTCGGGCCACGGTTCGGCGCGACGCCGGTCAGCACCCACGCGCTGCGCTTCTGGTACATCAACCCGCGCGTGCCGTCGATAGGGTCGACGATGACGCGCCATGCGGCGGCGGCGGCGGGCGTGCCGCGCGGCAGCACGACCTCGCCGCCTTCGACGCCTTCGGCGATTAAAACCAGCGGCGCGGCGGGCGCGATTTCACGTTCGAGGAAGTCGACCAGTAACTCTTCGCTGACGCGATCCACCGCGTAGATCGTGTCGCCCTCTTCGTCGTCGTCGCTGACGATTCGCGCCAACTCGTCCGGAGCGGCGCGCTCGCACGTCTCGACGACGCCGGTGCGGATGCGCTCGTGCAGACGCCGCAGCGGATCAAGCAGCGCGCGCGCATCGTTAACTGTTGCTGAGCGGTCGCCAGCGTTGTTTGGCATAGTGGCCGCAAGTTTGGCGGCGCGCTATGTAAAAGTCAAAGACCCTGCCGGCCCCGCCACGGCCACGGCACGGCGGCGAAAATGTGTTTGACAATCGGCCCGTGGACAGGCATACAAACACTCCTACACGATCCAGAGCCTGACAGTCTCAGGTCATTCGCGAGGAAAAGATGAAAACAAAGCTGATGAATCTTGGCGTGTTCGTCTGTTGCGTGTGCGCGGCGGTTCTGATCGGCGGGTGCGCGCGTCAGGTCGAGGCGCCGGCGCCGGACGACACCGCCGCGGCGAAAACTTTCAAGGTCGCGTTCGTCACCAACAACCCCGCCGACTTCTGGACGATTGCCCGCCGTGGAACCGAAAAAGCGGACGGCGAGTTATCGAACGTCGAAGTCGAATTCAGAATCCCGTCGGACGGGACGGCCGCCGAGCAGAAGCGCATCATCGATGATCTGCTGGCGAAGGGCATCGACGGCATCGCCATCAGTCCGGTCGATCCGGCCAACCAGACCGGGATGATTAACGACGCGGCGAAGCAGGCGCTGGTCATTACGCAGGACAGCGATGCGCCGCAGAGTGACCGCGCGGCCTATCTCGGCACCGACAACCGCGCCGCCGGTCGACAGGCCGGCGAGTTGATTAGAGAGGCGCTGCCCGACGGTGGTCGGATCATGATCTTTGTCGGCAAGCGCGACGCGCAGAACGCGCGCGAGCGTTACGAAGGCATCGTCGAGACGTTGCGTGGCTCGAAGGTCGAGATCATCGACGTGCGCACCGACGACACCGATGCGGCGCGCGCCAAGTCGAACGCCGCCGACACGCTGGTGAAGTACGCCGACGTGGCGTGCCTGGTCGGATTGTGGGGCTACAACGGCCCAGCGATTCTGAACGCCGTACGTGATGCGGGGCGCGTCGGCCAAATCAAGATCGTCTGTTTTGATGAGGACGATCAGACACTCGCCGGGGTGAAGGAAGGCGCCATTCACGGTACGGTCGTGCAGCAGCCTTACGAGTTCGGCTATCAGGCGATTCAACTGATGGCGAAAGTGCTCGGCGGCGACCGCTCCGGCATCCCTGCCTCAAAACAGATTCTCGTTCCGACGCTAATCATCAAACAAGATAGCGTCGACGAGTTCACCGTCAGGATCAACCAACTCCGCGGACGGACGTGAGAAGTCAATTGATGAATCCGCCGGTATTGCACATGAAGGGAATTAGCAAACGGTTCCCCGGTGTTGTTGCACTCGACGCGGTCGACCTCGAAGTCGGTGCGGGCGAAGTCGTCGCGCTGGTCGGTGAGAACGGCGCGGGTAAATCGACGCTGATGAAAATACTCGGCGGCGTTTACCGGCCTGACCTCGGCGAACTCGAAATCGACGGGCAGCCGATGACGATTCGTTCGGTCCGCGACGCGCTCCGCCTCGGCGTTGGTTTCATCCACCAGGAACTGAACGTGATCGATAACCTGGACGTGGCCGGGAACGTTTTCCTTGGCCGCGAGCCGTTGCGCGGCGGCCTTCTTCGATTGATCGACCACCGCCGGATGCGCGTCGCGACGGACGTTTGCCTGAAGCGACTCGGACTCAACGTTGCGAGTCGCGTGCCGCTCAGAAGCCTCTCCATTGCGCAACGCCAGTTAATCGAAATCGCGAAGGCGCTGTCGCAGAACGCTCGCATCCTGATCATGGACGAACCGACTTCGAGTCTGACGTTGACCGAGACGGCGCGGCTACTCGACGTCATCAGAGAATTGAAGGCGCAGGGAGTCAGCGTCATCTACATCTCGCACCGTCTGAGCGAGGTCGAAGAAATCGCGGACCGCGTCGTCGTGTTGCGCGACGGCCGCCACGCCGGCACCCTCGCGCGCGGCGAGGTGATGCATGACCGACTCGTCAGGTTGATGGTCGGGCGCGACCTCCAGCGCCCCGACGCGCGCCCGTCAAGCGCGAATCGCCCGCCTTACTTCGCCGTGCGGAATCTGCGAACACGCCGGTACCCGTCGCGCGAAGTCTCGTTCGCCGTCGCGCGGGGCGAGGTGCTCGGTGTCGCGGGACTAATCGGCGCGGGTCGCACCGAAGTGGCGCGGGCGATCTTCGGCGTCGAAGCGGCGGTCGGCGGGTCGGTGCTGCTCGATGGCGTGGAATTGAAAATCTCGTCGCCGGGGGACGCCATCGCGCACGGCATCTATCTGATTCCGGAAGACCGCCGTGGCACCGGACTGATCGTCGATTTCATGATCCGCGAAAACATCACGCTGCCGGCGCTGTCGCGCTACGCTGACGCCGGGCTGATTAAGCGCGGTCGCGAGCGTGCCGCCGCCGTTGAGTGGTGCGGCCAGTTGAACGTCAAGGCCCCGTCAATCGAGTCGCGGGCGGCGGATTTGAGCGGCGGCAATCAGCAGAAGGTGGTGCTCGCCAAGTGGCTCAGCCTCAACCCGCGCGTCTTGATTTTTGACGAGCCGACGCGCGGCATCGATGTGGGTGCGAAGGCGGAAATCTACGAGTTGATGCGCGGGCTGGCCGCCGGCGGCGTCAGCGTCGTGATGATTAGCAGCGACATGGAAGAGATTATCAACAACAGCGACCGCGTCGCGGTGATGCACGAAGGGCGCGTCGCCGGCATCCTCAATCAAGGCGAGTGTGATGAGCAGGCCATCATGCGGCTCGCTGTCGGGAGCACTGAAAAGCCGTTGGAAGCATCGGCTCAAAGCGTGGTCAGTTGATGAGAAAAGAACTCGGCATCTTCATTCTGCTAGTCGCGCTGTGCGTCGTCGTCGCGGCGATCAACCCGCGCTTCCTCGGTTTGGCAAATTTGCAGAACATGGGGCGGCTGATCGGGACGTACGGCATCTTCAGCATCGGCCTCGGACTGGTGATCATCACCGGCGGCATCGATCTGTCGGTCGGGTCGGTTTTCGCGCTGCTCGGCGTGCTGCTGTCGATGATGCTGACCGAGTGGGGCTGGCCGAGTGCGTTGGCGGTCGCGGCGGTCATCGCGGCGGCGATGGCGCTCGGTTGGCTGCACGGTTTTTTGATTACGCGAGTGCGCATCCAGCCGTTCATCGTGACGCTCTGCGGGCTGCTGTTTTACCGCGGCCTCGCGCGCTTCATCGCGAACGACGAGACGAAAGGTTTCGGCAGCGCGCTCGGCTTCGAGACGTTGCGCGACCTGGCGTCGGGCACGCTCTTCTACGTGCCGATGCCGTTCGTCCTCCTGGTCGTCATCAGCGCGGTGATGTGGGTGGTGCTGCACCGCTCGGTCTACGGGCGCTATCTGTTCGCGGTCGGGCGGAACGAGGAAGCGGCGCGCTACGCGGGCGTCAATTCGCGCCGGGTCATCGCGAGCGCCTACATCCTGTCGGGCGCGCTCGCCGGAATCGCGGGCGTGTTGATGGCGTTCTATACCAACTCGATCTCGCCATCGTCGCACGGGAACTTTTACGAATTGTACGGCATCGCGGCGGCGGTCTTAGGCGGCTGTTCTTTACGCGGCGGCGAAGGGTCGATCATCGGGATACTGATCGGTACCGCGCTCTTGCAGGTACTCCAGAATCTCGTCAACCTGCTCGGCATCCCCAGCTCGCTCAACTTCGCGGTGATGGGTGCCGTAATCCTGCTCGGCGTTATCGCCGACCAAATGTTCAAGCGCGAGCCAGTCAACGCCTGAAGGGTTTTATCGTGGGAAAGAAAGCAGGCCGAAGCAACGGGCAGGAAGCGCGATTGGAATAACGTGAGCCAACATGATTCGTGGCATCCTCACCACCAACGAAAAACGAAGCGGCCTTCGCCCCATGCTTACATCTGACAACTGATGATCACAATCTATAATGGTTGATTCTGTTTCTTTTAGAACCGCTCCGTTCCTCATGGAGTTCTATCGAGTACCGCCAATAGTTGCCAATTTACTCCGTTCGGAGTTTGCTCACGAACGCGCTTTCCTTCTGTGCTAGACTTTAGAGTGGATAGCGTTTTGAGGTACTAAAGCGATGCTTACCACTGACACAAAGAAAGCCTTAAATATTCCCGGCCTGATCTGGACTGACCCGGAGAGGATGAGCGGAGCGCCGTGCTTTGACGGCACACGAGTGCCGATCAAGAACCTCTTTGACTATCTGGCCGGTGGTGAGTCAATTGGCGAGTTCTTAGAGGGTTTCCCCGGCGTGACACGCGAGCAGGCGGAAGCAGTGATTGACCTTGCTCGTCAGAATCTTCTCGAAGAGGCATCGCCTCGTTGAAAAGAAAGATTCTTCTTGACCACTGTCTTGACTGGCGACTAGAGCGTTATCTGCCGGGACATGACCTGGTGACAGCATTTGATAAGGGGTGGGACAGAGTAAAAAACGGAGCGCTTCTCTCGTTAGCTGAAGGTGAATCGTTCGAGGTCTTCATCACCGCAGACCAAAACTTACGGTATCAGCAAAACCTCTCCGGGCGCTCAATTTGCATCATTGTCCTTGTAACCCAAAGAAACGTACTCGCCTCACTCATCCCTATTGCGCCGAAAGTCTTAACTGCGTTAGAGACGATTCAGCCCGGCACGCTCATCGAAATCTCATAACCGCGTCAAGAGAAAAGCGTCTAACTCCGTTCTGGAATTAAGTGCTTCGCCCTCTGTTTACGTCGAACTCACATCGGGGATCGAATCACTGCGCCAGCCCCGTGCGTCGGAGCATGGCGTCGAAGCGAGGGTCGGCGCGCAGGTTGTCGAGGTCGGGGTCGACTTTGATAAATGCGAAGCCGATGGTGCGTTCGCGCTCCGCCGTGGCGAGCCACGCGAAGGCTTCATCGTGCTCTTTTAACAGGGCGTGAATTGCCGCAATCTCGTAGGCGAAAAGCGGCTGTTGCCGACGCTGCCGGCGCAACTCGCCGAGCGCGGTGTGCGCTTCGTCGCGACGGCCAGCGGCGGCGTAAAGGTGGGCCAGCCGCGCCACCTTTCCCAGATGGTCGCCGGCGTATGAATTCTCTTTCTGCAGGACGGTGGCGGCTTCATCGTGCAGCCCCTTGCTGGCGTACGCGCCGCGCAAAACCATGTATGCCGGGATGAAGCCGGGGTCCACTTCAAGCGTCCGCAGACACTGCTCAATTGTTTGATCGTACTGCCGCGCGTAGTACCGCACGTTAGCCACCGCCGTGCCGATAATCAGTGAGTTCGGGTCGAGTTCCTGCGCGCGTTTGATTTCGGCGAGCGCTTCGTCGTGCCGTCCCACTGCGGCGAGGTTGAAGGCGTACCAGTGATGCGCGGTCGCGTAGGATGGGTTCAACTCGATGGCTCGCCGGAACTCGCGCTCGGCCCCGGCCCAGTCGCGCTCGAAGTAGAGCAGGACAAAGGCGAGCGAGGCGTGCGCTTCGGCGAGTCCTTCGTCGAGTTGAATCGCTCGCATGGCGGCCTCCTTCGCTTTCGGAAAAGCGTCGGGCGGCGGCGGCGAGTTGTACCAACTGAGCAGCGCATAGCAATCGGCCAGCCCAGCGTAGGCAAGCGCGTAGTTCTGGTCTTTGCTGAGCGCCTGCTCAAATAGGTAGATTGCCTGCTTCATCGCCTCGCCGGTGCGCTTGCCCCAGTGGTAACGGCCGGCGAGATAGAGTTGATAGGCTTCGCTGTTGTCGGTGTAACGCTTGGCGAGCAACTGCCGCTCGTCGCTCGTTAGTTCGAGCGTCATCGCGCGTGTCACGCGCTCGGAGATTTTTCCCTGCATGGCGGCGATGTCGGTGGACCGCTCGTCGTACTTCTCCTCCCAGAGCGTGCCGCCGGCGCGCACGTCGGTCAGTCTGGCCGTCACCGCGACGCCGTCGCCATCGCGCTTGATGAGGCCCGTCAGCACGTAGTCAACGTCCAGTTCCTGCCCGATCTGCGCCGCGCTCTTGGACGTGTTGAGATAACGTCTGACCGCGCTCGATGGTCGCACGGAAATCTGCCGGAGTTGCCCGATCCGCGCCGTCACTGCGTCAGCCAGGCCGAAGCCGAGATAGACATCCTCGCCGGAGGCCTCCTCGGTTTTAAACGGTAGCACCGCGATGGATGGGGTCCCGGTCCGCTTCGCCCGTCCGCCGACGGGAGCGTCGGCGGGCGTGACGTAAATCTCGAAGTTGCCGTCGCGCTCACTTTGGAAAGCGATCATCGAACCGTCGGGCGACCACGCTGGCTCGTCGTCCACTTTCGGGTTGTCAGTTAACCTACTCGCGTCGCCGCCGGCGGTGCTCATCACCCAGATATCATAATTATTCGGATCGCCGCCGCGGTTGCTGGTAAAGGCGAGACGCCGTCCGTCGGGCGACCATGCCGGCTTGCCGTCGAACGCCGCGTTGTTCGAGACGTTCATCTGGTTGCCGCCGTCGGCGTCCATCACGTAGATCTCGAAGTTGCCGTCGCGGTTGCTGGCGAACGCGATCTTTTCGCCATCGGACGACCAACTCGGATCGCTCTCAAAACCTTCGCTGGTCGTCAGCCGCGTGGCGTTATTCCCGTCGATGTCCATCAAGTATATTTCGTGATTGTCCGGCGGCCCGGCGCGGTTGCTGGTGAAGACGAGTGACTTGCCGTCGGGCGACCATGCGGGCCGGCTATCAACCGCCGCGTTGTGAGAGATATTCGTCTGGTTGCCGCCGTCGGCGTTCATCACGTAGATTTCGTCGTTGCCGTCGCGCTTGCTGACAAAGGCGATCTTATTGCCATCGGGCGACCACGTGGGTGTAAAGTCGTCCATCGAATTGAGCGTCAACCGCGCGAGTCCGTTGCCGTCAACGCTCATCGCGTAAATCTCCGGCTTGCCGTCCCGGAAACTTGTGAAGACGAGCCGGGAGCTGTCGGGCGACCACTTCGGCTGCCAATCGATGGCGATGTCACCGGTGAGCCGTGTCAGTGCGGTCGGTCGCCGCACACCCGTCGCCCATGGCTTGAAGTAGAGGACAGCGCCCGCCGTCAGGACGAGTAACACGGCGAGGGCGGCGGCTGGCAGACGCCGCATCAAAGGCCGCGCGCCGCCGTCGCCGCCGAGGGTGTCGACGACTTGTGATGGGGAGGTCGCTTCGTCGCCATTGCGGTGGTGCGCCGTGTCGTGATGGTCGGCGACGCGCGACGCGGGAGCGAAACTCGAATCGATGAGCGTCGTCGCGTGGGGGCCGCTTTTCAACTTGCCCGATTCGATGCGTTGCAGAAGTTGCCGGAAACGCGGATCGGGGCGCAGCGCGTCGAAGCGCGGCTCGACGCCGAGCCACACCAGCCAGTAGTCCCTTAACTCGACAGCGTGGTCGAGACATTTGAAAGCCGCGTCGTGCTCGCCCAGCCCGGTGTTGATGAGCGCCATGAAGCACGGCGAAACGTAGCGGTGCCGGGCCGCGTCGTGGAGTTCGGCGAGCACCTGACGCGCCTCTCGCTGCCGGCCCGACACCGCCAGCATGTAACCGTGCGTCCACAGCGCGAGGTGCGTGCGCCCGGACAACTCGACCGCCCTGTCCGTCGCGGCCAGCGCCTCTTCGTACCTCGCCTGCTGCCCATACACCCAGCCGAAGCCTTGCAGCACCAGATGATTGTTCGGTTCGATGGCGAGGGCGCGCCGCAGTTGCTCGACGCCTTCGTCGTACTGGCGCGCGACGCGCAACTCGAAGGCGAACATCGCGGCGAGTGCCGCCGACTGCGGGTCAAGCTCAATCGCACGTCGCATCTCGGCAATCGCTTCGAGGTGGCGCCCCGACGACCCGAGAACGTGCGCGTACCACTCGTGCGCCGGAAGGTAGTTGGGGTTGAGTTCGAGGGCACGCTTGAAAAGTCGCTCGCTCTCTCGCCAGTCCCAATCGTAGGCCCAGACCGCGAAGCCGAGCGAGGCGAACGCTTCGGCCAACGTGTCGTCGATGGCGATGGCCCGCGCGGCGGCCTCCTTCGCAGCGCTGAAGCATTCGCGCGGAGGCAGTACGCCGTAGACGCCAAGCCAGTTGTAGTAATCGGCGACCCCGGTGTACGCGGCGGCGTAAGACGGGTCGACGGCGATGGCTTGATTGAAGTGGACAATCGCCTTCGCCAACCCCTCTTCGGTGTATGTGTTCCAGTGATAGCGGCCGCGCAGATAGGCCTCGAACGCTTCGGGGTTGTCCGTCCCGCGCTTGGTCAGTTGCTCGCGCTCTTCGCCGGTCAGCTTCGGGATCAGAGCCTCAGCGACTTGCGCTGAGATTGAATCCTCCAGGCTCAGGATGTCGGTATAGTTCTCGTCGAACTGTGAAGCCCACAGCGGTGCGCCGTCGCGCATGCTGACAAGCTGCACGGTGACGCGGATGCGGTCGCCGATGCGCTGAATCCGCCCGTCGAGCACGAAGCCGACGCCCAACTCCTCCCCGGCGGTGAATGGGTCGCTTGCTTCGTGCATGTATTTCAGCACGGAACTTGTCGGGCGGACGGTGATGCGGCGGATGTTGCTCAGGCGGTTGATGACTGCGTCGGCTAAGCCGAGGCCGAGATACTCGTCGCCGGTGTCGTCCATCCCGCCGAGCCGCAGCGTCTTTAGTGGCAGCACGGCGATTGATCGATCCGCGGTCGCCGGCTCGCGCAGGAGGCCCGCGACGTGACCGCCGCCGTCGGCGATTTTGTCATGACCCGATAACAGTAGCGTCGCCGAGACGGGGAGGCCGTCGAGGTGGCGCCGGATGTCTTCGGAGAACTGTTCGGTGGACAGGTAGCGTTCGGAGGTCTCTTTGCGCATCGCCTTCAGCGCCACGCCATCAAGGTCGCCGGCCAACTCGCGTCGCAGTGCCTCGACGCTCGCGGCGCCGCGGCAGCGGGCGACCGCCTCCGCAGTGGCCGCGCTCTGGCTCTTGATGCCGTCAGTCAACAGAATGCCGTCGACGTTGCCGATAATGACGCTCGGTCGCTCCGGGTTGACTTCGCAGATGACGCGCGCGACCTCGTGCGGCAGACGGCTCAGGAGCGGGTACGGACGATGACCCGACAGCAATTCATAGAGCAGCACGCCCAGACTGTAGACATCGCTCGCGGCGGTGATTGGCTCGCCGCGCACTTGTTCGGGGCTGGCGTATTCGGGCGTCATCA
>Ga0136617_10002849_pt1 | contig 15437 bp, 11 predicted proteins | sample AntDrymUQ3222106_2_FD_129672 | JGI IMG/M metagenome (GOLD analysis project Ga0136617, IMG submission 129672) | Polar desert sand microbial communities from Dry Valleys, Antarctica - metaG UQ322 (21.06) | ecosystem: Environmental > Terrestrial > Soil > Desert | place: Antarctica: Dry Valley...
GGGCTTCGTGCTCGACAAGGTCGAGGCCCTGACGCCGGGCGGGCTGATCGACCGGATTCTCGAGGCGATGTACGGCGACGACCCGCCCCAGGGCGTACCCAAGCACGTGCTCGTCCCGGTCGAGCCCGACGACCGCGACACGTACGAGGAGTGGCTGGCCATGCAGCGGGGCTCGCAGGTCCGCATCCGCGTGCCCCAGCGCGGCGAACGTCGGCGCCTGCTGGAGACGGTCACGCACAACGCCGATGAGGCCTTCACCCGCCACCGGATGCGCCGGGCCAGCGACCACAACACCAGGTCGCGGGCGCTGACCGAGCTGCAAGGTCTGCTCGGGCTGCCGGAGGCGCCGCTGCGCATCGAGTGCTACGACATGGCCCACCTCCAGGGCACGGACTACGTCGGCTCGATGGTCGTGCTGGAGGACGGCCTGCCGAACAAGCGCGAGTACCGCCGCTTCAAGGTCCACGTGCCCGGCAACGACGACTACGCGGCGATGGAGGAGGTCCTCACCCGACGCCTCCGCGCCTACGTCGACGAGCGCGATCGCCCGCCGGCCGAGCGGGGCGACAAGCCCGGCAAGTTCGCCTACCCGCCCCAGCTGCTCGTCGTCGACGGCGGCAAGGGCCAGCTCGGCGTGGCCGAGCGGGTCGTCCGGACGCTCGGGCTGGAGCACGAGATCCCCGTGGCCGGGCTGGCCAAGCGCTTCGAGGAGGTGTTCGTGCCGGGCCAGCCCGAGCCGGTCGAGATCCCGCGGGGGAGCGAGGCGCTGTTCCTGCTGCAGCGCATCCGCGACGAAGCCCACCGCTTCGCCAACACATTCCACGGCGAGCGCCGCAGCAAGCGCATGACACGCAGCGTCCTCGACGGCATTGCCGGTCTCGGTGAGACGCGTCGCCAGCGGCTGGTCAAGGAGTTCGGGGGCGTCAACGCCGTCAAGGCGGCGTCGCTCGACGATCTGCAGGCGAAGTCGTGGCTGCCCGACGCCGTCGCCGACGCCGTCCACCGCCACCTCCACCCGGACGCCGTGACCGCGCCATGACGGAATTGGCATGACCGACGCCAACTCGCGGCTGTGGGAGGACTACGCCGGGTGGTGGATCGAGGGCTTCACCGATGGTGCCGACCCGGAGTACACCGAGCAGATCCTGCCGCTGGCCGCCGACGCGCTGAGCGGCGCTCGCCGCATCCTCGATGTCGGCGCAGGGGACGGGCAGATCAGCCGCCTGGCGGCACGGCTGCCCGGCGTCGACCTCGTCGTCGCCCTCGACCCGACGTGGAACCAGATCCGCGTCGCCGCCGAGCGCGGTGGCGCGACCGGCTTCGTGCGGGCCGGGGCCGATCGTCTGCCGTTCATCGACGGCGCCTTCGACGCAGCCGTCGCCTGCCTGGTGTTCGAGCACATCGACGCCGTCGACGCGGCGATCGCCGAGGTCGCCCGTATTTTGGTGCCGGGCGGGCGCTTCCACTTCTTCCTCAACCATCCGCTGTTGCAGACGCCTGGCAGTGGCTGGATCGACGACCATGTGCTCGACCCACCCGAGCAGTACTGGCGCATCGGCCCATACCTCCCCGAGCAGGCGACGATCGAAGAGGTCGAGCCGGGGGTGCGCATCCGCTTTGTCCACCGGCCGCTGTCGCGCTACGTCAATGCGCTGGTCGCCAACGGGCTGTGGATCGAGCAGCTGATCGAGCCGGCGCCGCCGGCAGGCTTCCTCGCCCTCGCCCCCGAGTACCCCGACGCCGCCGCCGTGCCCCGCCTGGTGTACCTCCGGACACTCAAGCGCGCGGTATGACTCGGACGGAGGACAGTGGTCCGGGCTCGGGCGGGGCCGCTCCGGTACGGTGATCGGCGGTGGCCGAGATCGTCCTCATCACGGGCATGTCGGGGGCCGGGCGTTCCGCGGCCGCCGATGTGCTCGAGGATCTGGGCTGGTACGTCGTCGACAACCTGCCTTCGACGCTGATCGAGAAGATCGTCGAGCTGGCCTCGTTGCCGGCCAGTGGCATCGAGCGTCTGGCCCTCGTCGCCGGGCGGAACTACGGCGCCACCGTGCTCGATACCGTCGCCGCGCTGCGCACCGACGGCCATCAGGTCACGGTGTTGTTCCTGGACGCGTCCGAGGCCGAGCTGGTGCGTCGCTACGACGCCACCCGCCGCAAGCATCCGCTGGCGGCCGAAGTCGACGGGCTGGTCGAGTCGATCGGCCACGAACGAGCGTTGCTCCAGCCGGTTCGCGACGCCGCCGACCTCGTCATCGACACGTCCGGCCTCAACGTCCACCAGCTGAAGGATCGGGTCGTCGCCGCCTTCGATCGCGTCGACTCGTCGACGCTGCAGGTCTCGGTGGAGAGCTTTGGGTTCAAGCACGGCCTGCCCCTTGACGCCGACATCGTGATGGACGTGCGCTTCCTGCCCAACCCGCACTGGCAGGACGAGTTGCGCCCGTTGACCGGTCACGACCCGGCCGTTCGTGACTACGTGCTAGAGCGGGCCGACACGACCGAATTCCTCGAGCGCCTCGACGACCTCCTGCGCTCGGTGCTGCCGTCGTACCAGGCAGAAGGCCGCAGCTACCTCACGGTGGCCATCGGCTGCACCGGCGGCCGCCACCGCTCCGTCGCCCTCGCCGAGGAGCTGGCATCGCGGCTGCGCGCCCGCGGCACCGCCGTTCGCACCACCCACCGCGACATCACCCGCTAGGGCCATCCGACCAGACCAGTTCTGTGGCAATCCGGCCGCGTGTGACGTGAGTGGGTTGCCACAGAACCCACTTTTTCCTCTCGCCGGGCTGGCCGACCCCCTGGTCGGGCATGCTGGATCGGCCTGATGTCATGGCGCTGTTTGCTCGTCAACACTGGGTGGCCGCCACCCGGCAACTGCTCGACCTCGGCGTCGGCGCCAACGCTGTGCACTGGGCCCGCAAGAAGCGCCTCGTCGTGACGCCGGCTCGGGGTGTCGTCGCGCTCGGCGGCCGCGAGCTCGACTTCGCCGGGCGGGCACTTGCCGCACAGCTGTCGGTCGGCGACGACTCCTTCGTCAGCGGCACCTCGGCCGGCGTCCTGCTTGGACTGCGCGGTATGCGCGCCAACCGATCGAGATCACCTGCCCGGCCGAGCGTCGCGTCAAGATGCCGCCGTGGGCACGATTGGTTCGCACGCGCTGGATCGACGACGCCCTCGAGGTCATCCAACGCCCTGATGGCATCCGCCTGGCCCGGCCGTTGCGCACGTTGTTCCGTCTCGCCGCCGTGTCCAGCCAGCATCGCTTCGAGCGCGCGGCCGAGGACGTTTGGCATCTCGGCCTCGCCACCCCGGCCGAGGCGGGTGAATACCTCACCGCCATCCGCCGGCAGGGATTGACGGGCGTGACGAAGTTCGCGACGTGGCTGGAACAGACGATGCCCCGTTCCGCCGCCAGTCAGAGTGGACTCGAGCTCGACTTCGTCGCCCTGATCCGGCGGCTTGGCCTGCCGGACCCGGAGCGGCAGTATCCGTTGACGCTGCCGAGTGGCGAGGTCGTCCACCTCGATCTCGCGTGGCCCGACATCCGCCTGGCCGTCGAGCCGGGCCATTCCTGGTGGCACGGCGGGGAGCTGCGAGCCCGCGCCGACGAGGCACGCGACCGCGCTTGTCATGCCGTCGGCTGGCAGGTCGAGCGCTACTCCCAAGATGACCAGCACGACCCGCCAACCGGACCGGAGCTGGTGGCGATGTACCGTCGCCGGGCCGATCTGTGTCACCTCGGTCGCGTGTCTCGCGACTGAGGCGCCACAGAACCGGAGAGGACCAGTTCTGTGGCAATCCCGTCGCGCGTGACGTGACCCGGGTGCCACAGAAGCGGAAGAGGACGGGTTCGCTAGTGTCCGCGTCGATCTCGCAGGTCCTCGAAAGGAAACCCTCCCCATGACCGTTCGTGTCGGCATCAACGGCTTCGGCCGGATCGGCCGCAACCTGTTCCGGGCGGCTACCCAGCGCGGCGCCGACATCGACTTCGTGGCCGTCAACGACCTCGGCGACGTCGCCACGATGGCCCACCTGTTGAAGTACGACTCGGTGCTTGGGGTCCTGCCGCAGACGATCAAGGCCACGAAGAACGGCATCAAGGTCGACAAGGACGAGCTGCGCGTGCTGTCCGAGCGCAACCCGGCCGACCTCCCCTGGGGTGAGCTCGGCGTCGACGTCGTCGTCGAGTCGACCGGCTTCTTCACCAAGCGGGCCGATGCCGCCGCCCACCTCGACGCCGGCGCCCCGCTGGTCGTCGTGTCGGCCCCGGCCGACGGGGCCGACGCCACGTTCGTCCACGGCGTCAACCACCAGGACTTCGACCCGGCCAAGCACCAGGTCGTCTCCAACGCCAGCTGCACGACGAACTGCTTCGTGCCGATGGTCAAGGTCCTCGACGATGTCTTCGGCGTCGAGCAGGGCCTGATGACGACGATCCACGCCTACACCGGTGACCAGCAACTCGTCGACGGCCCGCACAAGGACCTCCGCCGGGCCCGCGGGGCGGCGATCAACATCACGCCGACCAGTACCGGCGCCGCCCGGGCGACGGCCCTCGTCCTCGCCGCGATGAAGGGCAAGCTAGACGGCACGTCGTTGCGAGTGCCCGTGCCGACCGGCTCGATCACCGACTTCAACGCCCTCCTCACCAAGGAGGCGTCGGTCGAGGAGATCAACGCCGCCTTCGCCGCCGCCGCCAAGTCCGGCCCGTTGAAGGGGATCGTCCGCTACACCGAAGACCCGATCGTGTCGAGCGACATCGTCACCGACCCGCACTCGTGCATCTTCGACGCCGGGCTGACGATGAGCATGGGCCGCCTCGTCAAGGTCCTCGGCTGGTACGACAATGAATGGGGCTACTCCAACCGCCTCGTCGACTTCGTCCTTCACGCCGGCAAGGCGACCAAGAAGCGCCCCGCCAAGAAGGCGACCGCCAAGAAGGCGGCGGCGAAGAAGGCGACCGCCAGCCGGTGAAGGCGATGCCACCGGTGCTCGAGGATCTCGAGCGCCGACTCGGATCGTTGGACGGCAAGACGGTGCTCGTGCGGACCGATTTCAACGTGCCGATGGAGGACGGTCGTATCACCGACGACTTCCGCATCCGCGCCGCGCTGCCGACGATCGAGTGGCTTCGTGAGCGCGGCGCCGTCGTTGTCGCCGCCAGCCACCTCGGGCGCCCCAAGGGAAAGCCGGATCCGCAGTACTCGATGGACGCTGTGCGGGCGCGGCTGGCCGAGCTGGCGCCCGGTGTCGAGCTGCGTGGGAATCTCCGCTTCGACGCCGGCGAGGAGGGGAACGATCCCGCCTTCGCCGACCGCCTGGTCAAGGACATCGACGCCTACGTCAACGACGCCTTCGGCGCATCCCACCGGGCCCACGCCTCGATCGTCGGGCCGCCGGCGCGCGTGCCCTCGGCGATGGGTCGATTGCTCCAACGTGAGGTCGAGGTCCTCAGTGCGCTGCGGGCCAAGCCGAACCGGCCGTTCGTCGCCATCCTCGGGGGGGCCAAGGTCTCCGACAAGCTCGGCGTGATCGAGGCGTTGCTCCACACGGTCGACGCGCTGTGCATCGGCGGGGCCATGTGCTTCACGTTCTTCGCCGGCCAGGGTCGCTCGATCGGCGACTCGCTGTCCGAGCCGGACCAGGTCGACACGTGCCGCCGCCTGCTCGATGAGGCGGCCAAGCCGATCCACCTGCCGACCGACATCACCGGTCTCGACGCCGCCGGCAACTACGCCACCTACGGGACCAGCCTGCCCGCCGGCGCCAAGGGCCTCGACATCGGCCCCGGGACGGCGGCCGAATTCGGCGACGTCGTGATGGACGCCCGAACCGTCTTCTGGAACGGCCCGATGGGCATGTTCGAGGACGAGCGCTTCGCCGCCGGCACGAAGGCGGTCGCCCAGGCCGTTGCCGAGTCGAAGGCGTTCACCGTCGTCGGCGGCGGCGACTCGGCGGCGGCGCTGGCCGAGTTCGGTCTCGACGACGATGTCGATCACGTCTCCACCGGCGGCGGTGCCTCGCTCGAGCTGCTCGAGCTCGGCGACCTCCCCGGCCTCGCGGCACTTCGGGATCACGCCCCGTGACCGGAGTACCTCGCGCCCGCCGAGTACGGCAAGACGCGAATCGGGTATCGACGTACTCGGGGTGCGGCAGATACTCGGGTGAGAAGACGGGAGGTCGAGAACATGGGTGAGCAACGGCGGCCGCTGATCAGCGGCAACTGGAAGATGCACCACAACCACTTCGAGGCCATCCAGACGGTGCAGAAGCTGTCCTACCTCGTCCCGGTGGAGGCGACCGAGGATGTCGAGGTCAGCATCCACCCCCCGTTCACCGACCTGCGCAGCATTCAGACGCTGATCGCCGCCGACGACCTGCCGTTCACGCTCGGTGCCCAGAACTGCCATTCCGAGGACACGGGCGCGTTCACCGGAGAGGTGTCGGCTGCCTTCCTCGCCAAGCTCGACGTTGGCTATGTCATCGTCGGCCACAGCGAGCGGCGCGAGCTGTTCGGGGAGACCGACGACGTCGTGGCGGCCAAGATCACGGCCGTCGCCCGCCACGCGATAGCGCCGATCATCTGTGTCGGCGAGACGCTCGACGAGCGCGAAGCGGGCACGACCGAGGACAAGGTCCGCGGCCAGGTGGCCGCTGCGCTGGCCGGTCGGAAGGGGGCCGACGTCGCCGGGTGGGTCATCGCCTACGAGCCGATCTGGGCGATCGGCACCGGCCGCACGGCAACCGCCGCAGACGCCCAGACCGTGTGCGGCGCGATCCGCCGCCAGGTCGCCGACCTGTTCGACGGCGCCATCGCAGCGACGCTGCGGGTGCAGTACGGCGGGTCCGTCAAGGCGGCCAACATCGCCGAGCTGATGGCCCAGCCCGACATCGACGGCGCCCTCGTCGGCGGGGCCAGCCTCGACCCCGACGAGTTCGCCCGCATCGTCCGCTACCGCTGACCCGAGACCTCCCGCGCGCCTGGAACGTTCGCTCCGGCGGACGATCTGGCTGGTCGATGGCTCATCAACGGCTGGACTGCTAAGTTTCGCCGTACTCAGCAATGGAAAACAGGGGCAGGACCCTGAGCGACCGGGTAGAGGGACGCCAGGTCGCGGCCCCGTGGGGGCGGTCCTGAAGCGGGCATCAATCAGCGTGAAAACAGACCACAGGAGGTCGATGAAGTGACGAGCCGACGGAGGAGCGCTGCGTTCCTCTCGGTCCTCGCCGGAGCATCTCTCGTCGTTGCCATGAGCAGCAACGCGGGAGCTACCGACGAGCCGAGCAACGAAGCAGCGACGCCCACCACCGACCCATCGGACACCACCGATGAGACGACGACCGGTGACACCGGCGAGACGACGGAGACGACGACCGACGACACCGCGTCGGAGACCTCGACGGCCGGTTCGGCCGCCGAAGGCACCGGCGCCGAGATCGGCGGTAGCGCCTGCGGTGAGCCGCACGGCCCCTACGACGAGCCGGCCGAAGCGCCGGCCGGCGAGGTCCGAGTGGCGTGGAACGACCCGTTGCTGTCGTTCAACAGCAGCTCGTCGCGCGGCAACGCGACCGCCAACAATAACCCGCTGTACCTGATGAACCTGGGTGGCTTCAGCTACTACGACGGCGACCTCGTCCTCGTCAACAACGACCAGTTCGGCACGTGCTCGCTCGACTCGCTCGACCCGTTGACCGTGACGTACACGATCAACGAGGGGGTCACGTGGTCCGACGGCACCCCCGTCGACGCCGCCGACCTCGTGCTGCAGTGGGCCGCCACCGGCACGCACTTCAACTCGGCCGACTCCGTCGTCACCGGCAACGGCCTCACCGTCGCCGCCGACCCCGACGGCAACCCGATCGTCATCGGTCCCGACGGCGCCGAGCTGCCCTCCCCGGTTGACGAAGCCACCACCGCCGCCTACACGGCCGCCTTCGACCCCGAAGGCGCGACCGGTGCCGAGCTGCTCGAGGGCTTCACGTACAAGGAGTCCACCAGCATCGCCTTCGACGGCGCCAGTGAGTCGCTCGAGCTCGTGACGCAGTTCCCGGAGATCTCCGAGGACGGCCGTTCCGTGACGATCACGTGGGACTCGTTCTACGTCGACTACGAGACCGGTGGTCTCGGCGTCGGTGTCCCGGCCCACGTCGTCGGCCAGAACGCGCTGCAGGTCGAGGACCCGATGGAGGCCAAGGAAGCCCTCCTCGCCGCCCTCCAGGCCGCCTACGTGCAGCCGACCCCAGCGTCGGAGAGCACCGCCACAACGACCGCCGGTACGACCGCTGGGACGGAGACCACGACCGCGGGAACGACGGCGGGCAGCGATGCCCCTGCCGGCGATCCGGAGGCCACGGCCGACGTCGCGGCGATCGCCAACTTCTGGAACACCGGCTTCGACGCCACGTCGCTGCCCGGCGACCCGGGCATCTACGTCGGCTACGGCCCGTACAACCTGACCGGGTACGACGAACTCACCCAGATGACGTTCGAGGTCCGCGAGGATTATACCTGGGGCCCGAAGCCGCAGGTCCAGACGATCGTCTACTCGATCATCGGTGACCCGGTGGCGGCCGTCCAGGCGATGGAGAACGAGGAAGTCGACATCATCCAGCCGCAGGCGACGGCCGACATCCTCACTCAGCTGCAGGGTCTGGCCGACCGCGGCATCGAGGTCCTCGGTGGCGACGGCGCCACCTATGAGCACGTCGATCTGGTGTACGGCAACGGTGGTCCGTTCGACCCCGCCACGTACGGCGGTGATGAGGAGACGGCCCGCGCCGTGCGTCAGGCGTTCCTCCTGACGGTGCCCCGACAGGAGATCGTCGATCGCCTGATCGTCCCGCTGAACCCGGACGCGGTCGTCCGTGACTCGTTGAACGAGGTCCCCGGTTCGCCGAACTACGACGAGACCGTGGCCAACAACGGCTCGGACGCCTACGCCGAGCAGGACATCGAGGGCGCGATCGCCCTCCTGGCCGAGGCCGGGGTCGACACGTCGACGCCGATCGACGTTCGCTTCCTGTTCGCCGCCAACAACCCGCGGCGGGCGGCGGAGTACGAGCTGATCCGGGACGCGGCCGCCCAGGCCGGGTTCAACGTCATCGACGGCAACAGCCCGACGTGGGGTCAGGACCGGGAGAACCCGTCGCTGTACGACGCCAGCCTCTTCGGGTGGCAGTCGACGGCCATCGCGGTCGCCGCCTCGGAGGCGCAGTACGTCACCGGCGGTTTGAACAACCCCGTCGGCTTCTCCAACCCCGAGATCGACGCGCTGTACGAGGAGCTCAAGTCGACCACCGATCCGGCCCGTCAGGTCGAGATCAACATCGAGGTCGAGACGCTGCTCCTCGAGGACGGGTTCAGCATCCCGATCTTCCAGCACCCGGCGATCACCGGTTTCAACAGCACCTACGTCTCGGGGGTCGACAACATCGCCCTCGCGCCGACGGTGTTCTACAACTTCTGGGAGTGGCAGGCGGCGTCCTGACTACACGGGCACCAGCCTCCGGGCGGGTGCCCACCCACCGGTCGAACGGCCGGTGACCCAGCAGTCATGCGAGCCGGGGTGTCGGATCTAGTATCCGGCACCCCGGCTTTGTGCTTGGACCCACTCGTCGACTGACCAGGAGCCGCTCCGTGCTCGTCTACATCCTCCGCCGATTGGTCGCCGCCTTCTTCATCCTCATCGGCGCCTCGTTCATCGTCTACATCCTCCTCACGTACGCCGGTGACCCGCTCGAGTTCACGCGCGCCATCGGTAATCCGACCCAGCGCGCCGCCGCCCAGCGCTCGGTCAACGAGGCCCTCAACCTCGATACGCCTCGCGTCGTGCGGTACCTGTTGTGGCTGCAGGATCTCATCTTCTCGCTCGACGCTCGCGAGCGTTTCGGCCTCTCGGCGCGCACCCAACTGCCGGTGTGGGACGACCTCACCGGGCGCATGCTGATGACGTTGAAGCTCGTGTCGGCAGCCACGTTCGCCTCGATCTTCATCGGCGTCAGCGTCGGCATCGTCAGCGCCCTCCGTCAGTACTCCGGCTTCGACTACCTCGTCACGTTCGTCACGTTCGTGTTCTTCTCGGTCCCGGTGTTCTGGGTGGCCGTGATCCTCAAGTCGTGGGGCGGCATCAACTTCAACGACTGGCTGCGCGACGGGGCCCACTTCTCCGTCGAGTTCATCGTCGCCGCCGCCGTGCTGGCCGCCGTCGTCGGCTACAGCATCGCCGGCGGGCGCGTCCCACGAAAGCTGCTGTTCGGGGTGGGGGCCGCGGCCGGCTTGGCCGGTCTGCTGGCCTGGATGTCGTCGGTCGGTTGGATGCTCAACCCCGGGGTCGGGCCCATCGTTTTCGCCCTCATTGCCATCGGCATCGCCGTGGCCGTCACCGCGGTGATGGCCGGGTGGCGCAACGTCAAGGCCCGCAACAGTGCGCTGACGGCCGCCGTCGTCGGCATCGCCCTCTACTACCCGCTCCAGGGCGTCCTCGACGGCGACCTCAGCGTGTGGAGGGTGCTCGGTCTCGGACTGGTCAGCGCCCTCGTCGGCGTCGTCATCGGCTACGCCTGGGGCGGCTACGACAAGGGGCAGTCGGCCCGCACGGCCGCCATCGTCGCCCTGTTGTGCTCGGTCGTCGTCTTCGTCGACCGGGCGATGCAATCGTGGGCCGAGTACTCGGCCTCCCCCGTGATCCGCAACCGGCCGATCAAGACGATCGGCGACCGCGAGAACCGGCTGGAGGGCAGCTTCTGGGTGATTACCGACAACACGTTCAGCCACCTGATCCTGCCGACGATGGCGCTGATGCTGATCTCCTTGGCGTCATACACGCGCTACTCGCGAGCGAGCATGCTGGAGGTGCTCAACCAGGACTACATCCGCACGGCGCGGGCCAAGGGCCTGACCGAGCGCACCGTCGTCGTGCGTCACGGCTTCCGCAACGCGATGATCCCGCTGGCCACCATCGTCGCCTTCGACATCGGTGGCATCCTCGGCGGCGCCGTCGTCACCGAGACGGTCTTCGAGTGGAACGCGATGGGCAGCATGTTCATCGAGGGGCTACGCAACAATGACCCGAACCCGGTGATGGCCTTCTTCGTCGTCATCGCCACGTTCGCCATCGTCTTCAACCTCATCGCCGACATCGTGTACGCGGTGCTCGACCCGCGGATCCGAATCGGAGCGTGACGTGACCCTCATCGAGACCCCCGAGCACACACCGGGTACCACCCCCATCGGCGACGAGACCACGGCCGAGCAGCAGGAGGTCGTCGGCCTCAGCCAGAGCCAGATCGTCCGCCGGCGCTTCATCCGACACAAGGGGGCGATGATCTCGCTCTTCGTTCTGTTCGGGGTCGTCGTGCTGGCGGCGACGAGCATCGGGTGGGGGCCGATCCCGGGCTGGTGGAGATGGGACTACACCACGCTCGTCCCGCCGACCGACATCCAGAAGCCGACGTTGTCGATCCGGCCGAGCTGGCTCGGCGGCGACGGCCTGCGCTGGGGCGAGCATCCGTTCGGCCTCGACAACCAGAACGGCAAGGACATGTTCGCGATGACGATGCGCGGCGTACAGACGTCGCTGACCGTCATCGTCGTGCTCGGCGTCATGGCGACCGTCATCGGTGTCGTCATCGGTTCGCTGTCCGGCTACTACGGCAAGTGGACCGACGCCGTGCTGATGCGCTTCACCGACGTCATCCTCGTCATCCCGCTGCTGATCATCACGGCCGTCGCCGGCTTCGCCCTCGGGTTCAGCGGCATCTGGCCCGTGGCGATCGCGCTCGGGCTGTTCACCTGGACGGGCCTGGCCCGGCTCGTGCGGGCCGAGTTCCTCGCCCTGCGCGAGCGCGAGTTCGTCGACGCCGCGCGCGTCGCCAACGCGCCGGACCGGCGGATCATCTTCAAGCACATCCTCCCGAACACGGTCGGCACGATCGTCGTCAGCACGACGCTCCTCATGGGCGGCGGCATCCTCACCGAGGCGGCGCTCGGCTTCCTCGGCTTCGGCGTTCGGCCGCCCGAGGTCTCGCTCGGCACGCTCGTCAACGCCTACCAGGGCGCCTACTCGACCCGGCCGTACCTGTTCCTGTGGCCGGGCGTTTTCGTCATCGTCATCGTGCTGTGCCTGCAGTTCATCGGCGACGGCCTGCGCGACGCCTTCGACCCCCGGCAGAAGCGCATCCCCAAGCGCAAGGATCTCGAGCGTGATGCCGATCAGCAGCGCATCCGCGCCGAGGCCGCCGAGGACGACATCTCCGTGCGCAGCCCGACGATCGGGGGCACGGGGCCGTGATCGCTCGTCAGCCGGCGACGACGCCGACCACGACGCCGGCGACGACCAGCGCGATGGCGGCGAGTCCCGTGGCGACGTGCCAGCGGATCACCGGCCGCTCCCGTTCGAGTCGGGGGTCGTCGAGGTGACCGGCGGCCCGCAGCTCGCTCCAGCGACGGTGGATAGCCGCCGCCGCCGAGCCCGACGGCGTCTCGACGATGTCGCCGGGTCGCCCACCCGCCGCGCCGGCCCCGGCGGCACCGGCCCGCTGCTGCCCGAACAGCCGCGCGTTCGCCGGGTCGCTGCTGGTCATCGACCTGACCACCGCGGCGCGCGCTCCGGGGGCCGGCGCCGACCACGACATGAAGCGCCCGTAGGCCGTGACGAGGCACAGCGCCCAGCGGGTGTCGATGGCCTGCAACGCCGGCCAGGGGATCTCGATCGTGCGCGTCACGTTGGTCAACGTGACGCCGGCATCGGTGACGCGCACCTCCGGTCGCCAGAAGCAAGCCCAGCAGGCCAACGTGAACAGCGCCGTCCATGGCGCCAAGCCGGCAGCGACATCCCAGCCTTCGAGGGTGCCCGTCACGACGACGATGGCCGCCGCGATGACGGCGATGGCCACCGTCAGGGGGCGTCCGTACCACGGCTTCATGACCTCCAGCACCGCTTCATGGTGCCAGCAAACCGGTTCGACGAAAGGACCATGCGGTGATCGACACCGACGAGACATCGGCACCGCCCGCCGGCACCGGCCGCACCGTGGTCGAGGTCCGCGACCTCGACGTCGACTTCTGGGTCAACGGCGAGTGGTATCCGGCCGTCATCGGGGCGTCGTTCGACGTGACGGCCGGGGAGGCGCTGGCCATCGTCGGCGAGTCCGGATCGGGCAAGTCGACGATCGCGCTGGCCATGATGGGCCTGCTGCCGAAGAACGCCTCGATCAGCGGCTCGATCCGACTCGGGGACGAGGAGATCGTCGGCCTGGACCAGCGCAGCCTGCGCTCGATCCGTGGCCGCGTCGTGTCGATGATCTTCCAGGAGCCGATGACGGCCCTCAACCCTGTCTACACCGTCGGCTTCCAGATCGCCGAGATGCTGCGCAGCCATCAGTCGATGTCGCCGAAGCGGGCACGCCAGCGGGCGATCGAACTGCTCGACCTCGTCGAGATCCCGGAGCCGCACAAGCGGATCGACTCGTTTCCGCACCAGCTGTCAGGGGGCCAGCGCCAGCGGGCGATGATCGCCCAGGCGCTGGCGATGGACCCCAAGGTGCTGGTCGCCGACGAGCCGACGACGGCCCTCGACGTGACCGTCCAGGCCGAGATCCTCAAGCTCGTCCGCGACCTCCGCGACCGCATTGACGCCGGCATCCTGCTGATCACCCACGACATGGGCGTCGTCGCCGACCTCGCCGATCGCGTCATGGTGATGGAAAAGGGGCTCGTCGTCGAGCAGGGCGAGATCAGCCAGGTCTTCCATTTTCCCGAGCACCCCTATACGCAACAGCTGCTGGCGGCCGTGCCGCACCTCGGCTCGCTGTCGGGCTTCGGGGGTGACGCGGTGCCCGTCGAGCCCGCCGTCCCGGTTAGCGCGCCAGTCGCGGCGGCGAACGCCGTCGTCGATCTGCGCAACGTCGCCATCGATTACCCCAAGCGGGGCCGGGCGCCGGCCTTCCGTGCCGTCGATGGCGTGACGCTGTCGATCGGCGCGGCCGAGGTCGTCGGCCTCGTCGGCGAGTCGGGGTCGGGCAAGACGACGATCGGTCGGGCCATCGTAGGCTTACTGCCGTTCGTCGAGGGTGAGGCGCGCGTCCTCGGCCGCGACATGGTCGGGATCTCGAAGTCGGACCTTGGGCAGGTCCGGCGCGAGGTCAGCTTCGTGTTCCAGGACCCGGGCTCATCGCTCAACCCTCGGCTGCCGATCGGCGAATCGATCGGCGAGCCGCTGCTGCTGGCCAAGGAGGCCAAAGGCGCCGCCCTCGGCAAGCGGGTCGAGGATCTGCTCGATCAGGTCCACCTGGCCCGCCACCTGCGCAACCGCTACCCCCACGAGCTGTCGGGTGGCCAGCGCCAGCGGGTCGGGGTGGCCCGGGCGCTCGCCCTCGGCCCCAAGCTGCTCATCGCCGACGAGCCGACGTCCGCCCTCGACGTGTCGGTGCAGGCCAGGGTCCTGGAGCTGTTCCAGGAACTGCAGCGCGACATCGGCTTTGCTTGCCTGTTCATCTCCCACGACCTCGCCGTCGTGGAGATCCTCGCCCAGCGCATCGCCGTGATGCAGAACGGCAAGCTCGTCGAGACCGGCGACCGAATGGACGTCCTCGTCAACCCGCAGGATCCCTACACCCAGCGCCTGCTGGCGGCGGTGCCGGTGCCCGACCCCGAGGAACAGGAGCGGCGCCGGGTGGCCCGCGACGCGCTGCTTGCGGCCGAGGGTGTCAGCTGACCGCACAAGGTTCCGCGGGTTGTAACAGCCGTTCCAACCGGGGCGGGTTTGGGAACTGCTACAGTCCGTGCACCCCATCGATCGGGGAGGACGATGTGGGCATGTGCATTCGATGAACGAGACTGGGTTTGACCACGGGCGTGGCGCAACCACCGGTGTGCGGTCGTCGGGGCGCGTACAACTTTCTCCCAACCTGACCTCGAGGAGGAGGATCACTTGAGCAAGAGGCGCACCCAGCGACTCCTTGCCTTCGGCGTTGGTCTCTCGCTCGTTGCCGCAGCCTGCGGCGACGACGACAGTGAGAGCACCGATGACCCGAGCGCAACGGAGGACGCGACCGGCGACACCGACGCCCCCGAGGGCACGGACGCCCCGGCGACGACGGCGGCTAGCGAAGGGACCGGCGCGGCGACCACCGCGCCGACCGAAACGACCGGCGCGGCGGTAACGACCGCGGCCGGCGGGACCGACACGACCGCCGCGGCGGGCACGGACACCACCGCGGCCACGGAGACCTCCGCGGCCACCGAGACCACGGCGACCGGCGACACGACCGGTGACACGGCCGCGGCGGGCGAGGGCGGCGCGATGACGCTCACCGTCAACCTGGCCGAGAACGCCGTGTGGGAGGACGGGACGCCGATCACGGTGGCCGACCTCGAGTGCACGTGGCAGGCCAACCTGAACACGCCCGGCTCGGTCACGACGACCGGCTACGAC
>Ga0136617_10002850_pt1 | contig 15436 bp, 18 predicted proteins | sample AntDrymUQ3222106_2_FD_129672 | JGI IMG/M metagenome (GOLD analysis project Ga0136617, IMG submission 129672) | Polar desert sand microbial communities from Dry Valleys, Antarctica - metaG UQ322 (21.06) | ecosystem: Environmental > Terrestrial > Soil > Desert | place: Antarctica: Dry Valley...
CGCCGTCGCGGAACGCTTCACCGCGGACGGTCTCGGGGTCATCGCGATCGCGGCGTCGCGCGTCCCGGGCCGTGAAGGAAACCGCGAGATCTTCGTGCTCGCGCGCAAGGGTGAGCCCGGCCTCTCGCCGGGACGGATCGGCGTCCTCGCGCGGGAGGCCGCGGAATGAAGATCGCGATCGCCTTCCGCGAGGACCGTGCCGCCGCGCTCGAGGCTGCGCGAGGGGCGGGAGCGCGCCTCCGTCAGGCCGGCCACGACGTCGCGGAGCTTCTGCTCGACTCACGAAGCCATGGTTCGGAGGTGAGCAACGCCGACGTGGCGTGCGTGTTCGGCGGAGACGGTACGATCTTGCGCGCCGCACGGGCTCTCGCGCCGGTCGAGGTCCCGATCCTCGGCGTGAACCTCGGGCGCCTTGGCTTCCTGACCGCGACGTCCGTCGAGGAGCTCGACCGCACGCTGCAGGAGGTGACCTCGGGCAGATTCGAGTGCGAGGAGCGCACGCTCCTGAACGCGCGACTCATGCGTGACGGTACGCAGCTCGCACACGTGAACGCGCTGAACGACGTCGTGGTCGCGCGCGGCGCGTTGGTCCGGTCCATCCGCGTGGAGGTGCGCATCGACGGCGAGCCGTTCACGGTGTACTGGGCCGATGGGGTCATCGTCGCGACGGCCACCGGCAGCACCGCGTACGCGTTCTCCGCGGGCGGCCCGATCATCCTGCCGCACTCGCAGGCGCTCGTGTTCGTTCCCATCGCACCGCATCTGTCGTTCCGCAACGCGGTCGTTCTCGACGGCGATAGGCTCCTTGAGCTCATCGTGCAGGACCATCCGGCGCGGCTTTCGCTCGACGGGCAGGAGGAGCACGACCTTCAGGCTGGCGATCGTGTCGAGGTGCGGCGCAGCGGGACCGTCCTGAAGCTTGTACGCACCGCGTCGATGCCGCCCTTCCTGTCACTGCTGAAGAAGAAGATCTTGAAAGAGGGGGATGACATCTGATGAGCACCGAGGCGGCTGTCGCCGCGATCCGTGATCGGGTCGACGACGTCCCCGCCGCGGCCATCGTGCTCGGTTCCGGCCTTGGGCGGCTCGCCGATGACGTCACAGAGGCGACACGCATTCCGTACAGCGAGATCCCGGGCTGGATGAAGAGCACCGTGCGGGGGCATGCGGGTGAGCTCGTTGTCGGGCGTCTCGGTGGCAAGATCGTCGCCGTGATGAACGGCCGCCTCCACTACTACGAGGGGTACGACATGGACGCGGTCACGTACCCGATGCGCGTCTTCGGGGCCTGGGGGATCCGCACGGTCATCCTGACCAACGCGTGCGGCGGGCTCAATCCGCAGCTCAAGGCCGGTGATCTGCTGGTCATCAGCGATCACATCAGCTTCATGCCCGCCAACCCGCTTCGCGGACCGAACGACGACGCGATCGGGCCACGCTTTCCCGACATGGTAGGCGTGTACACCGACGAGCTCCGCGCGCTGGCACATTCGGTCGATCCCGATCTGCGCGAGGGCGTCTACGTCGCGGTACCCGGGCCGAACTTCGAGACGCCCGCGGAGCTGCGGATGTTGCGAGGCTGGGGCGCCGACGCGGTCGGCATGAGCACCGTCCCCGAGGTCATCGTGGCACGCCATGGCGGCATGCGCGTCCTGGCGATCTCGACGGTCACGGACATGGCGACCGGCATCCCCGGGCAGATCGAGCACGTGCATCACGAGGAGGTGCTGGCTGTGGCCAATGCCGCGGGCCATCGCCTCGCGCGTGTCGTCACCGCGGTGGTCGCGCGGCTGTGAACGCCGCGCCACCCGGCAGGAGCGCTTCGGGTGTCCTCCGGCGCGGAGCATTGCCCGCCAATGAGGCATGACGCGCGTCGTCGAGCTCATCGAGCGGAAGCGCGACGGTGGACGGCTCGAGGCCGGCGAGATCGACGCGCTCGTGCAGGGCTACGTCCTAGGTGAGATCCCCGACTACCAGCTGAGCGCCTTCTGCATGGCGGTGCTCTGGCGCGGCATGGACGCGCGCGAGACAGCGGCGCTCACGGCCGCGATGGTGCGTTCCGGGGAGCGCCTCGATCTCTCACGGTTCGGACGCGTCGTGGACAAGCACTCGACCGGCGGCGTCGGAGACAAGACCACGCTCGTCGTCGTCCCGCTCGTTGCGGCCTGCGGTGCACCGGTCGCCAAGATGAGCGGGCGGGGGCTCGGCTTCTCAGGCGGAACGCTCGACAAGCTCGCGTCCTTCACGGGGTACCGTGTCGATCTGTCGTCTGCGGAGTTCCTGGCCCAGCTGGAGCGCATCGGCATCGTCTTATCAGGCCAGAGCGCCGATCTCGCACCCGCCGACGGGCTCCTGTACGCGCTCCGCGATACGACGGGCACTGTGCCGTCGATCCCGCTCATTGCGTCGAGCATCATGTCGAAGAAGATCGCCGCCGGCGCGAGCGCGGTCGTCCTCGATGTGAAGGTCGGGCGTGGTGCATTTGTGAAGGATCTGGGCCAGGCGCGCGAGCTGGCCCGCGCGATGGTCGCGATCGGCAGAGCGGAGCGCCTCGCCGTGACGTGCGAGCTCACCGACATGGATCAGCCTCTTGGGCATGCGGTCGGCAACGCGCTCGAGGTCCGTGAGGCGATCGAAACGCTTCGCGGGGACGGACCACCCGACCTCGTCCGCCTGGCCGTCCTCGCGGGGGCCGAGATGCTCGTGCTCGCGCGCAGGGCGCGCGATGGACGCAGCGCCGCGGCGCGGATCGACCGCGCGATCCAGGACGGGAGCGGGCTCGCGAAGCTGCGCGAGCTGGTCTCGGCCCAGGGCGGCGACGCAGCGCTGGTCGACGACACGGCAGGGCTGCCCCGCGCTGCGGAGGTGGAGACTCTGCGGGCGACCCGGACGGCCTGGGTGGGTGACCTCGCGGCCGACACCATCGGGATCGCGTCGTTGCGCCTCGGCGCCGGCCGCGAGAAGAAGGGCGATCGCATCGACCTCTCGACGGGGATAGTGCTGAGGGCGAAGGTGGGAACGCGCGTGGAGCGCGGCGAGCCATATGCGGAGGTGCACTGCTCCGGTCGCCGTAGCGACGCGGAGGCCATCGAGCTCGTCCGCTCCGCATTCCGCTGGTCGAGTAGCCGCGTTCCAGCGAGGCGGCTCGTCCTCGGCCGCATCGCGAGCCGCTAGGCTCCGGTCGGTGATCGCACGCGGGCTCGGGCTCGGAGGTCCGGGGTTGAATCCCATCCTGCTCATCGCGCTGGCGCTGCTCGTATTGGCGTTCCTGAGCGGCACGATGTTCGGTCCGCTACGGAGCCTGCAGACCAATCCGAACGCGTTCTTCGGATTCATCATCGCGATCGTCCTCGGCATCACCGTGCACGAGTTCATGCACGCGTACGCCGCCCACCGTCTCGGCGACGATACGGCAAGGCTCCTCGGCCGATTGACGCTCAACCCGATGGCCCACTTCGACATCTTCGGGACGCTCCTGTTGGTCCTCGCCGGGTTCGGGTACGGCAAGCCGGTGCCGGTGAACGAGGCGCGACTTCGAGGCGCCTTCGCCTCGAGCCTCGTCTCGCTCGCGGGACCGCTCGCGAACTTCGCGATCGCCGCGGCCTGCGCGATCCCGCTGCGCTTCGGCACCACCGATGCGCTCGGGCCCAACTACGGCGAGATCCTCTTCTACGTCGTCCTGTACAACTGCGTCCTGGGGATCTTCAACCTCATCCCGATCCCTCCGCTCGACGGCTCGAATGTCCTGTTCGGGCTGCTCCCGCCGAAGCAGCAGTGGGACCTACGGCCGTACCTGCAGTACGGGCCGATCCTGCTCCTGCTCCTGCTGTGGTTCGGCGGGCGTCTCCTCCAGACGATCGTGTTCGGACCGGCGCAGGTCATCGCGCGCACGTTGATCGGTGTCTAGAGCGATGCGCGTCCGCCAGCTCGTGCGCTTCGCGCGGTCGCCGGATGGCGATCGGCGTCACGCGGAGCGGACCGCCGCGCTCCTCCGAGCGCGCGGAGGCGATGACGATCTCGTGCTCGCCGGTCTCCTTCACGATGTCGCGAAGCCGGCCCGGACGCGGCTCTGGCATCGCGTCGCCGGAGCGCTGCTTCCGGCTGCCGCGCGGCGCCGCCTCGCCCGGGGCGGCGGGACCCTGGCGCGGTACCTGGACCACGCGCGCCTCGGTGCCGAGGAAGCGCGGCGCAGGGGAGTCTCGGCGCGGGTCATCCGGCTCATCGAGCGCCACCACGAGAGACCGGTCACCAGCGAGGAGCGGATGCTCCACGAGGCCGATCGGGAGGCGGTGCCCTGATCGGTCCCGAGCCTGCGCGTGTGGCGGTCGACGGCTTCGAGGGGCCGCTCGATCTGCTGCTGGAGCTGGTGGAGGAGAAGAAGGTCGACATCCTCACGGTCCGACTCGGCGAGCTCGCCGATGGGTATCTTGCGCGGGTGCGGGCGCTGGACCAGCTCCCGGCCGACGAGGTCTCCTCCTTCCTCTCCGTCGCTTCCCGTCTCGTGCTCATCAAGGCGCGCAGCCTGCTCCCAGCTCTGGAGCCGTCGGCCGTGGAGGACGAAAGCGAGACGGAAGCGGACCTCCGCGCCCGACTGGTCGAGTACGCCGCCGTGAAGGGGCGGGCAACGGCGCTGGGCGATCGCCTGCGCCTGGGGGAGCGCGCATTTCACCGTGAGGGCGGCACCGTGGAGCTGCCGCCCCGCGGGGGAGACACGTCGGCTCTCGCCGCCGCGTGGACGAAGGTGCTGACACTCGCCGCCAGGCCGCGCGATGAGGAGCTGGTCGCGCCGGGCGACCGCTATTCGGTGGAACAGCGTACGGCCGAGATCGAGACGCTCATCGCGCAACATGAGGCACTCTCGTTCGCTACGCTCCTCGTACGCGTACCAGGAGAGCGCGCAACCCTCGGCTTCGCCATCGTGACCTTCATCGCGCTGCTCGATCTCTACCGCCGTGCGGCCATCGATCTAGAGCAGGATGAGCTGTTCGGCGACATCACCGTGCGGAGGAAAGCGCGCGCATGACGCCGCTCGCTCGTTCGGTCCAGGCCGTTCTCTTCGTGGCCGAGAAGCCCGTCTCGCGCGGGGAGCTCGTGCGGATCACGGGTGCGACGCCGCGCGCCGTGGATGCTGCGCTCGGAGAGCTGGAGGCCCTCTGCGAGGACACCGGCCTTCGGCTCGCGCATGACGGCCAGGACTGGCAGATCATGACCTCGCCCGACGCGGCAGCGTACGTGGCCGCGTACCTGGGAGCGGACCGGGTGCGTCTCTCTCCCGCGGCGCTCGAAACGCTCGCCGTCGTGGCCTACCGGCAACCCGCGACGCGCGCCGAAGTCGAGGCGATCCGCGGTGTGAATTGCGACCAGACTTTCTACACGCTCATGCAGCGACGGCTCATCGAGGAGCGCGGCCGCCGTGATGCACCGGGTCGGCCGATCCTGTACGGCACCACGTGGGAGTTCCTTGAGTGCTTCGGTCTGACCAGCCTTGACGAGCTGCCTCGCGTTCTGACCTTGCCCGAGCCGGAGATGACGGCATGACCGTCAGGCGAGGGAAGGCGTTGCCCGACCGGGCCGCAGTGCCTTCGCGACCCAGGCGAGGGAAGGCTGTGCCCGACCGAGCCGCGGGGCCAACGCGAACGACGCAGGCGAAGCCGCTTCGGGCGCGGGGATCATCGGACGTTCAGCGCCTGCAGAAGGTGATGGCGGAGCGCGGCGTCGCCTCGCGGCGGCACGCCGAGGAGCTCATCGCCGCCGGGCGCGTGCGCGTCGAGGGCAGGATCATCCGGGTGCTCGGGACGAAGGTCGCGCCGGATGCGCGCATCGACGTCGATGGGGAGGTGACGCGCGACGTCGCCTTCCGCTACCTCGCGTTGAACAAGCCCGCAGGCGTGGTGTCGTCCGCGCGCGACGAGCGGGGCAGGCCAACGGTCGTTCAGCTCGTCGGCGCGCGCGAGCGGGTGTACCCAGTCGGGCGCCTCGACCGTGATAGCGAGGGCCTGCTGCTGCTGACGAACGACGGCGAGTGGGCGCAACTGGTCATCCACCCGAGCAATGGACACGAGCGGGAGTACGAGGCGGACGTCGAGGGTGACGTGAGCCAAGACGCTATCGGAGCGCTCTCGCGCGGCGTCCCGCTCGAGGAGGGGCTCGCGCGCCTGGCGGCGGTCCGGGTCGTCGCCCGATCCGGCAAGGGAGGCCGTCTCCGCCTCGTGCTGCGCACCGGCTGGAAGCGGCAGGTCCGGCGGATGTGCGCCGTGGTCGGACTTCGCGTCGTCGTGCTTCGCCGCATCCGGATCGGTCCGCTGCGGCTCGGTGACCTCGCACCGGGTGCGTCGCGAGAGCTCACGCGACGCGAGATCGCGGCCCTGGCACGCAGGTGATGGCTGCGCCAGCCCAGCCATCGCTCCTGCGTCGGCCGGCCGAGTGATGTCCGCTGCTCGCCCTGGCTCGCCTGTGAGGCCACGTACCATCGCGATCGACGGTCCGGCGGGCGCGGGGAAGAGCACCATCGGTGCCCTCGTGGCTGAGCGCCTTGGGTACTTGTTTCTCGACACCGGCGCGATGTACCGGGCGGTCGCGCTCGCGGCGCTCGATCGCGGTGTGGATCCTGACGCCGCGCCAGCTCTGGAGAAGCTTGCCCAGGAGATCCGCATCACCATCGGACCGCCGACCGTCCGCGACGGGCGTGCGTATACCGTGCTGCTCGATGGGAAAGACGTGACCTGGGAGATCCGTGATGCGCGCATCGACCGCGTCGTCTCGCAGGTCGCGCGTGTGCCTGGCGTCCGCGAGGCCATGCTGGAGCAGCAGCGCGGCCTCGCTGCGAGAGGGCGCGTCGTCATGGTCGGCCGCGATATCGGCACGGTCGTTCTGCCCGATGCGGAGCGGAAGATCTTCCTTACGGCGTCGGCGGCCGAGCGCGCACGCCGGCGTGAGGAGGAGCTTGCGGCCCGCGGTGAGCAGCGACCCCGCCAGGAGCTGCTGCACGAGATCCTCCGACGCGATCAGCTCGATAGCGAGCGGCCGGTGGCACCGCTCCGCGCCGCGGACGATGCCATCGTTGTCGAGACGGACGGCCAGAGCGTGGGGCAGGCGCTCGATCGGGTGCTCTCGGTGATCGCGCGCTCATCGCAGCGTTGAATCCCTTCCCGGCGCCGGACACACCCCAGCAGGATCTGTACATCTGGCGGCTCGGCTTCCCGATCGTGCGAGCGATCGCCCTATTTCTCTGCCCGATGCGCGTCATCGGGCTCGAGAACGTTCCGGAACGCGGGCCGTACATCATCGTCGGCAACCACATCTCGTGGCTCGAGCCCGAGTGGATCGCATGGGCGGTGAAGCGGCCGATCCGCTACATGGCCAAGGAAGAGATCTTCGAATGGTTCCTCGTCGGGGGCCTCCTGCGGGTCATCGCGTGCTTCCCGGTGAAGCGCGGCGCGAGCGACCGCCGCGCGTTCATCACCGCGCTCCGCGTGCTCGAGGCAGAGCAGGTCCTCGGGTTCTTCCCGGAGGGCCACCGAAGCGAGAGCGGCACCATGATCAGGGCGCATCCGGGCATTGCGGGCATCGCGCTTCGTTCAGGCGCGCCGCTCGTTCCCGTCGCGACCACCGGGGCGAAAGGAGCCTTCGGGAAATTCTGGCGGCGCGACCTCACCCTGACGTTCGGGAAGGCCTTCCACGCCAAGGACCTCGGTGAGACCGAGCCGCAAGCCGTTGCCGACGCGATCATGCGGCGCGTCGCCGGCCTGCTCCCGGACGAGATGCGTGGGATCTACACATGAGACAATCGTACCCATGGAAGTGCTCCTCGCCCGCGAGAACGGGTTCTGCTTCGGGGTCAAGAAAGCCGTCGAGCTGACCGAGGCGGCCGCCGAGAGCGGCCGGGCGGTCCATAACCTCGGCCAGGTCGTGCACAACCCGAAGATCAGCGAGCGTCTGGCCGCGCGTGGCGTGAAGGTGATCGCGGATCCCTCGGAGGCGACCGAGGGCATCGTCGTCATTCGCGCTCACGGCGTGCCGCCCGAGATGCGGGCGAAGATCGAGGAGCAGGGCCTCGAGTGCATCGATGCGACGTGCTCGCTCGTGCTGCGTGCGCAGCGCTTCACGAAGCAGCTGGCCGACGAAGGCTACCGCGTGATCATCCTCGGCACGCCAGAGCACCCTGAGGTCGTCGGGCTGCGCGCCTACGCGGGCACCGACCACGTCATCGTCGAGACGAAGGAGGAGTGGGCGAAGCTCCCGAAGATGAGGAAGGCGGGTGTCGTGTCGCAGTCGACGCAGCCGCCGTGGGCCTTCAAGGAGCTCGTCGCGCACGTCGCCGAGATCGCGCAGGAAACGAAGATCTTCAACACTGTGTGTCCGGTGACGATCAAGCGGCAGCATGCCGCGACGGAGCTGGCGGGCGCGACTGACACGATCATCGTCGTCGGGGGCAGGAACTCCGCGAACACCCGTGAGCTCGTCAACCTCGCCCGCATGCAGGGGCGCGAGGCGCATCACATCGAGCACGCCTCCGAGCTTGAGCCCGCGTGGCTCGTCGGGAAGGAGCGCGTCGGCCTTATCGGCGGCTGCTCCACCCCGATGGAGACGCTCATCGAGGTCAAGGAGCGCGCCGAAGCGCTAGCGGCCTAAGTGCCTCGCGGGGTCGTCGCTGTCGTCGGCCGCCCGAATGTCGGGAAGTCCACGCTCTTCAACCGGCTCGTCGGCGAGCGGCTCGCCATCGTGGAGGACCTGCCCGGTACGACACGCGACCGGCTCTACGGCAGCGTCGAGTGGCGCGGGCGCGAGTTCTCGCTTGTGGACACAGGCGGCCTTGACGAGGTGCCCGGCCCGCGTGGAAGAGATGCGACGGCCGGCGTGGCGGGGCTCGAGGACTCCGTGCGCCGGCAGGCCGACGTCGCGATCGATGAGGCCGACCTGGTCCTGTTCATCGTCGACGCCAAGGACGGCATCCTGCCGATCGAGCAGGAGCTCGCCGAGCGATTGCGGCGGAGCGGCAAGGCGACCCTCCTCGTCGCGAACAAGGCTGACGGGTGGCGCGGCGAGGCGCAGGCCGCTGAGTTCTACCAGCTCGGTCTCGGTGACCTCCACACCGTGTCCGCGATCCAAGGTCACGGGACCGGCGACCTGCTCGACGCGATCGTCGAGCGCCTTCCCCCGGACGAGGCGGTCGAGGACACCGCAGCCCCGCGCATCGCCGTCGTCGGGCGTCCGAACGTGGGCAAGTCGAGCTTCCTCAATTCGCTCGCCGGATTCGAGCGCGCGGTCGTCAGCGACCTACCCGGGACGACGCGGGACACGACGAACACGACCATCGAGCGGAACGGACGTCCCGTCGTCCTCGTTGACACTGCGGGCATCCGGCGGCGCGGTCGCGTCGAGCAGGGCATCGAGAGCTACGCCCTGCTTCGGACGGCCCGCGCCCTCGAGCATGCCGACGTCGCGATCCTCCTCGTCGACGCGAACGAGGGCGTCACCGCGCAGGACGTCCACGTCGCCGGCTACGCGATCGAGGCGGGCGTCGGGATCGTCGTCGGGCTGAACAAGTGGGACCTCGTCGACCGGAGCGAGGAGAACACCGAGCATTTCGGGCGCGTGATCGCCCGGGAGTTCCATTTCGCGCCGTGGATCAGCTACCGCTTCGTATCGGCGAAGACCGGCCGGAACGTCGAGACCGTCCTCGCGGACGCGGTCGCCATCGTCGACCGGCGCAAGCTGCACGTCGCGACGAGCGATCTCCACCGGCTGCTCGTCGAGGCGATCGCGGCGCATCCGCCACCGACCAACCGTGGGCAGCCGGTACGCTTCCATCACGTGACGCAGGCTGACACGCGCACGCCGACGTTCGTCTTCTTCGTGGACCGGCCGGACCTCGTCCACTTCTCGTATCAGCGCTATCTCGATAACCGGATCCGCGAGAAGTGGGGTTTCGCCGGCACGCCGATCAGGATCCAGATGCGGGGCGCCAGGGAGTGATGTTCGACTCGCCCGCGACGTTCTGGTTCGACCTCCTCATGGTCGTCCCGGGATACGTCATCGGCTCCATCTCGAGCGGCTACCTCGTCGGCAAGATCTACCGGAATGTCGACCTGCGCCGCGTCGGGTCCGGATCGACGGGCGCCACGAACACGCTGCGGGCGCTGGGTCCTGGGGCCGCGCTGCTCGTCGCTCTGCTCGACATCCTGAAGGGTGTGGCCGCCGTCTGGCTCGCGAAGCTGCTCGTCCCGGAGACCCCCGAGGCCTCGATGCTCGCGCAGGGCTTCGCGGCGATCGGCGCCGTCGCGGGCCATTGCTGGCCTCTTCTCCTCGAGGGCCGCGGCGGCCGTGGGGTGGCCGTCGGGTTCGGCGCGATCATGCTCATCGCGACCCAGGCCTGGGTCGTCTCCGTGGTCGGGTTCATCCTCGGGCTCGTGCTCACGCGCATCGTGTCCGTCGCTTCCCTCTGCGCGGTCGCTGGCGCGCTCATCGGCTACGCCGCGCTCACGACGCTTGGCGTGCTCACCCCGTACGGCGGGGCCATCGCCTTCCTGGTCGTGGGGGCGGCGATCATCGTCTACCGCCACCGCGCGAACATCGACCGGCTGCTCCGCGGCGCGGAGCCGAAGCTCGGTCGGACATGAGCGAACCGGTCGCGGTGCTTCAGGCCGGTGCCTGGGGAACAACGCTCGCGACCATCCTCGCCAGGGACGGTGGAAAGCGGGTGACGCTGTGGACGCGCGACGAAGCTCAGGCGCGCGACATGGCGGCGCGTCGCGAGAACCGCCCGTACCTTCCCGGCATCCGGATCCCGGATAGCGTCGAGGTCACCTCTGATCTCGGACGAGCGCTCGAGGCCGACGATCTGATCGTGACCGTGCCGACGCACGGCGTCCACGCGTTCCGCGACCGCGCCGCGCCGCTGCTGCGTCCGATGCACCGCATCCTTTCCGGCTCGAAGGGCCTCGATCCCCAAAGCGGACGCCGCATGAGCGAGCTCTGGGCCGACGCGGTACCCGCGGAGCACATCGCTGTGCTCTCGGGGCCGAACATCAGCCGCGAGATCGCCAATGGACAGCCGGCGCCCACCGTCATCGCGTCGGAAGATCCCACGACAGCCCGCCATTTCCAGGAGCTCGTCGGCACGCCCTTCTTCCGGGCGTACACGAACGACGACGTGATCGGCGTGGAGCTGTGCGGCGCGCTGAAGAACGTGATCGCACTGGGTGCGGGCGCGATCGATGGGATCGGCTACGGCGACAACGCGAAGGCCGGCTTCGTCACGCGCGGGCTCGCCGAGATCGCCCGCTTCGCGTTCGCCCAGGGCGGGGACCCGCTCACGGCCGCGGGTCTAGCGGGCTTCGGGGATCTCATTGCCACATGTTCGAGCAAGCATTCGCGGAACCGCCGCGTCGGCGAGCTCCTCGCGACAGGCCAGCTGCTCTCCCAGATCCGCGAGCAGCTGCACGGACAGGTGGCGGAAGGGATCGGCACGACGGAGGCCACCGTCGCCGCCTCGCGGCGACTCGGTGTGGAGATGCCGATCGCGGCCCAGACCTATGCGGTCCTGTTCGAGGACAAGCCGATCCGCGCGGCCATGCGCGACCTGATGGACCGCGAGCAGCGCGAGGAGATCTCGGGACCGCTCGCCGAGGTCTCGCGCCTGATCCGCGGCCTCCGGGCGGGCAGAGGCTAACGAGCTTCGCCCGCAGGGATCAAAGCAGCGCGAGCCGCCGGAGCGGCCGGTAGCGCAGCACGGCACGGCCGAGGATCGCGCCACGCTCGACCGCCAACGTCTCGTGTCCGTCAAGGTCGCTCGCGAGCACGGCAAGACGATGGTCGAGAGAGGCGACACGCTTCACGATCCAGCGTGCGTCGTCGCGCGGATCCCGTGCGACGACGATGTCGCCGACGCGCGCCGGGACGGTCGCGTGGACGAGGCGGTCCCCGTGGCGCAGGGTCGGCTCCATGGAGTGGCCGCCGACCACGACCCGCCCGATCAGACTATGCGCCCGCCGCCTTCGCCAGCCGCGTGCTCTTCGGGCCGCCCGTCGCCCGCCATGCTTCGTCGATCTCGTCGATGAGCTCGAGGAGGCTCTTCGCGTCGGACAGCTCGACGGTCTGCTTCACCTTCGACGCCTGCTTTGCCGCCTTCCAGAAGGTCTCGTGGAGCTTGGGGAACTTCTCGAGATGTTCGGGCTTGAAGTAGTCGTGCCAGAGCACGTCGAGGTGATGCTTCGTGAGCTCCGCGCGCTCTTCCTTGATCTGCACGCAGCGCTGCCGGAAGACTTCGTCCTGGCTCGCCTGGTACTTCTCGATGATCTTGTAGCAGGACTCCGCCTCGATCCGGGCCTGTGCCGGGTCGTAGATGCCGCAGGGAATGTCACAGTGCGCGTAGGCCACGCGCGGGGCCGTTAGACCGAACATGTCGCCCTCCGCTGACGTAGTTTCCGTTAGTCTCGCCGATACGGGTGGCATCCGCTCGCATCTGCCGTCCGGGGAGGCTCCCATGGCCCAGGTGACCTGCGCGCGCTGCCGTAACACGCGGGAGGGAGCAGGCAATGTAGGGCTTCCTGGGCCGCTCGGCGAGGCGGTCGAAGGACGGGTCTGTGCCGAGTGCTGGAAGGAGTGGCTCAGCACCCAGGTGCGCGTGATCAACCACTACGGGCTCCGGCCGGCCGTCAAGGAGGATCGGGAGCGCATCTACGGCTTCGCGCGAGAGTTCCTCAATCTCGGTGACCAGGCGTGACCGCGCTCGGCATCGCTCCAACGCGAAGCCTGTGGCGGTGGAGCTGGCGACCGAATCGTGCGCGACCGGCAGCAGCGATCGATAGCGCTTGAGCGATCTCCTGCAGCGGCGGGCGCGGGTGATGGAGGCGCGCGGGACAAGCGAAACCGCCGCTGCGGAGACGGACTGGCTCTGGCGGATGATCGACGCGGTAGCCGACCCCGTCGTGGTGTGCAACGAGGGGAACGAGATCATCCTCCAGAACAAGGTCGCCGAGGAGCTGTTCCGTGCAGGTCGCGACGACGGCGCGGCCCGCAGGCGCGCGGTGACGATGAACATCTCGCTGCTGGCGGCGTCGCTCTCCAGCTGGATCTTGCAGCAGGGTGGCGAAGGCCCGCGACCGCACGATGTCACTCTCGCGGATCCCCTTCAGGGTGGCGAGCTCGTCTTCGAAGTGATCGCGGTGCCTGCCACGAATGTCCGCGGGGAGCAGCGCGGCATCGTCGCGGTCCTGAGGAACGTGACGGACCTCCGCAGGGTGACGGAGGAGCTCACGCGCAACGTTCAGCGGCTCCAGTCGGCAGACCAAGAGATCAAGCTCGAGCGCGACCGCCTTGACCTCATCCTGCGCAGCGTGCCTAACCCGATCATCGTCATGGACAACGAGGACCAGATCGTGTCCATGAATCCCGCCGCCCAGCGCGTCTTCGCTGCTCCGGCGACCGCGTCGACGCCGATGGTGATGTCGGGTCCGAGGTCGGAGCCATCGCTCCGGAACAGCGCCAAGTTCACATCGTTCATCGCGCAGCGGCGTCTTGAGTCTGGGACGCAAAAGACCAGCGAGCTCGCCCTGGTCGATCCGGAGACGCACGAGGGCCTCGAGATGGCGGTCACATCGACAGAGATCCGTGACGACGCCGGGGTCCCCGTCGCCACGGTTTCGGTCATGCACGATGTCGGACGACTCCGGGAGCTGGAGGGGCGTCGCCTGGAGCATGCTCTGTTCGAGTCGGAGAAGCTCGCCGCCACAGGACGGCTCGCCGCATCGATCGCGCACGAGATCAACAACCCGCTCGAGGCGATCCAGAACTCGCTCTACCTGCTCGTGAACAAGGTCCCCGTCGACGATCCCAACCACCGCTTCCTCGACATCGCCCGGAAGGAGACCGAGCGTATGTCGCGCATCCTGCGCCAGATGCTCGGGTTCTACCGGCCGGCGGCGGCAATGGCACCGACCGACTTGAACGCCCTCATCGAGGAGGCGGCGACGCTCCTGGCGAAGCGCCTGCACGACCGGAGGGTGGGGCTCACGAAAGAGCTCGACCCCGGTCTGCCTGACGTCGTCGCTTCGAGCGACCAGCTGAAGCAGGTCATCCTCAACCTGCTGCTCAACGCGGCGGAGTCGATGCCGGAGGGCGGCACCATCACCGTGACGACGCAGGTCCACCGCGATGCCGGTGCGCGCTTCCTGCGGTCCGACGCCATCCAGCTTCAGATCCGCGATACGGGGACCGGCATCGCGGATGAGCACATGCCGCACATCTTCGAGCCGTTCTTCTCCACGAAGGGGGAGAAGGGGACCGGACTCGGACTGTGGGTGTCGAACGGCGTCATCCAGAGCCACGGGGGAAGCCTCCAGGTACGCAGCCGGCTCGGCGACGGTACGACATTCAGCATCACCCTTCCGATCGGAGGTCCCCCGACCGATGACGCGTGATCGCGTGCTCATCGTGGACGACGAGGAGAGCGTCGTGGTCACCATGCAGGCGATCCTCGAGATGGACGGGCACGACGTCACGGTCGCCTCGAGCGTGGCGGAGGCGATCGCCCTTGTGAAGGCGGGCGAGTTCGACCTCGTGCTCTCGGATCTGCGGCTCGAGGATGGCGACGGGATCCAGATCGTCATCGAAGCGCGCCGCACGTCTATCGAGACGATCTGCATCATCCTGACGGGGTACGCATCGCTGGATTCGGCCGTGAAAGCGATGCGCCAGGGTGCGTATGACTACTTGGTGAAGCCGTGCGACGTCGAGGAGCTGCGACTCACGGTGAGCCGCGGACTGGAGCGGAGGCGTCTCGGTCAGCAGCTGCGCGAGCGCGTGACCGAGCTCCGGGCTGCGAACGCGACGATCGAAGGGTTCAACCGCGACCTACAGCGCCGTGTCGACGAGGCGACCGCCGAGCTGCGCGATCAGTACGGACGCTTGCAGGAGCTCGACCGCCTCAAGACACAATTCATGTCCGTCGCCTCCCACGAGCTGAAGACGCCGGTCACGGCCATGTCAGGTTTCCTGCAGGTCGCCCTGCGCCGTATCCGGAAGCGGCTCGCGACCGGCCCGCCCGATGCGGAATCCTGGGAAGCCGAGCAGAACATCGTGGCGGATCAGCTTGTCATCGTGCAGCGGCAGACGGCGAAGCTCGCGCGTCTGATCGATGAGCTGCTCGACGTGTCGCGCATCCAGAGCGGGCGCGTCGAGTTCCACGATCAGGACGTGGATCTCGCTCAGCTCGCACACGAGGTCGCCGACCGCATGCAGAACACGACATCCAGGCACGCGATCCAGCTGCGGGACGGCGAGCCCATCCGCATCGTGGCCGACCGCGATCACCTCGAACAGGTCCTGAACAATCTCATCGCGAATGCCGTGAAGTACTCGCCGGACGGCGGCGCGGTGACGATCGTGGTCGGGATCGACGGCGATGAGGCGGCGTTGAGCGTCACCGACGAGGGCA
>Ga0136617_10002851_pt1 | contig 15431 bp, 10 predicted proteins | sample AntDrymUQ3222106_2_FD_129672 | JGI IMG/M metagenome (GOLD analysis project Ga0136617, IMG submission 129672) | Polar desert sand microbial communities from Dry Valleys, Antarctica - metaG UQ322 (21.06) | ecosystem: Environmental > Terrestrial > Soil > Desert | place: Antarctica: Dry Valley...
CAGGGCGTTGCCCTCGCCGAGGCGGGCGACCGCTGCACCCCGCAGATGCTGGCCCGCTACGACCGCGACCTCGAGCGCTTCGAGCGGGAGGGCGGCTACACCATCCCCGCCCGCATTGACGCGGTGCTCCATGGGCTGGGGTTCGATCCCGATCGGGCCCGGGCCCGCCCCCTCGACGGCCTCAGCGGAGGTGAGCGGGGGCGCCTCGGGCTGGTGCAGCAGCTGGTGTCGCCGGGAGACGTGCTGCTCCTCGACGAGCCGACCAACCATCTCGATCTCGAGACCACCCAGTGGCTGGAGAACTACCTCGGCCAGCTCGATGCCACCGTGCTCCTGATCAGCCACGACCGCGCCTTCCTTCAGGCGGTGGTGGACCACGTGCTTCACATCGAGAACAACACCGCCTTTACCTACGGCGGCGACTACGAGACTTTCCTGCTCCAGCGGGCGGAGCGCCGGCTCTCGCAGCAGCGCGCCTTCTCCAAGCAGTCGCGGGTGCTCGCGGCGGAGGAGGACTATATCCGCCGCAACATCGCCGGACAGAACAGCTCCCAGGCCAAGGGACGCCGCCGGCGGCTCGACCGGGTAGGCCGGCTCAGCCCACCTCCCGGCGACGATGGCGCCATGGCGCTCAGACTGCAGGCCGACGAGCGCGGCGGCGATCAGGTGCTCGTGGCGGACGGTGTGCGTCTCGCGGTGGAGGAGCGGGTGCTGGTGGCCGGCTTTTCCGTCCGACTCACCCGGGGCGACGTAGTGGGACTGGTGGGCCCCAACGGGGCGGGGAAGTCCACCCTGCTGCGCGCCATCGCCGGCGAGCGGAGCACCGACGGCGGCGAGATCCGGGTGCCCGACTCGGTGCGGATCGCCTACTATCGTCAGGACCTGGCCCAGGTGCCGGCCGACCGCTCGCTCTACGACATCATCGCGGAGCTGCGGCCGGGTTGGGGGCGGGGGCCGATTCAGGGACATCTGGGACGCTTTGGTTTTTCGGGAGACTCGGTGCAGCGCCGGGCGGCGACGCTCTCAGGCGGCGAGCGGGCCCGGGTGGCGCTCGCCATGATCATGCTCTCCGGCGCCAACCTGCTCCTCTTCGACGAGCCCACCAACCACCTCGACGTCGAGTCCATCGAGGCGCTGGAAGACGCGATCGCCGAATACGCCGGCACCGTCATACTGGTCAGCCACGACCGCGCGCTGCTCCGCGCGCTCACCTCCCGCGTCTGGGTACTGCACCAGACCCGCATCTCCGATTTTCCCGGTGGCTTCGAGGAGTGGGAGACCGCCAGCGCCGAGCGAGCGCACGCCGCGGCGGTGGCCGCCGCGGAGGAAGAGGGACTCCGCCGAGTGCGGGAACGGAAGCAGACCCGCCGTCCTGACGACCGCCGGCAGCAGCAGACCGCCCGGCGGTCGGCCGAGCGGAGTCTGGCCGATTCGGAGGCGGAGGTGGCGATGCGGGAGGCGCGAGTGGCCGAGATTCGCGGCCGGCTGGAAGATCCCGCTCTCTACCTGACCGCCGACGGAGGAGCCAAGGCGGCTGCGCTCGGCGCCGAGTTGGATGCGGCCCGCCAGGCCCTGGACCAGGCCTTCGAGCGCTGGGAGACCGCCACGCAGGCACTGGAGGCGATGGGCTGAGCGACGACGCACGCTGGCGGATGCTCGGCCTGCTGGCGCTGGCCGAAGTGCTCGGCATGTCGCTCTGGTTTTCGGCCAGCGCGGTATCGGAGACGTTCCGGCTGCTGTGGCAGCTCTCGCCGGGGGAGGTGGCGTGGCTGACGATGTCGGTTCAGCTCGGCTTCGTGGCCGGCACCGCCATCGCCGCGGTGCTCAACCTGGCCGACCTGATTCCCGCCCGGCCCTACTTCGCCATTTCAGCCTTGCTCGGTGCGTTGGCCAACGCCGCGCTGGTCACCGCCCCCGACTACCCCACCGCCCTCGTCTGCCGCTTTCTCACCGGACTCTTTCTCGCCGGCGTGTATCCGCCGGCCATGAAGATGGCTGCCACCTGGTTTCGCACGGATCGGGCGCTCGCCATCGGCGCCATCGTGGGCGCGCTCACCGTCGGCAAGGCGATCCCCTATCTGCTGCGGTCGGTGGAGACGAGCGCCATGGGCTCCGTGGTGCTCGCGTCGGCGGGCGCGGTGCTCTCGGCGCTCCTGGTGGCGGTGGGTTATCGGGACGGTCCCCACGAGTTTCCCCGCCGCCCCTTCTCCTGGCGGCTGGTGGCCACGGTGGTCCGCCACCGGGAGACCCGGCTCGCCACGGCCGGCTATCTGGGACATATGTGGGAGGTCTACGCCATGTGGACCTGGATCCCGGCGTTTCTCGCGGCCAGCGCGGCGGCGCGGACCGCGGGAGGAGAGGCGCTGCCCGCCGACGCGGTCTCGCTGCTCGCGTTCGGCGCCATCGCGGTGGGAGGCCTTGGAGCGCTCTGGGGTGGACGGGCCGCGCGGCGCGAGGGCTACGCCCGGGTGGCCATCCGGGCGATGGCGGCCAGCGGAATCTGTTCCCTCCTCGTCGGCTTCTTTTTCGGCTCCAGCTTCTGGCTGCTCGGTCCGGTGGTGCTGCTCTGGGGATTTTTCGTCGTCGCCGACTCGGCGCAGTTCAGCGCCATGGTTACCGAAGCCGCCCCACCCCACGCGGTAGGCACCGCGCTCACCCTGCAGACGTCATTGGGGTTCTTGCTCACGATCGTCACCATTCAGTTGGTGCCGGTGCTGGCTGAGGCGGTGGGGTGGCGATGGGCGTTTCCGCTGCTGGCGCTGGGGCCGGCGCTGGGGATCGCGGCGATTCGGAGGATTGCTTCGCGGTCTTGAGTCGAAGCAAGCGCCTGCTTGCACTCCCGCCATACGCCTAGTATACTCGCCCCCCATGAATCATCGGGAGCAACTCCTTCAGGCCGCTGTGCGGGTGTACTCGGAGGTCGGCTACCGCGGCGCCACGACGCGGCGCATCGCTTCCGAGGCGGGCGTCAACGAGATCACCCTCTTCCGGCATTTCGGCTCCAAGGACGCGCTGCTGCGGGAAGCGATCAACCGCGCCGAGCACGCGGTGGTGGAGCCCGCGCTGCCCGAGCTTCCCGAGGCCCCGTTCGCCGAGGTGCTGGAGTGGGCCCGACGCTACATCACCGGGCTCCGCGAGCGACGGGCGCTGATCCGCACCTGCATGGGTGAGATCGAGGAACATCCGGGGTTGATCCCGCCCGAGGACAGTCCGCCGGCCAAGGCCGCGAAACATCTCTGCCGCTATCTCGTCCGGCTCCGCGACCTGGGGTACGCCAAGGCCGATTTCGATGAGCTCGCCGCATCGGCTCTGCTGATGGGGGCGCTCTTCGCCGACTCGATGGGCCGCGACGTCATCCCCGACATGTACAGCAACCAGCCGGAGGAGGCTCTCCGCGAATACGTGCGGCTCTTTCTGCGCGGCATTGGTGTAGAACAGTCCGACTCGGCAGGTGACCCATGACAGCTCCATCCATTCCCGCCGGCCTGCGCAACGTCGCGCTCGGCGTTCTGCTGGTACTGCTTTCGCAGGCGCCCCTGAGCGGCCAGTCACCCGCGGCGGCGGCGCGGCGGCTGTCGCTGCTCGAAGCGCTCGACCTGGCGGAGCGGGAGAGCGAATCGGTCGGTCTGGCCCGTTTCGAGGTAGACCGCGCCGAGGGGGAGCGCCGCCGCGCCCGCAGCGGCTACTTCCCCCAGCTTTCGGGGTCGGCCTCGTTTCAGCGGACGCTGCGGAGCCAGTTCTCCGCCCTGCAGGACGAGGGCGCCGACTCGGCGGTGGCGCCTCCACCCGAGTGCGCGCGGTTCGCCCCCCGGCCCGGCCTTACGGTGGAGGAGCGGCTGGACTCGCTGGAGAGCGCGCTGGAGTGCGTCAGCAACGCCGATCCGTTCGGTGATCTGGGCAATCTTCCGTTCGGCCGGGAGAACACCTACCGCTTTGGTCTTTCCTTCTCTCAGACGCTGTTCAGCGGCGGCCGGCTCGGAGGCCAGTCCCAGGCGGCCGGCGCCGGCGTGCGGAGTGCAGCGATCGGTCTCACCTCGGCGCGAGCCCAGCTGCTGCTCGACGTGACCCAGGCGTACTACGATGCCTCGCTCAACGACCGCTTGGTGACTATCGCCGAAGCCACCCTGGTGCAAGCCGACACCACGCTGGGCCAGACCCAGCTCGCCCGCCAGGTGGGCAACCAGTCGGAGTTCGATCTGCTGCGCGCGCGGGTTACCCGGGACAACCAGCGGCCGGTCGTCATCCAGCGCCGGGCCGAGCGCGAGCTGGCCTACTACCGGCTGAAGCAGCTCCTCGATCTGCCGCTCGACCAGCCCCTCGCGCTCACCACCGAGCTGGGAGACACCAGCCTGGTCGGCGAGGCGCGTCTGACCGCGGTGGTCGAGGAGCTCCCGGGAGACACCTCGGCCGCGATCCGGGCGCCGGTCCGTCAGGCGGCGGAAGGCGTCACCTCGCAGCAGGGGGTGCTGCGGGTGGCCCGCTCGCAGCGGCTCCCCCAGCTGGTGCTCTCGTCGGATTTCGCCGAGCTGGGATATCCGGAAAACGGCTCGCCCTTCAGCGCCGACTACATCTCCGATTGGGTGGTCTCGGTCGGCCTGCAGCTGCCGATCTTTACCGGCGGCCGGATCAAGGGTGAGGTGGAAGTGGCCCGCGCCAATCTGGAGCAGGCCCGGCTCAGGCTGCAGCAGACCCGGGAGCTGGCCCAGGTGGACGCGCGGAACTCCACCATTCAGCTCGGCGCCGCGCTGGCGGCGTGGGAGGCGAGCGCGGGCACCCAGGAGCAGGCGGGACGGGCATACCAGATCGCGGAGATCCGCTATCGCGAGGGAATCTCGACCCAGACCGAGCTCAACGAGCTGCGGATCCAGTTGGCTCAGGCGCAGGCCAACCGCGCCCGTGCGGCGCGCGACCTCCAGGTGGCCAAGATGCGGCTCGCTCTGCTGCCGGCGCTTCCGCTGGATGCGCAGGGAGCCGCGGCCGCGGCCAACGCAGCTGCCGCCGGTCAGGCGGCGGGTGGAGCTCAGGTCGAGCAGTATCCGACGGCGGCGCCGCCGCAGGACCGGATCACCGGTGTAACCACGAGCACGACTCAGACGGGAGTGGTAGGACAATGAAGCGGGTACACCTGCTGGTGGCGGGATTCGCCATGCTGGCGCTGGCCGGCTGCAAAGGCAATGAGAGCGCCAGCGCCACCACGGCGGCGGAACCGGCGGTGGTGACGGTGGGGCCGGAGAACGTGACGGTCGCCGTACTGACCGACCTGCGGAGCGGTCCGGCGGTGTCGGGTGCGCTCGAGGCCGAACGGGCGGCCACGGTCCGGGCCGAGGTGTCGGGACCGGTGGTGCGGACGCTGGCGGAGGCGGGCCAGCGGGTCAAGCGCGGAGCGCTGCTCGCCCGGCTGGACGATACCGCGGTGCGCGATGCCTACCTGTCGGCTCGCTCGGCGGTGCGTAGCGCCGAGGCCGCGCTCGAGTTGGCGAAACGGAATGCGGGGCGCTCGGAGCGCTTGGCGTCGGCCGGCGCCGTGGCCGAGCGAGACCTCGAGGCTTCCCGGTATGAGGCCACCAACGCCGAGGGCGCGCTGGCCGACGCCCGAGCCCGGCTGGCCTTGGCGCAGGAGCAGTTGCAGGACACCGAGGTGCGGGCTCCGCTCGACGGCATCGTGAGCGAGCGGCAGGCGGACGCCGGTGACGTGGTGCAGCCGGGAGACGCCCTCTTTACCGTGGTGGACCCGACCAGTCTCCGGCTGGCGGCCAACGTGCCGGTAGACGCCATCGGAAGCCTCGAGGTCGGTACTCCGGTGGAATTCACCGTCAGCGGATTCGACCGCCGCTTCAGCGGGCGGATCCAGCGGATCAACCCGGTGCTCGATCCGGCGACGCGGCAGGTACGCATCTACGTGAGCGTGCCCAACCGGGAACAGACCCTGGTCTCCGGTCTCTTCGCCGAAGGCCGGGTGGCCACCGACATCAAGCGGGCGGTGGCGGTGCCGGTCGGCGCCATAGACACCCGCGGCACCCGGCCCACGGTACACCAGGTGAAAGCGGGCAAGGTGGTTGCGTCCGCGGTGCAGGTGGGTGTTCGCGACGAGGTCACCGACATGGTCGAGGTTCAGTCGGGGGTCGCCGAGGGTGACACCCTGCTGCTGGGCTCGGCGCAGGGGGTGACTCCGGGCACGCCGATTCGCGTGCTCCAGGAAGGGGCGGGCCGCTGATGCTGATCTCCGATTTTGCCATCCGCCGGCCGCTGATCACGGTAGTCACCATGCTGGCGCTGGCCGGCTTCGGGCTGGTCGCTCTCTTCCGGCTGCAGACGGACGAGTTTCCCGATGTGCAGCAGCCGGTGGTGCTGACCAACATCATCTATCCCGGCGCCTCTCCCGACCAGGTGGAGCGGGAGCTGCTCGACCCGGTCGAGGAAGCCATCCGCGGCATCAGCGGCGTGGACGAGGTCATCGGCGAGGCGCGGGACGGCTTCGCCCAGATCGTGGTGATCTACGACTTCGAGAAACCGCTTCAGGAGCAGACTCAGGACATCCGCGACGCCATCTCGCTCATCCGCCAGGACCTGCCGCAGGAGATGGAGGAGCCCATTCTCCGCCGGGTGGATCCTGCCGACCGGCCGATCGTGGTGCTGGCGCTTACCTCCGAGTCGCTCACGCCGGCGGAGCTCACTCGCCTGGCGGACCCCGGCATCACCCGCGAGCTCAGGGGCATCAGCGGTGTGGCCCAGGTCGAGCTGGCGGGCGGGCTGGAGCGCGAGCTCACGGTAGAGCTCCGGCCCAACGGCCTGCAGGCCTCCGCTGTGAGCGTCGCCGAGGTGGTGCAGGCACTGCAATCGCAAAACCTGGCGGCCCCGGTCGGGCGGGTGGCGGGAGCGCTCGACGAACGCACCATCAGGCTGCAGGGCCGGCTGGAGCGTCCCGAGCAGTTTCTCCAGCTGGTGGTGGCCGAGCGCGACGGCGAGATCATCCGCCTGGGTCAGGTGGCCGACGTGCGCGACGGCACCGAGGAGCAGCGGAGGGTTGCGCTCTACAACGGCCGCGAGGCGGTGGGCATCGAGATCACCAAGTCGAAGGGCCACAGCACCACCGCGGTGAGCGAGCAGATTTTGCGGCGGGTGGTGCAGGTGGAGCAGGGGCTGCCGCCCGGCGTGGAGCTGGAGATCGTCCGCAACGCCGGGGTGCGGGTGGAGGCGAGCGTCGCAAACGTGCAGGAGGCGTTGCTGGAGGGCGCCCTGCTCACGGTGCTGGTGGTTTTTCTCTTCCTCAACTCTTGGCGCTCCACCGTCATCACCGGCCTGGCGCTGCCGGTGTCGGTGCTGGCCAGCTTCATCGCGGTGTGGGCCTTCGGCTTCACGCTCAATACGATGTCGCTGCTCGGCCTGTCGCTGGCCATCGGCATCCTGATAGACGACGCCATCGTGGTCCGCGAGAACATCGTGCGCCACCTGGAAATGGGCAAAGACCATCTCACGGCGGCCCGGGAGGGCACCGACGAGATCGGCCTTGCCGTGGCGGCCACTACCTTCTCGATCGTGTCGGTGTTCGTCCCGGTCGGGTTCATCTACGGCATCGCGGGGCAGTGGTTCAAGCCCTTCGCGCTCACCATCGCCTGCTCGGTGCTGGTGTCGCTCTTCGTCTCCTTCTCGCTCGACCCGATGCTGTCGGCCTACTGGGCCGACCCTCACGTTCCCGAGGAGCGGAAGGCCTGGATCACCAAGGTGCTCGACCGCTTCAACCACTGGTTCAACCGCCAGGCGCAGAACTATCGGCGGGTGATCGCCTGGGCGCTGGATCATCGCCTGGCCATGGTGTCGCTCGCGGTGGGCAGCCTGATCGCCGCGTTCGCCCTGCCGGCCAAGGGGCTCTTCGGGATGGCGGTGGTACTGTTCGGCGTGGCCGTCGTGGTTGCCGGCCTGGTGCTCGGCGGCCTGCGCTGGCCGGTGCGGTTGGTCATAGCCGGGGTGGGCATAGCGCTCGCCGTGGTGCTGCTGCCGATCGTACCCGAGTGGGGCAAAGTCGGCAGCGGCTTCTTCGGCACCGACGACCTCAGCGAGATGAACATCGCGATCGAAACCCCGCCGGGGTCCAATCTCGAATACACCCGCCTCAAGGCGGAGGAGGCCGCGCGCATCGCCGCCCGGCATCCGGAGGTGACCTACACCTTCATCACCATCGGTGGGCCCTCGGGCGTGGTGGACGAGGGGAACATCTACGTACGCCTGGTGCCCAGAGGGGAGCGGGACATCGGCGCGGAAGCGCTGAGCTCGGTGCTGCGGCAAGAGGTGGCGGGAATCGGCGGTGCCACCGCCAGTGTGTACACCAGCGACTTTCAGGGCGAGCAGAAACAGATTCAGATCCAGCTGCGCGGGCAGATGCCGGACGATCTCAACACCGCGGCGGAGATGATCCTGGCTGAGGCAAAGCAGGTGCCGGGGGCGGTAGATGTGGCGCTCTCCACCAAAGGAGAGAAGCCGGAGCTGGACGTTCAGCTCGACCGGGGGCTCGCGGGCTCGCTCGGGATCACGGTGGGACAGGTGGCGCTCTCGCTGCGACCCGCCTTTGCCGGGATTGATGCCGGCGACTGGGTGGACCCCAGCGGAGAGACCCGCGACGTGTACGTGCGGCTTTCCCCCGAGGCGCGCTCCCGGGTGGCGGACCTGGAGCAGTTGCCGTTGGTGATTCCGGGGCCTTCGGCCGCACCCAGCACCCTGCCGCTGGGACAGATTGCGCGGATCCGGCGCTCCACCGGACCCGCGGTCATCAACCACCTCGACGGAGAGCGGGTGGTGACGGTGGGCGCCAACACCTTCGGCCGCTCGCTCGGCGAGGTGCTGGGCGATCTCAACGCCCGGATAGATGGGCTGCAGCTGCCGCCGGGAGTACGGGTGTCGCAGGGGGGCGAGGCCGACGACCAAGCCGAGGTGTTCGGACAGATCTTCACCGCGCTGGGCATCGCCGTGCTGCTGATGTACCTGATCCTGGTGGTGCAATTCGGCTCGTTCCTCGACCCGCTGGCGATCCTGATCTCGCTGCCGCTTTCGCTGATCGGCGTGATGCTGGCGCTGGCCCTGACCAACAACACCATCAACATCATGAGCCTGATCGGCGTGATCCTGCTCGCCGGGATCGTGGCCAAGAATGCGATCCTGCTCATAGACTTCGCCAAGTGGGCGCGAGAGAAAGACGGAATGGAGCTGCGCGAGGCGCTGATCGAGGCGGGCGCCATTCGCCTGCGCCCGATCCTGATGACCACCTTCGCGCTCATCGCCGGCATGGTGCCGGTGGCTCTGGGCCGCGGCGAAGGAGCCCAGTTCCGCGCCCCACTGGGCATCGCCGTCATCGGCGGGGTGATCACTTCGACCTTCCTCACCCTGCTGGTGATCCCGACCATCTACGAGATCCTCGACGGGGCGCGCTCATGGGTGGGCGCGCGCTTTCGGCGTCGCGCGCCGCGGGTGCAGCGGGAAGCGGTGGTGGCCACGGTTGAGTAATAAATTCTCGTTCCGAGCCTGAGCTGTCATCCCGAGCGGAGCGAGGGATCTTTTCGGCTGGTGTCCGGTACCCACGGGCAAGATCCCTCGGTCGCTGCGCTCCCTCGGGATGACAACAACATCGCAATCGCCTGACCTTTCCCGCCGTTCATCACACCCTCTCACAGCGCTCCACTCCCGTTGCCGCGCCCCACCCGCCCGGTATAGCTTCCGCGCCACGTCCCGCGTCATCTGTCACACTCCCCGCCATTCCGTGGGCCTATGCCGTTCGAGACAGCCGTCGTGCGCGCCGCCCTGGTTGGGCACGAGACACCGCTGCTCGCGGTGGTCCTCGCGCGCGCGCCGCTTCCGGCGTCGCTCGGCGAGTTGGACAAGGCGGCGGGTGGGGCGCTCAGCCAACTCTACAGCTCGGGCGATTTCAGCGGCAAGCGGGACGAGACGGCGCTGCTCTATCCCACCGGAGCCGCCGCCCGGCTGTTGCTGGTGGGATTGGGCAAGCCGGAGGAAATCTCCCGAACCAGCATCCGCCGCGCCGCCGCCATCGTGGCCAAGCGCGCCCGCACGCTCGGCGTGCCCCGCGCCACGCTCTACCTGCCGCCCGAAGCGCGCGCCGGTCTGACGCCGGTGGATGCGGCGCAGCTGACGGCCGAAGGGCTGGCCCAGGGCGCCTGGCAGTTCTCCGAAATGAAGCGCCCCTCCGACGACAAGAAGCCACCGCTGGAGCGAGTCGAGCTGCTGGCGGTGGAGGACGGCGACGCGGTTACCGCCGGGCACCGCATCGGCGCCGCGCTCGGCGCCGGCCAGACGGTGGCGCGCGGCATTCAGGTGTTGCCGGGCAACGTCTGCACCCCGAGCTATGTGGCGAGTGCCGCTGAGGAGCTGGCCCAGCGCCACGGCTTCGAGATCACCGTGCTGGACCGCGCGGCCATCACCCGGGACCGGATGGGTGCCCTGCTCGCGGTGGCTCAGGGCAGCGAGGAGGAGCCGCGCTTCATCGCGCTGGAGTACAAGGGCGCGCCGAGCGCTCCCATCGTGCTGGTGGGGAAGGGCGTCACCTTCGACACCGGCGGGATCTCGATCAAGCCGGCGCAGAACATGGAGGACATGAAGTACGACATGTCCGGCGCCGCTGCCGTACTCGGCACCTTCGAGGTGCTCGGCCGCCTCAAGCCCCAGGTGCACGTGGTCGGCCTCATCCCCAGCACCGAGAACATGCCGTCGGGCACCGCGGTCAAGCCGGGCGACGTGATCACCAGCCATCTGGGCAAGACCATCGAGGTCATCAACACCGACGCTGAGGGACGTCTCATCCTCTGCGACGCGCTCTCCTACGCCCGGCGCTACCGCCCCGCCTGCGTGCTCGACATCGCCACCCTCACCGGGGCCATCGTCGTGGCCCTCGGGCATGTGGCGAGCGGGGTGATGGGAACCGACGACGAGCTGGTGGAGGAAGTGCGCAACGCCGGCGAGCGCGCCGGTGAGCGGGTCTGGCCGCTGCCGCTCTGGGATGAATATCGCGATCTGATGAAGTCGGATATCGCCGATGTCAAAAACGCGGGTGGCCGGCCGGCCGGCAGCATCTCCGCCGGCTGGTTTCTGCGGGAGTTCGTGGAGGGCTTTCCCTGGGCCCACCTCGACATCGCCGGCACCGCATACACCGACCGCGACGACCCCACCCGCGTCAAGGGACCCACCGGGGTCGGCGTGCGGCTGTTCAGCGAGTTCGTGCTCGCCCGGCAGCGGTGAAGCCTGAAGGGCGGCGGGTCATCACCGGCTGGGCTCGTCGCATCGCGGGAGGGATCGCCCTTCTGTTCCCGCTCGCCGCCGCGCTTCCAGCACAAGTCCTGGATGACACCCTGCTCGCCGATTCGCTGCCGGAAGACACGGTGGACTATACCGCGCGCTTCCTCGAGGCCCAGCAGCAGGCCAGCGAGCGCGTCCCCATGCTTCCGCTGGCCGGACCCGATGGGCCGGCGCCCGCGCTCACCCGCAGCGTCTTCACCCGCGACTCGATCGAGTGGTCGAGTGCGGCCACCGTGGGCGACCTGCTCACCCAGGTGCCGGGGGTGTTCCTCTGGCGCGGCGGGTTCATCGGGCGGCCGGAGCCGGTCAACTACCAGGGACGCGGCGCCACCTCGGTCGAGTATTACCTCGACGGGTTGCCCTACGTGGCGGCTGGGGTGGACAGCGTGGCAGTGGATCCCGCGCTCTTTTCGCTCAGCTTTCTCGACCGGATGGAGGTGGAGCTGCGCGCGGGACAGTTACGAGTGGAGCTGTTCACCCGGCGCAACGACCGTCGCGCCCCCCGTTCGCGAATCGCCATCGCCCGGGGCGACGGCGATTTCGCCCGCTACGAGGCGGAGCTGGAGCGCCGCTTCCAGTCGGGGCTCGGCTTTTCGATCGCCGGGGAATACCTCAACTCTCCCACCGCCAGCGGCTCCAGCAGCGGCTACTCCAACACCCAGATCCTGCTGCAGGGCGGTTACATCCCCTCGCCCACCTTCGTGGTGCAGTATCAGATTCTGCGCTCGAAGCCGGAGCGCGATCCCTTCGTCCTCGCCTTTCCGCTGCCCAACGACACCATCGCGCTCGGCTTCGACGCCACCCGCACCGACGCGCAGCTTCGGCTCTCGCTCCGGCGGCGGGGAGATGGGCTGGGCCCGTCGGTAGACCTGATCTATGGGCGGACCGGGTGGGACGGCGAAGGCATTGACCAGCAGATCAACCAGTTGGGCGGGTACGCCGGCTTCCGCACGCCGACCCTGGCATTGGGCGCCTCGGGATTCTACCGCACGCGGTGGACCCCTCTCGACCTGAGGGGAACGGTGGGGTGGACGCCGCTGGCCAAATTTGCCGCCAGCGCCGAGGTGGTGCATCAGGGTCACGGCGGCGGGCGCTCCAGCAACTACCTCTCGGTGGCCGCGGGCGTGCAGCCGATAGGCCGGCTGGCGTTTACCGGAAGCGCCCGGGTGGGCAACCAGGTCGCGGCGCCCGCGATCGTCGCAGACACGGCGCAGCCGCTGCGCGACTTCCAGGCGACCCTGGGGTGGGAGGGGGAGCGGGTCGGAGCGCGGGTGGGGTGGGCCCGAACGGCGGCGTTCAGTCCCTTCGGCTACGCCGAGTTCCCCACGGTCCCGGCCTTGGGCCCCTCGGCCGGCACCGATTGGGTGACGCTCGGCGTCAGGGTCGCTCCCTTGCGGTGGCTGACGCTGGAGAGCTGGTTCAGCGATCCGCGCCAGGGGCCGGTCGAGGGCCTGCCGCCGACCCACTCACTCACGGCGGTCACCCTCCGGTCTAAGTTCCTGCGCCAATTCCCCAGTGGCATCTTCGACCTCAAGCTTCGTCTGAGCATGGAGACGTGGGGCAGCGGCACCATCGGCCGGGACGCCGCCGGCGCTCCCATCCCGCTCCGCGGGGCCACTTTTCTCCGGAGCCTGATCCAGCTTCAGCTGCAGAGCTTTACGATTTACTGGGACCGGGGAAATTTGACTTCGACGGAGTCAACCTACGTGCCGGGGTTTCCGATTCCGTCTTACGGCACGTCGTTCGGGGTGCGGTGGGAGTTCTTAAACTAAGCGGGTTGGAGTTGTTGAACTAGGTGAGGTGGTGGCTTATATGTTAGGGGAGAGCTACAGAATACGCCATTGTCATGCCGAGCCTGTCGGATACTCGCTCTGCCCCCTCACGCCATGCCAAACAACTCGGCGAGATCCAGCGTGAACGCCTCACGCGCGCCATCCGGCTGCCAAACCAGCCGCTCCCTTTCCACCAGCGGAAAGGTCGCCTGAGGAGTCCACACCTCGACGTACCGCTCGTCTCCTTCGACCAGCCAGACCATCGGGACCCCTCGGCGCTGATACTCGGGCCGCTTGACGAAGCGATCATTCCGAGGGGTCGAGGGGCTCAATACCTCGGCTATCAGAAGCAGATGGCGCAGCTCTTCCCAGCGCTCGATCTTTCTGGCAAAAGCGGGGACGACAAACACATCCGGCTGGGTCAGCACATGCTCATCGCCCCAGGAGATGTCAGCCGGAGCCGTGAGGGCCTCGCCCGCCAACTGGCTGCGGAGGTAAATCTCCAGTGCGACGTGAAGCCTCCCGACCAGCCGCTGGTGCAGCAACCGGGGTGACGGGCTCACCAGCAGCTCGCCATTGATCAGCTCGTAGCGGTTGCCGTCGTCCGGCAGCGCGCGGAGCATGTCGGCGGTCCAATAGCTCGGGGCGGCCATGCCCATAAAATGGAGTCCTCGGCAGTAGGATGGCAAGCGTCGCGCATTCGCCAAGGTGAGGGCGGACGCCGATCCCACCGCAACCATTATCGCGGAGCGTGCACCCAAGCCGCTCCCTACCAATCCCCCCCAATTCCGGGTAAATTGCCGGGCTTTCCCGGTACCATGGAGGTGGCGTGCCGTACAGCATGACGGGGTTCGGCGCCGCGGAGGGCCCCGTGGCCGGAGGCAGGCTTCGCATCGAGATCCGAACCGTCAACCACCGGTACTTCAATCTCGCCGCCAAGCTTCCCGGTGAGCTCGGCGCCCTCGAGGGTGAGTTGCGGGAGCGGCTGCGGCGCGACTTCGACCGGGGACACCTGTCGGTGCAGGGACGCTGGAGCGAGCCCCCCGTTCGGGCTGGAGGGTTCGCCGTAGATCTCGACCGCGCCCGGCTGGTCACCGACCGGCTGCGCGAGCTTCAGTCGGCGCTGGGCCTGGGCGGCGATGTGACGGTGGAGATGGTCGCGCGACAGCCCGAGGTGCTCTCCAGCGCCAGCGACGGCGCGGTGGAAGTGGTCTGGTCGGAGGTGGAGCCGATCATCGCTCAGGCCAGCGCCGAGTGCCGGACCATGCGAGCCCGCGAAGGCGAAGCGCTCGCCGCCGAGCTGCGGCACCGGGTGGATCTGCTGGAACGCTCCGCCGACCGTATCGCCGAGCGCGCGCCCGACCGCTTGGTGCGGGAGCGCGACCGGCTTCGCGCCGCCGTCGGCGACCTGCTCGAGGGACGCACGCTGGACGAGACGCGGCTGGCCCAGGAGGTGGCCTTTCAGGCCGACCGGCTCGATATCACCGAAGAGCTGGTGCGCCTCCGGGCCCACGTGGCGGCCGCGCGCGATGCCCTGGCGGCGGCGCGCCCCGTGGGCAAGCAACTGGGGTTTCTGGCCCAGGAGCTGGGACGGGAAGTGAACACCGTTGGCTCCAAGGCGAATGACGCCGAGATCGCCCAGGAGGTCATCGCCATGAAGGGCGAGCTCGAGAAGTTCCGGGAACAGCTCGAGAATCTCGAGTGAAGCCACTCCTGCTCGTGCTTTCCTCTCCCTCGGGAGGCGGAAAGACTACGATTGCAAAGAGGCTGCTGCAGACCCGCGACGACCTCGGCTACTCGGTGTCGGCCACCACCCGAGGAATGCGTCCGGAGGAGAGCGACGGAGTGGATTACCACTTCCTCTCCCGCAAGGAGTTCCTGCGGCGGCAGCAGGCGGGCGAGTTGCTCGAGTGGGCCACCTACGGCGGAGAGTTGTACGGAACCCTGAAGAGCGAGATCCACCGCATTCTCTCCAGCGGGCGCCATGCGGTACTGGACGTGGAAATCGAAGGCGCGCGGCAGATTCGGGCGGGCTTCCCCAATTCGCTGCACCTGTTCGTGATCCCGCCGTCCGCCGGGGCGCTGATCGGCCGGCTGACCGGGCGCAACACCGAGCCGCCCGAGCTCATCCGCGAGCGGATCACCCGAGCCGCCGACGAGCTCGCCGCGGTAACGGAATACGATTACGCCATCCTGAACCAGGATGTGACGCTGGCGGTCGCCCAGGTGGCGGCCATACTCGAGGCCGAAGCCTGGCGGGTATCCCGGCAGGATTCGCTGCCCGAGTTCATTGACCGGTTGCGCCGCGACGTTATCGCCGCCGCATCCAGCATCCCGGTTTGAGCGACGTTCTTCAAGGAG
>Ga0136617_10002852_pt1 | contig 15426 bp, 14 predicted proteins | sample AntDrymUQ3222106_2_FD_129672 | JGI IMG/M metagenome (GOLD analysis project Ga0136617, IMG submission 129672) | Polar desert sand microbial communities from Dry Valleys, Antarctica - metaG UQ322 (21.06) | ecosystem: Environmental > Terrestrial > Soil > Desert | place: Antarctica: Dry Valley...
AAACAAAACAAACCCTTGCCGCACCCACACTCCGGGCGGCATACTTTACTCTACCGTAGGAGTCGATTTTTACATGAGGCAACGATTCTCATTTCGAGCGCTTTTTTACGTGAGGCAATAGGCCTAGTTTTACGGATTTAGTTAAAAAATTTAACGAAAAATACTAAACACCAGTGCAAACCGGTGTACATTCGACGATAATATTTATTGGTTCGCCGCAACTAACCGACGGCGTTCCACGATTTAGGAGTCATCCGACCTGCGATTCATTCTGCATCCTTTGAATATCGAGGGAAAAGCGTTCATTCGAGAATACGTACAAGCGAGTGTAGAATTGAGGGCGATTCGAGCCGCGAATGGCAGAAAGTGGGTTCCGAACCGCCTTAATTTGAATTAGTGAAGCGGATGAATTGAGTGAACTATACGCGATTCAACTGCGGGTTTAAGCCTAATCGGCTTGATCAGCCTAAACCCCCCAGGATTGCTCGATCTATCGGAATCTTGTTCCGACTCCGGTGGCGCAGCCCGTCAGAGTAATGTTTCCGCTGGTCAGATCTCTAAACTCGGTTGTCGAGCTGGCGATATAGGAATCTCCCAATATTCCGACCTGGATGTACTGACGCACGATTACGCGATCAAGAGGCGTACCGTCGGGATTGAACCGGAAGAACTGAAACGTCGAATAAAAATTGTTTCCTCCGAGGTGCTGCCAGACGCCGTGGCCGGGACCGCGAAAAAGGCCGCTGCCAACGCCGAATTCCTGCATCGTGCCGCCCTGCATAAAAGTGTTCATCGCGGGGAAGCTTCGTATCGCAGCCCCTGTCGCGCAAATGCGAAATGTTGCTGTCGCATTCCAGGAGCCTTCCAACGCATTCGACCCGCCTCTGAGGCGAGTTGAATTCTCCTTCTCATGTTCATCGCCCATAATCGCTTCAGCGTTTTTTACATCGTTCGGTTCGTTCTGGGCAGATACCGGAATTTGAACGATCACCGTCATCATTAAAACCGCCAAAACCGCACCGCTAATTTTTTTCAACATTGCACTTTTCATTTTTCTCCTCTCTAGTTTTTGATTTATTTCAGTCAAAATCCTTTTAATTGTGGCTGATGAGTGTCATAATCTTTCAAACCAATCTGAAAATCTTTAGAAATCGCTTGAAAATTTCTGAAAACTTCTGAGAACGGCGATGAACGTGTCCCAAACGCAGGCATACGAATTCGGCGAGTTTCGCATTGACGCCGATAAACGCTTGCTGTCAACAAGCGGCGGCGATCCTGTCTCGCTTATGCCGAAAGCCTTCGACACGTTGCTTTATCTTGTCGAACATCACGGGAAAATTATCGAAAAAGACGAGCTGATGTCCGCCATCTGGCCCGACACGATCGTAGAAGAGAACAATCTCAGCCAAAATATCTCGATCCTGCGGCGCACTCTGGGCGAAAAACGGGGCGATCATCGCTTTATCGCCACGGTTCCCGGAAGGGGATTTAAGTTTGTTGCGGATGTTCGGGAAGCGGGAGAAGCGGAGAAATCGTCATCTTTCAACCACCCTGTCGGCGACCACCCCGTCTGCCGAAGCGGCAGCCACCCCTCCTCAAACCAGGAGGGGAGTTTTTCAGAACCGCCTGCGTTGGCGGGTGGGTTGAAGGCCGCGGAATTTCAAGTTTTGGATTACGAATTTCCGAAGGGAAATCAATCTGAAACTGAAGATCTGAAAATCAATGAAGACCGAAAACTCAAAACCGAAGATCAAAAACCCTCCCGCTTTTGGTTTGCTGCAATACTGATCGCGGCTCTGGCCGGATTGAGTTTTTTAGGTTTTAACTCATGGCGCGAGGACACAAAGGCAGTTCCGATAAGTTCCGTTGCGGTGCTGCCGTTTGTAAACGTCGGCGGAGATGCGGATTTGGACTATTTGTCGGATGGTTTGAGCGAAACCTTGATCGACCGGCTTTCCGAGCTGCCGCAATTAAAGGTCATAGCCCGCAACTCGAGCTTTAAATACCGCGGCGCGAATTTTGACCTGCAGGAAGTGGCCCGAAAACTGGCTGTACAGGCGATCGTTACCGGCAGAGTCACGCGGCGCGGAGATGATCTGTCCATCCGGGTCGAACTGATCGACGCTCGCGATAACAAGCAAATATGGGGCGAACAGTTTAATCGAAAGACGGCGGATGCGGTTTTGCTCGAAGGCGAGATCGCCCGGACGGTTTCGGGCAAACTTCGCTTGAAATTATCCGGTACGCAGGACGAGCATCTCGCGAAGAACGGGACGACTAATCCACAGGCTTACGATCTCGTGCTGCGGGGTGATTTTCAGTCCAGAAAGAAACGCTCGGAAAGTCCGGAGAAAGCTGTTGATTACTATAATCAGGCGATAGCTCTTGACCCGAGTTATTCACTTGCGTATGCCAGATTATCCAATATTTACGGATTGATCGGCCACAACAATTGGGGCGATCCGAAAATTGCCCTGCCTAAGGCGGAGGCCGCGGCGCGAAAGGCGCTCGAACTCGATCCTGATCTGGCAGACACTCATCTTGCATTGGCGATGGCCGCACTGAATTCCTGGAATTGGAAAGCGGCTGAAGATTCATATCAACGGGCATTAACGCTAAATCCGAACTATGCCCTGGCGAGTCGAAGGTACAGCCGGTTTCTCAGCGTTACCGGGCGGCATGAGCAGGCAATCGCCGAGGCGCGACGTGCCAGGGAACTCGACCCACAAAGTTTGATTACACACTTCGTTGTCGCCCAGGCATTGTACATCGCCCGGCGATTTGACGAATCAATTGCCGAGACCGGAAAAACACTCGAACTTAATCATAAATCGGCGGCGGCTCACGATTCACTGGGCTTTGCCTATTTCGGAAAGGGAATGTACCGCGAATCACTTGCGTCACGTTTGGAGTCGGTACGGTTGGGAAACACCGGGCCGTCCGCTGAAATATATCTCGGCGCGGCTTATGCGCGTGTCGGCGAAACCGACAAAGCCCGCGCTATTCTCCGGCGTTTGGAAAACGGAAGGGAATACGTTTCGCCCGGCGAACTGGCCATATTAGTAATCGCACTGGGCGAGCATGAAAAGGCAATTGCATTGCTCGAAAAGGCCTACGCCGCGCACGATCTGCAATTACAGTTTCTAAACGCCGACTTTCACTACGACCCCTTGCGCGACGACCCGCGATTCCAGGATCTTGTCCGCCGCGTCGGGCTCCCGTGATAATGGATAATAATGTAAGTTCCCGACCAAGATTAGCGCTTCCGGATCTGCAATTTATTTAATCTTGAATTTTGGCATTTTGAATTGAATTCATAATGGAAAAATCTGAGAAGCAAGCCGAGGTTTATTGATTTAGGAAACGGATGAATTTCCCCCAATAATGAGAATAGCTTTGATCGGCTACGGAACGATGGGAAAGCTTATCAGGACACTTGCCGAGAGAAAAAATCACAAAATTGCTTTGGTGATAGAAGAGTCCGACGCCGAATGGGCTCCTGAAACTTTGGCCGCAAAGCTGAGAGGCGCGGATGTGGCGATTGATTTTTCCACGGCCGAGGCAGTACGGCGAAATATTGAAGCGTGCGTTATTGCGAAGGTTCCTCTTGTCGAGGGGACAACAGGTTGGAGCGCCAATCGCGAAGCGATTGAAAAGCTTGTCAGGGAGAACGACGGTTCGTTCGTTTTCGGCGCGAATTTTTCGATCGGCGCAAATTTATTTTATCGAATAGTCGATTTTGCATCGGAGCTTTTTGCTAAATTCCCCGAATACGAGGCCTTTATCGAAGAACAGCATCATTCGCGAAAAAAAGATGCACCGAGCGGCACGGCATTAAAGTTGAAAGATATCGTTTCGCGGCATATAGAAAAGGATTTTGGCGTTTTATCAACTCGTGCGGGAAATATTCCCGGAACGCATCGCGTCGGTTTTGCCGGAAACGCCGACCATGTTCTGCTTGAGCACGTGGCTAGATCGCAAGAAGGTTTTGCGTTAGGAGCGCTGCTCGCGGCTGAATGGATCGTCGGGAAAAAGGGTTTTTATGAATTCTCCGAAATTATTGACGAAGTTTTGGGTAGTGGTCCAATTTGAGAAGCAGACTTAACTGGACACAATCACTCCTTTCGCAGAAATCCCAAGGTTTGAGCAAATCAACGCCGCCCCCGATTCTAAAAAAATCGGGTCTCTTGTTTGAAAAGGCGACCTCTCCGCCATGATCCCAAGCCCCCTCAACGTATTCAACCCAGCCAAACACCGCAAACGCGTCCTCCGCCGCCAACGGGCAATTCTTCGCGGGATGAACAGCATGCCGCTGAAGTACTAGTAGAATTATGCTAAACTATTGCAACGCCTGCTATGTACGAAAATGAATGGCTGACCAGAAAAAAGCGGATTGATTTCAAACTAACCTCGCTTAGCTCTCCGTGGAAAATTGTTCAATACCGCGACGGGATGGACATCAAGGCGCTTGGTCGGCACGTTGTCGAAGAATTCCAAACTGACAGCGGCCCTGCTGATTACGCGTTTGTGCTGGGTGGCCGTCTCGTTGGCTTTATAGAAGCGAAAAAGGTTGCAGTCGGTCCGCAAAATGTACTTGAGCAAGCCAAGCGCTACGCCCGGACAACCACACATGGCATCGGAAACTGGGATGGTTTTCGCGTCCCTTTTATTTATTCAACAAATGGTGAAATCATCTGGCACGCCGACGTTCGCACAGGGAATTTCACCGCGCGCCGCATCAGCAAATTTCATACACCTGATTGCCTTCAAGAAAAATTACTCACTGATCACAATGCTGCAAACGACTGGCTGGCGAGAAGTCCCACAACTCAAATTACCAGGCTGCGTTACTATCAACGCGACGCGATCGCCAGCATTGAATCCGAAATGCGCAAGGGCAAGCGAGAAATGCTTGTCGCAATGGCGACGGGCACCGGCAAAACATTTTTTACGGTCGCTCAAATTTACCGCCTTTTAGAAGCAAAACGAGCACGTCGAATACTTTTCCTTGTTGACCGGAAAGCCCTCGCAGCACAGGCAGTCCGCGAGTTCTCATCCTTCAACACGATCCACGGCCGAAAGTTCGATCAGGAATACGAGATTTATAGCCAGCGGTTTCGTCGCGAAGATTTTGGCGACGACGAGCCTTTTAACGCGAAGACCCTTCCGAACGAATACCTGACGAGTCCGAACGACACGCATACGTTTGTCTATGTTTCGACAATTCAGCGGATGGCGATGAACCTTTTCGGGCATGAACGGACATTCGAACAGATAGCCGGCGACCCGGACTACGAGGCAGATGCGGAAAAACTTAACATTCCCATCCACGCTTTCGATGTGATCATTGCGGACGAATGCCATCGCGGTTATTCGAAACAGGAAGAGAGTATTTGGCGGGACACGCTGAATCATTTCGACGCCGTAAAGATAGGCCTCACGGCCACACCCGCACCGCATACGACATCGGTTTTCGGCCAGCCCGTTTATCGGTATGGTATTGAGCAAGGTGTCCGTGACGGATTTCTCGTCGATTGGGACTCGATCAAAATTAAATCCAATGTAAAGATAAACGGAGTTTTTCTGGAGGAAGGCGAATCGATAGGCCGGATCGACACAAAAACCGGCGAGGAGATTCTCGATGAGCTTGAAGACGAAAGGCAGTACGAATCAACGCAAATTGAAAGCGAAATTACCGTTGTTGACAGCAACCGCAAAATCGTTCAGGAGCTTGCGAAACACGCGTATGCTCACGAAGAGCGGACGGGCCGGTTTCCAAAGATTCTAATCTTTGCCGTTAACGATGTGCAGCATACTTCTCACGCAGATCAATTGGTAAATCTTTGCCGGGAGATATTCGACCAGGGTGACGAATTCGTACAGAAGATTACCGGAAACGCCAATGTTGACCGACCGCTTCAAAAAATTCGCGAGTTTCGCAACCGCCCAAATCCTAAGATCGTGGTCACGGTCGATATGCTCACGACCGGTGTAGATATTCCGGCTTTAGAGTTTCTTGTTTTTCTCAGGCCGGTGAAATCGCGCATTTTATGGGAACAAATGCTCGGACGCGGTACGCGTCTTTGCCCGGAGATTCAAAAAACTAATTTCACGGTTATCGACGGCTTCGACGGTACGCTGATCGAGTATTTTAGAAATGCGTCCGCATTCAAGATCGAACCGCCAACCAAAACGCCCACTCCACTGCCGGAAGTCATCGAAAATATTTATCAAAATGTTGACCGTCAGTATTTTACGAACCTCCTTGTAAAACGGCTGCAGCGTATCGACAAGAAGATGACCGGAAAGGCCCGCGAAGAATTTGCGGACTTTATCCCGGACGGCGATGTCGGAAAGTTTGCATCGGAACTTCCGAATAACATTGCGGGCAGTTTCAATACGACCTTGGCCCTTTTGCGAAACCAGAAGTTTCAGAATTTGCTGTTGAACTACGAGAAGGCTGAAAAGATATTCCTCGTTTCGTATGAGGATCATGACGAAGTTTCCTCGGAACGCGTGGAACACTTCGGCACATATCAAAAGCCTGAAGAATATCTCGAAGCATTTTCGAAATTCGTCAGGGAAAACGCAAGCAGCGTCGCGGCACTGAATATTGTCCTGAACAATCCGAAAGACTGGCGCACGGATGCGTTGACCGAACTCCGGCAGAAACTTCGGCAAAACGATTTCAACGAACACGAATTGCAGAGAGCGCACGACCGCGTCTACCAAAAAGCTTTGGCCGATATTATTTCGATGGTGAAACACGCGGCAGACAAACAGGAAACGATACTAAACGCGGAAGAACGCGTTAACCGCGCCGTCACGCAAATCCTCGACTCAAACAGCTTTGATGAAGATCAAAAGAAGTGGCTCAATCTGATTAGGGAGCATTTGGTGGAAAATCTCACGATTGACGAAACCGATTTCGAACATCTCCCGATTTTCCACGACCGGGGCGGGAAGGCGAAGGCTAAACGCGTTTTCGGCAGCAAATTCGAACCGCTGATACAGGAATTGAATGCGGGCATAGCTGCTTAGCGGGCCTTGCCCGGTAAGTACACAATTATGGCAGACATCGTAAATAAACTCTGGGGCTTTTGTCACACGCTTCGCCATGACGGCGTGGATTACGGCGACTACATCGAACAGCTTACTTATCTGCTTTTTCTAAAGATGGCTGACGAAAGAGAAGTCGCGATTCCCGCCGAATATAATTGGGAAAGTTTGAAGAAAAAATCCGGCAATGACCTGACGGATCATTATATCGAAATGCTTCGGCATCTTCGAGAACAGCCGGGGTTGCTTGGCGAGATATTTATCCAGTCGGTTCCCCGGTTTAACAATCCGGTAAATCTAAAACGCCTGATCACAATGATCGATGACGAAGAATGGTCGGAGATGGATGTTGATGTTAAGGGCGAGGCGTTTGAAGGTTTGCTGGAAAAAGCGGCGAGCGAAGGCAAGAAAGGAGCGGGACAGTATTTCACGCCGCGTGTTCTTATCAAATCGATTGTTCGCATTATGAAACCCGATCCACGCGGTAATCCGGATTTCAGGATTTCCGATCCGGCGTGCGGTTCGGGCGGGTTTCTTGTTTGCGCTTATGAATGGCTAATCGATCAAACCTAAGGCGTGTTTGACCGAACGGAAGCAAAGCGGATTAAGTCGCAAACTTATTTCGGCCAGGACCTTGTGCCGCGTCCTCGCCGAATGGCGTTGATGAACCTTTATCTGCACGGCGTCGAGCCGCATATCTATCTTGGCGACACGATCTATGAAACCGATCGAGGCGACCGGTTCGAATGTGTTCTCACTAATCCGCCGTTCGGCACAAAGGGCGCAAATCAGGCGCCGCAACGCGAAGATTTTACGATAGAGACGAGTAATAAGCAGCTTAATTTTGTTCAGCACGTCGTAAATATCCTCAAACCCGGCGGACGGGCGGCAATTGTTTTGCCGGATAATTGCCTGTTTGAAGGCAAAGCCGGAGAAGTTTTCAAGATCGTGATGCAGGATTGCAACGTCCACACGGTCCTGCGTCTGCCGCGCGGAACATTCACGCCTTATTCGCAGGGCGTCAAGGCAAATGTCATTTTCTTGCAAAAAGGAATGCCGACCGAGAACACGTGGATATTCGACGCGCGTTCAAATGTTCCCGGCGTAACTAAAAAGGACAGGCCTTTGACCGAGGCTCACTTTGCCGAATTTGAAAAAGCATTTGGCACAAACCCAAACGGCACAAGCAAACGCGAAGAGTCCGAACGCTTTCACCGCTTCCACATCAGTGACATCAAGGGACGCGATTACAAACTCGATATCACCTGGATAAAAGACGAATCCCTCGAAGACGCCGACGATCTTCCCGAACCGGATATCCTCGCATCGGAAGCAATCACCGAGCTTGAGGCGGTTGTCGATGATCTGCGGGAAATTATTGGTTTGATCGAAAAAGAAGATATGGTGGCGGCGGTATGAAGGAATTGCCATCAAGTTGGGATTCGTTGAAAACGTCTGAACTCTTTTCCGCGCGCAAAGGGAAAAAACCGCGAATTCTAAAAGCAGAGGAAAGTGATGGATTTGTGCCGTATTTGGATATTCACGCGGTCGAAAAAGGTAACTACCGACAGTATGCCGACATCGCATCATCGAGAATTGGAATTAAAGAAGACATCTTCATTGTTTGGGATGGTGCGAGAAGCGGATGGGTAGCTCTCGGAAAAGAAGGAGCAATCGGATCAACTTTAGTTGCGTTACAGACTCTTATTGGTGCGCAAGAATATCTTTTCTATTTTCTAAAGAGTCAATTTGAATACATAAATTCAAATACTCGCGGAACGGGAATTCCGCACGTTGATCCAAGCATCTTCGATGACATTGAAGTTCCGCTTCCGCCACTCAACGAACAGAAACGCATTGTCGAGAAATTGGAAAAGCTGCTCGGAAAGGTCGAAGCCGCGCAAGAGCGTTTGGACAAAATCCCCAACATCCTCAAACGCTTTCGCCAATCCGTTCTCGCCGCCGCCTGCTCCGGCAAACTAACCGCCGACTGGCGCGTCAGGAATCCAGAAGATGCTAAGGACTTGCTCCAAAACATCTCGGCTGCCCTTGGTCGGGACATAGAAATAGTCGATTCAAGCAAGTTTGGGGTATACACGCCAAAGGAATGGGTTTGGGTTAACCTGGGCGAAGTCATCGAAGAACTTCGTAATGGGATTCCAGTCAAACCGGAAATACAACCGCCTGGAACTCCAATGCTACGAATTAGCTCGACACGGTCGGGAAATGTTGACCTCACGGACATTCGCTATCTACCTAATAGTGAGAGATATTTACAAAATTTCACATTGCAGGATCGAGATTTACTATTCACAAGATATAACGGAAGCCTCGATTTGCTCGGCGTTTGTGGAATGGTGCGTCACCTAAAAAATGCAGTCTTGTTCTATCCCGACAAGTTAATGCGCCTGCGCCTCGGACATAACCAGATATTGCCCGAATACACCGAAATGTTCTTTCAATCTCCGGAAGCCAGAGAAAGAATGACGGACAAAGCAAAATCAAGTGCAGGCCAGAATGGAATTTCGGGAAAGGACGTGAAGTTGCAGCCGATTGCACTTCCGCCGCTCGACGAACAAAAAGAAATCGTCCGCCGCGTCGAAGAGCTTTTCAAATTCGCCGACCAGATCGAAGAGCGTTACAAAAAGGCGCGGGGGCACACGGACAAACTAACCCAATCGATTTTAGCCAAAGCCTTTCGCGGCGAACTCGTCCCGCAGGACCCAAACGATGAACCCGCCTCCGTCCTCTTGGAACGCGTCCGCGACGAACACTCTTCGGCGTCCACGCCAGGAGCAAAACGAAAGATTGTCAATCAATAACGCCCGGAGCCGGTTACTACTGCTTCTTCTTTCGCCTGATTTGGCGGACGGTGACGGTTTCGGAGAGTTTTAGGATGAGTTTGCCGTCGCTGGTTATGTCGGGATTGATGAAGCGTTCGGTGGAGTCGAGCCTGATGCCGAAATGTTTGCTAAAGGGCGGAAGTCGATGCTTTTTGCGCTTGCTACGCCGCTCGTTTGATTTCGGCTGCTTCGTATTGAGGGAACATGATGATTGCCGGGTGGATGTCGAAGGCTTTTGCTAATTGTTCCGCTCGTTTTTTGCCGATATCGATCCGCCCGTTTTCGAGCAGGCTGATATTTGTTGCGTTTATGCCGGAAATTCTGGAAAGCTGTTCCTGTGTCCAGCCTTTCAGCTCGCGAAGCATCCTGATAACTTCTCCGCTATCGAGCGTTGCGTGCGGCTCTGCCATCGTAAATTCGTTTTTCATCACTTCTCCTAATAAACATGCGGCGTGATCTCTAGCACGTAAACTGTGACGGTCTTGCGATGGACCATGTAGATCACGCGGTATTGGATACTCAACCGCGAGGATCGCTGTCTGCTTCGTCCGCCTTTGAGTTTCTCATCGTGGAAGCCTGGAAATTCGCGCAGCTTTTCCGGGCCGTGACGAAATACGATGCTTTTCCAAAGCTCGTATTTCTTAACGATCTCGGGCGGCATCTTTCGGCAGATCTTTTCAATGTCCCTGTGCTCCGCGATCTGCCACATTATCAATAATAATAAGTTATCATTCCTGATAAGTCAACTTCTGACTTTCCGGGGCCAAGAGCTCGCTGCTCCAGACCGCTGGCTTCTAAGTCTTCCCCTTTCGGCGGTTTTGGCGGACAGTGACGGTTTCGGAGAGTTTTAGGATGAGTTTGCCGTCGCTGGTTATGTCGGGGTTGATGAAGCGTTCCGTGGAGTCGAGCCTGATGCCGAAATGTTTGCAGAAGGGCGAGGCGTTGATGCGCCATCCGACGCTGTTTTTCTCCTTGACGGGAAATGCTTCGGGAAGGCGCGGACTTTGGACCGGCTCGACCGCGATCACGTCCTTTACCCGGCTGAAATAAAGATAAACCGCCGGTGGTTTGCCGAGTATCTGGTAACAATTATTGTTAAGTCCGATGACGTTTTCCTTGTTAATCGTTACGTACAGCCTCTCAGAAGTGCTCTGCGTCGGCCCGCCTCTGAATTTCTCAAATTCTCTATCCATAATTTCACCGCGAATGGTCGCGTGTTTCATAGATAGCACAATGTTGCATCAGAAGTCAAGAGATTTTTAGCTCGATGCTGATTTCTTGTTTCCGTGCGATTCGCGGGTAATTTTCCATCCGCGAATAACACGAAGATAAACGAGAAGCGTTTTCCGCCGTTCAGTCTCGTCAATATGGAAGTCCGTGTCAACGAGTTTTGCGAAATTATCGATCTCAAAGATCGATCGGACGGAATCGACAAAAAAGCGTCACCAAAAGTCGCTTCTCGGGACAAAAAGCGACTTTTGGTGCGCGCGCATTCAAAAGGTCTTAGTTCGACGCGGTTTGGGCCTTCGGGCCGCCGACGATCTTCATTTCGTTCAGGATCCAGCCGGCGTTGCCGAATTTTTCCGTTACGAACAGTACGAATCGGATATCGACTGAGATCGTGCGCCCGACGTTGGCGTCGTAATATAGATCGTTGCCGAGGCCTTCGTAGTTGCCGTCAAAGCACAGGCCGACCTGCTCGCCGCTGGCATTGAGAATCGGGCTGCCGCTGTTGCCGCCGATGATGTCGGTGGTCGAAAGGAAGTTGACGACAATGCTGTCGCCGCTGCCGAATCGGCCGAAATCCTTTGTCCGCTGCAGGTCCTTCAACTTCTCCGGTACATCGAAAGGATTTACGCCCGTGTCCTTTTCGATCATGCCCCGCAGGGTTGTGAAGGGCGTATAGCTCACAGCTTCACGCGGCGAATAGCCTTTGACGTATCCATACGAAAAACGCAGGGTCGAATTTGCGTCCGGATACGGGGTGATGCCCTTCATTTCGGCCATGCCTTGTTGATAGAGCAAACGGAGCCGGTCGATGTTCGAGCCAAATTTACCTGCCCGAACGGTCAATGCCGCGCGCTCCTGTGCAAGTGCGGTCACGAAAGCGACGATGTTGGGGTATTTTGCCTGCAAATTGCTTGCCGACCTCCCGTAGAGTGCGACAATCTTTTCGGGCGTGTCGAAATCGTCATTCTCGGCGATCGAAACCGCAAAAGCTTCTTCGGCCGACCGCCGCTCTTTACCTTCGAAGGACTTAAAAACGTTCTCTGTCGCGGTAAACTTCTGGTCGGCAGGCAATTCCGCCAGCATCTTTAGAAAGAACTCGATCATCTCGCGCTCGTAAACCGGTTCGCGATCCTTGTACGCGGCCTGTATCTCCGTTAGTTTCGCTGCCTTCTCGGCCTGGGTCAAAGCCTTGCCCTGCGGCACGGTTGTCACGGCGTCATAAACGGCTTTTAAGACAGGTGTCAATGCCGGATTCGGCAATCGACCTAAAATAACGTCGCGACGCGAATCGGCATTTGACTCTTCGGAAAGCTGTTTTAACTGTGCCAGGACCTCACCGTATTTCCGCTGCCTTTCGGGGTTTGCGTTGATCCATGCCGCAAACTGTGCTTCCTCGACCCGCCGTTTACTGACGACATCGGCGTCTCGAAGTTTCCTGGCACTGCCTTTATAAACCTTCCGATAATTGTCGAAATTGGCGATCTCGGATTGAAACTTGATCCGCTTTTCCTCGTCGGTTTCGCCGATGAGACGAAGAGCGTCGCTTCGAGCCTGTAAAAACGAACCAAGAAAAGGGAAATTGGCGTCGCGCGCATATTCGATCGACTGGCTCTCCCGATAACGCGTCGTACTGCCCGGATAACCCAGAACGAAGACGAAATCGTTGGCCTCAAGGCCGCCGATATTCATCGTCAAAAACTTCTTCGCCTTGTAGGGGACATTGTTCGGTGAATATTCGGCCGACGTGCCGTCAGGTGCGGAATATGCTCGAAGAAACGTGAAATCTCCGGTGTGACGAGTCCATTCAAAATTGTCCGGATCGCCGCCGAATACCCCGATGCTTCGGGGCGGCGCATAAACGACACGGACGTCCTTGATCTGCATCTGTTGATACAGATAATGAAAATAACCACTGTTCAGAGACTGAATTCGGATCATCGAACCGGCCGGAGCCTTTGCCTGTTCGGCGGCCTGCAATTCCTCAGTGTTCTTTTTGTACGCCCCTGCAAGAGCTTCTCCCGTCAGATTTTCGGTTCCTTTTCGTACCTGAGTCGTAACGTCCTCGACACGCTGAGTAACAAATACCGAATAGCCTTTCGCGGGGATTTCACCTGCGCGATTGTCGGCTTTAAAACCTGTTTCAACCAGATCTTTACCGGGCGACGAAGCCGTAACGAGCGCGTCGAAACCGCAGTGGTGGTTCGTCAATATCAAGCCATCGGGCGAAACGAACTCCGCCGTACAGCCGACACTCATCCGCACGACCGCTTCGGTCAGACCGCCGCCCGCCGGATTATAAATCTCTTCCGGCTTGATCTTCAGCCCCTTTTTCTTCAGGTTGAGCTTGCCGATCTGATCGGGCGTAAACATGCCTTCGTCGACAATCGCGAAGCTAAAAGACACCGACGAAAGCATCACCGCAAACGTCAGGACAAGCGAAAGAAATGCGTTTTTCTTCTGATTCATTGTTAAATTTACTTCCTGTAAAATGATATCGTTCAAAACCTGTTAGTATAACCGAATTACAGCTAAAACTCGTATCTACGATTAAAAAATGCCTTATTTTGTTGCAATAAAAATACGTTGACTTTGTAATAGCACGGGCATAGTGTGATTCTGACATTTCAAAATTCACTTTAGCAACTTTTCCCGGTTGTTTAGCCTTCCAGAGACAACAGACAGCCTTTCTGTCATTAATTCCGCTCTCCTGCGAGAGAATAAGGAGAGATCAAATGAAAAAATTGCGAGTCTGCCTATGTGTCGTTGGTTTTTTCTTACTAACAGCGTCACTTTCCAATGCACAAGAAAAAATTCGAACTGTAGAGAAAGGCCAGCACTATCCAAATTCACCTATCGAGATCGTGGGCCTGGCGCTGGGCGATAAGCCGTTTATAGATGACGCCCGGGTTTTAGGAGATCAGGACTGGCTGAAACATCTCACCCTGAGTATAAAAACCGTATCAAATAAAAATATCAAGGCTTTTGACATCAGTTTCTTAGTCAATAAACAAGGAAAGCAATTAATGGGCATACCATTGATTTTCGCACCTTTACGCAGCCTGTTCCCCATAACATTGCCCGTACGCAGCAAGGAAAAATAAAAACTCGGAGTTTTGCAACCCGACGAAGTCGTGAAAATTAAAATACGGGATCACGTGATGTTGGCATTTGGCAAAGAATTAATAAAATACGAAGTCCAAGATCTTGAGCGCGTCACAATCGATATGCGTTTCGTCTATTTTGACGATGGGACCCGTTGGATGTTTGGCCAGGAAAGTTGGCCAGACCCTAACAACCCGGGTAAGCGGATTCCGACAATCCGAAGAGGTTGATTCCTTCCTTGACATCTACCGGTTTTAGGAATATTGTCCGGTTTAGTATCTATCTTAAAGTTCCTCACGAGCAACTTTCCCGGTTGTTTCGCTTTCCTAAGACAAACAACCTTTCTGGCAACAATTTCCCGCTCTCCCATGAGAGCAGAAAGGAGTAAACACATGAACAGAATATTAGGTTTGAGTCTCGTTATCGGATTTCTGCTTTGTCATTTTGTGTCAGTTGCCGATGCCCAGGAGAAGCTTCGAATCATTCAGGAAGCGGAGCAGGAGAATTCTCCTATCGTTGTCGTGAGCCGGCAAATAGGTGATAAACCCGTTGACCGTACATACAAAAATCGGCACGGAATCATGGCTGGCCACGATTGGATAAAGCAGCTTACGTTCGATGTGAAGAATGTATCGATTAAAAACGTTACTTACATCGATCTTCAAATCTCAATTCCTAAATCGGGCAAAATGGAGCACAATGGCCGGACAGTTCGTTTTGTTTTCGGAAATAGAGTGGCAAGCGCCGCGACCGCTAACAAAGATTCGAGTAGCCCGCTCGAATTACTAAAGCCGGGTGATGTGGTGAAATTAAAGATTAGTGATCTAGAGCGTATTCAGTTGGAAAGGTATCTTAAGAAGTATGATGCTGAAGACGTCGAACGAATAAAAATGGAAATTCGAGAGGTCCACTCTGATGATGGAACACGTTGGTACCTCGGAATCGAGCTGAGGCAAGATCCCTCAGATCCTAAAATCTGGCGCCCTGTAATTCAGGGTCAGATAAAAAACCACATGTCCGCGTCAGTCTAAATGGCCGCTTTTGTTCCTCTACCCTTATTTAATTTTCTTGGCGGCTACATGTCGTTTTCTATTCCGGCCCGCTGCCGGAATTTTTTTACTGCGGCGCCGGCGACTCCGCCAACATCCCCGGCGTGCGGATATTGGGGCGGTTTTGAAACCCCCCATACCAT
>Ga0136617_10002853_pt1 | contig 15424 bp, 12 predicted proteins | sample AntDrymUQ3222106_2_FD_129672 | JGI IMG/M metagenome (GOLD analysis project Ga0136617, IMG submission 129672) | Polar desert sand microbial communities from Dry Valleys, Antarctica - metaG UQ322 (21.06) | ecosystem: Environmental > Terrestrial > Soil > Desert | place: Antarctica: Dry Valley...
GAGAACCTGCTCGCGGGTGACGATCCCGTAGCGCTCGAGGAGAAGCTCCGCCTGGGCCCGCCGTGACGTCGTCCCGGCGAACAGGGCATCGGTCAACGACCACCGTCCCTGCACCTGTGGCCGCGCCGCGTTGCGGCGTGCGCCGAAGCGCCTTCGCGACGCAGCTGCCCGCTCGACACGGCCCTTCTGCGACCACTGCGCTGCCAGCCGCGGAGAGCGCAGCGGCGAGAAAGCGTCGTTGGTGGCTCCTCCCGCCCAGGCGAGGTCCCATAACGCCTCCCCGATCTCCTCGGCACCCACCCCTGAGACGTCGACGAGCAGGTCGGTGAAGAAGCAGGCGCCCGCCCGCAGGCGTTCGCGGATCGCCGCGTGCGTCCCGTCCTCCGGCAGGATCGCCGGATTCCTGTTGGGCGGCGGGCCGAGCAGCGCGGCGTCTTCGCGGAAGTAGAGCGCTACGCGCCCGGAGCGCCGGCCGAGCGCTCCGGCTCCCACCCAGACGACCTCGCCGCCCGCACAGAGCTGGTCCATCCAGGAGGGGGAGTAGGCGCCGATGCGTCGAGGCAGGACGTCGCGCTCCCAGACGTCCACGGGCAACGGCAGGCCCTGCAGCGGGATGAGCACTTCGCGCAGCCGCTCGATACCCGCACCGGTGGACGGGTGGCGGTCCACGCCCTGCCAGCTCGGGGCGAAGCGTGCGAGCGCCCGCTGATCGGCCGGTTCGATCTCCTTGCGAAGGGAGGCGAGCGAGGCTCGGCGCAGCCGTCGCAGCACTTCGGGGTCACACCATTCGCGCTCCGTGCCGCCCGGTCTCAGCTCTCCGCGCATCAACTCACCGGCGCGTTCGAGCCCCGCGAGCACGGGAGTGAGGTCGATCCCGAAACGGCGACGCAGCTCTTCGGAGGTGAACGGCCCGTGGGTGCGGGCGTAGCGCCGGGCCAGGCGCTCGAGGGCGTCCGTGACGTCGACGGTGAAGGCCTCGGGCAGCCCGCTGGGTGGTACCACCCCGAGCGCGTCGCGATAGAGACCGGCGTCCTCGGCCGCGGCCCAGCGGGCCTCGCCACCGACTCGCAGGCGTATCGCCCGCCGTTCACCCGCCAACGTCTCGAGCATCGCCTCGTGGCCGTGCCCGCCCTCCGCCACCGCCGGAGCGATTCGCAGTGCCACCTCCTCCGAAGTCAGATCACCCACGCGTCGGAGCACATCGTGCAGCGCGTCCACCGAGTCCGCCCGCGTGCGTTCGCTCGTGCGCTGTAGGTCGGCCTCGACGGTCTCGAGGGCCGCCGGATCGATCAGGTCACGCAACTCCTCCTGGCCGAGCAGCTCACGCAGCAGGTCGCGGTCGAGTGTCAGCGCGGCGGCTTTGCGCTCCGCGCTCGGCGTGTCGCCCTCGTACATGTAGTTCGCGACGAAGTCGAACAGCAGCGACGACGCGAACGGCGAGGCGGATGGCGTCTCGACCTCGGCCAGCCCCAGCTCTCGAGAGTGCAGCTTGCGCAGCAGTTCCTGCAGTCCGGGAACGTCGAGCACGTCGCGCAGGCACTCGCGGTAGGTCTCGAGGATGATCGGGAACTGCGCGTAACGCTTGGCCACTTCGAGCAACGTCTGCGACTTGAGGCGCTGCTGCCAGAGCGGCGTCCGGCGCCCGGGATACGCGCGCGGGATCAGCAGCGCGCGACCGGCGTTCTCGCGAAAGCGGGCTCCGAACAGCGCCGAGCCGCCGAGCTCTCCGACCACCGCGTCCTCCACCTCGTCTGGATCGATGAGCACCAGCTCCGACCCCGGAGGCTCGTCGGCGTCGGGCAGGTGGACGATGATCCCGTCGTCTGACCAGATGGCGTCGGACTCGAGGCCGAAGCGGTCGCGGATGCGGGCCGACAACGCCAATCCCCAGGCCGCGTGCACGCGGCCGCCGAACGGGGAGAGGATGCAGAGTCGCCAGTCCCCGATCTCGTCGCGGAAGCGCTCGATGACGATGGTCCGGTCGCTCGGCACCACACCGGTCGCCGCCTGCTGCTCGCGCAGGTAGTCGAGCAGGTTGCCCGCGGCGAGCTCGTCGAGGTCATAGTCCGAGCGCAGGGTCTCGGCGTCCTGCTCCACCGCCCAGCGCGAGAAGGCGCCGATGGCCTCGCCGAGCTCACGCGGTCGCCCCACGGAATCGCCCTTCCAGAACGGCACGGCCCCCGGCACGCCCGGCGCGGGCGAGACGATCACGCGATCACGGGTGATCTCCTCGATCCGCCAAGAGGTTGCTCCGAGCAGGAAGGTCTGACCCGGACGCGCCTCGTAGACCATCTCCTCGTCGAGCTCTCCGACGCGGCGGCCGTCGGGGAGGTTGACGCTGAAGAGCCCGCGATCCGGGATCGTCCCGGCGTTGGTGATGGCCAGGGCGCGCGAGCCCTTGCGGGCACGGATCGTCCCCGTCACGCGATCCCACACGATCCGCGCTCGGAGGTCACCGAATTCTTCGGAGGGGTAGCGACCATCGAGCATGTCGAGCACGTTCTCGAGCTGTGCTCGCGAGAGCTCCGCGTAGGAGTACGTGCGCCCGATCAGCGCCTGGAGGTCATCGATGTGCAGCGCCGGTTGATCGTCGCCCTCGGCCGAGGCGGCCATGGCGACGATCTGCTGGGCGAGGACGTCGAGGGCGTTGCGCGGCACCACGGTCGTCTCGATCAGGCCCTCGCGCATGCGCCGGGCGACCACCGCGCACTCGAGCAGGTCGGCACGGAACTTCGGGAAGATCCGCCCCTTGCTCGTCTCACCGACGTTGTGGCCGGCGCGCCCGACGCGCTGCAGGCCGGCGGTCACCGACTTCGGCGATTCGACCTGGAGGACGAGGTCGATCGCCCCCATGTCGATTCCCAGCTCGAGCGAGCTCGTCGCCACGAGACACGGCAGGTTGCCGGCCTTGAGCTGCTCTTCGATGATCAAGCGCTCCTCGCGGGCGAGGGATCCGTGGTGCGCGCGGGCGATCTCCCTTTCCGCGAGCTCGTTGAGGCGCAGTGCGAGGCGCTCGGCGCCGCGGCGGTTGTTGACGAAGACGAGCGTCGAGTTGTGCTGCTCCACCAGCTCGAGGATCTTCGGGTAGATCGCCGGCCAGATCGACTTGCGTGTCGCCTCGCCGCCGGCGAGCGGGTCGAGCTCGGCCAGGTCACCACCGGCGTCGGGCTCGACCATGCTCTCCACGGGCACGTGGATCTGGAGGTCGAGCGGTTTGCGAACGCCCGTGTCCACCACCGTGCAGCGGCGTCGCGGGCCGACCATGTAGCTGCCGACCTCCTCGAGCGGGTTCTGTGTCGCGCTCAGCCCGATGCGCTGCACGTCGTCGACCTCGGCCTGGGCGTTGAGGCGCTCGAGCGTGAGCGCCAGATGGGCTCCGCGCTTGGTCTGCGCGACCGCGTGGATCTCGTCGATGATCACCCACTCGGTGCCGGAGAAGATCCTGCGTGCCTGGCTGGTCAGCATCAGGTACAGCGATTCGGGCGTCGTGATCAGCACGTCGGGCGGGTACCGGGTCATGTCCCGCCGATCCTTCTGCGGCGTGTCGCCCGTGCGGATGGCGACCTTCACGTCTCCGCCGATGCCCCGCAGCGGCGCGCGGAGATTACGCTCGACGTCGTAGGAGAGCGCCTTGAGGGGTGACACGTAGACCAGCCGCGTGCGTCGATCCTTCGGATCCTCGGGGGGCGGCTCGGTCACAAGCCGGTCAAGGCCCCAGAGGAAGGCGGCCAGCGTCTTGCCCGACCCGGTGGGTGCGGAGATCAGCGTATGGGCGCCCGTGGCGATCGCCGGCCAGGCCTGGGCCTGAGCCGCCGTCGGCTCCGCGAACGCCCGCCCGAACCAGTCTCGGACCTGGGGTGTGAAGGCGGACAGCGGCATGGAGTTAAGGTACTTCTCGACCGGCTGGAACGGATCACCTGCTCAGTGCGCGCGCTTGACGGAGCACGTCGTCGAGCATGGGCGCTGTCAGCCGGCCCGTGAACGTGTTCTGCTGCGAGGGGTGAAAGCAGGCGAGCAGAGTGAGCCGGCTCCCCGAGAGCTCCTCACCGTGTCCGAACCGGGGCCTCGGCCGCGGAAGCGGATCGCCGAGGGCCGCTCGCAGCGCGAGCCCGGCGGCCCAGGCGAACGCCCCGAGGCACACCACGACCCGCAGCTGATCTAGCAGCCGGACCTCATCCTCGAGCCAGGTTCGGCAGGCGTCGCGCTCGGTCGGCAGCGGAGCGTTGGCCGGCGGGGCGCACCGCACCGCGGCGGTGATGAAGCAGTCCGTCAGCTCGAGCCCGTCCCCGCGCCCGACCGACTGCGGCTGGTTCGCGTACCCGGTGCGATGGAGGCCGGCGAACAGGAAGTCGCCCGACCGGTCGCCCGTGAAGATCCGTCCCGTGCGATTCGCTCCGTGGGCGGCGGGAGCCAGTCCGAGGATGAGCACACGGGCTGACGGATCGCCGAAACCGGGGATCGGGAGACCCCAATAGTCCTCGTCCCGGAAGGCGGCGCGCTTCTCCATCGCCACACGCTCCCGCCACTCGACCAGGCGGGGGCATCGGCGGCAGCTGACGACCGCGTCCTCGAGCTCGGCGAGCGTCGAGGTCAAGCCGCGGCGCGCGGCGACGCTGCCTCGAGCAGTCCCGTGACCAGCCTCTCCACCACCGGTTCGAGCTCCAGCAGGTGCGGCGGGCGACCCGTCCGGAGCTGCCTCGACGCGAGCTCGACCACTGCCCCGACGATCGCGAAGGCGTCCTCCGGCGAGGCGAGGCGCGGGAACTCCCCTCCGGCGACGTCCGCCCGGTTGGTGGACTCGATGTAGTCGGCGAAGGCGGCCAGCACGATGTCGCGGCGCTCCATCGCCCGGGGGCCTGCGCCGATGATCTCCACCAGCAGCGTCTGCGCCTGATCGGGGAAGGCGGCGAGAGCGTGCAGGAAGGCGGCGATGGCCGCCCGGTAACGCGCCACGGGATCGTCAGGATGCGAGCGAGTGGCCGCCCGCATGGCGCCGAGCACCGCTTCAGAAGCGGCGTCGAACAACGCGAGGATGCAGTCCTCCTTGTTGTCGAAGTGCTCATAGAAGGTGGCCTTGGACATGCCCGCCTCGCGAGCGATGGCCTCCGCGGTGGCGTCCGCGTAGCCCACGCGGGCGAAGATCGCCGCCGCCGCGCCGAACAGCCGGCGGCGCTGACGGTCCTGCCGCACTTCGAGCGGCGGGGCATGGCGCCCCCGGGGGGCTCTCTCTCGCTCACCCACATGCCGACCCTACCCGAGGCGACTACCCTGCGACCAATGCTTCGACGTTTGTTGAGTCCGACGCTCGCCGCGCTGCTCCTCGCGGGCTGCGGCGCCGGCGCCGAGTCCTCGACCGACGACTTCTCCGGCGAGGACAAGCGGGTCGCCCAGGTCGTCGAGGACCTGCAGGCCGCGGGAGAGACGGGCGACGCCGAGGAGATCTGCAGCCGGATCCTCTCCGCGCAGCTCGTCGATCGGCTCAAGGCCGACGGGTCGAGCTGTACCCAGGAGCTCGACGAGGCGCTCGGCGACGCCGACGACTTCGAGCTCGACGTCGAGCGCGTTCAGGTCATGGGTACCCGGGCCACCGCCACCGTGTCAAACGGCGACGGGCGCCCGCAGACGGTACAGCTGGTGCGCGAGCGCCGCGGCTGGCGCGTCGCCGAGCTCAGCTGATCTGGTCAGCCGAGCGCGCGGCCGTACTGGCGTTCGTAGTAGGCGCGGTAGTCGCCTGACCGGATCGGCTCCCACCACGACGGGTTGTCGCGGTACCAGTCGACCGTCCGTCGGAGCCCCTCTTCGAAGCGCACCTCGGGCTCCCAGCCCAGTGCGCGGACCTTCTCCGATCCGAGGGAGTACCGGCGGTCGTGCCCCGGCCGGTCCGTGACGTACTCGATCAGGTCCGTGGAAGCCCCGGTGAGCTCGATGATCCTCTGCACGACCTCCAGGTTGGGGCATTCGTCAGGCCCGCCGACGTTGTAGACCTCGCCCGGAGCCCCGTGGGCGAGGACGTGGCCGATGCCGCGGCAGAAGTCCTCGACGTAGAGCCAGTTGCGAACCTGCTGACCGTCCCCGTAGACCGGCAGGCGGTCGCCGTGCAGCGCGTTGAGGATCATCAGCGGGATCAGCTTCTCCGGATACTGGAACGGCCCGTAGTTGTTCGACCCGCGGCAGATCAGCGTCTGGAGCCCGTAGGTGTGGAAGTAGCTCGAGACGAGCAGGTCTCCCCCCGTCTTGGTGGCGGAGTACGGGGATGAGGGCTGGAGCGGGCTCGATTCGGTGAACGAGCCCTCCTCGATCGAGCCATAGACCTCGTCCGTCGAGACCTGGAGGTAGCGCGTGCCCCGCTCTCGTGCCGCCTCCAGGAGCACGTAGGTGCCCTGGGAGTGGGTGGTGACGAAGGCGTCGGGCTCGGCTATGGATCGGTCCACGTGCGTCTCGGCCGCGAAGTTGACCACCGCGTCACAGCTCTCGACCGCCCGGGCGACCGCCCCGGGGTCCTCGATGCCGCCGCGGACGAAGGAGAAGCCGGGATCGTCTTGGACGTCCTGCAGGTTCTCCTCGCGGCCCGCGTAGGTGAGCTTGTCGAGGACGACCACCTCGTCACCCTGGACTCGCAGCCGAAGGCGCACGAAGTTCGAGCCGATGAATCCGGCACCACCGCACACCAGCAGCTTCATCGGATCACCCTTGTCGTCTCGAGGTAGGCGGTGAGCCCTTCCTGCCAGGAGGGCAGGCGGGGAGCGTCGGCGACGTGCTCCGTGCCGAGCACGGAGAAGGCGGGACGCGGCGCGGGACGGCCCAGGTCGGCGCTGCGCCCGCGACGCACGGCGCACTCGACTCCAGCCCGCAGGAAGATCTCTCGGGCGAACTCGTACCACGAGCAGCGTGTCGGGGCCGTCGCATGGAGGATGCCCGTGGTCCGTCGCTCGGCGAGCGAGACCAGGGCCCACGCGAGATGTCCCGTGTAGGTCGGGCAGCCGATCTGATCGTCCACGACCGTCACCTCGTCGCGCTCGGACGCCAACCGCAGCATGGTCGCCACGAAATTCGGGCCGTTGACCCCGAAGAGCCACGCCGCCCGCACGATGGCCGCGCGCTCGGGATCGACGGCGCGCTCCCCGGCCAGCTTCGAGCGTCCGTAGGCCGAGAGGGGCGAAGTCGGATCGGACTCCACGTACGGCGCTCTCGCCCGCCCGTCGAAGACGTAGTCGGACGAGACGTGGACGAGGTGGACACCGGCATCTCGCGCCTCGCCGGCCACGATGCCGGCGCCTTCACCGTTGACCGCAGTCGCGGCTTCCTCGGCCGTCTCGGCGCCGTCCACGTCCGTCCATGCAGCGCAGTTGACCACCGATTCGGCAGCGGCTGACCCAAGGGCGGCGCGCACGGCGGCGGCGTCGGTGATGTCGAGGTCGCGACGGGCGAGCGCGGTGACGTCGTGGCCCGCCACCTCCGCGGCGGCGACGACGTCATGGCCGAGCATTCCGGCAGCGCCGGTCACGAGGAGGCGCATCGGGCTATACAGATACCGGATCGGGGCTGTGCGCGCGGAGCGCCAGGGCCAGGGCCAGGCGCTGCTCGGGATCCTCCAAGGCAAGCCCGTAGAGATCGCGAAGCTGGCGCAGGCGATAGCGGACCGTCTGCGGGTGGACGCCGAGGACGGCGGCGACCGCCTGTACCTGTCCAGGGCGATCGAGCCATGCCCGCAACGTCTCCGCGAGGCGGTCGTGGGCGGGGCCGGCGACGGCCGCGAGCGGAGCAAGCCCCCGCTCGGCCAGCGCCGCGGCGAGTGCGGGATCGGCGTGGAGCGCCAAGAGCGTCAGGTGATCGTCGGCGACCACCAGGGTGTCGGTCGCAAGCCGACCAGTCGCCGCCAGACGGGCCGCCGCGAGGCCACGCGCGACGCTCGTGCCGGCCTCGGTCCACACGACCGTCGGCCCGAGCGCGGCGGCGTGTCCGGCGAACAGCGCCTCGAGCTGGCGGCGGCGGCCCGGTGCGTCGGGATCGGGTACGACCACGCAGGCGCAGCCCTCGACCACGCCTCCGACCGAGCCGAGCCCCGCCCGCCGGGCCAGCCGCTCAGCTTCGGCGTCAGCGGCGCCGGGATCGCCGTCGCCGGAGTTCGAGACCACGACAGCCGCCACCTCCCGCGGCGGGGCCCAGGCTGCGGCCTCCGCCGCCGCCCGCAGGGCCTCGACGTCGGCAGGTGGCTGCACCGCCAGGACCCGAACCAGTTCGCGCCGCCGCCGCTGGCTCTCTCCCGCTCGCGCGGATTGCTCTTCTGCGTATCCCTCGACGGACTCCGCCGAGATCGCTTCGATATACGCGAAGATCGCCTCTCCCAACCGGTAGAGGGTCGCGGGCGGGAGGCCGCCGCTGACCCCAGCGTCCACGAATCGCCGCCACGCGAGCCGAGCGCCGACCCGGTAGGCCGAGAGCAGCGCATCCAGCGAGCGCCCGACGCGCATCTCGCCCCTCCCGAGGGCAACGTACGTGGTGTCGCGACGGGGTCCGTGCCCGCTCGCCGCGGAAGGGTCGGCTATCGCGTCTACGAACCGGCCGAGCGCACGCTCGACGCCGTGTCGCACGACCTGGCCGAACGGCCCTTCAAGCGCACGCGCGTAGTCGGGCACCTCCTCGGCGATGGCCTGGATGATCTCGTCGGCGAGCTCCGAGAGAACGGGCCGCAGGACGTCGGCGGCCTCGGTCGGGATGGTCTCGAAGAGAGCGGAAGTCGACTGCACTCATCAGCAGGCTACAAGTGTGACCACTCAGAGAATCTCGATCTCCGACTGGTCGCCGACCATGAAGCGGTAGGCGCGGGGCTGGCGGTTCGAGCGGCTGATGGTCACGTTCTTGCCCAGGAGCGATGACTCCATCCGCCCGGCGAGCCCCTGCACGGCCGAGCCTTCGAGCAGGATGGAGTGCTCCACTTCGGCCGTATCGATCACCACCCCGGCTCCCACGGCGGTGTAGGGGCCGACGTAGGCGTCGCGCAGGATCGCCCCGGCGCCGATGATGGCCGGGCCGCGGACCGTCGAGCGCTCGAGCACCGCCCCGGCTTCGATCACGACCCGGCCGTCCACCTGGGAATCGATGAGCTCGCCCTCGACCCGGCGCTCGATGGTCTCGAGGATGAGGCGGTTGGCCTCGAGCATGTCGTCGAGGCGACCCGTGTCCTTCCACCACCCGCGCACGATATGGGACTCCACGGGCTCGCCCTGGTTCACGAGCCACTGGATCGCGTCGGTGATCTCGAGCTCCCCGCGCGGGGAGGGCTCGATCGCCCGCGCGGCCTCATGGATGCGAGAGGTGAACATGTAGACGCCCACGAGCGCGAGGTCCGTCGCGGGCTCGGGTGGCTTCTCGACGAGTCGCTTGACGCCGCCGCCCCGGTCGAGTTCGGCGACGCCGTAGTTCTCGGGGTCGGGCACCGGCGTCAGGAGGATGAGTGCCTGAGGTGAGTGGTCGCGGAAGGCCGTGACCAGATCGGCGATGCCACCCTGCAGCAGGTTGTCCCCCAGGTACATGACGAAGGGATCGGAGCCCAGGAACGGCTCGGCGGTGAGAACCGCATGCGCGAGACCGAGCGGCTCGTCCTGGACGATGTAGGTGATGGTGATCCCGAAGCGCGATCCGTCCCCGGCTTCTGACCGGATCTCGTCGCCCGTCTCCGGCGCGATGATGATCCCGACGTCGTCGATCCCGGCGTTCGCCATCGCCTCGATCCCGTAGAAGAGCACCGGCTTGTTGGCGACCGGCACGAGCTGCTTGGCGGAGGTGTGGGTGATGGGGCGCAGCCGCGTTCCCTTGCCACCCGAGAGGATCAGGCCCTTGAGCGCCATCAGTACGTGCCGCCGAGTTTGCGGTGATCCCAGGTCGAGACCTCGTGCGTGACGAACTCGAGGCCCACGCGTTTGGCCGCCTGCTTGCGCATCGCGGCCTCGAGTCCGGCGTTGAGATCGGAGCCGCCGTAGCGCTGCGCGAGCTCGGCCCCGATGCCCGCGACGACTTCGACGTCGCGATGGAGGACGCACCCCGCCTTGACCATGACGCCCCTCAGCTCGCCATACTCCGCGCCGGCCTCGACCTGCAGTGTGCAACGCGGGTCGCGTTCGAGGTTGAGGACCTTCTGCGAGGCGGCGTACGTCCACGCCCACAACGCGGCCTCGCCGCGCACCACGTACCACAAGGGCATGAGGTGGGGCCAGCCGTCGAGCCCGATAGTCGCGACGACGACGGTCTTCTCCTCGGCGAGGAACGCACCCAGCTCTGGCCCGTCCATACGGATCGCATCGCGACGGCTCATCGCTCAGCGTCCGGCGGGCTCGGCCTGCGCGGCGAGGAGGTGCTCGGCGGCGGCCCGCACAGCCTCGCGCGCCTCGGCGGGCTCGAGCACCGCGGCGTCCCCGGCCTCTTTCAGGACCTCCTTGACCAGGTAGTCCTCGCCCTTGAACGCCCATTCCACGACGACGGCGCCGTCCTCGAGCTCGGTGAGCACGGTCCGCTCCTCCCGCGCCCAACGGGCCTGATCGGGCGAGATCCAGACGTGGGCGATCCGCGAGGCGGGCACCTCCCCGGTCTTCGGCCAGCCCTCGATGTCGGCCACGGGGTCGAGGTCCGGCCGTGGGGCGTAGGTCTCGTCGAGCACGGTCGCGCGCTTGATACGGTCCAGCCGGAAGTGGCGGGTGTCCTCGCGCGAGGGGTCCCAGCTCGCGACGTACCATCCGTGAGCGGAGTTGATGAGCCCGTAGGGCTCGATCGTACGCAGGGAGAACTGGTCCTCGTTGGCTGCGTAGTACTCGAGCTCGAGCACATGGCGATCACGGATCGCGCCGGCGATGACGCGGGCGAGGCCGGGGTCGTCGGCTCCGGCGGAGGTGATCTGCAGCCCCTCCACGACGGGGTCCTCGCCCAGAGCGGCGACGATCTTCTCCCGAGCGGAGTTCAGGGCACCGGCCGGGACGTGCTCTCCCAGCAGGTCGATGGCGGCTACCAGCGCCTTGGCCTCGATGGGCAGCAGGCGAGCCGGGCGGTCGAAGGTGTCCGAGTACGGCTCGGGATCGACTTCGATCTCGCCCGAGGGGTGAAGCTCGGCGTAGAGGACGTAGGCGCCCCCGCCGAAGTTGACGACGTTGAGCACGTTGATGTCCTCGCGCAGCTCCTGCTCGGACATCTGCAGCTGCTCGCACACGTCGGTGGCGAGCAGCCGCTCCCCGGCTCTCCCGGCCTGGATCAACACGGAAGCCAGCGTCACGAGTCGGGCGAAGCGCTCAGGTCGGATGGCCGCTTCGGCCGCAGCCGCGGTGCGCCCGCGGCGGGGAGGCTCCACGAGCTCCTCGGGCGGGTCGGGGCGCGTCGCGCCGAACGGGACCCGGACCGTGGGTTCGCCATGGTGCAGCTCCACGATTCGCTCAAGGCGCTCGCGAGCCTCGGTCACCAGAGCCGGCGGCCCCGCCACATGGGCGTGCTCTCCGAAGCCGAGCGCCCAGGCCACCAGCAGGCGCGGGATGGCGTACTGCGTGCTGAAGACGTGGCCGTGGCTTCCGTCCTCGCCCCTCTCGACCATCTCGCCGTAGTTCGCGAAATGTCGCTCCACCTGCCACGCGATGCGATCGGACACCCAGATCTCGCCGACGTCGAGGGTGTCGCCGAGCTGCCAGGGGATTCGGTTCGCGAAGGAGCGCGGATCGAAGTCGGACGGCCGCTGGAAGTCGTGCTCGGCCTTCGTGGCGTAGCCGACCTTGCCGCGGATGCGGGAGAGGCGGAAGACGCGAAGCGCGCCGCGCTCATGCGAGTGTCCGACGAGATAGAACTGACCGCCCTGGAAGAGCAGTTGGTACGGATCCACCTTTCTCGGCGCGATCTCGCCCGACTGCATCGTGTAGTACTCGAACTCGATGCGCTTGCGGCGGTAGATCGCGGTGTCGATCTTGGCAAGCCGGGCGCCGACTTCCTGACCGCCGGCGGACGCCGTGATGCCGAGGCCGATCGAGCGTTGCTCGGGCGTTCCGAGAGGGCTCGGGCGGCCCCAGGAGATCTGCTGCAGCGCCAGCCGGAGCGGCTCTGCGTACGCGAACTCCCCGTCGAGCAGGGAGAGCGAGGTCTGCAGCGCCGCCAGCTCGGTATCGGTGAAGGCGATGGGCGCAAGGTGGAACGCCTCGGGCGCCAGGGAGTAGTTCTCCTGCTCGGAGAAGCCCTCGGCGGGCTTCTCCACCGTGAGGTGGATGCCGAGCGATTCGAGCTCGGCGCGGTCGGCGTAGAACCGGCGCGCGAAGGCGTCCTCGGTCATGTCGTTGTAGCCCTCGACGTCGCGCCGGATCTCCGTTGCGGTGACCGTCCGCCGCTCGGCCATCAGATAGGCAATCAGCGAAAGCTGGCGGATGAGCCTTTCGGTGTCCTTGGCCAAGATCGGACACCATACGAATCGGGCGTGCGAACCCTCGGGCCAGGCGGAGGTTCGGTTCGCTCTTTGCGTGCATTTCGCGCGAAGTCGAGCTTTTCTGCCCAATGCCGATACAGGACGGGCCGATGTCCATCCGTCTGGTCGTGATCGAAGATCATCCCACGCTCCGCGAAGGCTTGCAGCTCGTGCTCGAGCATCGGGGCTGCGACGTGGTCGGCGCGGGCGGGGACGCGCACGCCGCGCGGGCGCTGATCGCCGCCAAGGCCCCCGACGTGGTCATCGTCGACGTGCATCTCGGCCGCGACAGTGGGATCGAGCTCACGCGTGAGCTGATCGCGCTTCACCCGTTCTGTCGCATCGTGCTCTACGCGGGCTCGCGCGACCCGGAGTTCGCGCTCGCCGGCCTCGAGGCGGGCGCCATGGGCTATGCGCTCAAGGAAGGGGATCCCGACGAGCTGATGCAGGCGATCCAGTCCGCCGCGGCGGACCAGATCTACGTCGATCCACGCATGCGGCTCATGTTCGACCACCTGGCGTCCATCGACCAGTCGGTCGATCGCGAGCAGGGGGTCCTGACGCAACGCGAGCGCGAGGTGATGAACCTGCTCGCAGCGGGTCACACGGGCGAGCAGGTCGCCAAGCTCCTGGTGCTGTCCGCCGAGACGGTCAAGACCCACATCCGCAACGCGATGACCCGACTTAACGCCACGACACGCGTGCATGCGGTGGCACTCGGGATGCGCGACGGCGAGATCTCACCGCCGGGCGTCGCCAATCCGCCGGCGCTGGGCAGCTAGGCCGCCGCGCGACCGGCGAAGTACGCGCCCCCGCCGAGCGCCCGGTCAAAGCCGGACCAGGACGACCCCTGGGGAAGCTCCTTCTCGAGCCGATCGAACGACCCGAGCCGCCCGCCGAGGTTGTCGATCATGTGCACGAGGGTCGCTTCCCGCGTGCAGGGAAGCACGGGCGAGCCATGTTCGAGCGCTCCGTGATGACTCAGGATGATGTGCAGAACGGCCGCGGCCAGCGGCTCGGGGAAGCCCGGGAGCTCCTCGATGAGCCGCCGGACCCGGTAGTACCCGAGGGAGATCTCGCCCTGGAGCTTGCCGAGGTCCGTCATGTCGATGGCGGTCGGATCGCTGGTGTAGGCCTCGAGCTTGCCCATGTCGTGCAGCAGCGCCCCCGTGACCGCCACGTCGCGATCGATGCCGGGAAAGGTCGCGCTGATGGCCGACACTGCCTGTGCGACCGAGAGGGTGTGCTCGAGCAGGCCGTGGCGGTAGGCCTGGTGATAGCGCTTGGCGGCCGGTGCATCGCGGAACTGCACCCACGACGCCGCCCCGGGGCCGAGGAGGCGATCGAGCAGTGCTCGCAGGTGTGGGTTCTGCACGGTGGCGAGGAGCTCGCGCAGGTCTCCCTCCATCTGGACGGCCGAGCGGGGGGGTCCGTCGAGCGGCTCGCGCGTACCGCAGTCCTCATCCATGGCCGAAACGCTAGAGCCGCCTCCGGACGCCTTCCGCTCGGGTGCGCGAGTGGGCGGGAGCTTCGCGTTCAGCCGCCGTAGAAGGCGATCGCCCGGTCGGCCAGCGCACGCGTGTCGCGCTCGTTGCCCACCGCGTTGACGACCACTGCAAGGCCGGGGATCATGCGCCCGGCGAGGCGCTTGGTCGCACGCTTGCCGACCACCTTGAGCAGCCGGCTTGCGAGCGCCTCGTCCGAGTTCATGCGCTTGTCGGCGTAGGCGGAGACGACGCTGCGGCCGACACCGTCGAGTGCCGCGCGCGCGGTCGCGGGGTCGGAGTAGAGGCCCTGGATGACCAGGAGCTCGGCCGGCCGCATCGGGTCGTTCGCGTCGTAGCCGTAGGCGGCGGCGACGAAGAAGACGAGCCGGGATTGGATCCAAGCGAGTGCGGCCAGGTCAGGGATGACGGTTATGAAGCCTCCGACACCGGTAGCCGCGCCGCCGAGACGGGCCAGCGTCGCGTGGCGGGCCTTGGCCATCCGGGCAAGCTCGTCCGGTCCGGTGGCGAAGGTGGCCCGCTTCTCGGCGGCCCACGCCCCGGCTGCCGGCCCGTGGAAGTCGGCCGCGGCCAGGGCCAGGTGCTCCGGAGCGCGGGCCGGGTCGGCGCGCAGCTGCTCCCACAGCCCGCGTGGGAGCTGGCGCAGCGTGTCGTCGATCGACGGGCTCATTGCCCGTAGCCTTGCAGGATCGGCTTGTCAGCCGGGTACTCTGCCCCCATGCCCCGTCTTCTCGGTCCCGTCGCGATCCTGCTCGTTCTCGCCTTCACGGCGCCGGCCGCCGCGCAGACACCTCCCGCACCTGCACCCGTGCCTCCTCCGGCGCCTGCGCCGGTTCCTCCGCCGCCACCGGTCGAGAAGCGGATCTCACCCGGGATCCGGGTCGCCGGCGTCGACGTCGGGAATCTCACCCTTGCGGAAGCGACCGCCCGACTCGAGCCGGCCCTCGCGGCACCGCTCTCGCAGCCCGTCGTCGTCGCGGTGACGGGGCGTCGTTTCACGCTGACGCCGAAGGCGATGCGCTTGAAGTTCGATGCCCTCAGGTCCGCGCGCCGGGCCTACAACATGGGCAAGAAGAAGCGGCCGGCGGCAGGTGCTCTCGTCGACGTCGCTCCGTACGTGACCTTCCGGCGGGGCCCGATCCGCGACTTCGCCAACCGCATCGATCGACGGGTCACGGTCTCACCCCGTGATGCCACGGTGCGGATCACGGTTCGCAGGATCGTGCGCCGCCGCTCGAAGACCGGTCGCGACTTCAACGCCAGCGCGCTGCGCGGCACGATCGAGAAGCTCCTCGGCGATCCGGCCGCGGCGCGCCTGCTTAAGCCCGGTCGCAGGGCCGTCAAGGCCAACGTCACCGCCAACGAGCTGGCCGGGCGCTACGCCACGGTCATCACGATCGACCGGGCCAACTTCAAGTTGCGCCTCTTCAAGCGGCTCAAGTTCTCCAAGAGCTACGGCGTCGCGGTCGGCGCTGCGGGCTACGACACACCGGCC
>Ga0136617_10002854_pt1 | contig 15422 bp, 13 predicted proteins | sample AntDrymUQ3222106_2_FD_129672 | JGI IMG/M metagenome (GOLD analysis project Ga0136617, IMG submission 129672) | Polar desert sand microbial communities from Dry Valleys, Antarctica - metaG UQ322 (21.06) | ecosystem: Environmental > Terrestrial > Soil > Desert | place: Antarctica: Dry Valley...
AGCCGTGGAGCTCCCCCTTTAGCGCGCCGCAGTCGTGGCACGGCTTGCGATCTGCACCCCAGTCGTCGCTCTCGTCACCGTAGCGGACGCGTGGGTGCGGAACTCCGTTGATATCCACAGTGAAGACCTGCTGGGCCTCGGCGAACTCCTCCGGCCACCCCTCGGCGACTATGCGCCCGCGCCACTCGACCCGCCGCGATGTCATCTCACTCACCCTTGCGCAGGGACGTTGGTGCCGGCTAACGCGAAATGTACTGCAAGCTTTTACGCCTGATATACTGCAAAACCACATGACGCGATATGCTGCAGAAGCCCGCCCACAGCCTATCACAATCCGCAATCATTCCTGCCAAGCACCTTTCTGACATTGCTTTACATCAGTTAATGGTACTAAATGCGGCGATGTTATGACCTAAATTGAGTCTCTCCCGAAACAACCCTCCCCCACCCTGCGCGGATGCAAAGATAGTTCATACCCTGACACGATATTCCATGCGCGCGCCAACAGCATAAACATCATCCCCTCGCCCACTTTCGTCACAGCGTGTCAGCCGGGCTACGCACTCCCTTTCCACCACGATTCAGAACATGTGTGTATATCATCGTCGTGCTGACTTCGCGATGCCCCAACAATTCCTGCACTGTCCGGATATCGTAGCCGGCTTCCAGAAGATGCGTCGCGAATGAATGGCGAAAAGTGTGACAGCTCGCGCGCTTCGTAATTCCTGAGTCCGCCACAGCCCGCTTGACTGCTCGCTGCAGCACCGACACATCGATATGATGACGCCTCCGTCGGCCGGTCATCACATCGAGATACTGCCGAGTCGCGGGGAAGACCCAGAACCAACTCCATTCCCGCTCCGCGTTGGGAGCCTTTCGCCCGTATGCATGCGGAAGCTCTACCCCCTCGCCACCTCGAACAAGATCCAGCCTGTAAACTTCCTCAACGCGTTCCAGATGTGCAGTCAGGTCCTTTTTCGCGCTCTGCGGAAGCATCGTGACGCGATCCTTGCTACCCTTTCCGTCACGAACCAGAATCTGATTCCCGGCGAAATCGATGTCCTTCACCCTCAACGACGCGCATTCCGCGAGACGCATACCGGTTCCATAAAGGATGGCCCCCATCAAACGCTCGGTGCCGGTTGGGCATCCGAGAACGAGCCTCACCTCATCGCGGGTCAGTACCGCTGGAAGTCGCACCGGTCGTTTGGCTCGTACGACTTCCTCCAGCCAGCCAAGCTGCGCGCCGATAACCTCGCGATAGAGAAACAGCAAAGCGCTCAGTGCCTGGTTCTGTGTGGATGCGCTTACGCGCCCTTCCGTCGCGAGGTGCGACAGGAAACGCTCTACGTCGCGCCTGCCCAGTTCGCCCGGGTGCCTCAACCCGTTGAACCGGACAAAACGCTTGATCCAGTAGATGTAGGCTTCTTCCGTTCGCTGGCTGTAGTGACGCACGAAAATCGCCGACCGGACGCGGTCGAGCAACCTCGGTCTGGGAGACCCGGCACCTCGAGGCGATTGGGCAACCATGCTGGCAGGTAAACGCCGCCGAGGCCACTGTTCACCATCACAAGAACGCGATGCTCATCCTCAGATTCCAGAGGCCCGCTCAAGCCTCCCTTGCTCCCACCCTCCCATCCCGCGTCGCGAACCACACGTACAGTGGCGTACCCGACAGTATCACCAGAAATCCCCACAACACCACCTCCGCCCCCACTCCATACATCGTGTACAAAACAAACACGAATGCGATCGGCGCCACGATGTGCGCGCGCCGGCGCTCCTTTGGCGTGTAGCGCTCCGGATCACGACGCGCGAGCATCAACTCGGAGGCCGCGGCGAAAAGGTGCGGCAGCAGCGTCGTCAGCACCGACAGCAGCACGATGAATTCGAAGACCCCGAGCAGCGTCTTCACGAAGTACATGAGCAGCATAACGCTCGCCACCGCTGTCCCCGTGATGAGGCCCACGTGCGGCGTCCCGAAGCGCGGATGGATCCGGGCCAGACCTCTGAAAAAAATCCCGTCCTGCGCGGCCGCGAGCGGGATGCGACCCGCCATCAGAATCCAGCCATTCAGTGTTCCGGCGCCTGCTATCATCGCCGTAATCCCTATTACCATGCCCGCCACCGGGCCGACCGCGCGCTCGACGGCAAGCGCCACCGGACGCGGCGATGCCGCAATCACATCGTTCGGCAGCACTCCAGCCACGGCGACCGCGGACAAAATAAAAACCGTCGTGCCCAGCGCGTAGCCGAGCATCGTCCCTCGCCGGATGGTCCGCTCCGGACGTTGCACCTCTTCCGCCGGCACCGTCGCTGACTCGATGCCCGAGTACGCCCATACCACCAGCGCCGCGCCCGCGGCAAGGGATCCAAATCCTTTTGGAGCAAAAGGAGTCAAATTCGCCGAGTCGAACGACGGCAGCGTCAGTAGCATGAGAACAATGAGCGGCACAAAATTCAGAAACATGATCGCAATCTGTAGCCGTGAGCTCTGTTTCACGCCAATCACGTTGACGAGGCACAGCCCCCAGATCAACGCCTGCGCCAGGCCGAATTGCAGCCAGACACTCTCGCCCAGCGTCGGCGAGAAGCCGGCCGCATACCCTATCACGCCCGTCACTATCGCGGCATTTCCGATCACGGCGCTGAACCAGTACGCCCACACAGTCTGGAAGCCCGCGAACTCTCCGAATGCCTCGCGCGCGTACACGTACGGCCCCCCGGTGCGCGGGTATCGCGTGCCGAGACTCGCGTACACAAGTGCGACGAAAAAGTATCCCACGGCGGTGAAGAGCCATGCAACAATCCCGAAGGGCCCGGCAGCCTTTGCCACTGACGCCGGCAATGTGTACAGCGACGTCCCCACCATGTTGCCTACGATCAGCGCGACTGCGCCAAGGAGGGATAGACCGCGAACCAGCTTGCGGGAGGCGGGAGGCGGGAGGTGGGAGGCGGAAGCGGCAGAAAAAATGGTGTCTCTGGATACTTCCGATTTCTGAGAGGCAGGTCCCGCCTCCCGCCTCCCCCCTCCCGCCTCCCCGTCCGTCACCTCGGTACGAGCATCAATACATGCCGCGTCTCCCGCTCCACTCGCGCCCGGGAGTAAACCAGCGGGAAATATTCACCGCGTGCCCACATCGGGAGCAGGTCGCCGTAGAAAGTGCTCCCCGGCTGGCCTGATTGGCCTGGCGTACTCGTGGCGACGGAGTTGTCCCAGTCTGAGGGATCCAGAATCTCGCGAAACGATGCGCCGCTTGTCTGCAGGAGATTCCCACCGCCGGTCATGTTCACAGTCTGCCCGTTACCGCCGCGCGGAGTGGCTGGCAGGTCGAACGCCTCCGCCAATGGATGCCGGAAGAAAGCGCGATGCAGAGCTCCCCAGACCCAGCCGGAGCGGTCGCCGCCGAGCCTGCGCGTGAGGTCCGCAACTGCATCGTCGAGTGCCGCCAGCGCCATTGAGTCCCGGCGTGCCGCTCCCCAGTCTTTGCCCGTCACCATCCGAACGACCAGCTCGGCGTCTCGATATGGTACCAGCTCGCGCACGGCGCCACTGGCGAGCCCGGCGTATACCCGGCCGCTGAGAGCATTGTACCACGCCTGGTACAGCAGCGGCGCCATGGAGTCGCGCGACATCACGAAATTCCAGCGAGCCATCACACGAATGTCATCGCGCTCGGCCGTCCCCCTGGCTCGGGCGGCCGAGAGCAGCGCAGGCACAAGCCGGCGCGCGATGTCCACGTACTCGTCGTGCTGTAGACGCTCGAAAGCGGCGACCGTCCAGCCCGTGCTGTCACGCAGCACGCGGGTTATCCTGTCCGCCCGATGCGGCGGCGCGAACTCGTAATTCAAGGGAATGCTGTAGCCGCGTGGCAGGATGTTGTGATTTGCGGTAACGATGAAGCCTGCTGAGGGGTTGTACGACTTCGGCAGGCGGGCGAACGGGACCCAGCCGTCCCACTCGTAGCGTCCGTCACCCGGCACGGGGAGGAGACCTGACCAGCGCCTTACCGGCATTAGCCCCGCCGCCACCCACCCGATATTTCCGTCCACATCCGCATACACGAGATTTTCCGTCGGAGTTTTCCAACGGGCCGCCGCAGCCAGAAAGCTCTGCCAATCGCGGGCGCGGTCCAGTGATAGCGATGCGAGATACGCCGCCGCCCCGGGCTCGCTGGTAGCCGACCGCAAAACGAAGACGCGACCGCTGTCCCCGCCAACAATCGGACCGTGCCTTGTGAACTCGAGCTGTACGACGCGTGGCGTTTCACCGCGTACGCGAATGGTGTCGAGCAGAATGCGAGTCGGCCGCCATACGCCCTTGTAGAGCGAGCAGCGCCTCACGATTCCTTCCGCTCGCGTTCCGCAATCCCGCACCTGCTCGACGTAGATGTCCTGCTGGTCCATTCCAACCACAGTGAACCCAAACCCTATGCGCTCATTGTGGCCAAGCGCCACGCCCGGCAAGGCAGGCTCTCCAGCGCCAATCACATTCCAGCCGGGCCCAACGAGGTGTGTCACGTATCTGAGCGCCGGGAGAGCAATCGACCGGTGCGGATCGTTGGCGAGCAACGGCTTCCCCGTCGCCGTACGCGATCCCTTCACCACCCAGTTGTTGGATCCCGTTATGCGCTCGTAGCCAACGGGACGGGATGCATCGAAGATTCCGGCTGCGATGGTAGTGTCGATTCCGCTGAGATCCAGTCCAGGTGCCGGATCCAGGGTGCGATACGGATCGGTCGGCCAGAGCTGTTCCGTCTTTTTCGTTCCGGCGACAGCGACGAGTTTGGCCCGCAGGATTTCCTGGTCCGCGTTGCCGCTCACGTCGAAGGCTGCCAGGCGGAGCAGCGGTACGTCATCGCTCCAGGGTTCCGGCGAGATGTTCAGCAGCGTGAACTCTATGGGGGGACGATCCTTAACGCGATTTATGTGCGCGTTCACACCTTGAACGAACGCGCGCACGATCTGCTTCGCGTCAGGGGCGTAGCTTTTCCACTCCGCCTCCATGTCGCCGCGATACCGGACGAGTCGCGCGAATTTGTCGCGCTCGACAGCCTTGGCGCCCACCAACTCCGCCAGACGCCCCTCGCCAGCTCGGCGCCACATCTCCATCTGCCAGAGCCTGTCCTGTGCCGCGACGTAGCCCTGAGCGAAAAACAAGTCGTGTTGCGTGCGCGCGTAAATGTGCGGTACCCCCCAACGGTCGCGCCGAACCTCCACCGCGCTGTCCAGGCCGGGAACCTCGATGCGCCCTTCGATCTGGGAGAGACGCGCACGCGCGGAATCCCGCAGGTCGGACGATGCGAGACGCGTGGTGAGGGTGCCCATCGCGGGAGTACCCTGCGCACTGACATGCGCTGACAGCGCGACGAGAAGCGTCGCGATCAACAGCGGCGTCATACAGTTCGCGGTTCGCAGTTCGCAGTTGTAGGGACGCGCTCGCTTCATTTGTCCGCGGAGTTATAACGGTCGCACACTCTCCCACCCCTCCGCCCCTGAATCCCCAGCTACCTGATCCGGTCCCCAATCCTTCCCCACCGCACGCTCGACACGAAACAGACTGGCATCCGGCCGTTGGCACAATCGTGCGAGTAGTACACGAAGATCGGTCGCCCTCGAACGTTCTTGCGCGGAACAAAGCCGTAGTAGCGAGCATCCTTGGACTGATACCTGTTATCGCCCAGTCCGAAAATGTGATCCTGCGGAATAACGAACGGTCCCCAGTTGTCGTGCGTCGGAACGGCCGGCGCAGCGCCGAACCTCGACGATTTCAAGCCGACTTCTTTCTGCCACTCAAAATTGGGGTCGTAGCCATCGACGAAATACGGATCGGGCACTGATCCAAACCCCTGCCTCTGCGCAATGCCATTCACGTGCAGCAGGCCTTTCCGCATGTGCAGCGTGTCCCCCCCAACCCCAACAATGCGCTTCACCACGGTTGGCGTGGGATCCCACGGTTGATCTTTCTGATATGGCGACTTGTAGATCACGATCTCCCCACGCCTGGGATCGGAGTAGCCGGGAAGGTTGATTTCGGTCATGGGGATGTTCGGCCCGTACACCAGCTTGTTCACGAAGAGAAAATCGCCCACAAGCATCGCCGGCTCCATACTCGCCGACGGTATGCGATACGCCTCGAACAGGAACGTCTTGATGACGAGAAAGATCGCAATTGCCGGGAGTAGTCCCTTCAGGAACTCCCACAAATTGAAGGGCTCGCGGAGCACAGCACACTTGCCACGCGCCTGCGCTACAACGTTTTTGGAATTGTTTGGCGGTTTCGCGCCCGTGCGTTTCTTTCGCGCAGCCACAGTCATTGAATGCAGGTTATAAGGGCTTCGGACCACTTTCTCTGTTCACTATTACCTGCTCACTGCTGACCAAAATCGCTCTACCCGGCCTCGTTCCCATGAACGCTACCTGATACCCCGCGTCCCGTGCTAGTGCCTCCATCTCCGCCGCTGTGCTTTCGTGAAAGAAGCCGGCCCACGCCACGAAGCGATCTCCTCCGCGCACGCGGCCCGGCACGCCAATCACAGCGAACAGGCGTCGCAGAATCCTTCGCGTTCGATCGAGAGCTCCGCCGGGTTTCTCAAGGACAGCAGGCTCATCGAAGCTGACTAACAACGGGGCGTTCGGCGCTACAGAGCGCATTGCGTGCAGAATGGCGACGCGATCGGCATCCTTCATCAGGTGCGAAATGCTGCCCCAACCCAGGATCAACATATCGTAATGGGAAGTAACAACAGTCGACAGAGCATTTCCTTCACCTCGCACGGCGCTCACAAAATCGCTATACGACGCGAGTGCTATTGTTGCGCCGGACAGCGCTTCGACTGCGCTGGCGCCCGCCCGCACCAGCTCCGCAGCCGGCTCAAAAGCAACTACCTCGTACCCCAGCTTGCACAATGCAACCATTTCTCGTCCACCCCCCGCACCGCCCAGCAGAACGCGACCATTATGGGGCACAATGGGGTGCGCGAGAAGCTCGCTCTCCCAATCGAAAAGTCCCACTTTGAAAGTGTTGCCGCCCGGCGCGTATGTCGGTTGGCGGTTGAATAGCGCGATAGTCAATGCGTCGCGCCCTGCCGGCGCTACCCATGCGAGCAATGCCTCTTCGCGGACAGTCGCAATCGCTCGCGCCAATGGAGCCGGAACGCGGTCAAGCAGCAGCAGTGCACGAATCCACAAGGGGAGAGACACCGTCACCTGTCCGCGATGTGAGAAGGGGCACGCCCTCCCGAGCGCGCCCCTCGTTCAGATACCGCGGCGAAAATTACTTCAGGTGCTGGTTCACCAATTTCGTCATGTCGAACATCGACACCTGGCGCTTACCGCCGAATACCGGACGGAGCTTGTCGTCCGCGTTGATCATGCGGCGCTCCTTCGGGTCCTGCAGATTGTTCTTTTTGATATACATCCAGAGCTTCTTGGTAACTTCGGTGCGCGGCATCGGACTGCCACCCACAACGGCGCTAAGCTGTTCGCTTGGCTGCATGGGCTTCATGAACGCGGCATTCGGCGTCCTCTTCGCGCCGGACTTCTTCTTGGCCGTCTTGCGAGATTTCGTCGCTGACTTTGACGCGCTCTTCGTGCTGCTGCCGCGACTCGTCGATTTCTTCGACGCGGTCTTCTTCGCGGCGCGGCCGGTCGACTTCTTCGACGCGCTCTTCTTGGTGGCCATCGATTGTCTCTCCCGAATAGTAGGTACGTAGGGCGCTTACATCGAACACGTGAACATCGGTTCGCACTCAAAGTAAGAATGCTGAGCGTAGACGCAATAGCCGTGCGCGGTATTTCCCTCTGGGGAAGGCACTTTTCTCCCGCTGGAGCATTGCGGCATCCATTCCCCGCTGTACATTGCCGGTTCCCCCATGAATCCGCGCAGTGCTGGCCAGCGTACCGTTTAGCAAGGAGCGCGCGGCGCAAGGGAACTGTTCCCCTCTTATCAACGCGATAAAACGCCGCTTGCACTCCGCCGACTCTGACCGCGAACTGGTGCGCCAAATGAGCGCGTCCGAAGAGCAAGCACTCGGCATTTTCTACGATCGTTGGGCGCCTCTGGTGCACTCGCTCGTCATCCATTTGCTGGACGACGCTGGCGAAGCGGAGGACGTCGTCGAAGAAACGTTCTGGCAGGCGTGGCGGCAGGCGTCGCGTTACGACCAGTCGCGTGGTTCGGTATCCACCTGGCTTGTGACCATAGCGAGAAGCCGGGCGCTGGACCGGGCACGCAGCCGAAGAAGGAGAAAGGAAGACTCATTGACGCAGCTCGGTGAAAGCGACGCAGCAAGGGTGACGCGCGTCGGGGTAGATGCAGCAAATCCTCATGAAGATGCTGAAGCATCCGATCGCCGCAGTGCGGTGATCAAGGCGCTTTGCACACTGCCGGAGGAGCAACGTGAAGCCCTGCAACTCGCCTATTTCGGCGGACTAAGCCAGACAGAGATCGCGGATAAGACGGGCCAGCCGCTGGGTACGGTGAAGACACGCACCCGGCTGGCAATGGAGAAGCTGAGGAAACAGTTGAAGACGCTACACGAAGAGACAGCATGATGCAGCCCATGAGTCACGAAGAGGCTCAGGAACTTCTAGCCACCGAGGCGCTCGACGCGCTCCGGGCCGTCGAGCACGACACTCTGCTCGCGCACGTCGGAGACTGTGCCGAGTGCTCCGCGGAGCTGGCCGGCCTTCGCGACTCGGCCGGTTTTCTCGCGGAAGCACTGCCAACTGTCGCCATGGACTCCCGGCGCTCTGCTGCCATTCGTTCGCAACTACTCGCGCGTGCGACGGCGGATGCAGCGGCGCGCCGTGGAGATCCTGGGGTGAATTCGCCAGACAAGCGACACGCTCAGACGCCTATCGCTCCCACCGTACCGCTGCATGACGAGCAGCCGGTACGTGCGATCGGAAGACCGCCAGCAAGCAGAGGCGGGTGGTACGCGGCAGCGGCCGCTGTCATGCTCGCGGCTGGGCTTCTGACAGTGCTTCGCTCATCCAGGCGTGATGCCGGCATTCTGCGCAATGAGCTGGCGGCAGTGCGTGCCGAGCGATTTGAGTCTGAGGCCAAAATCACACTGCGGGATTCACTGATCGAGCAACTCACTGGTGTGACGGTGCGCATCGTCGGTCTCACCGGTGACGGGCCCAAGGCGCCAGTAGGCTGGGTGTTTTGGGACCAGAACGAGAGATGGACGCTACTGGCGCACAACCTGACCGCTGTGGCGGCCAATCAGGTCTATCAACTCTGGCTAATCACGCCAGGACAGCGAAAGCTGAGCGCAGGGACGTTCGCGGCTGATCATCGTGGCCACTCCGTCTTTCGTGCGACGCTTGCCCTTCCCCGCGATTCTCTGGCGGCGGTAGCGGTAACGGTGGAACCGGCGGGAGGCGTTCCTCAGCCCACGGGGCCTATAGCTCTGTCTGGCGAGGCTGGGAAAATAGGCCCCTGATCAAGGGTTCGTCGCGCGACGAGTGCGGTGCTCGATGCCCGGTGTTCGGTGTCACACCGCGGTATAGCCGGTGTTCGGTGAACAATGCGGAATCAGGCACTCCGCAATCGCACTCTCATTCGAACCCCCTCAACAGCTCTCGCATCCTTACGTCATACGGGTCTGCGCTGACATCGTCTTCCGCAATTTCCGTATTCTGCTGTGGCGTTTCCAGAATCAGCGGGACTTTTGCAGTCCGCTTGTCGCGCATGAGCCAGCGAAACGGTTCAGAACCGATCTCTCCCTCGCCGAGCAGCGCATGGCGATCCCGGTTGGAGCCGAGCGTGCCGATGCTGTCGTTGAGGTGGAAGAAGGAGGGTGGCTCGCCGGTTATCGACTCGAAAGCATCCAGAATGCCGGTTAACGCCTTTTCGCTTGCGGATATGTCGTAGCCGGCGGAGAAGAGGTGGCAGGTGTCGAGACCGTAGCCTGTGCGCGAGCGGAACTTCGGGGGCACATGGCTCAGGATTGTCCCGATCTCTTCGGGAGTGCGTCCCATTGTGGTACCGGCGCCGGCGGTATTTTCGACTAGCAGCTTGGTGTTGCCGGAGACGGTCGTCAATGCGGAGGTTATCGCTTTTGCGACTCGGCGCGCCGCGGATTCCCGATCGCCGTCACGTGCAGCCCCGGGGTGGAAGCAAACCGCGCCAACTCCGAGGGTGGTCGAGCGCTCCATCTCTTTTGCCAGGCCTGCGCTCGCCCGTGCCCACATTTCAGCGTCCTCGGTTGAGACGTTCAGCACGTAGGCCGCGTGAACCAGTACGTTCGCTGGCTTCATATTCGCCTGCTCGAGTGCTGCTCGAAATCGCGTGACGCGCTCGGAGCGAATGGACATCTTGTCGCCGTAGTACTTGGGGATCGCCGTGAAGATCTGCACCGCGGAAAGGCCCGCGCTCGCCGCGCGAAGCGCTGCCTTGTCGATGCCGCCAGTGTCGATAGTGTGAGAGCCGATAGTACGAGGCATCAGAACCAGGGGGCAGTTACAGTGACAGTGGACAGTGACGGTGATCGGCGATCAGGGTTCGGTGAAAGACGGGAATGCCCGAGCCGGCGTTGCGATTAGTGGCTGGCGCTTCCGGGTTTTGCGTCAATTGAAACTACGCCGTCTCTGGCCGCGATGCGCTCCGCGGCGGCTTTTTGCGAACGTTCGGTCCAGGTGACCGAGATCGAGCGGTCTTCAAGCGAGACACGTGGATTGGCTGCCAGCATGGAGCCCTGCGTCACGCTCACACCGCGCTCAAAAGTATGACCCGCATCCGGAGACAGTGCGAGCCAGATCTGCCGGCTCGGCTCGTACGGCGCTTCGTAGGCTACCGCGAGGAGCCAGCCGTCAGACGCGACGCTTGAACGCGCAGGCGCATCGCCGAAAATGAGCGCGGTCGCTGCGTGCCAGCTGCGGCCGCGATCCATTGAGTGGGTGTACCAGACGCCTGCGCCTTCTTTGGCTTGCAGGAAGTAGGCTAGGTGCACGTAACCGGTTGCTGAGTCGGCATCGACGGCTGGAGGCGGATAAGAGCAAGGGAAGCCGGCGCGACCTTGGGCATGGGCGATCATCTGGGTGGACCAGTTTGCCCCCGCATCCGATGTGCGCGCGACGGCCAGCTGAATTTGTCCGGAGCTGTCGGCTTGCCACCATGTGGCGTGAATTTCGGTTGCAGACATTTGGACTACGGCAAGGGAATTCGGGCAGGCATTTGGTGGCAGCTGGAAGTTTGCGGGAATGGCGTGAGCTGGGGAGGTCGATGTGGTGGGGGCGTCCGTGGAGAGCTTTGTCCATTTGACGGGTTCCGGGGCGCAGGCAACTGCGAGCGCGAACGCTACAAATGGTAAAGTTCGTGTCGGGTGCGCGGTGCGCGGTGCCCGGGTGGCGTACGAAAAGTGTGGTGGCGGCAGCTTCATGCTTGGGGCCGCGATGCGGCCAGGTTCAGGCGCCAGTAGTCCAGCGTATATGCTGGAGTGTCCGCCGCTGCTTGCTCGGTTAGATAAGTTATGAAGCGGTCTCGCAAGGCATCGTCCGGAAGAAGCAGGAGATACGGTCGAAGCACGACTTTCGTTATGAACTCCTTGTAAGTGGCTGCGTTCCGGAACGCCGTTGGTGCATGTTCCAGGCTCGTACTGACGTTGGAGAAGCCCGATGCGCCAAGCCTTGTTGCTGTGGTTACGTCATCGGCGAACTCCCATGGATCTCGCCACGCATCAAAAAAACGGGCGAACTCCGGGCTTTCCTTCAGCGCGCCAGCCCGGGCATGCAGCTCCGCCAGGTTCCGCCCGCCGCCACACTGTGCGTGCAGTCGGCCACCTGGGGCAAGTGCAGCAAATATGCTGCGGAATAGCTTGACGTGATCGGTTATCCAGTGAAACGTCGCGGTGCTGAAGATGACTTGGAATGCGGCCTGAAATGGCAGCGATTGCGCCTCGGCGTTTACTACATGGCAGCGATCGGGGAATCGCCCGGCGAGTGTTGCGCGCGCAGCAACCACCATGTTGCTGGAGCGGTCCATCGCCACGACAACACCGCGCGGGAGGCGCTCCCGCAGCTCGGCAGTCAAACGGCCGCTTCCACACCCCACGTCCAGCACGCGCTCATGGCCTCGCAGCTCGAGACGCTGGAGCACCTTCATTCCCCACTCGAACTGTGGCTCGGATAGGCGGTGGTAAGCGCCAGCGTCCCATTCCCGCTCTGCATTGGAATTGCTGTCGTTCATTTTTTGCCGCGGTGTTTGCGGAGGAACTCCTCGATGCTAGGTGGCAGCAGCAGGTTGTCCGATATCGCTGCGATTTCTTCCGCATCGCGCCACGCGCGCTCCAGTTCGAGCAGCTCGCCCTGCGCCGCCTGGCGTTCAGATTGCTCGTGAGCCGCCATTTCGAGCGCTAGCCGCTCTACGCCTCGCAGGCTCAGGGGCTCCGCATCGCCAGTGAGCTCCCCGAAAGCGAGTGGTCGTTTAGCCGAGCGCTGGGCGGCCCTCAGCAGATATCGCTCGGCGTCACCCTCGGCCTCGATGAACGCGACAGCGTCTCCCACCTGTTCCCGGGATCCGCCAAATCGGTTGACCGCTGGAAGAAGCATTCCCATCGCGCGCACGGCTGTCTCACCTGCAAGGTAGCTCGTGCCTTTGTCATGCCGGACTCTGAGACTCCACTCCCGTCCGCCGGGCTCGGCGCTCAGCCGCATGCCCTCGAGCTGTTTGCGGTGCACCTGTATGAGCTGTCGATCCTCCGTGTGTAGCCGCGCAACCACGTCGTCCGGATTTCCTTTCACAATCCGTTGCGAAAGGTTCGTGAGCAACCACCAGAAGCCTCCAACCCCGACGCCCGTACTCAGCCCGCCGGCGACCACGGCACCCAGAGCACCGAGTCCGAGCCCAACCTGAATTACTCTGGTGCGCCGCCTTCTTCCGAACTGATCCCCGTACCTCCATGCGGCGAACTCCGGACGCTGAGGCTTTCCGACTCGCACGAGCTCCACTCCCTCACGCAAACTCGCGAGCCCGATGTTATCCGTAGACACACGCAGCCGCGTGTCCCGAAACCGGCGCTCACAATCCTCAATCGCTTCCCAGCGTTCCTCGAGCGGCGTGAGGTTCCACCGCTCGCACCGACGGCACACCACCCATAGCCGGCCGCGATGAGCGTCGAACGCCAGGCGGCGGCCTACGGGAAAGCGCTCGATTACCTCGTTGTCGCCGAGGCTTGCGTGGCAATAGAGACAGGTGGAGTACATCGGGCGGATGGCTGATAGCAGATAGCAGATGGCGGATGGCGGATGGCTGACGGCTGATGGCTGATACGTCCGTCTGCCATTAGCCATCTTCTATAGTCTTCTATGAGCTATAAGCTATAAGCTATAAGCTATCAGCCATCTGCTATCAGCCATCCGCTATCCGCCATCCGCTATCCGCTCGCTATCTTTCCTGTTCGCCGCGGTCTCCCTTCGCGGTCCAATCGCGTCAATGAATGAGGTCGTTTCCATGTCCGCTCCAGTCGCTCGTCCCCGCAAGGCGCCCGCCGCGCCGAAGTCCCAGTCCGCACGCACTGCTTCCAATGCGCCCGCAGCCGAGCCACCGACAGCCGGATTGTCGGGATTCAACGGTAACCGACGGGTGCCAGCGCCCGTGAATGAGCCGGTTCGCTCGTACGCGCCCGGCTCGCCCGAGAAAAAGGAGCTCAAGGCCCGCCTCGAAAGTATGGCGAACGAGCGAATCGAAATTCCCCTGGTTATCGGCGGCAAGGAAATCCGCACCGGCGAGCTCGCGGAGGCTGTCATGCCTCATGCGCACAGACATGTATTGGCCGATTGGCACAAGGCGAGCGCCGCGCACGTAACGCAAGCCATTGACGCCGCGCGCTCGGCGCAGCGCGACTGGGCCAACTGGCCCTGGGAAGACCGCGCTGCCGTTTTTCTGCGTGCCGCCGAGCTGCTTGCCACAACGGGACGGGCGACCGTTAACGCGGCGACCATGCTGGGCCAGAGCAAGACCGTGTATCAGGCGGAGATCGATGCGGCGTGCGAGCTGATCGATTTCTGGCGATTCAATCCGCATTTCGCCCAGGACCTGTACGACGAACAACCTGTAAGCGCGCCCGGAATGTGGAACCAGCTCGACTATCGCCCGCTGGAAGGATTCGTGTACGCGGTAACGCCATTCAACTTCACCGCGATAGGCGGCAACCTGCCGGCGGCTCCCGCTCTCATGGGGAACACCGTAATCTGGAAGCCGGCGAGCACCGCGGTGTTGAGCGGGTGGTACGTCCTCAAGATTCTCGAGGAGGCCGGGCTGCCGCCAGGCGTCATCAACTTCATCCCCGGCGATGCGGGCGCCATCTCCAACGTCGCGCTCAATCATCGGGATCTCGCGGGAGTGCACTTCACCGGCAGCACCGGCGTCTTCAACAGCATGTGGAAGACGATCGGTACCAACATGGCGAACTACCGGTCGTATCCGCGCATCGTGGGAGAGACTGGCGGCAAGGACTTCATCGTCGCGCACCCCTCCGCGGATCCGCGCGCGGTTGCGGTCGGCATCGCGCGTGGCGGATTCGAATACCAGGGCCAGAAGTGTTCCGCCGCGAGCCGCGTGTACGTGCCGCAAAGCCTCTGGAACGAAGTGCGGGACGAGTGCGTCGCGATGATGGAGGAGATGCAGGTTGGCGACGTGCGCGACTTCCGCAATTTCATGGGCGCTGTAATCGACAAAAAGTCTTTTGCCAAGATCGGCGAGTACCTCGACGACGCGCGCGGCAACGCCACGATCGTGAGCGGCGGAACCGTCAAGGGTGACGACGGTTACTTCATCGCGCCCACGCTCATTGAAACGCGGGACCCTGGTTACCGCTTGCTGTGCGAGGAGATTTTCGGCCCTGTCGTCACTGCCTACGTGTATCCTGACGCCAAGTGGCAGGAGATGCTGCGTACGGTAGACGAGACGTCACCCTATGCGCTCACCGGGGCGATCTTTTCGCGCGATCGCAAGGCGATCAAGCAAGCCTCGATCGCACTTCGGAACTCGGCCGGCAATTTCTACATCAACGACAAGCCGACGGGCGCGGTGGTGGGTCAGCAGCCTTTTGGCGGCGCGCGAGGGTCCGGGACCAACGACAAGGCGGGGTCGAAGATGAATCTGATGCGGTGGGTCTCGGCGCGGGCAGTCAAGGAGACATTTTCTTCGCCACTGGACTACAAGTATCCCTTTATGGCGGAGGCTTGAGGATTCGCGGTCAGCTCTGAAACTGCGCTGACAGGATAAAAGGGATGTTGCAGGATAGAAGGGTGTTGCAGGATAAAAGAGTGTTGCCGGGTAAAAGCATGCTGCGGGATGCAAGCAAGCAACTAACGCTGCCTTATCCTGCACATCCTGTCTGCAGTTCAAGCATGCAGCGCCAGTCACTCCCGCGACGAATGGAAGGAACTCATCTCCCAGTTAATCCGCAATC
>Ga0136617_10002855_pt1 | contig 15415 bp, 14 predicted proteins | sample AntDrymUQ3222106_2_FD_129672 | JGI IMG/M metagenome (GOLD analysis project Ga0136617, IMG submission 129672) | Polar desert sand microbial communities from Dry Valleys, Antarctica - metaG UQ322 (21.06) | ecosystem: Environmental > Terrestrial > Soil > Desert | place: Antarctica: Dry Valley...
CTCGACAACGCGCTCCGCCACGGCGCGGGTGACGTCGAGCTGTCGGTGCGCGCCGTGGACGACGCGATCCGTATGGAGGTCCGCGATCACGGTCCTGGCTTTCCCGAGCGGTTCGCCGATCGTGCCTTCGAGCGCTTCACCCGAGCGGACGCGAGCCGCACGAGCGCCGGCGCCGGCCTCGGTCTGGCGATCGTCGAGGCCGTTGCACACGCCCACGACGGCTCGGTCACGGCCGAAAACGCCGCCCCCGGCGGCCGGGTGGAGATCACCATCCCGGCCTGATGTCCTAGGCGGGCACTGACAGGTCCTTCGGCTCGGGGCTCGGGGATGCGTCGTCAGCGTCGTCCTCGGCGCCCAGGACATGGCTCTGGAGGAAGCCCATCAGCGGGCTGGCGGTGACCCCGTGCACCACGATCGACAGGGTGACGCAGGCGATCGCCGTCCACACCACGGTCGACTCCTCCTGCGGGTTGAGCACGCCGAGCCCGACCGCCGCGGCGACGTAGTAGAGCGAACCCACGCCGCGCACCCCGAACCAGGCGACGAACGCACGCTCGCCGGGCCGATCCATCTTCGATCGCACGAGCGCGACGTTGGCGGCGACGGGGCGGACGACGAAGATGAGCGCGAAGGCGAGCCCCCAGCCGGCGATCCCCGGTTCGGCAAGGCCTTCCAGGGTCAGCAGGGATCCGAGGAGCAGGATCACCGCGAGCTCGCCGAACTTCTCGACGATCTCGGCGCCGTCGTGCACCCGGCTGTTGACCTCGTGATCGTGCTCGTGACGGCGGAAGGCCAGGCCGCCGCAGAACGCCGCGAGGAACCCGTAGGCCCCGGCCGTCTCCGTGAGGCCATAGATGGCGAGGACGGCGGCGATGGAGAGCCAGCCGTCCAGGGCCGGGGTGAGCAGCTCACGGTCGCGCAGGCGCTTGACCGACGAAGCCAGGCCCCAGCCCATCCCGGCGCCGATGGCCACGCCGAGCCCGATGGCGTACAGGACGTCCGCCGCCAGCCATTCGAAGCCCAGGTTGTCCTGGGCGACCAGCGCTCCCAGGAAGACGAACGGGAAGGCGAGGCCGTCGTTGAGTCCGGCTTCAGCGGTCAGCGCGAAGTTGGGCTCGTGCTCGTCCTCGTCGCCCGGGGGGCCGACGCCGATGTCCCCGGCCAGCACCGGATCGGTCGGAGCGAGTGCCGCGCCGAGGATGATCGCCGCCCCGAGCGACAAGCCGAGCAAGCCGGTCCCGAACGCCGCGACCGCGGCGATGGTGAGCGGCATGGTGATTCCGAGCAGCCGGGCCACGGAGCCCCACGCACGCCACGACAGGGTCCGATCGAGCTTCAAGCCCGCCGAGAAGAGCGCGATGATCACCGCCAGCTCGGTCACGTGCTCCAGCAGGGAGACATCCTTGATCGGGTCGAGCCACCCGATGCCGAGCACGGTGACGGCAGCGGCGGCGAAGACTCCTAGGCCGAGGTAGATCAACGAGGCCGAGAACGCCCGCTCATGCTGGTGAGAGAGCGCGCCGACGGCGGCGAACACCGCGACACCCAGGAAGAGGATCCCGAGTGCCCACGGATCGGCGAAGGAGAAGCCGGGGGAGGCGGCGAGGGGGAGGGGAAGCATTTGTCCGGAGTACGTAGGCGCGCCTGGGGAAGCGCGCGAGAATCAGCGGATCACGGCTGGTGTCCGGGCGCCCCTTCGTTGGGAGGCGTCACCTCGGGGCCGTCGGGCGTTGCTGGGGCGGGGTCGTTGGGCTCTGGCACCGACGGCCCGGCCGGGATGGACGGCGTCTCGCGATCAGGCGTCGGGTCGGCCGGCGTCATCGGCTCCGATGGCACCACCGGCTGGTCAGGCGTCACGGGCGTGGAGGGGACTTCTAGGATCGGCATGCGATCATTCCTACCCGGGCGCCCCGGCTACAAGGCATGCCCGGAGCGCGGGCGGGGACTTCCTCCCCGCCCGCTGAACGGGTGCCTACGCGCTCTGCTTGAGCGAGTCGATGCGCTCGAGCACCGTGGAGCGCTTCGCGTGGCCCTTCTCATAGGTCTCCACGCGGCGCAGCTCGCCGGCCGTCAGGCCGGAGAGCTTCGTGTTGATCTCGCCGGCGTTGAGGTCGTCGTAGTTCTTGATGGGCAGATCGCCGTTGGACGCCGAGCCGGCGGTCGCCTTCTCGGCCTGGTCCGCCTTGTCGGCGGCCTTGCCTGCCGTCTTCTCGGCGGTCGTGGCGGCCTTGTTGGCGGTCCGCTTGGCGCTCCCGGCCGCCTTGGCGGTCGTGCGCCGGGTCGAGCGCTGTGCGCGCTTGGCCTTCGTCTTGACCTCGTCGCCCATCTGCTCGACGTCCTCCTCGACCTCGTCGCGGAATCCGCGCAGGCCCTGTGCGGCGCCTGTGGTGCTCACGTCGTAGGACGCGTCGCCCGCGGCGATGGCACGCACCGTCGCCTTGGCGAGCTCGGGAAGCTGCTCGCGCAGAGCGGAGAGCTGACGCTCCTCCTGCCCGCGGATGCGAACGGCGAGCTCTGCGGTCTTGACGTCACCCACGGCACGGGCGGTCGCCTCGATGCCGTCGTAGGTCGCGATCTCGAGCGCCTCGGTGGCCACTTCGTCCTTCGCGTTCTTGAGCAGCTTCTCCTCGCCCGCGCGTCCACGCACCAGGTCGACCGGGCCCTTGGTGAGAGCGAGGGCCTGGCCGATGACCGTCTGTGCGGCGCCGAAGCCGACGGCGAGCACAGAGCGGTTGGCGCCGAGCTCTGACAGGCGGTCCTGGAGCTGAGAGGCCTGCTGACGGGTCTCCTCGAGATGACGGTCGAGCAGCCGTCGGTAGGGGCCTTCCGGCGTCATCGCGATGTGGGCCCGGTGCGTCGTGACCGCTGCGCCTTCGGCAGCGTGGGCCTCCTCGAGCTGCGCGATGACCAGCGTGCGCCCGGCCTCGAGCTGGCCGATGTCCTCCGTGTTGATCTGGATCCGAGCTTCGGTGCCGGCGGTACGCCGGGAACGGGTGGTTTGAGTCGCCATGTTGGGTTCCTTTCGCAAACGTTTGTTCGTATGGCTAGCGTAGAAGCTTCATGGCTCGCACTCGTGTAGAGGTGGAGATCGACGGGCGCACCTTGTCGCTCTCGAACCTCGAGAAGATCCTCTATCCGAAGGCCGGATTCACCAAGGGCCAGGTGATCGACTACTACACGCGGATCGCCCCCGTCGTACTGCCCCATCTGCGTAATCGCCCGCTCACCCTCAAGCGCTATCCCAACGGGGTCGAGGCCCAGTTCTTCTACGAGAAGCAGTGCCCCAGCCATCGGCCCGACTGGGTGCGAACGGCTCCGGTCTGGAGCCGCCACACCCAGCGTACGATCGACTTCTGCGTGGTGGATGACCTCCCAACGCTCGTCTGGACCTCGAATCTCGCGGACCTCGAGCTTCACACCTCGCTCGCACGCGTGGACGACGTCGCCGCTCCCCGGATCCTCGCCTTCGACCTCGATCCGGGGCCGCCGGCCACGATCGTGCAATGCGCCGAGGTCGCCGTCCGCCTGCGCGAGGTCTTCGAGCACCTGGGACTTGAGTGCTTCCCCAAGACCTCCGGCTCCAAGGGCATGCAGGTGTACGTCCCGCTCAACGTCCCGACCTCATACGAGATCACCAAGCCCTTCGCCAACGCCATCGCCCAGCTGCTCGAGCGCCGGCACCCCGAGCTCGTGGTGTCTGACATGAAGAAGACGCTGCGCACGGGAAAGGTCCTCGTGGACTGGAGCCAGAACGACGAGCACAAGACGACCGTCTCCGTCTACTCGCTGCGGGCTCGGGACCGCCCGACCGTATCCACCCCGATCACCTGGGAGGAGGTCGAGCGGATCCTGGTCACGCGCGAGCCCGATGACCTGGTCTTCGATTCGGCCGCGGTACTCGCCCGGGTGGCCGAGCACGGCGATCTCTTCGCCCCGGTCGAGGCACTCGAGCAGGAGCTGCCGTCGTCCCTTTGAAGCTGTTGGACGTAACTTCGGGACGTGGTGCGATGTCTCAAGGGCAGATCACCGAAATTGCTACGAGAGGAACACATGGCGAAGACGAAGAAATCAAAGGGGGTATCCCTGGCGAAGGGCCCGGTGGCCCTTCTGGGGCTGGCACTGCTGGCCTATGGGATCACCGGTCTCATCTTCGGTGGACAGAGCTTCAGCTCGAACCCGGTGGACGGCACGATCAACGGCGAGAAGTGGCTCGGACTCGAGGTCAACGGCTGGAGCAACCTGCTGTTCATCGCGGCCGGCGCCTTGCTGCTGTTCGGTTCACCGCTGCATTGGGGTGCGAAGACCATGTCGCTCGTCGTCGGCCTGGCCCTCGGCGCAGCTTCGGTGATCGCGCTCGTCGACAAGAGCGACGTCTTCGGCATCTTCGCCGCCAACGGACTGACCAAGCTCGTCTGGGGTGCGGCCTCCGCGTTGCTGCTGATCCTCGCGCTGCTACCGCGCGTCGGAGGCAAGAAGAAGCACGTCGAGCACGGCGAGCCCGACGAGCAGGTGCGCGCCACGCGGCGTGTCGAACGCGATCGCAACACGGTCGAGCGTGAGCCCGTCCGCGAACGCTCCTCTCGCGTCGACCGCGGGTCGACGGCGGATGACGATTCGCGCCCCGGCAGCCGTCGGGTGGTCGCCCCCGCCGACGGCAGCACGCAGGAGAGCCGGGGGACCACCCGGCGCCAGCACGAGCACGACTCGCGGTAGTCGAGCCCCGCGCTACCTCGAGATGACGGCGTGCGTGACCGGCACGCCGAAGCGGGCCTCGGCGTCCGCGAGACTGTCGTCCTCGCGGTAGTCGCGATCCCCCTCCGGATGGGAGAAGATCACGATGCGGTCGGCGGGGAAGGTCGCCAGGGCGTCCTGGATGGCGACCCCGGGCTCTGACTCGCCGGTATCGCCCGCGGCGTCGAGGCCCGCTTCCTCGAGGCGCTCGACGGAATCGACCTGCGCGGTCTCGGCCTCGGCGATGGCCTCGTCGGTATCAGAGACCCAGAAGGCCAGCTTGCTCCGATTGGTCGCCGGGGAGATGACGAGCACCTCAGCGCCCTCCACCTCGGCGCCGAGGGCGGCTCGGAGGACTTCGGCGTCGATGGGCTCGGGGGTGAGGACCAGGAGCTTCATGGCGCGGATGCTAGTCGGCCGGCCCGCTCGGCGGCCAGGTCGTAGAGCAGGGACGAGAAGGCGAAGTCGCGCGCGCCGAGTCCGTCGCCCGTAAGCGGGTGGTAGTACTCGCGCAGGCCGTCGCGCCCGGCGGCCTCGGCGAGCGCTGCCACGATCCGGTCGCCCTCGGCTCGATGGCCGAGCGCGTCGAGTCCCGGGACCAGGAGCCACGCCGTGTTTACCCACGACGGGCCGCGCCACGTCCGGAAGCGATCCCAGCCGGGATTGAAGGCCGGTTCGTCCATGCTGACCGAAGGGATGCCGTACGGGGCTCGGTAGCGCGCCGGATCCAGGAGGTGCTCGTCGATCAGGCGCCGGCGCACCCCTTCTCCGATCGCCGCGCCGAGTGCCAGAGGCGATAGCGCCGACCAGGTCGAGATCGGCACGCGACGCTGCGAACGACCGGCGAGATCGGAGAAGAGGCCCGTGCGCTCGTCCCAGCAGCGCTCGAGCAGTGCGGCGATCGTGCGACGGGCCCGCACCGCGTGCACACCACTGCGCTCGGACTCCCCGAGCAGCCGGGACAGGGCGGCGCCCGACAGTGCGTAGGCGACGTTGACGAGCACGTCCTTGACGTGCAGGTCGCTGACCGACATGAACGCGGGCGCATCCCATCCGTTCCGGCGGTGGCGGTCGATGAGCACGAAGTGGCCGGGGCGATCGTGCGCGAGGCGACCGTATACGCCGTCGTACTTGGGCGAGTCGTCGAGGCCGGACTCGTCCGGCAGGAGGATCGAGATCAGCCCGCTGCCGTCCGGATCACGCTCGCGCGCCAACCACTCGTGGTGCGCGGTGAGCATCCCGAGCGCTTCGTTCGCAAAGCCGGGATCCTCTTGGGCCGAGGCGGCAGCGACCCGTTCCCAGGCGAAGGCGAGCAGCGGCGTCTGGATCGTCGCGGTCGTGCGGCTGCCGCGCATGGCCTCCGTGGCGTAGAACGGCGCCCGCCGCCAGCGAGGGCTCTCTCCCCAGAACGCGGTGTGGGGGATCAGCCCGTCGGAACGCCCGGCGCGCACGAGCGTCCGGAGTTCCTCGCGTGCTCTCCAAGGCTCGATCCGCGCCCAGACGATGGCGTGGAAGCACGAGTCCCAGTACCACTGGTGCTTGTAGCGCCGGGCGGAGGGACAGGTGTACGCGTACGGGGTGCCATCCGAGCGGAGCCCTTCACGCCAGTTGGCTCGCAGCACCCGCTCCGAAGCGGCCTTCAGTCGCTCGAGCACAGATCGTCGTACGTGATCGCCCTGCGCTTGCTCGCCCGGTTCAGGGCGCGCTCGAGCGCCAGCACGTGACGCGGGTGGTCGAAGTCGGCAGGGTGGAGATCGAGGCGGAGCACGCCCCCCGGCAGCCGAGCCCCGGCTTCCACGATCAGCGGGGAGAAGCTGCGCTTGACCGGGCTCGACGTCCCCAGCGACAGGGCGGGTGCCGTACCGCCGCGCTGAGCCCCTCGTACCCGTAGCTGGGTGGCCCACCAGTCAAAGCCCGTCGCCAGCTCGCGGCGCAAAGCCGGCGTGTAGGAGTAGGCGGGCGCGACGAAGCCGCTGGGCTCGAGCCCCGCCAGGGTCAGCACCCTCCGCCCCGCTGCGACGCTCTCGCGCGTCTCGTCCGGGTCAAGGCCGCAGAACTCGGCGGCCATCCCGCCCTGCCAGCCCGCGACGAGCTGGCGAAGCCCGCCGGCCCGCCGGCGCTGCCGGTGGGCGAGTCCGTGCTGGGCGATGGCGTCGCCCTGATCACGGCGGTCCAGCAGCCAGGCGGCGAGCTCGGGCCGGCGTTGGAAGAACGGATGCAGGTCGGGGGCCGGGATCACCAGCAGCGTCACGCGCCCGACGCCGTGGTCTTCGAGCCAGTCGCGGATGAGCGCGCAGCGCTCGAACGTCGCCGGTTCCACGTCGTGCAGTGCGACCGCGAGCGTGCCGGAGGACGGCCTCAACCCGAGAGACCCTCGAGCTCGGCCAGCTCGGCCGTGAACGCCGCCTGCCAGGTGTGAAGGGCGGCGAAGCGGGCGGCGGCCTCGTGATCGGGCCGGTTGGCTCGCGCCACCTCGATCGCCTTCACCAGCGCGTCTGGATCGTCCGGCGCGAAGGTGTGCGCGAGTGGACCCAGCAGGGCCGCCGAGGGAGCCGTGATGCAGGCGACCGTGCTCGCGCCGCTGGCGGCCGCCTCGAAGGCGACGAGCCCGAAGGTCTCGTCGGCGCCCGGCATCACCACGCAGCGCGCGGCCGCGTAGGTCTCGGCGAGCACACGGCGGTCCGACTCGTAGGGGCGGAAGCTCACGCGTGCCGACAGCCCGAGCCGGCGGACGTGGGCCTTGACGGCGTCGACCGCGGGCCCGGCGCCCAACAGCTCGAGCGGCCACGGGTCCTTCGAGCGGGCTGCCGCGTCGAGCAGGGTGAAGATGCCCTTCTCGCGGGCCAGCCTCCCGACGTAGAGGACGTGGTCGCCTCGCGCGACCTCGCGTGGACGGAAGGCGGGATGCAGCCCGAAGCGCAGCTCGAGGTCGGCACCCCGGCCGGCGTCGCCGGAGGGATCGCACGCCGACATCACGGCGTCCGCCGGAGCGTAGGTTCGCCGCAGCCACGCCCGGAAGGCCGAGGTGTAGAGCGGCTGGGGACCGGGGAACGCCCCGGCGTCCAGCGCGGCCGACCCGTGGTGGACCATCACCACCTTGCCGCCCGCCTCGCGGACGAGCTGCCCGACGTGAAGCGGCCGCCAGAACGGATCGTGGAAGAGGACGACGTCGGGACGGATGAGCCGCAAGGTCGCCTGCAGGGAGCCCGATCCGGCGGGGATGCGGTAGCCGTTGGCGGCCGCCACGCGCAGCGCGCGGAGCTCGTGGCGCACGGAGCCGGCCTCGGCGTGGTGGTTCTCGTACGCTCCGGGCACGATCAGATGGTGCTCGCAGAGCCTCTCGCGCTGCGCCCATCGCACCTTCTCGTCGAGGTAGGTCCGGATGCCGCCCGAGCGCTCGCCGTAGAACATCGCGACGTCGGCGACACGGAGCTGGGGACGCTCGACGATCCGCAGGCGCCGTCTCCCGAGGCGCTCGCCTTCGTCGACCCGCGCGGCGTCGGGCACGTCAGGCCGCCCGCAGCTCGGCGGCCCGCGCCTCCCCCGCGGCCGCCAGAGTGCGGTGATATCCCTCGGCGAGACGGCCGAGAGCGCGCTCCCAGGTACGGTCGGTGACCGCCGCGAGACCGCCACGGGCCAGGCGCTCGCGGATCGCCCGTGAGGCCGCGAGCCCGGCGACCGCCTCGGCCAGGGCCTCGCCGTCGGCCGGGCACAGCACGCCGGTGCGGCCGTCGGCGATCAACTCGGTCGGCCCGCCGACGCCCACCGCGACCACCGGCAGCCCCGAGGCCTGGGCTTCGAGGATGACCTGGCCGAAGGTGTCGGTCCGAGACGCGAACAGGAAGAGGTCGGCGGAGGCGTAGGCCGTGGCGAGCGCGTTGCCTTCGAGCCACCCGAGGAACGTCGCGTGCGCGCCGAGGCGCTCCCGCAGCGTGCGCTCCTCCGGGCCGCCACCCGCGAGTACGAGATGCAGTCGGGGGTCGCGCCGGTGTGCGCTCTCAAACGCGTCCGCCAGCAGATCGACGCCCTTCTCCCGGGTCAGCCGACCCGCGTAGAGGATGTTGACGCGGCCCTCGCTTCCGAAGTACCCCGGTACCCGCCGGTGCGGCCCGAAGCGCGTCACGTCCACGCCGCGATCCCACCGCCCGATCCGCTCGAGGCCGATTCCGAGCTCGGCGAGCCGGGCGTCCGAGACGGCGCTCGGAGAGAGCACCGTGTCCGCCATCCCGTAGAAGGCGCCCAACGCCATCCGGACGCCGAGCTCGAGGCGGTCCATGCCCGTCCGGACGCCCGCGTAGGCCGCGAGTTCCGTGTGGTATGAGCCCACGGTCGGCAGCTCCATCGCGCGTCCGACGAGGGCGGCGGCAACGCCGGTAGGCCCCGGGGAGCACAGGTGAAGGAGCCCGTAGCGGCCCTCGGCGAGGGCCTCGACCACGGCGGGGAGACTCGGCACGCCGACCTTCAAGCCGGCGTAGAACGGGATGTCGACTTCTGCCACCGCGCTCAGCCGGCGGTCGACGTTCGCGTCGGTGCCGATCACCTCGACCTCGAAGCCGGGCACCCCGCGCTCACGGATCTCGTCGAGCGTGTGGGTGACGCCGTGCATGCCCCCGACGCCGTCGGCCACCAGCGCCACCCGGATGGGCTCGTGCTCGCGAACCGTCAGCCGGCTCTTCTCGCGGCCGAGGAAGGCGGCGGCCGGCGCATAGGGGATGGCGGCGACGCACGCGTCGAAGAGCCCGAAGGCGGCGGCGCCGATGTCGGCGCCCTCCTCGCGGGCGGCCTCTTCGAGCACCCGGCCCACGGCGGCGGAGAGCTTTCGCTCGTGGAAGCGCCGGGCGCGCCGGAAGAGGTCGGCGTGGGAGAAGTCGTCCGCCTGCAGGTGGTCGAGCAGCTCCGCTCCCGATAGGTGGCCGAGGCCGACCGATGCCAGCCACGCGCGAAGCAGGGCCCGGGCGTCGGCCGGCCCCAGGTCGGCGCCGATCGCGCCGCGGCGCGCGTTGCCTTCGCTCATGACCCGTTCGACCATCCGCAGGACCGCACCCGGATCGGGCGCGGTGGCCTCGTCGTCGCCTCGACCGAGGGCACGGACCGCCAGCGCCATCGCCGCATGGGCCCACTTGGCGGCGGATCCCTGCTCGCCCCTGGCCTGCACCTGGCCGGCCCGCACGAGAGCCAGGTACTCCGCGGGGGTGCGAGCGGACGGGGTCTCCGAGAATGTGCGTCCGATGTCGACTCCCGCGTGGTCGTCGGTCCCGCCCACTCCGATGCCGCCGTGGGTGTCGATGTAGATCGCGGCCGGGAGGTTGAGCTCGCGGGCCCGGGATCCGTTGCGGACCTCCCAGATCGGGAACAGCTCGGCCAGGCGCCGCCGGTGCCGAGGCGTGAGCGGCGCTTCGACCGCGTAGAACGGATGCGCCAGGGCGCAGGTGATCTCGCGCTCGTCGAGGTAGGCCGCGGCGCTCTCGACGTCGTCGTTGTGGGCTTGCAGCCAGTCATGGTCCTCCGGGGTGATTCCGAAGCAGAGGACGTGCACGGCCTGGGGCTCGCCCCTGAAGCCGACGGTCAGCTCCTCGGAGATGAAGGTGTCATCGGGGTGGGCCGCCTGCAGCTCGAGCGCTCCGTCGATCGTGTCGTGGTCCGTCAGGGTCACGAAATCCATGCCGCGGCGCTTGGCGAGGGCGTGCACCTCGTCGGGCGGGGTTGCGCATTCGGGGAGTCCGAGCGCCCGCTGCACACCGAGCCTTGAGACCTGCGAGGCGGTGGAGTGGCAGTGCAGGTCGACCCGGGTGGTCGAGGCGGTGGGGCTCATCGGTGTGCTCCCTTGTCCGTATGTCATCTTCTCGACCAGAATGACCCGCAAAGCGGGAACTTTTGTGACCGTTCGGGTATCGCGAGGTGACCAGACGGTGAACGCAACAGTTGTCGTCAAACTGACTTGATCGGCACTTCACCGTATGGACACACGAACGGCCCGCTTCGCGGGGAAGGACAACGGATGCCCGCTCCGCCACTCGGTCCGGCCGTCACCGTCGAGCAAGTCGCCGGCCGAGTCGACCTCGTCCGCGCGGATGTGTCCGTCGCCATCGTCCTGCGACCCTTCGAGCTGACGATCCGGCGAGGCCGTCGGGTCGTCCGGGCACTCGGTGTCCGGCTGCTCGACGGCGTCGTGCATGACCAGTTCGTGCATTGGACCGAGGGCGTCATCGCGCACGAGGACCTCGGTGATCCGATCGCGGCGGGGGAGGCCCATGTGCTCGAGCCGCTCGCCGACGGCGTCCGCCTGACGCTCGCGCTCACCGACGGCACGCGGGCCGAGCTCACGGTGACCATCCCCGGGGCCTACCGCGTGCTGCTGCGCCTCGAGCCCGAGCATCCGGTCCTGCGGCTCGCCTACGTGTGGCGGGGGCACCCGGAGGAGCGGTTCGTCGGCCTCGGCGCGCGTCACGGGCTGAGCGTCGATCAACGGGGCAGGGCGATCCAGCTCGGCGCCGACCGGCGCTACACGGGCCCTGACTGCCCGCCCGACATGCTCGACGTCGGCGGCATCCCGCAGGGCGACTACGCACCGGTTCCGTTCGTGCTCTCGAGCCGCGGGTGGGCGGCGTGGCTCCAGACGGCGGGCAACGGCACGCGCTTCGAGCTCTCCGACGAGGTCGCGATCTCGGCCCGGGGGGCGGCCGGCCCGCTCGTCCTGCATCTCATCTGCGACCCGAGCCCGGCCGCGCGGCTGCGCCACTACCTCCGGCTCACCGGCCTGCCCGCGCTGCTGCCCGAGTGGGCCTACGGCCACTGGAAGAGCCGCGACGTCTACGAGCACCAGCGAGACGTCGAGGCGGACTTTGACGGGTACGCGGACCACGCGATTCCGCTCGACGCGATCGTGATCGACTCCCCCTGGGAGACCCAGTACAACACCTGGGAGTTCAACCCCCACCAGTTCCCGGACGCGCCTGGGATGATCGGCCGCATGCGCGCGAGCGGCGTGCGCACCGTCGTGTGGATAACGCCGTGGACGAACCTCGAGTCCGCCGACGGCCAGCGCCCGCCCGACCTCGAGTCCGAGCGCCTTCACCGCGAGCCCGCGCCCAACTACGCCGCGGGCGCCGAGGGCGGGCACTTCGTCACCACTCCGGAGGGTGATCCCTACGTGGCGCGCTGGTGGATGGGCACGGGCTCGCCCGTGGACTTCACCAGCTCGGCAGCGGAGGCCTGGTGGCGCGAGCAGGCGAAGGCCGTGCTCAGGCTGGGAGTCGAGGGGATCAAGGCGGACGACGGCGAGGGGTACTACCTGCCCGACGAGGTGCGCTTCGCGGACGGGAGCACCGGCGCGGAGCAGGCATGGGGGATGGGACTGCGCTACCGGCACTCGATGCAACGAGCCCTGGACGAGGTCCATCCGGGGAGCGGGGTGGTCTTCGGGCGCCCGGGTTGGACGGGGCAGCAGGCGGTCGGGATCACGTGGGGCGGTGACCAGGCCTCTGACTTCTGGTCGCTGCGTACCCTGGTGGCCGCCACCCTGACGGCGGCCGCCTCGGGCTTCTCGAACTGGTCGCACGACGTCGGGGGTTACCTCGGCGAGCGCCTGGTCACCCGCTGCCCGCACGAGCTTCTGGTGCGATGGGCGCAGTTCGGCTGCTTCACGCCGCTCATGCAGGCGCACGGGCGCTTCGAGCAGGAGGCGTGGACCTACGACGAGCGGACGCTGCGGCTCTACCGCGAGGCCGTGCTGCTCCACGAGCGCCTGCTTCCCTACGTGCGCGCTGCGGCCGCGACCGCCGCGCGCACGGGCCTGCCGATCGTGCGACCGCTCTGCCTCTCGGACCCTTCGGACGTCCGCGGCTGGTCGATCGCCGATGCCTACGGCTACGGTCCGGCGCTGTGGGTCGCGCCCGTGCTCGAGCACGGCGCGAGAGAGCGGGAGGTCGACCTTCCCCGGGGCGACTGGATCGACTTCTGGACCGGCGAGGAGATCGCGGGAGGCGGCGAGATCGTGGTCGCCGCACCGCTCGAGCGGATCCCCGTCTGGGTCCGCCGCGGGGCGATCGTGGTGACCCATCCAGCCTCCCACGTGGCCGCCGGCGTCGGCGACACCCCGGAGGGGGAGCGGCCACTGGAGGCCACGCTGTGGGGGGAGCCGCCGTGCGGGCGGGCGATGGCGCGTCTCGCCGACGGGACACGGATCAGGTGGACCCGAGGCGAGTGGTCGACGCCGCCGGGGCGCCAAGTGACGTTCTCGTGACTGCCGGCGATGGGTACACACTCTCCATGGAGGACTTCAAGCAGGGCGACAAGGTCGAGTGGAACTCCCACGGCTCCAAGGCCGTCGGCAAGGTGGAGAAGAAGATCACGGAGGAGACCGACGCCGGCGGGCGCAAGGTCAAGGCCTCCAAGGACGAACCGCAGTACCTCGTCAAGAGCGACAAGTCAGGTGGCGAAGCCGTCCACAAGCCGGGCGCGCTCAAGCAGAAGTGAGCAGCTCGGGGAGCTCGCGCATCGCCGAGAAGACCTGGACGCCGTCGCGCGCCAGGCGCTCCGCGGGCGTGCGGCCCGCGTAGGCAAACACCGCCATTCCCGCATCGAGGGCCGCGGCAACTCCAACCGGGGAGTCCTCGACTACCGCGCAGTGGTCGGGATGGATCCCCATCCCAGTGGCCGCGTGCTCGAACAGATCTGGCGCGGGCTTGCCGCGCGCTACCTCGGTCGCCGAGTAGATCCGGCCTTCGAAGCGCTCGAGCAGGCCGGTGTGGCCGAGCGTGAAGCGGATCTTCTCGTGCTCGCCGCTCGACGCCACGCAGGTCGCCGTTGCGGTGGCGTCGAGCGTGTCCAGCACCGCCCCGATGCCCTCCACCGCCTCGAGCTCTGCGCCGAAGGCCGCATAGCACTCGCTCCGGTAGGCCGCCAGGAAGTCGTCGGGCGGGGGACGCCCGAGCCGGTGTTCCAGATCGGCCAGCATGCAGGACACGGACCCGCCCATGTAGCGCTCGACGGACTGCTCGGTGGAGGTCGGCACGCCGAGAGCGGTCAGGCGCGCGGCGAGGATCCGGTTGGAGATCGGCTCGGAGTCGACCAGGACGCCGTCGCAGTCGAAGATGACCAGGTCGTACCGGCTCACAGGTCGTCGGGCGCGAACGCCTGCGTGATCGCCGCGCGATCGTAGTCTGCGCCCAGGCAGGCGAGGAGCTTGATGCGGGCCGCGGCCGAGGACAGCGCGCCGGCGGCGACGAGCCCTCCGCGGCGCAGGTCGCGCTCGGAGCCTTCGAAGGCGTAGGTCTCGTGCAGGATGGCGCCGCGCTTGGGGCGAACGGTGGTGACGACGGGGACGCGGGCGGCGGCGCGGCGGAGCGTGTCGAGGAACGGGGGCGGAAGGTGCCCGGCACCCAGCGCGACGGCCACCAGACCGTCGGCGCCCGCCTCGAGCGCGGCGTCGATCACCGCTCCATCCAGTCCGAGCGCCGCGGGCAGGATCGGCACGGCGGCGTCCAGCCGGGCCGCCGGGATCGGAGGTCGCCGCTCGACCGAGCGCTCGAGCAGCACCCGCCGCTCCGACACCCAGCCCAGCGGCCCGAGCCGCGGCGACTGGAAGGCCGACATCGCGGTGGAGTCCGACTTGCGCACGGCGCGCGCCGCGTGGATCTCGCCCGCGAAGACGACCAGCACGCCCAGTCCGGCAGCGGCCGGCGATCGCGCGACGGCGGCGGCGTCGAGCAGGTTGGCCGGGCCGTCGGCGCCGGCGGCCGACGATGGGCGCATGGCCCCCGTGAAGACGATCGGGGTGTCGCCGGCGTGCAGCAGGTCGCACAGGAAGGCGACCTCCTCGAGGGTGTCGGTGCCGTGCGTGACCGCCACGCCGCGACCAAGAGCCGCCTCTTCGACCGCCGCACGGGCGATCGCCAGCGCCTCGGGACAGGTGAGCTGAGCGCTGCTGGGGCGGTTGGGAAGGGAGCGGACCCGCAGATCCGAGACCTGGCCGAGGCCGGGCACCGCGGCCACCAGCGCCTCGCCGTCGAGCGCGGGCGCCGTGCCGGCACCCGCGTCCGCCGCCATCGCGATCGTGCCGCCCACCGCCAGGATGGTCACGGGCAGGAGCTCGGCGTCCGGCATCGCGGGAGGGTACCCGCGGGCCGGGTAACCGCCTGTTCACGTCACCCTTCCGACTTTGCGCCACCCTTGATCCACCGTGCAAGTCTCGGCAGCCCGCGTCCTGGTCGCTCCCGGTCGAACCGCGCGCGGCGGCGTCCGCCGCGCCCGGGTGACACTCCGGGACGGCGCCCGGACCACGGTGTACGTCGCCGCGTTCGACCTTCGGAGCACCGAGGTCAAGGTGGCGATGCTTCCCGGTCAGCAGCCGCTCGAGAACTACTGCGCGCGCCGCGGGATAGCGGACGCCGTGGTCGGCGGCTTCTTCACACGGCCCGAGGGCCTGCCCCTCGGCGAGGTCCGCACCCGGGGGGTCGCCCGGCGACACGTGCCGTTCGAGCGTCCATTCGATGCCGAGCGGGCCTGCGTCCATGTCGAGGGCGGGAGGGTGGCCATCGTCCCCCGCAGCCGGCTGGCCGCCGAGCCACGCGGCGACCTGCTTCAGGCGGGGCCGCTGCTCGTCGCCGACGGCGCCGCGATCTACGACCGCTCACGCGATCCCGAGGGCTTCTCGGCCGGGGCCGCTCAGTTCGACTCGGACATC
>Ga0136617_10002856_pt1 | contig 15415 bp, 12 predicted proteins | sample AntDrymUQ3222106_2_FD_129672 | JGI IMG/M metagenome (GOLD analysis project Ga0136617, IMG submission 129672) | Polar desert sand microbial communities from Dry Valleys, Antarctica - metaG UQ322 (21.06) | ecosystem: Environmental > Terrestrial > Soil > Desert | place: Antarctica: Dry Valley...
GCTGATGGAGATGTACGGCGCGGCGAACGAGTGGCGTGCGGTCGTCCCTATCTCGGCACGCAAGGGCGAGATGGTCGATGTACTTGTGGCGGAGATCATCAAGCACCTGCCGGAAGGCGAGCCGATCTTCGACGAAGATGAGTTGACGGATCAGCCGATGCGCGCGATTGTCGCCGAGATCGTGCGCGAGAAAATCTTACAGACGACCGGCGAAGAGATTCCCTACGTGACCGCCGTCGTCACCGAGCGCTACGAAGAAGAGCGCCCCGACATGACGCGCATCTTCTGCGCGATCTACGTCGAACGCACCTCGCAGAAGAAGATCATCATCGGCAAGGGCGGCGAGCGTCTGAAGCAGATTGGCATACGCGCGCGTCAAGACATTGAGCACTTACTGGACCACCGCATCTACCTCGAACTGTTCGTCAAGGTCGAAGAGAACTGGCGCAACAGCGAACGCGCCCTCAACGAACTCGGCATCTCGGAAAGAGGAAAGTAAATGAGTGCGGGCACCGAGCGGGCGCTCGTCTTCTCAAGGCTTATCACCTATTACTGATCACCGATCACTTTATGATGTGGTACGCACTCGATGTGACATGTGAAGCGGCGGCGCGCGAGGCGGTCGAATACGCGCTGATGGAAGCGGGCGCACGGGGCACAGAGGTGACCGGCGCGGATGTGTCTGCCGGTGAGGTGACTGCTGGTGAAGTAATCGCCACGGATGGGACGGTCGCGGGCGTGGCGCGGGTTGCGGCCTACTTCGACGCGCCGCCCGACGACGAGCAGGTGCGCGCCGCGCTGTCGGACGCGCTGCGCATCTACGGCCTCGCCCCCGGAGTGGTGCGCGACATGCAATCTCGCGACGTGGCGGAGCGTGACTGGCTGGCCGAGTGGAAGAAAAACTGGCAGCCGGTCGCGGTCGGCGAGCGATTAATCATCGCGCCGCCGTGGAGCGAGGTTCACGACACGCCGGGACGCATCGTGCTCCGTATCGAACCGGGCATGGCTTTCGGGACGGGCACGCACGAAACGACGCGCCTCTGTCTGGCCGCGATTGAGAAGCATTTCGACGGCGGCAGCTTTCTCGACGTCGGAACCGGCACCGGCATTCTCGCCATTGCCGCCGCGAAACTCCATCCGCGCGCCCACGTCGAGGCGTGCGACATAGACTCCGACGCGATTACCATCGCGCACGAGAACGCGCTGCTTAACCACGTTAGCGAGCGCGTCAACTTCCGCGTCGGGACTGTCGAAGATGACGCCTTCTCGGTCGACTGCGTCTGCGCTAACCTGACGGCGGACGAGATCATGCTGTTACTGCCGACGCTCGTCGGTGCGTCGTGCGGACGGTTGATCCTCTCTGGCATCCTCGAAACACAGGCCGAGGCGGTGCTGGCGCGGATGCGTGAGATCGGCATCGATGAGTGTGAAGTGACGAGCGAGGGCGAGTGGGTCGCGCTGACGGTTTAATGCGACACGCGGCGGCGGGGCAGAGGCCGTTCGCGGGGCAGACTAAATCTGAAGCATCCGCCATTGGGACACTGCGCCAGAGAAGTAGCGCTCGTGACCATCGCCCTCTCGAACCGACGCTGATTCATCATTCACGATTCCGCCATCATTCATGATTTCGCCTTCTTCGTTTTGCCATGACACGCCGCCGCTTCCACGCCCCGCCGGACGCCTTCACACACACAGGTGACGTGCCCAGCGTGACGCTCGCGAGCGACGAAGCGCGCCACCTGCGCGATGTGCTGCGCCTGCGGGCGGGCGACGAAGCATTTGTGTTCGACGGCGAAGGCAACGAGTACCGCTGCACCGTCGCCGATGCCGGACACGGACGCGCGCGGGGCGGCGACGTCGCGACGCTCGCCATCGAAGAGCGCGTCGCCCCGCCGCACGCTGAATCGCCGCTTCGTCTAACGCTTGCGCTCGCGTTGCTGAAAAACGAGAAGTTCGATCTGGTGGTGCAGAAGGCGACCGAATTGGGCGTGTCGCGCATCGTGCCGGTGATGACGAAACGCGGCGATGTGCGCTGGCGCGACGCGGGCGACGCCGAGAAACGAAGAGGGCGCTCGAAGCGTCTCGCGCTCGAAGCGGCGAAACAGTCGGGGCGCGCGTGTGTGCCGGCCATCGACGCCCCCGCGACGTTAAGCGCTGTGCTGTCGGATCAAACGGCGGCGGGCGCCGATTGTATGCGAGTGATGTTCACCGAGCGCGCCGGGCACAGTCTTACCGAGTCGTTGAACGGTTGGCCCGCACGCACTACGTCGGCGACGGCTTCAGTTACGGCTTCAGTTACGGCACTGGTCGGGCCGGAGGGCGGTTGGGAAGATGAAGAGATTGCACAGGCCCGCGATGCTGGATGGCTCGTCGTCACGCTCGGCGGTCGCACGCTGCGCGCCGAAACGGCCGCCGTCACCGCCGTCGTTTTGCTCCAACACCTCGGCGGCGACCTGAGATAGCGCGCGGACGCTAAATCTTAAGCCGAGCGTATCGGGACAGAGGATAAGTAGTACGACAAAAGTAAAAAGGCAAAAGTGAAAGCGAAGTAATGGCGCTGCTTCCGTTTCTCGCTTTGACGAACGACCTCGCGCGGGAGCAGAATACGCAGACGGCGGGTACAGCAAAGTCGTCCGTCGCGTGAACCGAACGGAACGGTTCGCATCATGGTTGGAAAGCAACATCGGCGGGGGCAACATTTGATGGCGATGAGCAAAGAAGACGCGGTTAAAAAGGCGCGCGCCGACGCGGCTCGGCGGCTCGGCGTTCCGGAAAACGAGATTAAGGAAGAATCTATCGAGCAGGCCGATTTTCCCGACATGGCACTCGGCGCCCCGGCGAAAGATGAGATGAGCGGGATGATGATCTCCACGGGATGGCGCATCCGGTTGAGCGGCGGCGGCCGCAAACTGGAATACCGCGCGGACGATAATCAACTGCGGCTCTACAACTTCAACGGCGCGAATCATCGCATTTAAATTTCTGAAGTCGAGGTCTGAAGTTTTGTGCATAACTATTTCCGAATTGACTTCAGACTCCAAGACTCCAGACTAAAGTAGTGAGGTAATACTAATGAACCGGCATAATTTTCTCGGACACTTAACACTGGCCTTGGCGGTCATCATGGTCGCCGCCTTCATCGGCCAGATGCGTAGTTGGGAGAAGGAACGCATCGCGCGCCCCGCTCAGACCGGATCAACTATCAGACTGGGTGATCAGGCAGGCGCCATTCAGATCGACCAGAGCGGAGAGGCGGAAGTGTTGGTGCGCTTCAAACGCGGAATCAGCGAAGAACAGATTGAGACCGTCGTCCGAGGCTTCGACGACATCATCGAAGACGAGATCGAAGCGGTCGACGGACTCGCCGTCATCTCCGACGCTGACGGTCTTGACGCCGCAGAGATTGACGCCTACCGCGCGCTCCGCATCGTCGAGTACATCGAACCGAACTTCGACATCAACCTCGTCGAGCCGGAGCTTGGCGATGATACGGACAGCGAAATCAACGACGACTTTGAGATGACCGAAATGATTGGGCGGAGCGGCGCGGCACCAAACGATCCGCAGTTCGCCGAGCAGTGGGCGCTGAACAACACCGGGCAGCGCAACGGCAAGCACAAGGCCGACATCGACGCGCTGAAAGCTTGGGGCAAGACCCACGGCAGCGACAAAGTCGTGGTCGCGGTGCTCGACAGCGGCGTTGATTACACACACCCCGACCTCATCAGTAACATGTGGGTTCGGCCCGACGGCCTCGCGCCTTACGTGGACGCGCAACTCGGCGAGATCGACGACCTCCACGGCTACAACGCCGCCGAGAATAACGGCGACCCGATGGACGATAACGGCCACGGCACGCACTGCGCCGGCATCGTCGGCGCTGAAGGCGACAACGGCGAAGGCATCGCAGGCGTCAACTGGAAGGTCGAGATCATGCCGCTGAAGTTTATGTCGGCGGGTGGCTTCGGCACCACGAAGGATGCCATCGAAGCGATTAACTACGTCATCGCGCGCAAAAAGGCGGGCGTCAATGTGCGCGTTATCAGCGCCAGTTGGGGTTCGACGCAACGCTCGCGCGCGCTCGAAGACGTGATTCGCAAGGCCGGCGAGGAAGGCGTCCTGTTCGTCGCGGCAAGTGGCAACTCGAATGCTAACACCGACCGCGTGCCGCACTTTCCGTCGAGCTACAATCTGCCGAACGTCATCAGCATCGCCGCGATGAATCGCAGCGACGAGTTAGCCTCGTTCTCCAACTACGGCCCGAAGAGCGTCCACCTCGCTGCGCCCGGCGTCGAGATTCTGAGCACGTGGCTCAATGGTCAGTACAAAGAAGCATCGGGAACTTCGATGGCAACCCCGGTCGTCTCCGGTGTCGCCGCGTTGATTCTTTCAAACGAGAATGATCTGTCCGTGAAGGAACTGCGCGAGCGTCTGTTGAAGTCGGTGGACAAGATCGACCGTTTGCAAGACAAGACAGTGAGTGGCGGGCGCATCAACGCCGCGCTTGCCGTCAAGGATAATTAGACAAGCGATTCCGGCTGTCACATTGTTTTCGCTGAAACCCCTTCGATTCTCGCCGAGAACCGAAGGGGTTTCTTGTTTCGGCGCGCGTCAATGCTAAAATAGTCGCGCCTTATCAATCCCGAATCTCAATTTTGCATAAAACTTTACGCATGATCTTCGCTCTGCGGGGAGCTACCTGCTAATCGTTTATCATTCGAGGCCGCGTTGAAAGATTCGCCTGCCAATTTAATATCAGAAGACGACCGCGAAGAAGTTAGCCCGCGCGACTCGCAGCAGCCGTTCGTGCTGGCGCTCGATGTCGGCTCGTCGAGCGCGCGCGCCATCTTCTACGACGCGCAGGCGAGAGCCATCACGGGGACGCTGGCGCGTGTCGAGCGGGGATTTGTTACGACTGCCGACGGCGGCTCGGAGATGGACGCGGAGGAGGCGCTCGCGGGCGTCACGCGCGTGCTTGACGAAGCGCTTCAGTGCGCGCCGCCGGAAATCATTTCACATACCAAGGCCGTCGTCGTCTCGTGCTTCTGGCACAGCCTAGTCGGCGTTGACGCCGAAGGCCGCGCTCTCACGCCGGTGCTCGGCTGGGCGGACACGCGCGCCGCCGGTGAAGCGGCGGAACTACGGCATCAGCTTGATGAACGCGCGACGCACCGGAGAGTCGGCTGCCGTTTTCATCCGAGCTACTGGCCGGCGAAGCTGCGCTGGCTGAAGAAGACGCGGGCAGAAATTTATCAGGCCGTGAATCGTTGGATGTCTTTCGGCGAATTTCTGGCGTTGCGTCTGTCGGGCGAAGTGGCAGCGAGTGTCTCGATGGCGTCGGGCACCGGGCTACTTGACCAGCGGCGGTGCGTGTGGGACGAAGAGCTTCTCGCTCAACTCAGCGTCGGCATCGAACATCTGCCGCCGCTGGCGGGGCTGAGAGTTGACACTTTCAGTCTCGCGGGCGAGTACGCGGATCGCTGGCCGCAGCTTCGCCGGTGCAAATTGTTTCCGGCCATTGGCGACGGCGTCGCCAATAACATCGGCGCGGGCTGCGTCTCTCGTGAACGTATCAGCCTGATGATCGGAACGTCGGGCGCGATGCGCGTCGCCTACGACGGCGAAGCGCCCGCTGAGTTGCCTTCGAGCCTCTGGTGTTACCGCGCGGATCGTCGGCGCGTCGTCGTCGGCGGGGCGCTTTCTGATGGCGGCGGCTTACACGATTGGATGACCGACACGCTCGCGTTGAACGAGGATGCGAAAGCCGTCGAGCGCGCGCTCACGGCGTTGGAGCCGAACGCACACGACTTAACGGTGCTGCCCTTCTGGGCGGGCGAGCGAAGCACGGGCTGGCACCCGGAAGCGCGCGGTGCGATTCTCGGACTGACGACGCACACTCGCCCGCTCGAAATTCTTCAAGCCTCGATGGAGGCGGTCGCCTACCGCATCGCACTGCTCGCCGCCGAGCTTGAGCCTTACGCGCCCGGCGCTGAAGTACGCGCCTCCGGCGGCGCGCTGTGGGCTTCTTCGTTTTGGACACAGATGCTGGCCGACGTAATGAATCGCCCGGTTAAAATCTCGCGCGTCCGCGAAGCGTCAAGCCGCGGAGCGGTTTTACTTGCGCTCGAAGCGCTGGGTGCAATAAAAAGTCTCGACGAACTACCAGCTTCCGTCGGCCAGACATTCACGCCCGACGCGAAACGCCACGCGCGCTACCGCGAAGGGCTTGAACGCCAGCAGAAGTTTTATGAACTACTCGTCAGCAATCAGGAGACGAGCAACACTGCAAATACTGAACAATGACTTTTGGCAAATCAGTCTTACTGCCGAGCTACGTTCGGCAAGCACATTTCAAAACGTCTGAGATGAAATCCAACAGCTTTGAGTTTGATTGTCTGAATTGTAATCAAGTAATGAGGATTGTTTTTAATGTTCTCATCAATGCCACTTGGGATTTGAAGGAAGCGATTGGCGAGAAGCTGGCAACACAGGCGAAGAAATTTTATGGAATTGGTCTGGTCGGTAAGTCCCCCGGTGGAGGTTGGCCTCACATGACAATTTGCTGTTGCGAGCGTTGTCGTACAAAGTGTCTGATTTATGCGGGCGTAGAAGAGATTTACAATTCGATGTACCAAGTCACCATCCAAGCAGTCACCGAACTGATTGAAAGCGAGGAGGATTCGCATAATGAGCGCGTCAACAACTGTGAGTGAAAATAAACCCACGTCCAAACTGGACGAACTTTGCATCAACACGATCCGCGCGCTGTCGCTCGACGCGGTGCAGAAGGCCGAGTCGGGGCATCCGGGTCTGCCGCTCGGCGCCGCGCCGATGGCTTACGTGTTGTGGACGCGCTTTCTCCGCCACAACCCGCGCAGCCCGAAGTGGTCTGGGCGCGACCGCTTTCTTTTGTCCGCCGGTCACGGCTCAATGCTGCTCTACTCGCTGCTCCATCTGACGGGCTACGACCTGCCGCTTGAAGAGTTGAAGAACTTTCGCCAGTGGGAATCAAAGACGCCGGGTCACCCTGAGAACGTGCTGACGCCGGGCGTCGAAATTACGACCGGGCCGCTCGGACAAGGGTTCGCCAACGGCGTCGGGATGGCGATGGGCGCGGCGCACCTCGCCGACAAGTTCAACCGCCCCGGCTTCCCGCTCATTAACTCGCACGTCTACGCGATTGTTTCCGACGGCGACTTGATGGAGGGCGTCGCGTCGGAAGCGGCGTCGCTCGCCGGTCATCTAAAACTCGGCAATCTGATCTATCTCTACGACGACAACCAAGTGACCATCGAAGGCTTCACCAGTCTCGCCTTCTCTGAGAACGTGCCGCAACGCTTCGAGTCGTACGGCTGGCACACGCTGACGGTCAAGGACGGCAACGACCTTGATGCGATTGAGCGTGCGATTCGTGAAGCGCAGAGCGTCACCGACCGCCCGTCGCTAATCTCCGTCAAGACTGTGATCGGCTTTGGGATGCCGACCGCCGGAACGCGCAAAGCTCACAGTGACGCGCCCGGCGAAGACGCGGTACGCACGACGAAAAAGGCGCTCGGCTGGCCGGAGGATAAAACCTTCTACATACCCGACGAAGCATTGAGCAATTTCCGCGGGGCCGTCGAGCGCGGCGCGACGCTCGAAGCCGAGTGGGACGCGCTGGTTGATAAGTACAGCCGCGAGCATCAAGAACTTGGCGCGGAGTGGCATCGCGTAATGAGCGGCGAGTTGCCCGCCGGTTGGGAAGATCATCTGCCGAAGTTCGAGAACGCGAAGCCAATGGCAACGCGTGCCGCGAGCGGCGAAGTGATTAATGCGCTCGCGCCGGTGATGCCGATGCTCGTCGGCGGCTCGGCGGATTTGGGGCCTTCAACCAACACCGACATCAAGGACGGAGGAAGCTTTCAGCACGGATCGTACAACGGTCGGATTCTGCACTTCGGCATCCGCGAGCACGCGATGGGCGCGACGCTGACTGGCATGAGTTTGAACGGCGGGCTGATTCCTTACGGCGGCACGTTCATGTGCTTCTCCGATTACATGAAGCCGGCGATTCGCCTCGCCGCGCTCTCGGAAGTGCAGGTCATCTATGTCTTTACGCACGACTCCATCGGCCTCGGCGAAGACGGCCCGACGCACCAGCCTGTCGAACAACTCGCTGGGCTGCGCGCGATTCCGCATCTGTACGTCATTCGCCCGGCGGACGTGCATGAGACAAGCGAGGCATGGCGCACCGCCATCCTGCGTCGCCACGCCCCGACCGCGCTGGTTCTGACGCGCCAGAAAGTTCCGCTCATCGACCGCACAGGCGCATATGCTCCGGCGGAAGGCGCGCGGCGCGGCGCGTACATCCTCGCCGAAGCCGAAAGCAAAAAGGGCGCAGGTGGAGGTGACAAAACGGGGACGACGCCCGACCTGATTTTGATCGCGACCGGTTCTGAAGTCTCGCTCGCACTCGAAGCGCGCGAGGCGTTACAGAAAGAAGGCGTCGGCGTGCGTGTCGTTTCGATGCCGTGCTGGGAGTTGTTTGAAGAGCAGGAAGATGAATACCGCGAGCGCGTCCTGCCGTCTGCGGTGACGGCGCGGCTCGCCGTTGAAGCGGGCGCGCGTCTGGGATGGGACAGGTATGTCGGCGGGCGCGGCGACGTGGTGTGCCTCGACCGCTTCGGCGCGTCCGCCCCCGGCGACATCGCGTTGCGCGAATTAGGGTTCAACGTCGAGAACGTGACGCGGCGAGCGATGGCTCTCATCAATTCCTGATCGAGCCGCCCTTTAAGGGATGAAGGATGAGGGATGAGGGATGAATTAAGGAATACGGAACACGGAAGATCAGGGTCGACTTGTTTCCTGCCGTGTGCAGTGTGCTGCATTAGACGTTATCGGAAATAAGGTTTTAGAGTCGTTTTTCCCAAGATTTTCATGCCCAAATCGTTATTTCCGATAACGTCTATTCTGTGTTCTGGTTTTTATTCATCCCTCATCCCTCCGCCCTCATCCCTTACGAGTTTATCGTGGTTTGATTTAGCCTTTGCGCCGCCGATAAGTTCTGAGCGCGACACCCGCTATTCCTGTTCCAAGCAGTATCATCGTTGCCGGCTCAGGGATGGTGGAAGTCAATGTGCCGTTTCTGGCGATGAACGTGAGGCTGTTACTGCGGATGCCGTTTCCGGTGTAGAAAACTTCTATCGTGAACGCGTACTCGTCAGAAGCGAAAGCAGACCTAGCAGCCACACCCTCACCAAGCGTCAGGGTGAACAGCGGGCCGACCGCCTCCTGGCCGTCTTCCAAAATAAAATCAGAGTTGATGAGCACGTCGTTTGCCGTGAAGGAGGGGCTGTTACTAATGAAATCGAGGAACAGGTTTTCATCCGTCAGGGTGACATCGGTGTCGTTGAACAGCGTTCCTCTGATTTCGATGGTCTGGCCGAAGTCGAAGCTGAGCGGCGGCGGCGGCGGCGGGTCGCCGCCGAGGTCAAGTTTGGAGCCGCTGACGTCGTTGGGAAACATTAACGTGGCGACGACAAAAAGAATCGTCAAGGCGAGTTTGCGTGAGTGGGACATGTGGTTTTCTCCTCCCGTAGGGGACTAATTTCGGTGTTGCGGAAAAAGCCTCGGCGGCGGAAAGCGAGTACCCGGCGGCACCGGCCTCATGAAGGGACGTTTGGACAGCGATGTATCTTACACTCTGTCGCGCAGACTCCGGTAACGGCGACGCGGAAAAGCACAGTTCGTTCGCGGTTACTTGACGGCGCTAATGAGAACGACGCCGCTCGTCGAGACGCCGCGAGCGCTGGCGACTTGTCTTCCGTCCGGCGACCAATCGTAAGCGAAAATCTTTTCGGACTTGAAGTCGGTCAACTGCTTCGGCGGGCCGCCGTCAACCGGTTGGCTCCAAATGTTTGAAACACCGCTGCGGTCGTCGTGGTATGTCAGCGCGCGACCGTCGTCGACCCAGTGAACGAGTTGTAATTCGTAGTTCGGGATGTCGAAAATTTTCACCGGCGGCCCACCATCGAAAGGTATCGTTGCCAGCTTCGGCTGGAATGCCCCCTGCCCGCCCCAGTACGAGCAGGCGATCAGCTTGCCATCGGGCGACACGGACGGCCACCCCGAAAACTCATCCGTTAGCCGCACCGCGTCGCCGCCTTCCGCCGGCACCTTCCACAGCGTCCACTTGCCCGAACTGATTGACGTGTAGACCACCCATCGGCCGTCGGGCGACACGGACGGCCACCACTCGCTGCCGCCGTTCGTCAACTGCTTCTGATTGACGCCGTCGATATCCATCCGCCAGATGTTGAAACTGCCAGCGCGGTTCGACCCGAAGACGATGTAACGCCCGTCAGGTGAGATGGACGGGTCGAGGTTGTTCTGCGCGTTGACGGTCAGTGGTTTCTGGTTCGCGCCGTCGGCTTCCATCACCCAGATGTCCCAGTTGCCGCTGGCGTTCGAAGTGTAGACGATCTTATCGCCCGATGCCCAACAGAGGCCGGACACCTGGTCGTACTTGCCGAAGGTGATCTGTTTGGCGCGGCTCACGTCGACGACAGGCCCGGCGCGCGCTGTCCGCAATGAGGGTTCCGCGGCGCGCGGCGCGATCCAGATGGTCGACACTTGTTCCGACTGGACGGTGACCAGAAGGCTCGAGTCCGCCGTCAGACTTGCCCCGCCGTAGTCACTCAGGTCGTTTGAAATTCTTCGCACCTCACCTGCCGGGTACGAGAGGTAGGATATTTGCTTCGGCGTCCCCGACGCTTGATCCCGCGAAGTGATGACCAACCCGTTGCCGTCGGAATGCCACGCCACCCGACCGACCGACCACCACTTCCGCGCCGAGATCGGCTTCTCCGCGCCGTCTGCCACGCGCACTTCGATGACGTTCATGTAAAAGCCTCCGGCGTAACTCCCGGCGGCGCAGGCGATCACTTCGCCATCGGGCGACCACGCTGGCTCGCGGAAGAAGTCCGGGTATTTTCGCGTCGCCAATTTGCGCTCGACGTTGCCGTCCGCGTTGGCGATCATCAGCGCCTGCTCGCCACTCGGCTGCCGGCTGATGAAAGCCATCCGCCGGCCGTCGGGTGCAAGGGTGACGGCGCCGTTAACGTTGGCGACGAGTTTCCGCACCGCGCCCCCCAACGCCGGGACTTGATAGAGTGCGCCAGCCGGACTGTTACCCTCGGACGCGACGTAGTAGACGTAATTCCCGTCGCGTGAAAAAGTCAGCCCCTGGTATTCGATCTCCGCCGGTGCGACGATCTGCACATTGCTTGAAGTTGCAATCTGTTTCCCCCACAACCCTTGTCGGCCTGCCTCTTCCACAACATAGACAACGTACTTGCCATCGGGCGAGACGATGGCGTCCGTCGCCCTACCGTTCGTCGCCAGCCGTGTGATTTTCATTGACTGGAACGGCGGCGACGACCCGGCGCGATCCGGCCCGAAGAACTTGTACATACCCCCGGCGACGCCCACCAGGGTCACGATCAGCGCCGTCAGCCACACCGCGATTGAGCGTCCGCGCCGACGTTTCGCACCGCCGCCGAAGGACTGAAGGCTCAGCACCGTCGGGGTCGCCTCGAAGCCTCCGGTCTCTGCGCCGTGCACCCGTTGCGTGGACGTCGGCTGCTCCTGTCCGACCCCCCCGGCGGATGAATCAATCGGCAACTGCGACCGAAGCGGCGGCGGTTGTTGTGACAGTGGTGGTTGCGATGACGGCGACGGTTGCGACGGCGGCAGACTCAGAGGGCCTGGCCTGAGCAGCGTATTCTGTTCGTGCTTCGTCCAGGTCGGTTGCCGCTGGATGACGGTCGCCGGCAGGCTGCCGCCTGCGCTCTGCATCGCATCGCGCAGGGCGTCACGCATCGCGGCGGCGGTCGGCGGGCGTTGCTGCGGGTTCTGCGCCATCGCGTTGTATAGCACCGCCGCGACCGCCGCAGGCACTTGCGGGTTTGTTTCGTGGGCGGGACGCAGCGGGTCGGGCTGACCGCCGAGGACTGAGGTCGCGCGTGTCAACGCCTCCGGCGGGGCGACGCCCGTCATCAAGTGGTGAAGGGTCGCAGCCAGCGCATACAAATCACTGCGCGGGTCGGTGCCGGTGCCCTGAATCTGCTCCAGCGGCGCGTAGCTCGGCGTGTAACCGTAGATGCTCGAGTTCGACGACGGACGCGAGATTTGGAGCGGTGTCCCCTTCGCCAGTCCGAAGTCCAACAGGATGATCTGGCCGCGCGGCGTGAGCTTGATATTCTGCGGTTTGATGTCGCGGTGGATGATCGGCGGTTGCTGCGTGTGCAGGTAGTCGAGTACGTCGAGCAGTTGGTCGCCCCACCCCTGCACCTGCGCGGGTGGGAACGCGGCCCCGCGCCGCTGCAACATCGCTGACAAGTCATCGCCACCGATGAACTGCATCACCAGAAACTGACCGTTCTCTTCGGTGAAGTGGTCGGTCACGTTTGGCAGCGCCGGGTGATGCAGATTGGCGAGCAACTCGGCCTCGTGCTCGAACGCGCGACGCATCCGCTCGTCGCCGAAAAGCGTTTCTTTCAGCGCGACGATGCTGTGCAGGCGTTGATCCTTCGCCTGATAGACCGCACCCATCCCGCCCTGCCCGATGGCCTGCACGATCAAGTAGCGGTTCTGCAAAAGGGTGTTCGGAGCGAGCATGCGGAGTTATGTTTTGAGGTGCCTAATTTTGGAACTTGGTGTTTGCGCCGAGTCGGGTATACGCGGCAGGATGCGAAACCGTTTCGACTTTCGCACACGGATTAAATACGGTGACAGCCTCACCGGGCTACATCTTCAAACTGTATTTCTAAACCACCGACAACCATCCTCCCGGCTCGGCGCGACGTACGCGATGAAGCAGCATTTTAACCGCGTTCGGGTGTCCGCGCCAGATGTGATTCACGAATCGTCGGGTCGATTCTTTACGGCCCTGAAGAATCGAAATTTAACAAGTCAACCCATTACGCGACGCGCCCGCGACTGGTGCTCAAAAGATCACGCGCAACGCGCGCGGCATCACGCGGAACTCGACAGGGGTGGTGCCGCGCACGTCACCGTCGGCCTCGACGCCGAGCGCGTCCGTCGTGTCCAACGCTTCGATCCGCACGCGCGTGCCCCGCAGGACGCGGACGCGCGGATTGGCGAGGTGGCCGCCGCGGTGGATGCGCGTCAACTCACGCATGATGCCGAGCCGCGAGACGCCGCACGCCATCATCACGTCGAGCACCCCGTCGTCTGGTCGCGCGGCGGGCGCGAAGTTCATTCCGCCGCCTGCGTACGTCCCGTTGACCACCGCGAGCATGTTGGTCCGGCACTCGATTGCCGCGCCGTCGACGCGCACGCGGACGCGCCGTTCGCGCCACACGGCGAGTGCCCCGATGGCCGCCGCCGCGAAGCGCGCTTCACCCGGTAATTTTCTGACGACCCCATTCTGCGCCGCGACGCGCTCCGCAACTTCGGCGCCGATGCCGAGCGTCGCGGCGTTAAGACAAATGAAGCGTCGCGGTTCTTCATCGCCAATCTCAGCGTGCAGCAAGTCGACGACGCGCAAGTTCGGTGAACCTTCAAGCAAATCGGCGCCCGGGCGGCGACAGTATTTGATTAAACGCTCCACCCAATTCTCAAGCGGCTCGCGCGCGCCGGCGAGTCCCCGCGCGAAGTCGTCGCCGGTCCCGGCGGGCAGGATAGCGAGCGCGGCCCCGTCAGTGATATCACTAAGGACGCCGCTGTGACCGCCATTTTTGCTGCCGCCTTCAACCTCACCGACGCGGCGCGGGGTCGCATCGTTCTCCGTCTGCTCGCAACTCTCAAAGAACCCCGCCGCGGCTTCGCTCAATGTCCCGTCGCCGCCGACGACGGCAATAATTCGGTAGCCTTCGCAGAGGCCCGCGCGCGTCTGTTCTCGCGTCCCGCCGGCTTGCGCCGGCTCGCACGTATCGAAGCGGATACGGCCGCGCGCAAGCGCGTCGCGGATGATCGGCCACGCGCGGCGGGTACGTGCAGCGGCGGCGTTGATGATAATCAGTGGGCGGGTCGGGTCGTCCATGCCAAGCGAAAACTCTATCATACCCGTCGAGTCATCAGCCGCACGTCTTAACAATTGAACATCCCACCGCCATTTTTATCCCCCGCCGGTTTACGATTCTCGATTGACGATTTACGATCTACGCATGATGCGAGCAGTCAGATTCATCGGTCATGGTGGCGTCGAGGCGTTGGAAGTGGGCGAGGTCGAGCGCCCGGAGGCAGTCGGTGACCGCGTGCGCGTGCGCGTCCACGCGGCCGCCTTGAACCGCGCCGACATCCTGCAACGGCGTGGACACTATCCCGCGCCGCCGGGCGTGCCAACTGAAATTCCGGGCCTTGAGTTTGCGGGCGACGTCGAGCAGGTCGGCGGCGATGTGCGTGGGTGGCGCGTCGGGCAGCGCGTCTTCGGCATCGCCGGTGGTGGCGCTCAGGCCGAGTACGTCGTCGTGCCTGAAAGCGCGCTTGCCGAAGTGCCGTCAAACCTGACCTATCAAGAGGCCGCCGCCGTCCCGGAAGTTTTCATCACCGCGCACGACGCGCTGCTGACGCAGGCGCACCTGGAGATGGGCGAGCGCGTGCTGATTCACGCCGCCGGGTCGGGCGTCGGCACGGCGGCGATTCAACTCGCGCGGGCGTCAGGGGCCGGCGCGGTCTACGGCACGGCGCGCACCGCTGAGAAAATCGAGCGGGCGCGCCCCTTCGGACTCGACGAAGCGTGTATGGTTGGCGACGCACCCGAAAAATTTTCCAGCGCGGTGCGTGAATGGACGGGCGGCGCGGGCGTCGATGTCGTCCTCGACCTCGTCGGCGCGTCGTATTTGGCAGCTAACCTCGAATCGCTCGCCCGGCGCGGTCGGCTGCTGCTCGTCGGGACGCTCGGCGGGGCGCACGCGCCGCTCGACTTCGGCCTCGTGATGCGTAAACGTCTGCGGATCACGGGGACGGTTCTGCGCTCGCGCACGGCGGTCGAAAAGGCCGAGGCCGTCCGCCGCTTCGCCGCGCATGTCATCCCGCTCCTCGCGCGCGGCACGCTGCACCCCGTGATCGACGGCGTCTACCCAATCGACGAAGTGCGCGCCGCCCACGAACGCCTCGAATCGAACGCGACCTTTGGAAAAATCGTCATCGCGGTGACGGGCGAAAAATAACCGCCACGAGGCGCCGACAAGGGGCGCGCCAGATCGGCCCGCGTACCGGTCACTTGTCACTCCTCTCATAATGTAAGAGAATGACAAGTGATTGCTGTGCGCTCATTGATGTGCGCTTCCCCTTTTTTGATATTCCGAGGAGAGTAACTGAGTGAAAGCGGAATTAGAGAAGTTGATCGCTTTACAGCACACTGACACAAATATCCGCCATATAAAGAACGAGTTGGATGCGATTCCACAAC
>Ga0136617_10002858_pt1 | contig 15404 bp, 12 predicted proteins | sample AntDrymUQ3222106_2_FD_129672 | JGI IMG/M metagenome (GOLD analysis project Ga0136617, IMG submission 129672) | Polar desert sand microbial communities from Dry Valleys, Antarctica - metaG UQ322 (21.06) | ecosystem: Environmental > Terrestrial > Soil > Desert | place: Antarctica: Dry Valley...
CTCGTGCGCGGCTGCCCCAACCAGCATCGCCTCCAGCATCTCGAACTTGGGCACATTTGGCTTGGCGTAGGCGAGACGGCTCTGCGTGAGACCGAGCCCGAGGAAGAACTCGGCGAGCTTGTACGTCAGCGGGCCTGGGTTGATGATCGGCACCGGCAGATTCTCGCGCAGGTAGGGGACTGCCTGGTGCATCGTCGTCGAGCCCATGCAGATCACCTCCGCTCCGTCGTCGATGCATGCGAGACCGGCGTCCCGCAGCTTCGGGAACACGACCTCCTCCTTGCCGCCGAGCAGGTTCTCCACGTCCGGCGGGGTGTTGATGGAGCGGATCGAGGCGCACTTGTCCGTGAGCCCGTACTCGGCCAGACCCTTCTTGTACAGCCCGATCCACGGATCCCACTGGGTGAGCACCGAGAACTTGGAGCCGAGCATGAGCGCGGTCAGGTACGAGCACCGCCCCGGCCCGATCACCGGGATGTCGAGCACGGAGCGGAGAGCGTTCATGCCGCTGTCCGACATCGTGTCGATGCAAACCGCGTCGTACCCCTCCTCCTGCGCATCCTTGCCCACCTCGAAGAGGGCGACATCGGCGATCACCCAGTCGTGGTAGCTGTCGAAGAGCGCCGGCCCTGCTCTCACGCCGCGGTACTCGAACGTGACGCCGGGATCGAGTTCGACGTCCTTTAGCTGGTCTTCGCGGAGGGCGATCCCCTCCTCACCGAATGGGAACGGCACGATCACGAGTACGCGCTTCACGGCTGCCTCCTTTACTTGATGTCTGACATCTGTGCCCGGGAGTTTGGGACGGCGGAAGCTGGTTGTCAACTTGGCGTCTCGCTGCCGGTCAGAGCCCAAGTGTCTGGGCAATCGTGGAGCGCTGCACCTCGTCGGAGCCGCCCGGGACGCGGAGGTTCCGGGCGATGAGCGCGATCTTGTTGACCGGATTGTCCTTCAGCATCCCGGCGCCGCCGTGCAGCTGCACGGCGCGGTCGGCGATGCGGTGGAAGGCCTCGTCGTTGGCGAGCTTGACCATGCAGATCTGGCGGATCTCGTGCTTCGGACGCGGCATCTTCCACCACGGCCCGGGGGTGTCGACCGCCTCCGCCACCGCCAGCGAGAGCGCCCGCGCGCCGAACCAGTCGGTGACCATGTCCGCCACCATCCACTGCAGCCCCTGGTTCGCCGCGAGCGGCTTGCCGCCCACGGTCCGGCTCTGTAACCGCTCGACTGTGCGCTCGATCAGGTAGCGGCCCCACCCCGAGCACATGCCGCCGCGGCGCATGCGCGTCCAGTTGATCGACGACATCGCGATCTCGAAGCCCTGCCCCCGCTCCCCGATCATGTCGTCGTCGGTGAGCTGGAGACCGTCGAGCACGAACTCGCCGGTAATGCCGTCGTCCCACATTGTCTGGAAGAGCCGGCCCGTGCGGAACGCCTTGCCGCGGTGCTCGCTTGTCAGGAACTGGAAGTAGCTGAAGCTCCTGCGCCCCTTGCCCGGGTCGGTCACGCACAGCACCTGCGCCACGTCGGCCTCGAACGCGTTGGTAATGAAGGCCTTATGGCCGTTCAGCACCCACGTGCCGCCGCGCTTGCGCACCGCGTTCGTCGTGAAGTCGAAGAAGTTCGAGCCCGCGTGCGGCTCGGTGACGCCATGGAGGCTCGTGGCAAGGCCCTTCACCAGCGGATCGACATACCGCTCCTTTGCGTGCGGACCGCACCAGATAAGGCGCGGCGTGGCACCCTCCGACCAGGACAGCAGCGCCGGGTTGAGGCCGATGCCGTACTGGTACACCTGCTCCTCCACGAAGACCATGTCGCGCCGACCGAGCCCGCGCCCGCCGATCTCCTTCGGGAGATGCGCCGCGTAGATGCCCGCCTTCCCGGCCGCTCGCATGATCTCGCGCCGAGCTTGCCACAGCTCCGGGTGCAACCTCCCGTCGGCGTCGAGGTACCCGCTGGAGTTCAGCAGGCGATGGACGAGGGCTTCCTCACGCGGTCGCACCTCGGCCTCGTACAGCCGGTCGATCTTCGCGAGCAGCGGCGCGAGCCGGGCCGGAACGGTTGCTTCCTCGAACACGATCCCTCCTGGGGTGTTTTGAGCCTTCTGGGTGTTTGGAGCTCAGGGACGAACGGTCTCGGCAATCACGCGGCACTGCCCGAGGAAATCGTCCCCGGCCACGCACGGGTTGAAGGAGAAGTGGCGGACTCCCGCCTCCTCGTAGGCGGCGATCTTGGCCCGGCATTCCTCGGGCGAGCCCACCACGCACAGGTTCTCGATGTGGTGCGGCTCGAACCGCATCCCGTAACGGGTCGAGAGATGCTCGAGCGCCTCGGCCCGCGCCGCCTCGCCGTCCTCGCGAACGAGCACGAACAGCACTACGGCGGGCAGCAGGGCGCAGGGATCACGGCCGGCGGCCAGCGCGTGAGCATGCACCTCGGCCAGCGACTCCCGGTAGCGCCGGGCCGAGATCATGTACGGCAGCCAGCCGTCTCCGAGCCGGCCGGCGCGGCGAAGCGCGCCCGGGCGCATGCCCGCCACGAGGATCGGCGGACCGCCCGGCTGCGTCGCGCGCGGCGAGATCTCCACTCCGTCAAAGGCGTAGACCGCCCCGGCATGCCGCGCCGGCGGCGGCCCGAAGAGCGCGCGAAGCGCTGCGATGCCCTCATCGGCCCGCGCGCCGCGCTCGGAGACCGGAATTCCAGCCGCCTCGAAGTCCTTCTCCCCCTCCCCGCCCACGCCGACCCCGAGCAGCACGCGCCCACCCGAGAGATAGTCGAGCGAAGCCATCTGCTTGGCCACGAAGCTTGGGTGCCGTAACGGCAGCAGCACAACACCTGCGCCGAGCCGGATCCGGCTCGTCCAGGCGGCGAACGCGGAGAGTGCGACGCCGAGATCGAGAATCGGGTTGTGGAAGGAGAGGTGCTCGCCCGCCCACAGCGAGTCGAAGCCGGTCTCCTCGGCCAGCTCGGCCACCGCCCGGAAACGACCGGGATCGGGCACGCCGTCCGTGAGCTGGCCGCTCCCCTGGATGCCGAAGGCGAGGGCCGTCACACCACCTCCAGCGGACGGACGCGCGGGTGGCCCGCCGGTGCGCGCACCGCGGACGGTCGCGACCCCGCGAACAGCGCCCGGTCGGCGGCGTTCAGCAGCAGCGGCATCACGTCCGAGCCGACGAGGTGGCCGAGAATCCCCTCGGCGCAGCCGAGCTCACCGAAGGCGGTGGCGCGGTCAGCCCGCACGCCGAGGCCGGAGAGCACGAAGGGCACCGGATCGCCGCTGTGGATCATCTCCTGGACGCACGGTGTCGCGTGATCTCCGGTGACGCACACGATCGCCGCCGAGAAGGGCGGACCGTGGAGCGCGGCCAGCACCGGATCGAGCGCCTCGAGCGTTGCCACGCGGTGCAGCGGATCCTTTGTGTGACCAGCTTCGTCGAGCGCCTTGGTGTGCACCCACGCGAGGTCTGCGTCTCCCGCAAGCGCCTCGGCCGCGGCGGCGAGCCGGGCCCCGAGATCCGCGGCCGCGTCACCCGTGTCGGGCACCCGCACGGGCGTCATGCCCACCGTCTCGGCGAGACCGGCCAGAAACGCTGAGCCCGCGACGAGGACACCCGTGAGACCGTGTCGCTCGCCGACGCTCGCCAGCGATCGCGGTCGTCCCCACCACTTCGTTGTCACGACCCTGCCGGCATGCATGGTCGCACGCGTCCAGGCGCCGACCGCTACGGCCATGCCGGAAGCCTCCGGATGGCAGGGCAGCGGCTCCAGCAACGGATCGCGATCGCGGAAGAACGGGTCGGTGTCGGTGACGCGATCGTCCGCACAGGGGCCCGCAACCTCGATCACGGCCTCGCCGCCAACGGTAGCGTGCGGCGTGAACTCCAGGCCCTCGACCACCACCGATCGCTGGAACGGATGATCGAGAGGCAGGCGCGGCGCCCGGTCGCGCCCGGTCACGGCGTAGGACGCTCCGGCGCGCTCGAACGTGCGGACGGCTGCGTACCCGTACACGCGATCGGGCCGCACCGGGACCCCGTGCCCGCGCGCTTCGAGTACGGCCCGCCCGGGGAACTCGGCCGGCAGCAGGCCAAGCATTGCCCAGTGGGCCAGTTCGCTGGCCGGCGCGCGCCCGCGACCAAGCGGCCAGAGGAGGCCGCAGGACCCGTCTCGGCAGACGGCATCGAGCACTGGTGTGCGCGCTGCCTCGTTCGAGGTCTGCCCGCCGAGCGCCGGGTACGCCCGATCGCCGAGGCCGTCAAGCAGAACGATGCAGATCTTGCGCATCGATCACCTCCGCCACGGCCAACGGCACCAGTGACCGCCAGTCGCCGCCGCTTCGCAACCGTTCGCGCACGTCGCTCCCCGACACGTGCTTGCGGTCCGGTGCCGGGAGCTCCACCACGCTGTGCCCGTGGGCGCGCAACCGGGCGGCTTTCTCCCGCCCCCAATCGTCGAGCACGCGGATGAAGTGCGTCGTGCCGGGCTCGACGTAGCTCGCCAGGAGCGTCGGGTCGGAGATCGGGAACGGCACCACTGCGCAGTCGCCAAGCCCCTCGGCGGCGAGCACGCCACGGATCATCCGGTAGCGCTCGAGGTACGTCCAGGGGTTTGCCTCCGCCGCTGAGCGGTGAACGTCCGTCTCCTCGTGCCGCGTCGACCCCCGGTCGGCATTGGTAATCCCGACCACGATCGCGCCGCTGCGTTCGACGCTCTCACGCAGGTACTCGAGATGCCCGTTGTGGAACGGCTGAAAGCGCCCGTGGATCATGCCCACCAGCACGCGCCGCTCCGTCACCGCCGCTCCTTCCACGCCTTCTCGTAGTAGGGGACGAGGAACTCCAGATGGCTCGCCATCTCGGAGGCGGCACCATCCTCGTCCTCGGCGTCGATCGCCTCCGTGATCCGCAGGTGCTGGGCGTGGACGCTTTCGTGGAAACGGCGGCCGAGCAGCGAGCGCGCCAACGCCGTCTGCAGCGCGGAGAAGAGTGGTTGCGCGGCGATGTAGAGCAGCCGGTTGCCGCAGCTCTCGATCAGGCAGGTGTGGAACTCGGAGTTCTGCAGGAATTCAGAGTGGGTGTCGAGCTCGACACCGTCGCCGGGGATCGACTCCCGGAGACGCGCCACGTCGTCGTGACGCCGGCGCCGCGCGGCAAGCCTCGCGGCGGGTACCTCGAGCAGCATGCGAACCTCGATCAGCTCCTCGAGGGTCAGGTCGCGAGCATCCGTGAGCAGCGAGATGTTCGCGGTCAGGAACTCGGAGATGCGGTCGACCGTGGGAAGGGTGGCGTAGCTGCCCCCGCCCGCGCCCTTCGTTGTGCGGATCAGGCTCTGGGCCGTCAGCAGTCGGAGCGCCTCCCTGAGCGTGGCGCGGCTGACGCCGAACTCGGCGGCGAGCACGGTCTCATTGGGGAGCCGCTCGCCTCGCGCGAGCGTGCCAGCTGTAATCAGCTCGCGGAGCTGATCGGCCACCTGCTCGTAACTCTTCCGGACGCGACGCACCGGAATCGTCGTCGCCCGCTCGACGGGCCGCAAGTGCCTGCCGAGGGGCGACGACGGGTCTCGATCAGCCCGCTTCTCGGGCGGGGAATTCATGACTCGAACCCGAACTCCCGGTTGCCGGCGACGGAGACCACCTTGTTCTCGATCGGCAGCCTCCCTTCGAAGTAGCTCGTCAGCGACTTCACTGGGCTCCCCGCGCGCAGCTCGGCGCGCAAGGCCTCGGTGGCGGCGGCGGCGATCTCGAACGTCTTCTCGTCAACGAAGACGACGCCGTAGGCTTCCCGGGCCAGCTCGATCGTGGTGAAGTCGTCGAGCACGTCTTCCCGCACGTCCTCGGCAGGACGATCGAGCGGGTCGCCGTACCCGGCGGCGTTCGGCTCGCGGAACTCAATGAACTCCCCGGCGGCGAAGGGGACACCGGTTACCTTCGCCGGCAGGATCTCCTCCTTTGTGGTGTCCGGGTTCTTGCGGCACGATGCGACCAGGCCGTCCCAGCCGCCGAAGATCCCGCGCGGCGGATCGTACTGCCGGTCACCTTCGCAGCTGTAGACGCCGTCCACGAGGAAGCGGTTGCGACGGACGATGCCGATGCCACCGCGCCAGCGGCCCGGGGCTGCCGGCTCGGGCCGCAGCTCGTACTGTTCACACCGGATCGGGAAGCGCAGGTCGAGCTCCTCGATGGGGTTGTTGCGCGTGTTCGCCATCAGGTTGTCGACGGAGTCCATGGCGTCCTTGCCGTAGCGGCCGCCGTAGGATCCCTCGTTGACCTCGAGGTAGAGCCAGTACTCGCCCATCTCCTCGGAAAAGCCCGAGTACGCGCAGAAGTGCAGGCCTGCCGAGTTACCCGCGGTGACACCCTGCGGGAGCGCGTCGGCGAGCGCCAGGATTGTGTTGTCGACGACCCGCTGCACCTGGCAGAACCGTGAGAAGCAGGCCCGCGGGAACGTCGGGTTGTAGATCGTCCCCTTCGGCGCGATCACCTTGACCGGACGGAAGACGCCGTCGTTCTGCGGCACGTGCTCGGGGAACGTCACCTCGTCGAGCAGGATCGTACGGATCGCGTAGTACGCCCCCACGAGCAACGAGCCCTCGTACGGGACGTTGTACCCCGTCGGCACCTCGGCGTTCGAGCCGGTGAGGTCGATCGTGATCTCGTCGCCCTCGACGATCACCTTCGTTTCGACGCGCAGCCGGACGCCGCGGTTGCGGGCATCGTCGTCGAGCCAACCCGTCGGCGCCCTGTACTCGCCGTCAGGGAGCTTGCGAATCTGCTCGCGCAGCATGTTCTCGCTGTAGTCCATCCAGTTGTACGCCGCGCTCATCACGGTGTCGGCGCCGTAGCGCTGGAAGAGACGGATCATGCGGTCGCGCCCGAGCTGGCACGCGGCCATCATCGCGTTCATGTCCCCGCGGTTCATCGACTCCGTGCGGACGTTGTCGAAGATCATCTTGTCGAGATCCTCGTTCAGTTTCCCGCCCTGATACCAGCGCAGGCCATCGTAGATCTTGGCCTCCGCGTAGACGTCGAACGCGTCGGCGTTGATGCCTGGATACGAGCCACCGACGTCGAGCACGTGGGCGGTCACGGCCGCGAACCCGACGAGCTCGCCTTCCCAGAAGATCGGCACCGCCACAGCGATGTCGGGCGTGTGGGAAGCCCCGTAGTAGGGGTGGTTGTGGATGATCACGTCGCCCTCCTCGACCTTGCCTTCGAGGTGGCGCATGAAGCCGCGGATGTACCACGGCAGCGAACCGATGTGCATCGGCGTCGAGTCGGACTCGCAGAGCTCGCGGCCCTTGGCATCGAAGACGCCCGCGCCGAGGTCTTCCGACTCGCGGATGATCGACGAATATGACATCCGGAACAGGACGCCGGACATTTCCTTCGCGATCGCGTGGAACGCGCCGCCGAGCACCCGCATCGTGATCGGGTCGACATCGACCCGATCCAGCTCCGGCGGACCGGGATGCTTGCCCAACTCGTATTCGAGCGTCGACATGGCTCAGACCCCCTGGTTTGACGGAACGGTGGCGGATGCGACGAGGGCCATGGCCTGAGCCGAGGCGCCCACCTCGATCACGATGTTTCCGAAGCGATCGACGTGGGCGCCGATGCCGGGTGGGATCACCGTGGTCGTGTCGTACTGGTTGACGATCGCCGGCCCCTCGAGCCGGTTGCCGGCCTTCAGCTCGGCCCGGTCGTAGTAGCGGGTTGGGACCTGCTCGAGCGAGCCGTCGACGATGAACCATGCTTCACCGTCGAACCGCAGGGCGGCCTCTGACGACTCGTCGCCCGTCTCGATCTCGGGTGTCGAGAACTCGGGCATGAGGCCGATGCCGCGAACGCGGATGTTCGGCACCTCGATGTCCGAATCCTCGAAACGTCGCGAGTACTCGCGCTCGTGGATGTCGTGGAAGTCGGCGCGGAGCTTCGCGACCCACGCATCGTCGATCGGCCCTTCGCCGACGTCGACCCGCAGCTCGTAGCCCTGACCGAGATACCGCGCCTCGACGATGCGCTGGATGACGACGCTGCCGGCTTCCATGCCGTCGTCGGCGAGCTGCTGGCTCGCAAGTGACTCGAGCTCCTCGAAGCGCTGCTGCAGTGCGGCGGCGTCGAGCTTGGAGAGCTTCTGGTAGGTGGTGGCGGCGTACTCGTAGACCATGTCAGTCGCCACGAGGCCCATCGCCGCGGCGATGCCCGGATACAGAGGGACGACCACGTTGGGCGTGCCGACCTCGACCGCGATCGGCACCGCGAAGAGCGGGCCTGCGCCGCCCTCGGCGACGAGCGCGAAGTCGCGCGGGTCGAAGCCCTTCCGCACCGAGTTCTCCTCGATCGACTGCACCATCGAGTGCGAGAGGATCTGGACGGCGCCCATGGACGCCTCCTCGACGCTCATCCCGAGCGCCTTCGCCGGGCCGTCTGCGAACGCGGCGCGGGCTCGGTCGCGATCGAGCGACATGCCTCCGCCGAGGAACGCCTCGGGGAGCAGCCAGCCGAGATTGACCATCGCGTCGGTCGCCGTCGCCTCGGTACCGCCCCGCCCGTACGCGGCTGGGCCGGGAACTGCACCGGCCGAGCGCGGCCCAACGCGGTAGATCCCGCCACCATCGACATAGGCAATCGAGCCGCCGCCCGCGCCGATCGTGTCGACGTCGACCATCGGGATCATCGCCTGGTACGGCCCGACTTTCGTGTCGAGCAGGTGCTTCATCCGCAGCCTGCCCTCCTGCGCGAGTCCGATATCGGCCGACGTGCCACCGACATCAAGCGTGATCACGTTGTCGTAGCCGGCCTGCTTCCCCGCCCAGATCCCCCCGACAACGCCGGCGACGGGTCCCGACATGAGCAGCGTGACAGGGCGCTTGATCGCAGCCTCTGCTGTCGCGACACCCGAAGCGGACGTCATCAGGTGCAACCCCGTGCGAACACCGAGCGCCTCGAGCGCCTTCTGCAGCCGCTCGACGTAGGTCGCAACCTTTGGCCCGACGTAGGCGTTGAGGCCGACGGTCGAGAAGCGCTCGTACTCGCGGTACTGGGGGATCACCTCGGACGAGACCGAGAGGAACGCCTCCGGGAACTCCTCCCGCACGATCTCGGCCACCCGCTCCTCGTGCACCGGGTTAAGGAATGAGAAGAGGAAGCAGACGCAGACCGACTCGACACCCGCGGCCTTGAGCGCAAGCACCTGCTCGCGTGCCTTCGCCTCGTCGAGAGGAACGAGAATCGAGCCGTCGCCCCTGATCCGCTCGGGAACGGTGAGCCGGTAGCGGCGCCGTACAACCGGGTAGCGCTGCCACGGCAGATCCTGGTAGTTCGAGAAGTTGAGTGGCTTCTTGTGGCGCGCGATGTGGAGGATGTCGCGGTAGCCCTCCGTCGTGATCATCCCCACGGTTGCACCGTTGTGCTCGATCACGATGTTCGTCGCGATCGTCGTCCCATGGAATACCTGGTCGAGCTCGGATGGATCGGCGCCTGCCGCCTCGGCGAGCTCCTTGATTCCCTGAATCGTTCCCTGAGACGGGTCGTCAGGCGTTGTCGGGAGCTTGTGCACCCGCATCACCCCGGCCTCGTCGTCGACGTAGATCAGGTCGGTGAATGTGCCTCCCACGTCGACACCGATTCGCTTCACGATGCACCTCCAGTGGTGAGAACGATCTTGCCGAAGAACTCCCTGCTCTCCATGAGGTCCGTCGCCTCCTTGACCTGTTCGAGTGGGAACGTCGCCGCGACCTGCGGGACGAGAGCGCCGCGCGCGATGAGGGCGAAGCACGTCTCGACCTCGGCCCGGTCGAAGACGAACGAGCCGATGATGGAGAGCTGCTTGCGGAAGAACGGGATGATGTCGAACGGGACGACCTCGCCCGCATGACCTCCGCAGGTCACGAGCCTGCCGTCCTTCTTGAGCGAGTCGAGGCTGTTCTGGAACAGCTCGCCGCCGACGTGCTCGTAGACGACGTCGACACCCTCCCCGCCCGTGGCCGCCATCACCTCCTCGACGACGTTCTGAGTCGTGTAGTTGATGCCGACATCCATGCCCAGCGCCTTCGCGCGCTCGAGCTTGTCGTCGCGACTCGAGTTGCCAATCACGTAGGCGCCAGCGTGCTTCGCGACCTGCACGGCCGCGGAGCCGATGCCGCTGCCGACGGAGTTGATCAGGACGGTCTGGCCCGAACGCAGCCCCGCACGCGTGATCAGCATGTGCCAGGCCGTGCCGAAGGCGATAAGGCCCGCGGCCGCCTCGACGTCCGAGACGCCTTCGGGAATGCGAATCAGCTGCGATGCCTTGCAGGTGATCTTCTCGGCGTAGGCGCCGCCTGAGCCCATGCTGACGAACCAGGCCGGCGCAGTGCAGAGCGACTCTCGACCGGTGCGGCAGTAGATGCAGCTGCCACAGGTCGCGATGAGGTAGACGGCGACGCGGTCGCCGACCGCCCACCCCTCGACTCCAGCGCCGAGTGCCGCGATCCGACCGACGGGCTCGACCCCGAGGGTGTGAGGGAACGCGACAGGGAAACGTGAGATTCCCTGGCGCACGTCGACGTCGAGATGGTTGAGGGCCGTCGCAGTGATGTCGACGAGCACCTCGCCCGCCCCGACCTCTGGGTCGGGTAGCTCCTCGACTCGAAGGACATCGGTGGTTCCAAACTCATGAAAGACGACAGCCTTCAAGGACGTGCTCCTCTCGCGTTGGGTTCAAACTTGTGTTTATGTCGGACATTCGCGATTCTGTCAACTACGATGGATACCCTCCAGACTGCCCGCTCGTTCCTTTTCGCGCCCGGGAGCGACGAGCGCAAGCTTCGCCGGGCTCTCGAGGCCGGTGCTGACGCGGTCATCGCGGATCTCGAAGACGCCGTCGTCGCGCCGGAGAAGGAGGCGGCGCGCACGACCGTCGCAAGCGTTTTCGATGCGACACCCGCGGGTGCGTGCGCTCAGCTCGTTCGGATCAACGCCGTCGGGACAGAGTGGCACGCCGCCGACCTCGCAGCCGTCGCGCGGCTCGACCTCGACGGAGTCGTGTTGCCGAAGGCGACGGCCGAGGCTGCACGGACGGTCGCCGAGACGCTGTCGCTCCCGATCGTCGCGATCGTGGAGACGGCAGCCGGTCTCCGTGGCGCATACGAGTTGGCAGCGGTGTCTGCTGTTGCGAGACTCGCCCTTGGCGCCGTCGACCTCGGCCTCGCGCTCGGGCTCGAACGCCGCGTTGACGGGCTCGAGCTGCTGCACGCTCGCTCGGCGCTCGTCGTCGACAGTGCTGCCGCGGGTTTGCCCGGGCCGATCGACCAGGTGTGGGTCGATGTCCGCGATCTCGAAGGTCTCGCCGCAGACTGCGCCCTCGGCCGCTCGCTGGGGTTGCGCGCCAAAGCGTGTATCCACCCCGATCAGGTGGCTGTGGTGAATCAGGCGTTCCTTCCCTCAGAGAACGAGCTCAGCCGCGCCCGCGAGATCGTCGCCGCGTATGCGCAGGCCGAGAGGGATGGACGGGGTGCGGTGGCACTCGACGGCGAGCTGATCGACCTCCCTGTGGTCGAGCGTGCGCGACAACTACTAACCGAGTCGAAGAGGAGCGTGTTGCATGGAGCATGAAGCGACGCCGAAGGAGTGGCGAGGGCGATACTACGAGGACTTCGATCCTGGTGACGTGTTTCGCAGCCGCTTTGGCCGCACCGTCACCCAAACAGACAACATCTGGTTCACGTGCCTGACGATGAACACGAATCCGATGCACTTCTCGGAGCCGTTTGCGGCCGCGACCAAGTTCAAGCAACCCCTCGTCAACAGTGCGTTCACGCTGGCCCTCGTGACCGGCCTGACGGTGCCGGACACGAGTGAGAACGCAGCCGCCAACCTCGCCTGGACGGACATCAAGCTGCCGAAGCCGGTGTTCGAGGGCGACACGCTGTGGGCCGAGAGTGAGATCCTCGAGAAGCGCGAGTCGGGGTCGAACCCGAGCGTGGGGATCGTCGCGATGCGCTGCCGGGGCGTCAATCAACGCCACGAAGTCGTGATCGAGTTCAAGCGGACGTTCATGGTCTACAAGCGCGATGCGCCAGAGGTCGCGGATTCGTTCCCACACACCGACGCCGACTGGAGCGTGTGAGGCGCCGGCCTCACCTACGCCGACCGAAAAAGGAGAGCCCGACATGCCGACCGCAGCAGAACTGATCGCCCACTGGAGCTCGAGCATCACGCTCGAAGACATCCCCGAGAACGTCCTTGTAGACGCGAAGCTTCACATTCTCGACACGCTCGGCTGCGGACTCGCTGCTCACGCAGGCGGAATTGCCACCGAGGGCCGCGCGACGATGGGCGAGCTGGGAGGCGAGCCAGACGCGACCGTGATCGGCTCCGACCGCCGGCTTCCCGCTGCCAATGCGGCGTTCGCGAACGCAATGCTCTGCCACGGGCTCGACTTCGACGACACGCACTCCGAATCGGTAAGCCACGTCTCGACCGTGATCACGCCTGCGGCGCTCGCCGCCGCCGAGCAGGTCGGTGCCTCCGGACGGGACACGCTCGCGGCGATCGTCGCCGGCAACGAGACCGTCTGCCGGATCGGCATGGCGGCACCTGGAGCATTCCACAAGCGCGGCTTCCACCCGACGGCAATCTGCGGGGTCTTCGGCGGCGCCGCGGCCGTCGGGCGCATCGCCGGCGCGAGCATCGCCACGACGACCAGCGCGCTCGGTATCGCCGGCTCGTTTGCCGGTGGCCTGTTCGCATATCTTGAGGACGGAACACCGACCAAGCCCATGCACCCTGCCTGGGCAGCGCACGGCGCACACCTCGCACAACGGCTCGCGGCGCACGGTGCCATCGGCCCGAAAACGATTCTCGAGGGGAAGTTCGGTCTCTACCACGCGTTCCTCGCCGCCGAGGAGGGCGAGATCGATATCGCGGGGCAGCTCGCGGATCTGGGCTCGCGCTGGGAGACGCCACGGATCGCGTACAAGCCGTACCCCGTGTGTCATTTCATTCACGGCTCGCTTGGTGCCGCCGCGGCAGCCGTCTCCGGCCGGCTCTTCGCGCCCGAGGAGATCTCCGAGGTGCTCGTCACGGTGCCTGAGGCCGGTGTCTCGCTCGTGCTCGAGCCGCTCGAGCAGAAGCAGGCGCCGCGCTCGGAGTACGAGGGCAAGTTCTCGCTGCCGTATTCGGTCGCGTCGATGCTCGTGCGCGGCCACGTCGCAGTGACCGACTTCACCGACGAGGCGATAACCGATCCCGCAGTGCTGGCCGTCGCGGCGAAGGTGCGCTACGAGACGGGCGCCTACCCGACCTACCCGCAGGCGTTCCCGGGTGGCGCCGTCATCACGCTCGCCGACGGTTCGACCTTCGAGGCCGACTTCCCGTATCAGAAGGGCGGCCCGGAGAATCCACTCTCGGCCGACGAGGTGCGGGAGAAGTTCCGGGCGAACGCCTCGCTCGCGCTCTCCGATCACGCCGTCGAGCAGCTCGAAGAGGCGATCCTCGCGATCGAAGAGCACGCTGATGTCTCGACCGCGCTTTCGCCGGTCACCCTCGGCGAGGCGATCGCCGCATGAACCTCACGCCAGAACAACAGGAGATCGTCGCGGCTGTCAGGGAGTTCGTCGACAAGGACGTCGTCCCGTTCGCGTCCGATCTCGAACACGCCGACGAGTACCCGACGGCGATGGTCGAGACGATGCGCGAGATGGGGCTCTTCGGCACGACGATCCCCGAGGAGTACGGCGGCCTCGGTCTCGGTCTCGACACCTACGCGCTGATGGTGATGGAGCTGTCGCGCGGCTGGGTGACGCTGTCGGGGATCCTCAACGGCTCGTTCATCGCGGCGACGATGATCCGGCTGCACGGCACCGAGGAGCAGCGGCAGCGGTTCCTCCCTCGACTCGCCTCGATGGAGCTCCGCTCGTCGTTCTCGATGACCGAGCCGCATGCCGGCTCGGATGTCCAGTCGATTCGAACGACCGCCGCCCGGGACGGCGACGAGTACGTGATCGACGGGCAGAAGATGTGGGTGACGAATGGCTGGCGCTCGGGGATCGTGATGTTGCTCGCCAAGACCGACACCGCCGCGGAGCCCGCACACACGGGAATGACGGGGTTCATCATCGAGAAGGAGCCGGAGACGAACCCGCCGGGGCTGACGATCCCGATGCCGGGGCTGCCAAAGCTAGGCTACAAGGGCGTCGAGTCGACGGAGCTCGCCTTCGACGGATTCCGCACACCCGCGACGAGCGTACTCGGCGGCGAGGCCGGCGTCGGGCAGGGTTTCAAGTACTTCATGAGCGGGATCGAGGTGGGACGCGTGAACGTCGCCGCGCGCGGGGTCGGGGTCGCGCAGGCCGCGCTCGACGACGCGCTCCAATATGCGCGGGAACGCGAGGCGTTCGGCAAGAAGATCGGGCACCACCAGGCGGTGCAGCTGATGCTTGCGAAGATGGCGACCCGCGCGGAGGCGGCACGGCTGCTGACGATTCAGGCCGCCCAGAAGAAGGCGTCTGGCGAACGGGCGGATCTCGAGGCCGGGATGGCGAAGTACTTCGCCACCGAGGCGGCGCAGGACAATGCGCTCGACTGCATGCGGATCCACGGTGGGTACGGCTATTCGACCGAGTTCCGCCCCGAGCGCTACTACCGCGACGCGCCGCTGCTCCTCATCGGCGAGGGGTCGAACGAGATCCAGCAGCTGATCATCGCCCGCCGTCTGCTCGAGCAGGGATCGGGCTGAGGAAGGCTGTGGAGCGATTGGCACGAGATCGGCACGTTGTGCCCTTGACAGAAATCGGTGTCTGACACCGAACGATGAATTTCGCGCTTTCGCCCGAGCTGGCCGAGATCCGCGTGGCGGTGCGCGAGTTGTGCGCGCGCTTCCCGGGGGAGTACTGGCGCGCGCTCGAGCCCGACCGCTACCCCGAGGAGTTCGTCGCGGCCCTGACCGAGGCGGGCTGGCTCGCGGCGCTCATCCCCGAGGAATACGGGGGAGCGGGTCTCACGATCACCGCAGCCAGCGTGATCCTCGAGGAGATCAACGCGTCGGGCTGCAACTCGGGGGCGTGCCACGCGCAGATGTACACGATGGGCACGATCCTGCGACACGGCTCCGACGAGCAGAAGCTCCGCTATCTGCCGAGGATCGCGTCGGGTGAGCTCCGCCTCCAGGCGTTCGGCGTGACCGAGCCCACAGCCGGATCGGACACGACCTCGCTGCAGACGTTCGCGACCAGGGTCGACGGTGGCTGGTCGGTGAGCGGTCAGAAGATCTGGACCTCCCGCGCGGAGCACTCCGACCTGATGCTGCTCCTTGCCCGCACCACACCGCCCGGCGAGGTCGCGAAGAAGACGGACGGGCTCTCGACGTTCCTCGTCGACATGAAGCGCGCACTCGGCGACGCCACGATGACGATCCGCCCGATCA
>Ga0136617_10002859_pt1 | contig 15404 bp, 15 predicted proteins | sample AntDrymUQ3222106_2_FD_129672 | JGI IMG/M metagenome (GOLD analysis project Ga0136617, IMG submission 129672) | Polar desert sand microbial communities from Dry Valleys, Antarctica - metaG UQ322 (21.06) | ecosystem: Environmental > Terrestrial > Soil > Desert | place: Antarctica: Dry Valley...
GGGGGACACCGGAGGGCGTGACGACCGCTTGCGCCGCGCAGGCCCTCGGCGGCGAGATGCAGGGCCGGCTGTGGGCGCGCAGCGACGACGAGCGCGGCAAGGCCGAGGCGATGGGCTTCGACATCGACGAGGCGCTGACCACCGACCGGCTGGTGTCGAGCAGCGACACCTTCTTCGTGTGCACCGGGATCACCTCCGGCGACCTGGTGGAGGGCGTCGACTACCGCACGGGCTCTGCGCTCACCGAGTCGCTGGTGATGCGGGGCAAGTCGGGCACGGTCCGCTACATCCGGGCGCGGCACAACCTCGACAAGGTGATGGAGTACTCCAGCATCGATTTCGACTGACACAGCTGCCACCCCAAGGCCGCGTTCACCTGCTGTTCACGCGCCCGCCTGCGGCCCGTCACCTATGACGGCAATGCTCGGGACGTGAGCCTTGGCAATCTCCATGGTCTGGTCCCGCCCGCCACACGTCTTCGCGTGGCCGCAATGCTGCGTTCACCTTCGGATCGTTCTTCGGCCACCCGTCGCTCCTACTGTCGGCAGGGCAATGAAGGGGCGGGCCTCGCTCCTTCGTCCGAGCGAGGAGAGACGCAGGTGCGACACAACTGGCGAGTGCTGCTGGCCCTGGTCGGGGTTCTAGCGATGCTGGCAGCGGGCTGCGGGAACGCGCCCGGTGAGGAAGACAGCGGGCAGGGAGAGGCTGCCGCCGAGGAGGGGGAAGCTGGTTCCGAGGAAGGAGCAGGCGAGGCGCTGTCGGGAGCGATCGAGATCGATGGGTCGTCGACGGTCGAGCCGCTGACCAACGCGGTCGCCGAGGAGTACGCCGCGGAGCAGCCTGACGTGACCGTGAACGTTGCCGCTGCTGGAACTGGCGGCGGTTTCGAGCGCTTCTGCGCCGGCGAGACCGACATCTCCGACGCCTCACGTCCCATTGAAGACGACGAGGTGGCGATCTGCGAGGAAGCAGGCATCGAGTACACCGAGCTCCAGGTGGGGGTGGACGCGCTCGCCGTCGTGACCAATCCCGAGACCGACTGGGTTGACTGCCTCACGATCGACGAGATGACCGCGATCTTCGGCCCCGACGACCCTGCGTCCAACTGGAGCGAGGTCAACTCCGAGTTCCCGGACGAGCCCCTGGAGGTCTTCGCGCCCGACACCGACTCGGGCACCTACGACTTCATGGTTGAAGACGTCCTCGGGTTGGAGGAGTCGCGCCAGGACTACAACGCCTCGGCCGACGACAACGTCATCGTGACAGGTATCCAGGGCACGCCCGGCTCATTCGGCTTCTTCGGGTTTGCCTTCTTCCAGAACAATGAGGACAGCATCAAGGCGTTCGAGGTCGACGGCGGTGAAGGTTGCGTCGCCCCGAGCCTTGAGACCGCCCAGGACGAGAGCTACCCCCTTATCCGGCCGCTGTTCATCTACATCAAGAACGAGTCCTACCAGCGGCCGGAGGTCGCAGACTTCGTGGACTACTACATCGGCGGCGTCAACGACGTCATCGAGTCCGTTGGTTACGTGCCGATGCCCGAGGACCGCTTCGCCGAGACCGAGTCCAACCTGGAGTCGTTGCAGTCGGGCGGCGGGTCAAGCGGTAGCGAGGCGTCCAGCGAAAGCTGAATGGTCATGCTGGCTCCGGGGCGCCGACTCGGCGCTCCGGAGCAGCGACATTGCGCGACGGGAGTGAGGGAACATGGCAGCGCACGCAGGCGGTGAGTCGCTCTTGCGAACGGTTCGACCACGTCGCGGCGAGCAGGCGATCGTGCTCACGCTCAAGGCTTGCGGCGCCATCTCGATCCTGACCACGGTCGGGATCGTGGCCATGTTGTTCGCAGAGGCCGCCCCCTTCTTCCGTCAGATCGACCCACGCACCTTCTTCCTTGGCACCACGTGGCAGCCGTTCGGCAGCGACCCGAACAACTTCGGCGTCCTTCCGCTGATCAACGGCACGATGCTGGTGACGCTCGTAGCCATGGTGGTGGCTGTTCCCTTGGGCCTCGGTGCGGCCATGTACCTGTCGGACTACGCCTCCCAACGGGTGCGCGCGGTGCTCAAGCCGACGCTGGAGGTTCTCGCCGGCATCCCGACCATCGTGCTCGGGCTCTTCGCACTCACATTCGTCACGCCGGTGCTGCGCGCGGTGTTCGGCACGGACGTGCAGATCTTCAACGCGGCCAGCGCCGGCATTGTCATGGGCATCATGATCATCCCCACGATCGCCTCGGTCGCCGAGGACTCGATGACCGCCGTGCCCTCCGGATTGCGGGAGAGCGCCTACGGGTTGGGGTCGACGCGGCGGCAGGTCGTGCTGAAGGTGGTGTTTCCCGCTGCCTTGTCCGGCATCGTCGCGGCGGTCCTGCTCGGCTTCGGCCGGGCGATCGGCGAGACGATGATCGTCGCCATCGCCGCCGGCAACCTCCCGACGATCACGGCGAATCCGTTCAGCCAGATTCAGACGATGACTGCCTACATCGTGCAGGCCGTCGGCGGCGAGACGCCCCGTGGCACGCTCAGCTATCAATCGATCTTTGCGGTCGGCGCGCTGCTGTTCTTGCTCACCTTCACGCTGAACGTCGCGGCCCAACGGTTCGTCCGCCGCTTCCGGGAGGTCTACTGATGGCCGTGGCGACACCGCAGCGGTCGGCTGAGCGCGCCGCGGCCGCCATCAACCAGACGGCGCCGTCGCGTTCCGGCGGCGAGCGAGCCTTCGCCGGGGTGCTGTTCTTCGCGACGATCATCGGCGTGGTCGTACTGGCCGTGCTGCTCATCGACATTCTTTTGGACGGGCTCCCGCGGCTGAACTGGCAGCTGCTGACCAGCTACGGCAGCCGGTTCCCGGAGCAGACCGGCGTGCTGGCAGGCATCAGCGGCACCTTCTCGCTGATGGCACTGGTGGGCCTGATGGCGTTCCCGCTGGGTCTGGGCGCCGCCGTGTACCTCGAGGAGTTCGCCGCCGACAATCGCTTCACCCGGCTGATGGAAGCCAACATCTCCAACCTCGCTGGGGTGCCGTCAGTGGTCTACGGGCTGCTGGGGCTGTCCATCTTCGTCTACGTCTTCCAGCTCGGGCGCAGCTTGTTGACGGGGGCACTCACGCTGTCCCTGCTGATCCTGCCCGTCATCATCGTCGCGGCTCGTGAGTCCATGCGGGCCGTCCCCCGCGCCATCCGTGACGGTGGGCTCGCGCTGGGAGCGACGCGCTGGCAGACGGTGTCGCGTCAGGTGATCCCGGCCGCCCTGCCCGGCATCCTCACGGGGACAATCCTTGGGTTGTCGCGAGCCATCGGAGAGACCGCGCCGTTGCTCGTGGTCGGTGCGCTGATCGGCCAGCGGGCCTCGACCGCGCCATGGGAGGTCTTCGACCGCTTCAGTGCCCTGCCGATCGAGATCTATGGCCTCATCGGGCGCCCGCAGGCGGGCTTCCGTGAATCCGCTGCACCTGCGGCCATCATCGCGATGCTCGTGCTGCTGCTGCTGATGAACAGCGTGGCGATCTTGCTGCGCAACCGTTACGCGAGGAGTACCTGATGGAACAGACCGCTGCGGCGCGGATGCGCCCGGCCACCGCCTCACAGCAGACGGGACCGCGTGCGGAGACGAGCCAGCCACGGTCGTCCGCCGCCCCCGCCCAGGTGGTGTTCGACGTCAAGGACCTGAGTGTCTCCTACGGGTCGCATGTCGCCCTGGGCGGGGTGGACATGCAGATCCACAAGGGTGAGATCACCGCGCTCATCGGACCCTCGGGCTGCGGGAAGTCGACCTACCTGCGCTGCTTCAACCGCATGAACGACCTCATCCCGTCGGCGCGGGTGCAAGGCTCGATGACCTACCACGGTGAGGATCTGTACGCCCGCGGGGTCGATCCCGTCGTGGTGCGCCAGCGCATCGGCATGGTTTTCCAAAAGCCCAACCCGTTCCCCAAGTCCATCTACGACAACATCGCCTTCGGCCCCAAGGTGAACGGTATGAAGGTCGACCTCGACGAGGTCGTGGAGACCAGCCTTCGGCGGGCGGCGCTGTGGGACGAGGTTCGCAGCAAGCTGTCGGCCAGCGCCTACGGTCTGTCGGGGGGGCAGCAGCAACGGCTGTGCATCGCCAGGGCCATTGCCGTCAACCCCGACGTCATCCTGATGGACGAGCCCTGTTCCTCTCTCGACCCGATCGCGACCGCCCGGATCGAAGACCTCATGCGTGAGCTGCAGGAGTCCTACACGATCGTCATCGTGACCCACAACATGCAGCAGGCCGCCCGGGTCTCCGACCGCACCGCCTTCTTCACCACCGAGGTCGGCGGCGAGACCGACGACCTGCGCTCCGGGCGCCTGGTGGAATACGACTACACCGAGAACATCTTCAAGAACCCGGGCGACTCGCGGACCGAGGACTACGTCACGGGACGCTTCGGCTGACGCCAGGCGTGCTCAGCCGGCGGCGGGCAGTTTGATCACCTCGATGGCGTTGACCGCTGCTGCACCAACGCTGGCGCTGAAGTGCAGGTTGAGGTAACGGTCGTCCACCGCCACGGGCGCGATCACCCGGTGGGCGGTGAGCGGTCCGACCTCGGCGACCAGGTCGAGCTTGCCTAGCACGCGTCGGCCCTCGGCCAGGGCACCGAAGACGCGCTGGCCGGCCCGGGTGTAGTAGAGCTCCGCGAAGTGCAGGCGCACTTCGTAACGCCCGGGCCGCGGCACGCGGATACGGTAGCCGCGCGGGTCGACCCGGCGACTGCGGTACACCCCGTCGATTCTGGTACCCGCGATCCGACTGTTGACGACGTGCGCGGTGCCCTGCAGGTAGCGGCTGTCGGCCGACCACTTCCGGCTGTACCGGTCCTTGTGCGCCCCGCCGCCCGTGTCGATGCGAACCGTGAAGCGGTTCTGCACCTGGAAGCTGGCGGTCACCTCGGCTGCGGTGCCGTCGCTGCGCCGCACCCTGGCGGTGATGGTGTGGCCGCCGTCGGTCAGCGCGCGTGTGTCCAGCCTTCCGAAGTTGTAGGGCTGGGACTGGGCGACGCGCTGGGGTGCCGCCGCCGGTGACCGGCGGTCCAGCCAGAAGGCGACTTGGCGCGTGCCCGCCGCACGCTGGTCTGCCCACACGAAGATCTTCCCTCGGACGGTCTTGCCCTGCAGCGACAGGGTGCCCGTGTCCCGCGATGCCATCAGCAGCTTGAACGGGGCCGGTGCGGGCTTTGCGAACTGGGCCTCGCGGTCGGCGATGCGCTGGCGCAAACTGCTCATCTGCGGATACAGCGCGTCGCCCGGACATGCGGTGGCCGAGACGTCGCGGTGGCCCGCCAACGTGTTGAGGCGGACCTGCACACCGGCGCTGTAGCGAGACGACCCCGCCGACGTCAGCACGGTGGTGCCCAGCGGATCGATGCCGGCCAGGTGCTGGCGCCAGGCGACGAGGCGCACCACGGCGTCGCGCGCCGCCTTGGGGGGCAGGCCGTCGCTGAAGTTGCCCATGATCGACACGCCGAAGGTGCTGGTGTTGAAACCGCCGGAGTGGGCTCCCAGCACATTCTGGGTGATCCCGCCGTAGCGCCCCTCGTAGACCGTGCCGTAGCGGTCGATGACGTAGTTGTAGCCAAGGTCTGACCAGCCGTTGACCTTGGTGTGGTAGTAGTAGTCGCCGCGCAGGACGGCGGGGGACTGCTCACGGGTGTAGGTGTTGCTTCCCGCCGTGTGGTGCAGGATCCCGGCCTTCAACGTCGACGAATAGCTCGGCCCGTAGCGGCGCCACGACTCGTCGGCTCCCCATTGCTGGCGGCTGACGATGGCTGGTCGCCCGCTGGCAGCCTGTGCCGGCGCCGGGGTGGTCGCCCCGCGCCAGGCAGCGCCGAGGGCGTCAGCGGTCTTGTCCAGCGCTGAGCGGCCCAGCCCGCCCGAGTCGATCAGATGCGCGACCACCTGCTCGGGGATCGCTCGCCGGCCCTCGCCGGCGACGCGGGTCTGCAGGTAGCTGGCGTCGCCGACCCACATGGCCGCGGTGATCACGCCGGGGGCTCTGCTCGCATGTCCGGCGCCCTGGTCCGCCTGGCGCGCTTCCGCGGAACCCGGGTCCGGGCCGTCGCCACCGTCCGTGGTCGTCTGCTGCCACGACGTCCAGCGCACCCCATCGACCGATGTGCGGAAGTCCAGTTGTGCTCCCGGCGGCACGGTGAACCCGACCATCGAGAAGCGGATCGGCGTGCGGACCTGCTGCGAGACGCGGGCGATGTCGCCGCCGCGTTGCAGCTGCCGGTCCGACCCTGGGCCATCGGCGCTGGGCAACCCTTGCAGGTTGCGGCCAACGACGTCAGGGACCGTGGGTGCCGCGTTGGCGCCCCCAGCCGGCAACAGCACCGCTATCACCATGGCGGTCAACATGACGGCTGCGATGCGCAGGAGGGAAGGTTGGCGACTGGCGAGAAGCGGCATCGAGTACTCCCGAGCTCAAGCGACCATGACGGGCGGCGGGGTGCGCAGACCGCATTCTGCCCTCATACCGATTCGGGTGCTATGGGCGAATCCTTGAGTCTCGGACAGGTGCGTATGCTCGCTGGGTGACCGTCGCCACCGCGCCAGCGGACGCCGAGCCGCTGACCGCCGCGGAGGTGGCCGCCTGGCGCGAGCGGTTTCCGATCCTGAGCCGCTGCACCTACCTGATCAACAACTCGCTGGGGGCGATGCCCGCCTCGGTGGGTGACTCGCTGGCCGAGTACGCAGCGGTGTGGAGCAGCAAGGGTGTACAGGCGTGGGACAGCGACTGGCTGCCGCAGATGCGCGAGGTCGCGGCCCTGCTCGGGGGCCTGATGGGCGCGCCCAAGGGCAGTGTCGTGGTGCACCAGAACGTGGCCACGCTGACGTCCATGGTGCTGTCCACGCTGGAGCTGTCCGGCCCCCGCAACCGAATGGTGCTCAGCGCCGACGAGTGGCCCGGCCACCACTATTTGTTCGACGGCTGCCGCGGCCTGGGTGCAGAGATCGTCGTGGTGCCCAGCCTCGAAATCGGCGTGGATCTCGAGCGGCTGCTGGTCGCGATCGACGAGCGCACCGCGTTCGTGGTGATCAGCCACGTGGCCTTCCGCAGCGCCTGCATCGCCGACGTTGCCGCCGTCGCCGCCCGCGCGCGCGAGGTCGGGTCGCTGTGCATGGTCGACGGCTACCACGCGGTCGGCCATCTGCCCGTGGATGTGACGGCCATCGACTGCGACTTGTACGTCGGTGGGAGCGTCAAGTGGCTCTGCGGTGGGCCGGGTGTCGGCTTTCTGTACATCCGACCCGAGTTGGCGCCCACCTTGCGGCCGCGCGAGGTCGGCTGGCTGGGTCACCACCGACCCTTCGGCTTCGAGGCCGCCTGGGAGGCGGCTCCGGGAGCGATGGGCTGGCTGGGTGGGACGCCAGGGATGCCGGCGCTGTACGCCGCGCGGGAGGGCTACAAGGTCATCACCCAGGTGACGCCCGCGCGGATCCGCGCGACGTCGAGGAGCCTGACCGCTCATCTGGTCGCGGGAGCCCAGGACCTCGGCGTGGGGGTGCGCAGCCCGTTGGATGCCGACCGCCGCGGCGGGACGGTCACCCTGGATCTCGGCGAGGACACCGAGGCCGCCAGCCAGCGGCTCGTCGACGCGGGGATCATCGTCGACTACCGCCCCGGTGCCGGCATCCGCGTCGGCGCGCACTTCTTCAACACGATCGCCGAGTGCGACCACCTGTTGGAAACGCTTCGCAGGACGCTGGACGGCTCAGGGCACCGGTGAGTTGGAGGCCAGCTCCACCGTGTCGCCGGTGACGGCGAAGATCACCTGCTCGCCGATGTCCACGGCGTGGTCGCCGATGCGCTCCAGCAGGCGAGCCACCAGCACCATCCGCATGGCCCAGTCCAGCCGCGTCTCGTCGCCCGCGGCCAACCGCACCAGCCGCATGAACACGCCCTTGTTGAGCTGGTCCAGCGGGTCGTCGAGCTCCGGCAGGGTGGCCACCAGGTCGAGGTCGCGGCGGGCCAGCGCCTCCAGCGATCGGGTCACCAGCTTGCGGGCGTGTTGACCCATCTCCTGCAGCTGCGCGCCGAGCTCGGGATCGTCGGAGAACTCCTCGGTGAGGATGACGAACTTGCCGATGGTCACGCAGTGATCGCCCATGCGCTCAAGGTGGATGTTGCTGTGCATGAACGCCGACAGCAGCCGCAGCTCCGAGGCGACCGGAGACTGCAGCGCCATCACCGTGAAGACGCCGGCTTGGACCTGCTCGTACAGCGCGTCGAGCCTGTCGTCGGCGCGGATGACGCTCTCGGCGCGCTGCCGGTCCCGCTCGGCCAGCGCCGTCATCACCTCCGACAGCATCTCCAGCACCCGGTTGCCCATCGCCAGCAGGTCGTCTTCCAGCCCGGTCATGCGGTCCCGGTATTCGCGGCGAAGCTCGGTCATGGTTGCGGTGCCTGTCGGTCGCTGGCGTCGAAGGCCATCCTAGGTCGCGGCCGCTGCGGTGAACGCTGGGCCAGCGCGCGATGACATGTCGATGAACTCGCCTGTGCCGACCGTGACCCTCGGGTGATCGGCGGTCGATGCCACTTACACTGCGCATCCAGATGCCCAAGATCTTGGTGGTCGAGGACGAGCCGTCTTTAGTCGACGCGTTGGAGTACGGCCTGGCGACGGAGGGCTTCGACGTCGTCACCTCCTCCGACGGCGAGGAGTCGCTGCGGCTGTTCGACCGGGAGCGACCCGACCTGGTGCTGCTCGACGTCATGCTCCCGGGCATCCCCGGCACCGAGGTGTGCAAGCGCATCCGCTCAGCCAGCGCCGTGCCGATCATCATGCTCACCGCTCGCGACTCCGAGATCGACAAGGTCGTCGGGCTGGAGCTGGGCGCCGACGACTACGTGACCAAGCCGTTCTCCATGCGCGAGCTGACCGCCCGGGTGCGGGCGGTGCTGCGTCGCGGCAGTGAGTCCGATCTGCCCGATGTGTCGGCGCCGTTGGAGATGCGGGGGATCCGCATGGATCCCGAGCGCTACGAGGTCTCCGCCAGGGGTGAGCCGGTGGAGCTGCCGCCCAAGGAGTTCGCCCTGCTGGAGCTGCTGCTGCGCAACGCCGGCCGGGTGATGACGCGCGATCTGATCATCGACCGGGTCTGGGGCGGGGACTACGTCGGCGACACCAAGACCCTCGACGTGCACATCAAACGGCTGCGCAGCCGCCTGGAAGAAGACCCCCGCGAGCCCAGCCTGATCGTCACCGTACGAGGCGTCGGCTACAAGTTCGCCGACGCGTGACGCGCCCGCCGCGCGCGGGACCGTCACACTGACCGGGATGCTTCGCCGCTGGTTGCCCGTGGTTGCGCTGATCGCCGCCTTGTCGGCGTTGCTCGGCGTTGCGTTCTCCGAGCGTCCGCTCCTGGCCGCGGGCGTCGCCGCGGGCGCCGGGCTGGTGGTGGCCGGACTCCTGTCGGCCGCGGTGCAGCGGCGGGTGGGCCAGGCCGCGGCTCGCCTGAGCCGCCTGCCGGGCGACGACGGCGCCAGCGGGATCGCTGCGGTGACTGGGGGTCGTGGGGCCTGGGAGCGCCTGGACGCGGCCATCGCCGAGGCCCAGGCCCGTATCCAGGACCGCGCCGATGCCCTGACCGAAGAGCAAGCTCGCGTCGAGCGGCTGCTGGAGGCGTTTCCCACCGCAGTGCTGCTGTTTACCGTGGATGGCTTGGCCTACGCCAACCCGACCGCGCGGGCCTTGTTTGGTCTGACCCGCGCGGGGGCGCGGACCCCGTTGCAGGCGCTCGGGGTGGAAGGCCTCGCCCACGCGGTGACCGAGGTGCGCGAGACCGGCCGGACGGTGACGGTCGAGGTCACACGGGATGAGCGCCAGCTGCTGGCGCGCGCCTCACTGGCCGCGGAGGGCGAGGTGGCGCTGGTCGTAACCGACCTCACGGAGGCCCGGCGAGTGGAGACCGTGCGCCGCGACTTCGTCACCAACGCGTCGCACGAGCTGAAGACCCCGGTGGCCGGGATGCAGGCGCTCGCCGGCTCGCTGTCCATGGCCTTCGAGCGGCACCCCGAGCGGGCCCGCCGCATGATCGAGCGCTTGCAACAGGAGTCCAGCCGTTTGGCGCAGCTGGTCCGCGACCTGCTGGACCTGGCCCGACTGGAGGAGGACACCACCGGCGGGGCGGGGATGCGCCGCGTCGATCTCGGCCAGCTGGTCCGAGACCAGGCCGACCGGCTCGCCAGCTTGGCGGCGGACGTCGGCGTGACGCTGCGCTGCGACGGCGTCGAAGCGGCGCGGCTGGTGGGCTCACCCGGTGACCTGCGGCTGATCGTCACCAACCTGCTCGAGAACGCCATCCGCTACAACCGCCCCGGCGGGAAGGTGCACGTGTCGGTGCGCCGCAGCGGCGCCGACATCGTGCTGGAGGTGGCCGACAACGGCATCGGCATCCCCGAGGCGGACCAGGACCGCATCTTCGAGCGCTTCTACCGCGTCGACAAGGGCCGCAGCAGGGCCGCCGGAGGCACCGGCCTCGGGCTGTCGATCGTCCGCCACGCCAGCCAGCGCCACGGCGGCGACGTGGGGGTCCGCAGCGTCCTCGGCGAGGGCTCGACCTTTCGGGTGGTGCTGCCCGTGGAAGGCTCCAGCTCCAGGGGGTAAGGACGGGATGGGCCACCTGCTGCGGGCATCCCTAGACTCCGTGCTCCATGGCAGACGCCGGCGAGCTGACCCGCCGCAGCCCCAAGCGGCTGCGCGCCCCGGTGATCATCGCACGGCTCGACGAGCTGTATGACGGTGGCGTGGTGGAGCTGGACTGGACCACCCACTTCGAGTTGCTGGTGGCCACGATCCTGTCCGCCCAGTCGACCGACAAGAAGGTCAACGAGGTCACCAAGCAGCTCTTCGTTCGCTATCCGGGACCCGAGGCCTACGTGTCCGCCGACCCTGAACAGGTGCAACGCGAGATCTACCCGACGGGCTTCTACCGCCAGAAGACCCGCAGCCTGCAGGCGATGAGCCAAGCGCTCCTGGAGCGCCACGACGGGCAGGTCCCGCTGACGATGGCCGAGCTGGTCGCCTTGCCCGGGGTGGCGCGCAAGACCGCCAACGTCGTGCTCGGCGCCGCAGCGCCCGAGGCGCACATCGCCGACCGCGACGCCGGGATCGCGGTAGACACCCACGTCAAGCGGCTGTCGCGCCGGTTCGCGTTCACCCGCTGGAACGACCCCGTCAAGATCGAGGGCGACCTGATGAAGCTGCTGCCCAAGGCCCAGTGGCCCAGCGCCAGCTTGTCGATCATCTTGCACGGGCGGCGGGTATGCGACGCGCTGCGGCCCCGGTGCGCCGACTGCGTCGTGGAGCGGCTGTGCCCGTCGTCGCAGCTGGCGGGTCGCCGCGATCTGGCTGGCCAGGCGCGCAGCATGGGCGGGGGCTGAGCAGCCGCGCTCTGCGCGAGGCGCCGCGGAGAGTGTCAGCGCCGGCGGGCGACAACCCGCTCCGCGGCCACCACCGCGGTGGCCGCCAGGCCGAGGAGGACGGCCACGACCTGTCGATCCCGCAGCGGGGTGTCGGGGAGGGCGCCACCTTCGCGCACCACCGACCCGTCTCGCGCGCGGATGATCGTCACCTCACCGCTGGCCGCGTCGACGCGATGGAACTCGCCGACGACCTCCAGCACGTCACCCCTGGTCTGGGGGCCGCCAATGACGGTGATCGTGTCGGCCAGGGAGCCTGGGATGAATACCCCGACCCCCGCGTTTCCGCCGCGAAAGTCACGGTGTGCCGGCAGCGGGCCAACGTCCCCCGCGTACGGATCGTCATTCAGATGCACCCACGCGTTCCCGCCCCGGCGCAGCACGGCCCCGACGACCTCTCCCCGGTAGGACACCGCCCTGCGGTCGTAGGTCTCGGGGCAGTCGTAGAGCTGGTTCGAGGTCACCGTCGACGCCTCGCCAGGCACCACCGGGTCGGGGGAACGGGGGATGCCCTCTCGCGGCACCGGGGTCTCGCAGATGATCTCGTCCCTCGGATCAGCACCGGCCAGCCGCGTCTCGGCGGCCACCGACCCGCCGGCGGGAAGCGGGTGGCGCAACCACTCGGTCAGCGTGACGACACCGGCCAGCATCGCGAGTCCCGCCACGGTGGCGGCCAACACCCGAGGGCGGGAGACGGGGGCGATCCGGGGGTCGGTCACACCCGGCCCCGCACGATGGCCACCAGGTAGCCGGCGAGGGCGAACACGGCCACGAACTCCAGCCGGCCGATCATCATCTGGGCGGTGTAGGTGACCTTGAGCGGCCACTCCAGGTCGGGGCGCACCAAGCCCACGGATAGGCCGCCCGACGAGGCGGCCGCGACGCTCTCGAACAGCGCGGTCTGCAGGTCGTAGCCGTAGAACAGCCCGAGCAGCCCGCCGCCGAGGTACAGCAGCAGCCACAGCAGCAGGACGGTGGCGGCCGCGCGTACCTGGTCGTCGCGCAGCGGCCGGCGGCTGGTGGAGTGGAACGTCTCGATGATCTCCGCGTTCTCGGGCAGCAGCACCTTGCGGATGTCCCGGCGCAAACTTTTGGCGATCAGCCCGATGCGGATGCCCTTGATGCCCCCCGCCGTCGACCCTGCCATCCCGCCGATCGCCATGGCGGTGACGATCATCGCGGGGGCCAGCACCCCCCAGTCGGTGACGAAGAGGCGGCCTGGCACCGTCGACAGGCCAGTGGTGGTGTGGGCGCTGATCAGCTGGAAGAAGCCGTGACGAAACAGCGGGGGCGCCTCCACGAACGTTCCGCCGCGCGCCAAACCGACGGCCATGATCACGAACAGGCCGGTGACGGACAGGGCGATGACGCGGGTTTCGATGTTGCGGTACAGCTCCTGGTGGCGCCCTCGCCACAGCTGGAAGTGCAGCGCGAAGCTGCAGGCCCCGGCCAGCATGATCGGCAGCAGCACCGCCTCGACCAGCGGCGAGCGGTAGAAGGCGACGTTGGCCGACTGGGGAGCGAACCCGCCGGTGTCGAACGCGGCCATGAACAGGTTGATGCCGTGGTAGATGGCCGTCGCCGGTGGCAGGCCGGCCAGCAGCAACGCCGCGGTCAGGAACACGGTACCGAGGAGGGCGTAGATCAGCGCCACCCGCCAGATGAAACGAGCGGTACGGACGACGTTGGGAACGATCTTCTCTTCACGTCCCTCGCCGGTGTACAGCGTGCTGACACGAGTTCCCGCGCTGGCGAAGATCGTCAGCACCACCACGACGATCCCCTGGCCACCGAGGAACTGCATCAGGTGCCGCCACAGGTTGACGCTGCGCGTCATGTGGTCCAGGTCGTTGGCCAGCGTCAGCCCGATCGTGGCGAAGCCGCTCATCGCCTCGAAGTAGGCGTCGAGGTATGACGCGTAGTGCCCGGACAGCAGCAGCGGCACCGCCGCGAAGAACGGCGCCAGCATCCACGACGTGGCGACTGCTGCCAGACCGTGGCTGGTCTGCAAGGGCGCGCGGGTGTACAGCAACGCTTCGGTGGCCCTGCCCGTGAGCACGGCCAGCGCGATCCCGATCGCGAAGCCGTACGCGTCGTTGGTCTCGCCCAGCACAACGGCAACCACCAGGGGCAGGATCATCGCCAGCCCCACACCGAACAGCACCTTGCCGGTGTAGAAGCCGATCAGGCGGAAGTCGTGGCGATCCGGTCGGAACAGCACGGGCGCTCAGTACAGCGCCGCGACGAGCACCGCGATCGCCCCTGCCACGACGACCAGCGCCAGGGTGGCCAGTGTGATCAAAGCAATGCCGGTGACGCCGCCGCGCAGCAGTGCGTCCTCGGGCGGTCGCCGGCGCTCTGAGGCGGGCAGCGGCTCGCGGCTCACCGGCTGGCCTTCTTGCCGAGCACGGCGGCACGCAGGTCCTCTTCCAGCTCGGGGGTGGTCAACGCCACCACCTGGTCGCCGGGACGCAGCCGCATCGAGGCTCTCGGGATCACCGTGTCGTCGCCCCGGAAGACGCAGACGATCACCGACTCTTCGGGCAACGGCAGATCGCTCAGCGGTCGCCGGGGCGGAGTCGCCGTCGCCGGGATGTCGATCTCGACGAGGTTGATCTTGCCGGCGCGAAGGGTCGTCAGATGGATCAGCTCCCCCACGGTCAGCTGCTCGCGGATCAGCCGGGAGATCAACGACGTCGTGGAGACACCCTCGATGGCCATCCGCGAGAACAGCTCTTCGTTGTTGGGCTTGTTGACCCGAGAGATGACGCGGGCGACGCCGAAGGTGTTGCGCGCCAGCTGGCAGGCCACGAAGTTGGCGTCGTCGTCGCCGGTGGTGGCCACGAAGACGTCTGCCCGCTCCGGCCGGACCTCCTCCAGGTAACGGACCTCCGTCGCGTCGCCGCGGATCACCAGCAGGTCGTGGTGGCGCAGCAGGTCGTCGCAGCGACCCGCGACGGGCTCGATGATCGCCACGTCGTGGCCCTCGGCCAGCAGGTCGGCGGCGATGAAGCGGCCCACCTTGCCGCCGCCGGCCAGGATGACGTACACGCTCAGCCGGCTGTGGGCCGTGCGCCGGCCGCCGCCGTCGACGGGCCGCACATCAGTCCGCGCAAGTGGCGATGCGCGCTGTGGGTGACGGCCGCGATCACCAGGTCACCGCCCAGCACGGTGTCGCCGGGTCGAGGCAGGCGGATGCGGCCCTCCCGCCGGATCGCCGCCACGCGCACGTCGCCCTCGCGCTCCAGCTCGGCGACGGTCACGCCGTGGCCCTCGCGGGTGGCCGTCATCTCCACCACCTCGACGTCGGACTGCCCGAACGGGACGTGTGCCGGGAAGAGGTCGGCGTGGATCTCGTTGAGCAGCGCCTGGGTCACCAGTCGAGTGCCCGACACGTAGTGCACCCCCATCTTGCGGTAGGAGTCCTCGCGACGAGGGTTGAACAGGCGGGCGACGGTCCGAGGGACGGCGAACAGCTCCTGCGCGATCTGTACGGCCATCAGGTTGACGTTGTCCGCCGAAGTGACCGCCAGGAAGGCGCCCGCCCGCTCGACGCCGGCGCGCACGAGGGCGTCCTTGTCGGTCACGTCGTCGACCGCAACATCGCCGTTGAAGGCACTGCCGAGGCGCTCGAAGGCCGCCGCCTTGTTGTCGATCACCACGACGTCGTGGCCATCGCCGGACAGCTGGTCGGCCAGCTCGGCACCGACTCGGCCGCAACCCCCGATGATGACGTGCACCTGTCGATCGTTCCTCTCCCAGCGCGGCGGCAGTATGCCACTCACGTTGCCGGCGATGTTTCAGGTCGTCCGGCGCCCTTCCGGACAACGGCGACCCAGGCCCACGTTGGCATACTTGGGGCATGAGCCCCGAACCGCTGACCGTGCTCCTGGCTGCCCCCCGTGGGTTCTGCGCGGGGGTCGAACGGGCGGTCGACATCGTCGAGCTGGCGCTGCA